>OGFC01000291.1_pt1 | contig 52439 bp, 47 predicted proteins | sample 1570841 | NCBI WGS metagenome assembly OGFC01 (sample SAMEA2582137, study PRJEB24529) | metagenome | biome: Human gut stool | place: China | collected 2011 | reverse complement strand
CAGAGCATTTTAACGTATCTGAAAGTAATGAATCATCCCATTTTCCGGAATTGAGAAAATGGGCAATCGTCATTCTGTGGCAGGAACTGTTTTTAGCAAAGTCCGTGGTTTTTCCATGATATCCTGAAATAAATATGCTAATCAGGATGCTCATGAGGTGGTTCATCACTCGATTTGAATAAAATTTGCATAAATTTAATTTCTTAAACTGGTTGTATATGAATGAGGAATGATGTATAGTATTTGCGAGGGACACCTTCTTTCGTAAATGTTGCAAATGTTTGTTTTGGCACTTTCATTATACAACACATGGAATCGAGGTGTCTTTCTTTTATGCAAAATCACGAACTTGCTCATTTATAGTATCTATAATAAATATTCATCGATGTCTATTTCACTACTTTCTGGTCTTGAAAGCATCCATGTCCATCTATCATTTTTATCTTTATAAAACTCAATGTGCCAATGGGTAACATTTCCATCATCGTCCCAAGATGTTCTAAGAAGTTCGAGCCTTTCCTCAATAATCTTCACTGGCATCATAATTAATGTCTTTTCATCTTTGCAACCATAAATAACATATTGTTCTTCACAATCTGCAATATATGCTAAGCGATTTTTTCTGTATGCAAACCAGTATCTTTCTTTATTTCCCCGTGTATACATTCTGGATGTCGTAAATAGAAATCCCTTCTTTTTATCGTTTGTCATATATGCATTACGCCCAGTCTTAATAAGTTCAATATTCAATTTCTGAGCTAAACTATGTACACATTTATCTGCAAAATTTGCCTTCTTACTTGGTTTTGATACCTGCTCCAGCTCTATAATATCTTGACTTTCTTCTGATAATTCATCTACAGTTTCATATTGAATTTGTAATGAATCACAAAACAGATGTTTTAACTTATCAAATCTTTTCGTGCAATAATCGGTATAATATTCTTTTAAATCTTTAAAATCTTCCGGATGTTCATAAGGCATGTCCATCCATTCTAAATCTTCGCTCTCCGTAAAGCTATACTTACTTTCCACTTCATCCAATTGAATGTGTTGTAAATATTTTTTATCTTGATAAAAATTCCTATCTTTTTTACTTCTATTAACATACTCTGGCAAGTAACAAAGATTGGCTATGCAACTAATCGGAAGACCTTCACCCTTACAAGCCTCAATTAATTTACGCATCTGTTCTTTAGGAGCAATATGTTCTACATCAAACTTATCAATAGAAAGCTGATCCATCGCCGTAAATGTCTTAAGATAAATACAATTTAAAAGGACATATTCCTCACTCTTCAGACTCGCCACTTTTTTCAACTCAGTACGAAGCATTGATTTTTCAAAAAACTATCAAGAGCTACCATCCAAGCACGATTGGAAATTTCAATCGCATATCTGTTTGGTTTTGCCGCACTATGAATTTTATTTGTACCACCCTCACTCCAATAATTTGTAATAATGTCATATACATAATATTGTACAAGATTTTTTGCTATAATACCTTTTCTTTCTTCCCAAGTATTAGCATACCGAGAACAATTCCCGCTCTCATACATTTCCTTAAATGTTGTAGAAATCATAGATAAAATCTGATATTTTGAATGAAACATCTTATTCGTATTTCGTTTATTTCCCTTAAATTTGGTAACTACGGATACAGAATCATTCACAAAATCTATTGCCTTGTATAAAGCCCCTTCTAAAACATTTAAATCAACATCCTTCAGATTCTTATATAACGTTTTAATCTTATCTGAGTCATTCAAACAAGCATTTACCAACTCAAATGCCAATGGATTTACCATATCATCCGGATAATTTTTATTAAAAGCAAGAATTTCATATTTAGAAACCAAACATTTACTAAGACCGAAAAGATATTCAAAAGCATTGATTCTCTTGTTAGTTCTCATTTCTTCGCGATTATATCCATGTATCTTGAAATTATCTTCTTCAAATGTATCATATTTACGAATTACATGTTCTATAATTTGAGAATCCTTAATCATAAATTTCTGCTGTACTGGCCACGCTGCAGCATAAACTTCGTATTGGTCAAGCGGCGTACCTTGAGAGTTAATACGGTCAAAAATTTCTGGCAAATTATTTTCATCCCCCGTATAAACAATAACAGGAATAACTGTAGATGCAATCTTATCATAAAGTTGCTGACGGTCATCAAAGAAATCTTTTATCACTTCAATGATTGAACCAATTGGCTCATATCCCGCAGAAAAAAAATCTGTTATTTTTTTTGCCACATCAAAAAACTGCAAATTCTTAAATGTTCTCTGCTCCTTAATGAAAGTTGTCATTATTTCCCGAATGACCGAATAATTTTCTGTGCCGCTTTTCTCAACAAGTCGCAGAATATCATCACACATCTTATCGGAAATACTATCATCATAAAAAATTCCGTTGGATTGGTCATATATTTTTTCATACTGTTTCCACGTTGAAGACCATCTACTAAAATGTATGTTCTTTTCCCTTCTTCAAAAGTTTCATAGAAAAGCATAGTACCCACAGGATAGCCTTTGATTAACGAATCTATAAATTTCTTTTCCTGTGTCTTCTTCCAACGTTTTCCTCTTTGAAACATCGGAACTACAATTCTTTTATTATCTTTATGCATATCCTGCAAAGCATTTGATAAGTCTTCTAATGTCCAATTCTCGCATGTACATCCCGCCATAATTCTATTTCACCTTCTCAATCATTTTCTTGCACGCAACAAATTTCACATATAATAAATATATCATATTTCGATTCTATTCACAATTTTAATTCCTTGAATATCCTGTATTGAGATTTCATTTTGAGCTGATACGTTTCTTGTACATATCTACTTTTCCCACAAAATAAAAGTTTTGCCAAATTATTTTCATTTTTATCAAAAACCTTCTTATATTCATTCTCCTTCATGCTCTCTTTCTACAAAAAAACAGAACCTCATATCTGCCCGAAATCGCTGAAAGCCTTTGATTTAGAAGGGTACTGAAAAACTTCCATTTTTTAGTGGAAGTTTTTCTTTTATACCGTTTTATATAATTTTTGATTCTTTTTGAAAAGATTGCAGAAAAAAGCTATGGTTTACTCCATAGACAATTCCTCTAACCTTATGATTCGTTTTATATTTGCTGTAAATGAGGTAAAATACATTTGTAAGTGCATAGCAAATAACCCTATTGAATCTGCCCCCATCAATAGCAGAGATTCATAACTAAACTAATACCTTGTATTCTTCCTGAATCTTCCTCATAAACTCTTCCGGTATTTTCAAAAGTTTTACAGCTTTCCTGACGCATCATTTCTACAGAATCTATAATCTTACTAAATTACCACCATATATGCATGCAGTGGAAAGAAACTTTAAGGTATAATGATTTTGACGAAAAATAAAAACTGAAAGGAGTACCAATACTATTTTCATTTATTTTTTATCAACAGACTATTTCTTTACTCCAACCCGAATAGTTATACCTACGTCCGTTTACACAGTTTAGTTACATCAAATATCTAGATTCTTCTCCTTCTGAAATATTCTCCTCCCGCTCATTCAATGTAGACATTATCCTCTCACTGGCTCACACAGCCCTTACGTTGCCAGATCCTGCTGTATTCTTAACTCTCCCTGAAATCCGACCTGGATCGGACGTCCCTTTTCCCGCTGATCTTCTATTTTATATTTGATCCCGGATGATTTACACTTTACAGCAATCTGCTCCAATAGTCCTCTCGCACCTTAATATAACCATCTACATCTTCTCCAATATACACCATACTAAAAATATAATAATTCGAGTATCCCAATCTCTTATTTTTATAAAAAACAGAATTATCAAATGCATCCATACACCGAATCTGATTTTGCAATCGCGACTCCAGATTCAGTACATTCACGTATACACCATCTGCCAAAACAAGATGCATTTTCCCAGTAACATCAAATACAGCAAAATCTTCTTTTCTCTTCCACGGTTTTTCTGAATGGCATAGTCAGAAACAGCTTTTCCAAGATATAATTCGCTCTGCCATTTTGCAATGAGCTGCTCAATTTCTTCCAATGATAGTTTTCTCAGATCAAAAAGCTTCTTCCACTGATCAGGATACGCATTCCTTAAAATCCCCAGGCTAATCTGAAAACACACTGCTTTGCACTGATGGAACTCCCGCTTCATCAAGAAGTACTCAAGCTCCTTGTTTTCTTTTTGTATCTCCCGAACCAATTTTCTTAAAGAATCCAAATCATACACTTCTACATTCATATTTCATTCTCCCAAATTTCAAATCACCTTCAAAACAGGGAACCTCCCGCTTCCGCCAAAGGTTCCCTGTCTCATTCCTTTTTATTATTCCACCGATAATTTCCCCAAAAATTCCTGCATTCTTCCATGTTCTGATGTAAAGACCTCTTCCGGAGTGCCTTCCACCGCAATGACACCTTTATCCATAAAGATGATCTTATCAGCCACGTTCCGCGCAAAATTCATTTCATGTGTCACGATCACCATAGTCATATGCTCTGCCGCCAGATCCTTAATTACCTTCAAAATCTCCCCCGTCAACTCCGGATCCAGCGCAGAGGTCGGTTCATCAAAAAACAGCATCTTCGGTTTCATCGCCAGTGCCCGTGCGATCGATACTCGCTGCTGCTGCCCTCCGGAGAGCTGATACGGATATGCATCCGCCTTATCCGCAAGTCCCATCTTTGTAAGGAGCTTCTTCGCCTCTTCATAGACTTCTTCTTTCTCTCGCTTCTGCACACGGATCGGTGCATCTGTAATATTTTTGATGACGGAAAAATGAGGAAACAGATTGAAGTTCTGGAATACCAGACCAAAGCAGGACTGAATCTCTTTCATCTCCTGCTTTTTCGGAAAAGCGGGTTTTCCATTTTCCACCCATGCCGCTCTTTTTCCAAGATACAAAATCTCACCGTCATCGATCGTCTCCAGCATCGTCGCACAGCGGAGCAGCGTAGACTTGCCGGAACCGGACGGTCCGATGATCGCCAGAATCTCTCCCTGCTCCACAGAAAGCGAAATATCCCGGATCACCGGCATCCCGCCGAATTCTTTTTTGATATGTTTCATTTCCAAAAGACTCATTCCGGAAACCTCCTAATGATAATAATTCAGCTTTTTTTCAAATAATTCCATCACTCCGGCAACCACATAGTTAAAGATATAGTAGTAAACACCGGCAATAAAAAATGGAAGTACGGTTGTCTGTGCCGCCGCAATCTGTTTTGCCACTGCAAACATCTCAATATAAGACAGGGAATACACAAGGGACGTATCTTTCACCAGTGTGATCACTTCATTTGTCACAGACGGAAGCACGTTCTTTACCATCTGCGGCAGCACAATCCGGAAAAATGTCTGCCCTCTGGAATACCCTAAAAGTGTGGCTGCCTCATACTGTCCTTTGGGGATCGATTCGATTCCGGAACGATAGATTTCTGCAAAATATGCCGCATAATTCAGAGAGCATCCAAGAAGGATCGCCGTCAGCTTATACCCGCCGATATTCATCTGCCACAGATAATACGGTGCGAAATACCACACCAGAAGCTGCAGCATCAACGGGGTTCCGCGCATAATCGAGATATAGATCTTCACGATCCAGCTGATCGGCTTGATCCTGCTCACCCTTCCGAAATATACGAGCATCCCCAGAGGCAGAGAAAAGATCAGCGTCATAAAAAAGATCAGGCAGGTCTGTCCGAATCCTGCTGTCATTTGCCTCAACATCACATCAAAACTCATGTCTCTTCCCCTCTTATTTTAAAGTCACCATATCCGCAATCTCGTATTTCTCAGCCAGCTTTGCAACTGTTCCGTCTTCTGTCAGTTTTTTCAGATCCGCATTGACTACGTCGCACAGCTCCTGATTTCCTTTCTTAAACCCGATCGCATACTGCTCTGTATTCAATGTCTCATCCAGAATCTTATATCCATCCCCTCTGGACTTGATCTGATAATTGGCAACTCCCACATCGATTGCAAGTACATCCAGCGCGCCTGCCTGAAGCTCGGTAAATGCGGTGTTGTAATCTGCAAACTCATTCAAAGCTCCAAATGTATCTGCCAGTTTTTTCTGACCGCCTTCTTCTTCACTCTTCAGCAGATCCAGTGCCGCGCTTGCAGCCTGTACACCGACTGTCTTTCCCGCCAGATCTTCCAGGGTATCAATACCGGATTTTTCTGCCACAACAATCACCTGACTGTTGTCTACATACGGAGTTGAAAATGTATAATCGTCTTCCCTTCCATTCATGGTAAATCCATTCCAGATACAGTCAATCGAACCGGAATTAAGTTCCATGTCTTTGGAATCCCAGTTGAGCGGTTTTTTTACAAGCTCCCAGCCTTCCAGTTTACAGACTGCCTCTGCCAGCTCCAGATCAAATCCTGTGTATTCTCCGTTCTCGTCCATATATCCGTATGGCGGATATTCCGCATCAAATCCTACCGTAAACGTTTTCTTATCTTCCACACTTTCTGCTGTCTTTGCATCTTCCCCGGATGCATTGTTTTTTTCTCCACATCCTGCCAGTACCATTGCTGCCATCGCTGTCCCTGCCAAAATCAGCGCTAATTTCTTTTTCATCTTTGTTTCCTCCCTGTTTGTACGTCATTATGCTAATGATTGACCACTTTACTATACTAAACTGTTTTTCATGGTATCATATATTTCCGGCATTGTCAATGTTTATCGTGACAGGATATGTAACCTTGACAGAAAATTCCACAAATAGTATCATTTACTTATGTTATGAAAGAGAGGAATTTTTAAATGTCAAACAACCATGAAGAACAGATCCGAATCGTGCAGGAGACCGTAGCCGGCAAAGAGATCACCTTTGCTCATGTAATGGGTGGTCCGGCGCCGATCGTATATCAGAAACTTGGTCTGAATCCACAGGTCGATTATCGTTCTTCTGCTATCGGAATTATGAATATGACGCCGCCGGAATCTGCTGTCATCGCATCCGATATCGCAGTAAAAAGCGGAAACATTTACCTTGGATTTGCAGATCGTTTTACAGGAACACTCATCATCACAGGAGAGATTTCAGACGTCATGTCTGCCCTGACAGAAGTGGTAACCTTTTTCAGAGATTCTCTGGGATATGTCGTTTGTGATATTACAAAGAGATAGGAAGTGTGACCATGACTCGTATAACAAAGGAAGAACTTCTGGAAAAGATTTTCAATGATGACTATGAGCATCTGAAAGGGAAAAAACTGCGCATGACACGTGTTCGTGTTCCCGGCAAAGAAGTTTGTCTGGCTCACATCATCAATACTTCCCAGACCCCTGTTTATCAGAATCTGGGATTGCATATCGGTGTACATGAGGGGGAGGATCACACCGGAGAATCCATTGGTCTGATCCGTTTTACCCCATGGGAAGCAGTTGTCGTTGCTGCGGATGTGGCAATGAAAAGCGCCGATGTAGAAATTGGATTTATGGATCGCTTCTGCGGTTCCCTCATTTTAACCGGCGGTCTGTCACAGGTACAGACTGCGGTGGAAGAAGTCGTTCGATTTTTTCATGAAGATCTGGGATTTCGCACCTGTGAGATCCATAAAAACTAAGAGAACCGGAGACATGACGATATGAAAAAATTATTTTTGATGGGAAGAAGTGAAGCCGGAAAGACTTCCCTGACACAGGCATTAAAAGGGGAAGAGCTTCACTATGAAAAAACACAATATACGATTACGGCGGATGATACCATTGACTCTCCGGGAGAATATGCGGAGTCAAAACAGTTCGGTGCCGGTCTTGCATGCTTTTCTTTTGAAGCGGACGTTGTCGGGATCGTTCAGGCAGCGGATGAACCATACAACCTGTTTAGTCCCTGTCTGCGCACGTTTATCCTGCGGCCGCTGATCGGCATCATTACCAAGACCGATTCCCCCTATGCCAATGTTCCTATGATAAAACAGTGGCTTTTAAATGCCGGCTGCGATCGTATTTTTCTTGTAAATAACGTGACCCGGGAGGGAATTGACGAATTGATGGAATACCTTGCCGAAGATCCGGTCAAGATTACCATGGAACAGGCAAAATTCAAACAGCATCTGGGGCTGAATGAATGGGATCCTCTGCCGGATGGCGTAGAATATCCGGATGGAATTTAAATAAATTTCAGTAAAACACAAAACGAGATGCATTTCCATGTGACGCATCTCGTTTTTATGTTTTACAATCTATCCGGACTGTTCGCTTCCTACACTTCTTTCTGTCCTCTGAGCCGCTTATAATAGAATCGCAGCTTTCCGATCAGCCAGGTCAGATATCGCAGCACCGGCTCTGTAGCAATGGCAAATACCACAAACAGCATCACGCACTTCGTAGTCATCCCTGTAATCGCAAACAGATCATTGAGGAAAATACTGCAGAACAGAAGTCCCACGATACATCCGCCAAGGATCACACCGCGCAGTACATTCATCGGTGCACTGATCGTGTACAGGATCATAAATCCTACAATGGATAACAGCATCGTTGCTGCTGTGGAAATATCGGCTGAACTCACTCCAAATGTCCGTCCGAATATGACCAGCGCCCCAACTGCCAGCACATCAGTCAGTGCCGCAGGAAGTGCTTTTAAGAATACGTTTGTAAGGAAATGCCCTTTGATTATATTCTTATTCGGCTCCAGTGCCAGGAAAAATGCCGGTACTCCGATCGTAAACATACTGATCAGTGAAATCTGAGACGGTTCCAGCGGATAGGTAAACATAAATACAAAGGATACCAGCGACAGCAGGAACGAGAAAATATTTTTTACAAGGAACAGACTGGCTGACCGCTGAATATTATTGACGACTCTTCTTCCCTCCAGTACCACTTCCGGCATACAGGAGAAATCCGATTCCAGCAGAACGAGCTGGGATGCCTGTGCCGCTGCATCACTTCCGGATGCCATAGCGATACTGCAGTCCGCATCTTTTAAGGCCAGCACATCGTTGACACCGTCTCCGGTCATGGCCACAGTCTTTCCTTCTTCCTTCAATATCTGCACAAATTTCCGCTTCTGGTTCGGAGTGACACGGCCAAATACTGCATTGTTCAGGACTGCTGCCCGCATCTCCTCTTCCGTATGAAGCGTGGACGCATCCACGTATCGTTCTGCGCCTGCGATTCCCGCCTCTTTTGCCACCTCTGACACGGTCAGGGGATTGTCCCCGGAAATAACTTTCACCTCCACACCCTGCTCCGCAAAATACGTAAAGGTCTCTTTCGCCTCCTGACGGATCGGGTTTGCTAACAGTACATAAGCCAGAGGCGTGACTGCTTCTTTCAAAGGCTTCCCATCCGGTTCTTCTTTTGCTGTTCCAAATACCAGAACGCGGGCTCCTTTGGACGCATGTGCACTGATTGCTTCCTCATAATTTTCATACTGTTCTTTGAGCACAAATTCCGGTGCTCCCAACACATAGGACGCCTCTTCAAACGTCACACTGCTGTACTTGGATGCGGAAGAAAATCCTGTCTTTGCCACAGCCTTCTTCCCGGATGCGATTTTAAAATACCGTTTCATTGCTTCCATGGTAATATTATCACTGCTCTGTGCAGCCGTAAAATCTCCCAGAAGCTCAGAAAGCGGGCGCAGCTCACCTTCCTCGTATTCCTTGGTCGGAATCACATCCTGCACTTCCATTGTATTTTCCGTGATCGTTCCGGTCTTGTCCACACACAGTACATTGACCCGGGCAAGCGTCTCTATACACTTCATGTCATGCAGCAATACTTTTTTCTGTGCCAGACGGATCGAACTTACTGCAAGCGCCACACTGGCAAGCAGATACAGCCCTTCCGGGATCATTCCGATCACAGCCGCGATCATGGACGTCACACTGGATCGAAACCCTTCGCCCTGAAATACAAATGCCTGAATAAACAAAATAATCCCGATTGGAATGATGGCAACGCCGACCCATTTGACCAGCTTGTCCAGAGAACGGATCATCTCCGACTGTTCTGTATTCTGCATAGCTTTTGCTTCCAGTGTCAGCCTGGAAATATAAGAATCCGCCCCCACTTTGTCAAGCCTTGCATGACACTGTCCGGATACAATAAAACTTCCGGACATCAGCTGATCGCCTTTTCGTTTTGTGATCTCATCCGATTCTCCGGTCAGAAGCGACTCATTGACCTGCACTTCTCCTGCACACACTTCGGCATCCGCACACACCTGATTTCCGGCTTCGAAGATTACGATATCATCTACCACAAGATCTTCTGCATTGATCTGACTCTTCTTTCCATCCCGTATCACCATTGCATGAGGTGCATTGAGCATCGTCAGATTATCCAGTACTTTTTTCGCCCTGGTCTCCTGAATGATCCCGATCAGAGTATTCAATACAATTACAGGTAAAAAGGTCAGATCTCGAAAGGAACCGACCAGGCAAAGCAGAACTGCCAGTACCAGAAAGATCAGGTTAAAATAGGTAAAGACATTTTCCTGAATGATCTCTTTTGTAGTCTTAGACGGCGGATCCACCGGCTGATTGGTCCACCCATGCATCCGATGCTCCTGCACCTGCTGCGCAGTCAGCCCCGTCTGATGATCCGGTCGGTATCTTGTGGTGGGAATCCGCTTCTCCAGTGTGATCTCCATCGTCTGCGTTTCGTCTATGCTTCGTTTTACTCTTCTTTCTCCACGCTTTTTCTGCCGCATTTTTCTCGCTTCCTTCCGTATGTCCAATCCTGATAGGATCTTTGTTTCGTATAATTGCTTACATTTTAACACACTGAATGCGTTTTTCCAGTAGATTCCAGAAAACTTTAGAAAATCTTCAAAAACTCTTCTTCTAAAACAGGAAAATCATGCAGATTCCTTGTCTTCTTCCTCCATTTCCCTTATAATAATACAAGTATTTCAAAGAAAAGGATGATAGTGGATTACTATGAAATTAAGAAGCAGACTTGCAATTACATGTGCAAAAGGGACAAGTGCCCTGATCAAAAAATTAAACCGCGGAAGCGGCGTTACCCTCCCCGGATATGTGGCAAGATTGATCGATCCCAATATTTTAAGCGTCATGGCTTCCCAGATCCGGGAGAAGACGATCGTTACCATGGGAACCAACGGGAAAACAACGACCAATGCCATTTTATACAAAGCATTGAAGGCCGAGGGAAAAACCGTGATCATCAACCGCACCGGAGCCAACATGCTCAACGGGATTATTTCGGCATTTGTTCTGGCCACAGACAAGCACGGACAGCTGAATGCGGATTATGCCTGCATTGAGGTCGATGAGATCGCATCTGTGGGAGTTCTCCCTCAGTTAAAACCGGACTGTGCGCTTTTGACAAATATTTCCAGAGATCAGCTGGACCGGTTCGGTGAAGTAGATATTACCTTTGACAAATTGAAAACAGCCGTCACCAGTGTCCCTGATACGACACTGATCATCAACTGCGATGATATTCTTTCCTATTCCCTGGCGGAAACAAGCGGCAATCCGTTTGTGACATACGGGATCAGCGAACAGATTTTTGATGACATCTCCCGCTCTGAGATCCGGGAAAGTATTTTCTGCCGAAAATGCGGAAAGAAACTGCAGTATGATTTCTTCCATTATGGACAGCTTGGAATTTATCACTGCCCGAACTGCGGATGGGAGCGCCCGGATCCTGATTTTACAGCCACACAGATCACGCTCAAAGACGAACTCTACGCCTTCGATATGGGAGATCTGCACCTGGATTCTACGGTACGGACACCTTACAATATTTACAACACCCTTGCTGCCTATACGGCACTGCATACTATGCATGCCCCGATGGCACATTTTAAAGAGATGGCAGAGTCTTTTGACTATGGAAACAACCGGGAAGAAATCCTGATGATCAACGGTGCCAGAGTACAGCTTCACCTGTCCAAAAACCCGATCGGATTCCAGCAGAAGATTTCTCTCGTCTTAAAAGATCCAAAACCAAAGGATATTATCATTCAGATCAATGATACCTACCAGGACGGAGAAGATGTTTCCTGGCTTTGGGATGTCGATTTCCAGTATCTTGCAGACAGCAATGCAGCTACCATCACAACGTGCGGAACCCGCAAGCATGATATGGGGCTTCGTCTCAAATATGAGGACATCGACTGTACTTCAACTGATGATATGCGCTCCCGTGTTGAAGAACTGACCGAAAACGGAACGAAAAATCTCTACATCATTGTCAACTACTCCGGGCTTTACCGCACAAACCGAATGCTCAAAGAACTGGCGCAAAATACAAAGGAACAGAAAGGAGAACAGGCATGAAACTGACGATTGGACACTTATACCCCGACCTGTTGAATCTGTACGGAGACCGCGGAAATATCCAGTGTTTCCGAAAACGTCTCAACTGGCGCGGAATCGAGGCAGAAGTCATTCCCGTACTCTCCGGAGATAACATTGACTTTTCCAAATTGGATATCGTACTTCTGGGCGGAGGTTCTGACAGAGAACAAGAGCTCGTCTGCGGATATCTAAAAGAGATTCGCAAGGATTTCAAAGAATATGTAGAGGATAACGGCGTTGTGCTTGCCGTCTGCGGCGGCTATCAGCTGCTCGGCAAATATTATAAAACCGATAAAAAGATGATCGAAGGTCTTGGCATTCTGGATATCACGACCGAATGGGAACCGGAGCGTCTCATCCGCAACATTATCCTGAACAGTCCGCTGTTTGACACTCCTGTTGTAGGATTTGAAAACCATGGAGGCCGCACTTATATCGGAGATCACACTCCATTTGGAAAAGTATTTTTCGGACTGGGAAATACCGGAAAATCCGGTTATGAAGGCGTTGTATACAAGAATGTAATCGCAACCTACCTGCACGGACCTCTTCTTCCGAAGAATCCGCAGGTTTGTGACTATCTGTTAGAGCGGGCGCTGAAGCGCAAATACGGTGAAGAAATAACCCTCGCTCCACTTTCCGACGATCTGGAGAAAAAAGCAAACCGTTATATTGTAGACCGCTACAGTGATAAAAAATATGTATTAAAAGAGACGATCAAACGTCACACCTGAAAAGGGCAGAAAAAAGTCCCATTGGATCAAACTTTCCAATGGGACTTTTTCATTGCCTGTTTATTTATTTTTTCTGAACATCAGTTTGATTTTTTTCATCAGCTGAATGATCGGAAGATTTACAAGTGCCAGACCATATACGATCAGCAACTGTGTAAAGGTCAGTGTCTGTACTTTGAAGACTTCATCCAGTGCCGGAATCGTCATTACACAAGTGATCAATACCAGACCAAGCAGGAATGCTCCGATCAGATAAATATTGTTCCAGAATCTCTTGGAGAAAATTACCGGATAATCAGACTTACAGTTAAATCCGTGTACCAGCCTTGCTGTACACAATGTTCCAAATGCCATTGTGCTGGCAAGTACTGCGTTTCCGCCTTCTCCCGTCAGACCGATCATAAATCCGATCATTGTCGTGATTCCGATGCAAAGACCTTCTGTTCCGATCTTTGTCAGGAAATCTTTTGTCAGGATTGATTCATTCATCGGTCTCGGTTTTTCATCCATTACCTTTTTCGAATGCGGCTCCAGTCCAAGGGCAATAGCCGGAAGACTGTCTGTCAAAAGATTGATGAACAACAGATGTACCGGTGCAAATGGAACCGGAAGTCCTGCGATAGATGCATATAATACTGCCAGGATTGCTCCGAAGTTACCGGAGAGCAGGAACTGAATGGAATTCTTAATGTTCTGGTAAACATTTCTTCCGTTCTCTACTGCTTTGACGATTGTTGCAAAGTTATCATCTGTCAGTACCATAGAAGCAGCATCCTTTGATACTTCACTTCCTGTGATACCCATAGCAACTCCGATATCTGCCTGTTTGAGTGCCGGTGCATCATTGACACCGTCTCCTGTCATGGCTACGATATTTCCTTTTTCCTGCCATGCACGTACGATACGGATCTTATGCTCCGGTGAAACACGTGCGTAAACAGAAATACCTTCTACAAAGTTTTTCAGTTCCTCATCGGACATCGAATCGATCACTGCACCTTCACATGCTTCTGATTCATCTTCCAGAATTCCGATTCGTTTTGCAATCGCTGCCGCTGTCACTTTATGGTCACCTGTGATCATGATCGGACGAATACCCGCTCTCTTACATTCCGCAACCGCTGCCATAGATTCCTCTCTCGGCGGATCCATCATAGCGATCAGACCAAGGAATGTCAGATTGTTTTCATCTTCCAGAGACAACTCTTCTTCCGCAGATACTGCCTTGTAGGCGAATCCGAGAACACGAAGCCCTTCTCTTGAAAAGCTCTGATTCTGTGCTTCGATTTTCTCAATATCTTCCGGAGTAATGGCACGCACTTCATCTCCACACTGGATGCTTGCTGTACGTCCCATAATGACATCAACCGCACCTTTGACAACCATGATCGGTGTCTCATCAATCGTGTGCTTGGTAGACATCAGTTTTCTGTCACTGTCAAATGGATTTTCGCTCTCACGCGGATATTCTCCACGGATCTTCTGAATATCCAGACCAAGCTTGCTTCCCAGATTGATCAGGGCTGTCTCTGTCGGATCTCCGATCTCCACACCATCTACGTTCGTAGAATCATTACACAAAATACTGAAATACATCAGTTTTTCCTGCTCAGAATCTTTCACATCGATCTTATCTGCAGGAATCACTGTTTCATTGACATAATACTGCTCGACTGTCATCTTATTCTGAGTCAGGGTACCTGTTTTATCAGAACAGATAATAGAAACACTTCCCAGACCTTCCACTGCCTGCAGTTTTCGGATAATCGCATGTTCTTTTGCCATCTTCTGTGTACCGAAAGAAAGTACGATTGTTACGATAGAACTAAGTGCCTCCGGAATCGCTGCAACTGCAAGTGCAACTGCAAACAGGAACGCATCTCCGATATTACCACCGCGGAATACATTGATTCCAAATAAAATACCACAGAACACCAGAATGATGATGGAAAGTTTCTGTCCGAACTGATCCAGATTCACCTGCAGTGGCGTTTTCTTTTCAGATGTGGTCTTTAACAGACTTGCGATCTTACCGACCTCAGTCTCCATACCAATACCGGTTACTACAAAGGAACCTCTTCCGTATGTGACAAAGCTTCCGGAATATACCATATTCGTACGGTCTCCAAGCGGAACCTCGCCTTCAATGGCATCTGTCATTTTTTCTACACCAAGACTTTCTCCTGTCAGAGCACTCTCGTCTACTTTCAGACTGGCGCTCTCCAAAAGACGTCCGTCTGCAGGAATATAATCTCCCGCATCCAGCATAACGATATCTCCGACTGTTACTTCTGCAGATGGAATCGGAACAACACTTCCGTCACGCAATACTTTTGCCTCCGGTCCGGAGAGCTTTTTCAGACTGGCCAGCGACTGCTCTGCCTTCACGGTCTGTACCGTACCAAGAATCGCATTGATCGTGATTACGATCAGGATAACAATGGCACTCTCCGCATCTCCTAAAAATCCGGAGACGATCGCTGCAGCGATCAAAATGATCACAAGGAAATCTTTGTATTGCTCCAGAAAGATCTGAAGTGTGGTCTTTTTCTTCCCTTCTACCAGTTCGTTTGGTCCGAACTTCTCCTGATGTGCTTTTACTTCCGCAGCTGTCAACGGCTCTTGTTTTCCATTAATATCCTGTTTGACTTCTTCTGCAGAAAACTGATAATAGTTTTTCACATTCATTCCTCCATTTCTTTTATGCAATAAAAAAGAGACTTTTATTGCAAGTTATGTATGCAACAAAAGTCTCACCATTTAATCACGATACGGATGAACTTTTCCATCGTATTGACGACATCGTGCACGCCATAAGCGCTGGTTACTCCCTTTTATTTAAGAAAACTATAAAGCATTTTCCTTTTGTTGTCAACGATTTTTTCTGCAAACCATACTACATTCCCAGTTTTTCCTTGATTTTCCGCGCTTCCGGCGTATTGGCAACTCCGCCTTCTCCTGTCTCACGCAGAGAGACGTGCATACTCTCTCCGACCTCCTTCATCGCATCGATCACCTGATCCGGCGGAATCCTGCTGGTAATTCCCGCCAGTGCCATATCCGCAGATGATAAAGCATTGACAGCTCCGATCACATTTCTCTTTACACAGGGTACTTCCACAAGACCGGCTACCGGATCACACACCAGTCCCAACAGATTTTTCAGCGCCATGGCCGCTCCATGTGAGATCTGCTCTTCATCTCCACCCTGTAAAAACACGAGTGCGCCTGCTGCCATTGCAGATGCCGCTCCAATCTCCGCCTGACATCCACCTGCCGCTCCGGCAATAAATGCACGGGATGCGATCACCTGGCCGATACCGGCCGCGGTATACAATGCATGGATCACCTCATCTTCCGATACCCGTTCTTCTTCATAAAGGGGAACCAGTACAGCCGGCAGCACCCCGCATGCACCTGCTGTCGGTGCTGCCACGATCCGCTTCATACAGGCATTGGATTCTCCCATCTCCAATGCTCTTGCGATCACCTTTGAGACAAATGGACCGCACAGCGGCTCTTTACTCTGACGGTATTCCTCCATCTGCGCCCCCATCTTTCCGACCAGTCCGCTGGCAGAGACCTGTGTCCTGTCATACTGCTCACTCGCTGATTTCATCGCTGTCCACATCTGCTGCATCGACTGCATTGACTCCGTCTCTGTCACAGATCGATCTGCCATATCTTCTAAAAGGACCGCTCTCCAAAACAAAACGTTCTTCTCCCGGCAGGATTTTTGAATCTCCTCTAATGAATGAAATGCCATCCGCTATACCCCCTCTGTCTCAATGTAAGTCACTTTGCTGATACCGTTTAAACGTTCCAGATCCCGAATCGTGTCCGGTTCTACAGGCTGATCCGTTTCAATCACCATAACCGCATAACCGCCCCGCTTGTCCCTGTGAAGCTGAAGTGTGGCAATATTGACTTTCTTTCCATATAATACAGAAGTCACCTCTGCCACTTGTCCCGGGCTATCTTCGTTTCTTATGATCAATGTCGGACAGGCGCCTGTACAGTTTACGGTGATTTCATCCAGTTCATTGAGCATAATTCTCCCGCCGCCAAGAGATGATGCCTGCACCACGATCGTCTTTCCGTCAACTCCTTCTACATCCAAAAGCGCTGTATTTGGATGCGCTTCTTTAATCTGTGTATTGTATATTTCAAACTCCAGTCCTTCCTGTTTTGCAACAGAAAAACTATCCGGAATCCGCATATCATCTGGTTTCATCCCCAAAAGTCCTGCTACCAGAGCACGATCTGTTCCGTGTCCTCTCCCTGTTGCCGCAAAAGAACCGCTCAATCCGATCCTTGCTTTTTTCGGTTGGCTCCCCAGCAGCTTTCTTGTAATATAGCCGATCCTTGCTGCTCCCGCAGTATGGGAACTGGATGGTCCTACCATAACCGGTCCGAGAATATCAAATATATTCATCTTTCGTTCTCCTTCTTCTCTTGTCTATTATTGTAGTATAGCAAGTTTTTGTCAAAATATCCATTCCAATCTGCCAGCATGATACATAATCTTTCGTGCTCTTCCTGCAGCAATTTTCTTCCATGTTCTGTGATCACATAAGACTTTCTTCTTCCTTCTTCTTTTGTCCTGAAAATAATCTGATTTTCCTCAAATTTAGACAGCATTGTATACAGCGTTCCCGGACCAACCTTCACTCTTCCGCCGGAAATTTTTTGCACCTTTTCCATAATGTCCACTCCACAGCATTCTTCGGATAACGCGATCAAAATATAATACATCGGCTCTGTCAGTGTCTGAAACTGCTCTCTTGCCATAGTCCACACCCTTCTTTATTCTTTCAATTTCAGTCGTTCTTCCACAACCTGAATCTGTTCTTTTGTCAGAGGTTCTTCCACTGAAAGACGTAAAATTTTCTGACCATAACAGATGTAGTAAATTCCGGAAATGAAAAATGCCATCCAGATGCTGCCATTTCCTTTAGATATTCTGCAAATGCATCACATTCCAGATATCCAAAACTACGAAACACTCTTTTCTTTGTTCTCATGAGATTTCCTCCTCCCAAAAAGAAATATCGAGTATCGATAATTTATACATTCATTATATTATCGATACTCGATATTGTCAATTTATTTCAGAAACTCATTTGCAAACATCGCCAGTGCATTCTCATCCCGACTGTTTCCGATTCCGTGGGTATCCACAAATTCTTCCGCTCTTCTGGCATCCTCATGCGTAAAACGATATACTTTTCCACCATTCTTTTTCCATGTTTTTTCGATCACATCCTGATACTCCTGTTCCTGATACCATTTGGAGTCTACATGAAGTCCTCCGTTTTTACTGTATGCTTCTTTTTCGTCCTCTGTCAGAGCGTCTGCATCCACATTCTCATTGATCCGATAATATTTTTCACTGATAAAACGAACATTCTGTTTATGCGGTGCTTTTAAAATTTCTCCATCTTTGACAACATACACAGTAAACGGCCGAACCGTTTCTTTTCCTTTGCCATCCGGACCCATGCTGTCCTGAACATGCCAATTCAACACGATATACCCTGAATCCGTAAATTTTTGAAATTCCTCCGGATGAAAATCGAGCAGTTTCAATTTTTCAGAAAGATCTCCTTCTTCCGTGTCATTGGCTTTTACTTTTCCTTCTGATATTGCCTGAGTCTTTAACACTTCTTCCGTAATTGCACCCTGCTGTGCCTCTTGAAGAGTAAAATAGCGATCCTGTGCTTCAATCACCGGAAATTCATTATATTTGATCTTAACGCTGCAGGACTCTTCTGTAATATTTCCAATGCTGTCCGTAACCTGATATACGACTTTATGTGTGACCGGGCTGTCTTTTTTATCCAGCTGCAAAAACCACGTATCCAGAAGTTCTTCTGATGACATTCCGTCTTTCCATGTTTTCACCTCTTTATCCGCTTTTCCATCTTCTGTCAGTCTACCGGGCGCATATTCAATCTGAACGATCTTAATCTGTGCAGTTAATTCCCCATCTTCCCGATCCGTACTCTGAACATCTTTCAACAGATCCTCCTTTTTTACGGTCTCTCCTTCAAAGTACTCTTTATCCGGTGCTGAAATCTCCGGAGCCCGGTCCCAGATTGCATACAATGCCACTTTTGCCATTTCCCTGCTCTCCCCGGTTTCGGTTCTCTGACTGGCAGCAATCTTTCGAAGTTCTTCATAAGAAATTCTGTTTTCGCGATTTTCCTGAAATGCCGCTTCTTTTGCGCCCACATCCGCACGCTGATCCCAGCCTGCAAATGTATGTCTGTTCCTCTTATAATCTGTATAGCCTTTATTTTTCTGAATCCGATATCCGTTTTGGAGACAATCCTCATAAGAAACAATTTCCGACTTTTCCTGTCCTTCTTCTGCGTGATTTCCCAGATAACGGATCGATACCCGGTCCTCCCAGATTGCATACAGCGTCAGATCCTGATTTTTCTCAGCAGGAAGATTTTCTCCCGGCTGATACTGTCCCTCTTTCGCCGTCTGATTTTCATTCCATCCCAGAAACGGTACGTCCAGCCATTTTGGAATCTGTTCCGAAACCGCTGCTTTCTCATACCAGTATTTGACAGACGGTTCCGGCATCTGTTCCACCTGTGCTTTCGTGTTTTTATCATACTGCACCGTATATTCACTGCTGATCGTAACTGCTTCTTTTAAAGTACCTGCACGCCGATCCTGATAATCTCCCGGGCGTAGGCAATATCTGCTTTGTGGTGTCAGCAAAAACCGCTCCCATTCCATACTTCCTGTACGGTTTCCATAACTTACCTTTACGACCATTCTGCCATTCTCATATCGGTCCGGTGTAACTCTTGCCGCAGGAACAGACTGAAGCTTTTGCATTACCTCAATGTATTTTTCAGCTGGCAGATATACGTCATTCCCTTCATCTACCAATGCCGGACCACTCATCTGGTAAATTCCATCCTGATAAACACCGGAACCGATCTCTGCCGTATTCGCGGAAAAATTTCCCCCTTCCTGTTTCACGGTTCCACTCTGATTGTAGATTCCTCCGCCCCGGTTTTGTGCACGATTTCCATAAAAACTGCCGTCTTTCAAAAGAATCTCCCCATCCTTTAAATAAATGGCACCTCCCCGATCTGCCTGATTCTCACAAATCGTTCCGCTATTCCATATAATCGTTCCTCCATTGAGAAAGATACCTCCACCGTTTCCTTTCTGTCCGCACTGTTCCGTATTCGCTTCTTTTGCATTGTTTCTTGCCAGAGTCGTATTATTAACCACCGTGCGCCCTTTACTCATCGTTGCAATTCCATGGACGCCATTCTCATAGCTGCATCCATTCACACTTGCTTCTACATTGGAATTGCAAAATCCGGTACTGAACCATCCTGAGTAGAGATCTCCCACATTCGGATGCTGTGAAGTACTTTGCCATCCATGATACCTCTCATTGGACACATTTACCTGAAACGCAGAAGCTGCAACCGAAGTACCCTGACTGAAACTTTCCCCGATATAACAGTTCTGAAACGTATTTCCCTGAATCCGTGCACTTATCGGTCCGGTATATGGAGCTTCATCACTTCGGATTCCGCCAATCCCGATCCGGCAGTTTTTAAATACATTGTTCTGAATCTCTGCACGGATATTGGCTCTATGTATAGAAAAGTGAACCGCTCCGATATCCGCAATCCCATCAAACACAGAATTTTGCACGCGAAAACTGATTTCTGTCGGCGTGAATGCAGAACTTGCCTCTGTAACAACTCCCACTCCATTGTCGCAATTTTGAAATTTACACTGATCCACTGTTACAGAACCATATTCTCCGTGGATCATCCATCTTGACAGCTGATCTCCATTTTGAAAAACGCAATTTTCAAATGTCACAGAACTTCCCTTATTTGCACAAATGGCACCACAATACAAATTATCCGAATCCGGAACGGAAGTTCCACTCAAATCAAATGTCAATGGATCGCTTCCTTTACTTCCGATCGCAACACTTGATTTTGTAAATGCCAGCCTGTGCCGATCCGGCATCCTGACCGTTCTCGGACCGCCCTCGGGCAAAATCCGGACATTCTGAAACTTTCTCGTTCTGGTCTTTTCCACATATACAAAACTATCCTTCATCGTATGACTCTGTACAATATAAATCGTTTCATTATCCTTTACTGCATGCAAAGCCGCCGAAAGATCCTCATAGTATGTATTCCCAATCCGGCAGGCGCCTTCTGCTTTCTGCTCTTTGGACACGTTGTCCGGCAATGTTTCTTCATTTTCAACAGGCTCTTCTTTATCATCTGTTCTGCTGTTTCGGATTTTTTCCAGGCATGCTTCCACTGAAAAAGACACCTGTGTCTGCAAAAACTCTCCATATCGTTGCAGACTGTCCACCCGGCTTTCTTTTCCATCAATCACATAAGATTGCCCGTTTTCCGGAAGCATTTTTATAAGCGCTTCTGTGAGGCTTTGCTTTTCTTCCTCACTGATCAGTGCTTCCTCCCGTCTCATCCATTCCTCAACCACTTCCAGATACATTTTGGTATCCCACGCAGCCTCTTCTTTTCCAATGTGTTCTTTGATCATCAGATAAGGTAAAATTTCCTGCAGCTGATAAAGCTCTCCCAGAGAAAGTGCCCCCACAAACTGTATACGCTCTTTCATCTGACTCAAATATGTATAAGGCTGCTCCGAAGCGATCAGTATTTCCATGTTACTTTTTTCTTCTTTCTGTATCTTGGTTTCCCATCCGGCATCCGGCTCCTCGGCAGCCCATACCTGCAAACCGCCAAACAACAGGGAAAATACAGTCAAACCTGCTGCCAGATATCTCCGATTCTTTCTTCTTATTATTCACACCTCCATTTCTTTTCCTACTGCTGTCAGACAACTGTCGGCGGAGCGCGAATGCCATCATGCTCCTCCATCTGCTCCCTCCTTTCGGGTACAAAAATAAAACAGACGTTTCGTCTATCTCTCCTGTATACTTCTTGCTATAACTGGAATACATTTTACTGATGTGATGAAAACCATCACTTCTGAATCATATAAAACGATGAATCTGTACTTCAGATTCCATGAATTTTTAGAACTCAGAAACCAGATCTGTCTCTAAGTGATATGGATTATAACACCTGTTCTGAAAAAAAGCAAGCAGAATACACAAAATGAGCAGACGAATACTGCCGCCTGCTCATTTCACATATTTGCTTGCTTTAGAGATTATTTTTGTATGATTTGTAATATCGTTTATACAATTCCCTGCGCGGTCATTGCTTCTACAACCTTCTCAAATCCTGCGATATTGGCACCAACTACATAGTTTCCTTTCGCGCCATATTTCTCAGCAGCATCTGCCATATTGTGGCAGATATTTACCATGATCTGCTGTAATTTTCCGTCTACCTCTTCGAATGTCCAGCTTAAACGCTCGCTGTTCTGAGACATCTCCAGAGCAGATGTCGCAACACCACCGGCATTCGCTGCTTTACCAGGTGCAAACAGAACTCCGTTTTCCTGCAGGTATTCTGTAGCTTCCATTGTGGTCGGCATATTTGCACCCTCTGCAACCGCAATACATCCGTTTGCAACCAGTGCTTTTGCGTCTTCCAGATGAAGTTCATTCTGTGTTGCACACGGAAGTGCGATGTCCACTTTTACGCTCCATACGCCTCTTCCTTCATGGTACTCTGCGTTTGGACGATAATTTTTATATTCTGTAAGTCTTGCACGTTTTACTTCTTTGATCTCTTTGAGTGCCGCCAGATCGATACCTTCCGGATCATATACCCATCCTGTAGAATCGCTGACTGTCACAACCTTTGCTCCGAGCTGCTGTGCTTTTTCTGTAGCATAGATCGCAACATTTCCGGAACCGGAAACTGCAACTGTTTTTCCTGCCAGTTCGATTCCGTTTAATTTCAGCATCTCCTGTGTCAGATAGAGAAGTCCGTATCCTGTTGCCTCTGTACGTGCCAGAGATCCTCCGTAAGTAAGCCCTTTTCCTGTCAGGACTCCTTCAAATACTCCGCGGATTCTCTTATACTGACCGAACATGTATCCGATCTCTCTTGCTCCTGTACCGATATCTCCTGCCGGAACATCTGTATCAGCGCCGATATATTTGCATAACTCTGTCATAAAGCTCTGGCAGAATGCCATGATCTCTCTGTCTGATTTTCCTTTCGGATCAAAATCAGAACCACCTTTTCCTCCACCGATCGGAAGTCCTGTCAGAGAGTTCTTGAAAATCTGCTCAAATCCAAGGAATTTGATGATTCCGAGGTTTACAGAAGGATGAAGTCTCAGACCTCCTTTGTAAGGTCCGATCGCACTGTTGAACTGTACACGGTATCCTGTGTTAACATGTACCTGTCCGTTGTCGTCAACCCATGGCACACGGAATTTGAACTGTCTTTCCGGCTCAACAAGTCTTTCCAGAAGTGCATCTTTACGGAACTTCTCCTCATTTGCTTCTACTACTACTCGCAGGGATTCCAGTACTTCTTTGACTGCCTGGTGAAATTCCGGCTCTGCAGGATTTTTCTTTACAACTAAATCAATTACTTCATCAACGTATGACATCATTATTACCTCCTGAAAATAGAAATACCCAAATAGATAAATTGCATCCGGGTTTTACAAGACATCTTGTCCTTTTTCTATATTATAGTGATATTTCCCAATTGTCAAGAATTTCTTGCATCAAATTTCATTGTTTTAACACTTTGTCTCGGTAAAGTTTTTGAAATTTTAGATTTGAAATCCTGCATTTTTCTCCTTTATTGCATAATTCGTATACTCATAATCTCCCCTGCATGAACAACTGCCTCTGCAATCTTTAATTCACATTAAAAATAGAGTGTCTTACGACACTCTATTTATCTGCACATATTAGTTATATTTACGTTTTCTAGCAGCTTCAGATTTTTTCTTACGTCTTACGCTTGGTTTTTCGTAATGTTCTCTTTTACGAATTTCTTGTTGAATACCAGCTTTTGCACAGTTTCTTTTGAATCTGCGTAAAGCGCTATCTAACGTCTCATTATCTTTTACGATTACATTTGACATAGTCTCACACCTAACCTCCCCTCCAGCCTGGTATTGTGCATCATACGACTGTTCGGGTATTTTTATTGCACTACAAAGAATTATAACATATTTTCCGGAAACGTCAACTGATTTTTTTCATTTTTTTAAGAAAGTTGTCCTTCCAGTGCTTCTGCTGCTTTTTTCAGTGCTTCCTGGATTCCTGCCGGGTTCTTTCCACCAGCCTGCGCCATATTCGGGCGACCGCCGCCGCCACCGCCAATAAGACCTGCAATGGCTTTTACAAGGTTACCTGCATGAGCACCCTGTTTCATTGCCGCATCTGTCGCAGTTACCATCAGGCTGACTTTTCCATCATTTCCGGATGCCAGAACAACAACACCTTCTCCGAGTTTTTCTTTGAGCTGATCTCCAAGATCACGAAGCCCGTTCATATCGACTCCATCCACCTCTGCTGCAAGAAGTTTCACACCTTTGATCTCCTGTACCTGATCCATGACATCTCCCATGGCATCCTGTGCCAGTTTGCTCTTCAAGCTTTCCACTTCACTGTGCAGCGCCTTGTTTTCTGCTGTCAGATGCGCAATCTTCTCAGCCAGATTATCTGGTGTCGCTTTCAGTACTTTTGCAGCTTCATTCAGTTTCTTTTCCAGATTGTCATAGTAACGGATCAATCCCTTGGATGTCAGTGCCTCGATTCTTCTCACACCGGCAGCAACTCCCGATTCAGAAAGAATCTTGAACGCCATGATCTCATTTGTATTCTTTACGTGAGTTCCTCCACAGAATTCAATAGAGTAGTCTCCCATATTGACAACTCGTACCACATCTCCGTATTTTTCACCAAACAGGGCCTGTGCTCCTGTCTTTCTTGCCTCTTCGATCGGCATGTTTTCTACTTTTACAGGAAGTCCTGCCACAATCTGCTCATTCACGATTTCTTCCACTTTCTGCAGTTCTTCCGCTGTCATGGCAGAGAAATGAGAAAAGTCGAAGCGAAGTCTGTCTTCGTTCACGCTGGATCCTGCCTGCTCTACGTGTGTTCCAAGAACGGTTCTCAACGCTTTCTGAAGCAGGTGTGTCGCACTGTGGTTTCTTGCAGACAATGCACGTTTTTCAGCATCTACACACAATTCTGCCTGATCCCCTGTTTTGATCATTCCTTTGATGACCACTCCTACATGACCGATCTTTCCACCTAAAAGTTTTACTGTATCTTCTACTTTGAATTCACCTTCTGCTGTACGGATGATTCCTGTGTCTGCCTCCTGTCCGCCGCTTGTTGCATAGAATGGAGTCTCTTCTGCAAATACAGTACCTCTCTGTCCGTCAGAAAGCGCTTCTACGATTTCTGTGTCAGAAGTCAGAACCGTAATCGGAGACTTCCATGCCAGATTCTCATAGCCTACAAATGTACTTGTGATACTTGGATCAATGGATTCGTAAACCGTCACATCCGCTCCCATATAGTTCGTCTCTCCGCGGGCTGCACGGGCAGTCTTTCTCTGAACTTCCATGGATGCGTGGAATCCCTCTTCATCCACCTGCATTCCTTTTTCTTCCAGGATCTCTTTTGTCAGATCAATCGGGAATCCATATGTGTCATACAGCTTGAACGCATCTGCGCCAGACAGAGTTGTTGTCTGCTCTGCTTCCATTTTCGCTGTCATTTCCGCAAGAATACCAAGTCCCTGATCGATCGTCTTGTTAAACTGATCTTCCTCTTTTGCAATGACTTTTAAAATAAAGTCTTTCTTTTCTTCCAGTTCCGGATATCCGTCTTTTGATCCTTCGATGACGGTCTGTGCCAGTTCCGGAATAAAGCTTCCCTCGATTCCGAGCAGTCTTCCGTGGCGGCATGCACGTCTTAACAAACGGCGGAGCACATATCCTCTTCCTTCATTGGACGGCATAATTCCATCAGAAATCATAAAGGTCACAGAACGTGTATGGTCTGTGATGACACGGATGGAAATATCAGCCTGTGCATCTTTTCCATACTCTGTATCAGCAAGACGGCAAATGTGATCACGCAGTGCCTTGAGTGTATCCACATCAAAGATCGAATCCACATCCTGTACAACAGATGCCAGACGTTCCAGTCCCATTCCGGTATCAATATTTTTCTGCTCCAGTTCGGAATAATGTCCATGTCCGTCATTATCAAACTGTGTAAATACGTTGTTCCAGATTTCCATATAACGGTCGCATTCACAACCTACCGTACAATCCGGGCTGCCGCATCCGTATTTTTCCCCTCTGTCATAATAGATCTCGGAACAAGGACCGCATGGGCCGGAACCATGCTCCCAGAAATTGTCTGCTTTTCCAAAACGGAAAATACGCTCTGCCGGGATCCCCATTTTCTTATTCCAGATTTCGAATGCCTCTTCATCTTCTTCGTATATGGACGGATACAATCTGTCTGGATCCAGACCTACTACCTCTGTCAAAAATTCCCAGGACCATTCGATTGCTTCATTCTTAAAGTAATCTCCAAACGAGAAGTTTCCAAGCATCTCAAAGAATGTACCATGACGTGCTGTCTTTCCTACATTCTCGATATCTCCTGTACGGATACATTTCTGGCAGGTTGTCACTCTGCGTCTCGGCGGGATCTCCTGTCCTGTAAAATATGGTTTTAACGGAGCCATCCCCGAGTTGATCAGAAGAAGACTCTTATCATTGTGTGGCACCAAAGAAAAACTCTTCATTGCCAGATGTCCCTTGCTTTCAAAGAACTCCAAAAACATTTTTCTTAATTGGTTTACTCCATATGGCTGCATACCTTATCCTCCGGTTTCATTCGCTAATCTCACAAAAAGGGGCTGCCGCAAGACATTCGTTTTGCAGCAGACCCACGTCTAATTTATCATACCACAGCTTATTTTTTTTGTAAATCCTATTCTAGCTCAATTTCTTCCAGCTCTTTCGGCGGAATCGGCGTAGTTGAATTCTTTACATAAGCTGCCAGATCCTTTTTCGCCTTCAATACCGGAATATTCGTTCCTGCTCCTGCAATACATCCTCCGGGACATCCCATCCCCTCAATCAGGCAGCCGTTAAGTCTTCCGGCTTTGGCGAGCGTCAGTGTCTTTTTGCACTCGGCAAGCCCTTCTGCATGCTCAATGCTGACTTCCACATCCGGATAGTATTCATTGATACACTTTTCAATCGCTTCTGCTACTCCGCCTGCACAGGCATATCCTCTTCCGGCACCTGTCGCATCGTGGAAAGAGGACTCTGCTTCATACTGGGAAAGATCAATCTCTTTGGCATCAAACATCGCCTGCAGTTCTTCAAAAGTAACTACAAAATCCACATCACTTCGAACACTTCTTCTGGAAGCCTCCAGCTTTTTCGCCGCACATGGTCCGATAAAGACTACTTTGGCATTCGGATGCTCTTTTTTAATACTTCTCGCTGTTGCCACCATTGGTGTCAGTTCCTGTGAAATCTGATCGATCAGATCCGGGAAGAATTTCTTCGCCAGCATTGCCCAGGAAGGACAGCAGGAAGTCAGAAGGAACGGCAGCTCTCCGGTCACGACTTTTTCTACATAATGATGCGCCTCGGCAACTGCACCGATATCTGCTCCCAGCGCCACCTCATGCACGCCTTTGAATCCCAATTCAATCAATGCCGCCTTGATATTTCTTGGATTAATATTCTCTCCAAACTGCCCGACAAATGCCGGTGCAATCTCCGCAATGATCTCGCTTCCCTCTTCCTGTAGTGCTCTTGTGAGCTGGAAAATCTGGGACTTATCCGAAATCGCTCCAAACGGACAACTCACCATACACATTCCGCAGGACACACATTTTTCTGTGTCAATATAGGCACGGCCGTATTTGTCAGAAACAATCGCTCCCACACCACAGGCATTTTTACATGGGCGCTCTTTTTTCGCGATCGCATCATACGGACAGACTGCCTTACATTTTCCGCATTTGATGCATTTTTCCTGATCAATATAGGATTTTCCGTTGACCATGGAAATGGCACCCTTCGGACAGACCTCACTGCACGGATGTGCAAGACACCCCTTGCACATATTGCTGACTTCATATTTGTTCTCCTCACAGCTTTCACAGGCAGACGGAATCACCTGCATCAGCGGCGGCTCATAATATTTTTCGGAAATATTACTTTCCTGCACTCCCGCCGTCAGATGTACCGGCTTGTCTTCCGGGCGCAGGGAAAGTCCCATCGCAAGACGAAGTCGCTCCCGAACGATCGCACGGGAACGATACGTACTCTCTCTGTACTTTACCGTATCATCATTGACAATCTCATACGGAATGGCTTCCATATCTTCCAGCAGGGTCTCTGAATTTGCTTCAAATCCAAGCTTTGCCACTTCCTTGAACACACGTCTGCGAATTGTTCTCACCTGGGTATCCAGGCCTCTCATATTGGACATTTTGATTTCCTCCTTTGTCTGTGACTTTTTATTGCTGCAGCAGTCCTTGTGCGTAATACACGGACTGCATTGCATCTTTTCCATAAAAATCTGCACCGATCATATCTGCATATTCCTGATTTAGGACAGCGCCTCCTACCATTACTTTGCACCACGGTGCTTTTTCTCTGAGCTGGCGGATCGTCTCCTCCATACTGACAACAGTCGTGGTCATCAGCGCACTCAATCCCACAAGCCGAATCTGCTGTGCAACAACAGTATCTACAATGGTCTCCGGCGGCACATCTTTTCCAAGATCCACTACCTCAAAACTGTAATTCTCCAGAAGAACTTTTACAATATTCTTGCCAATATCGTGAATATCGCCTTTGACTGTCGCAAGCACGATTTTTTCTTTTTTCTCCTGCACGTCTCCACTGTTCTCCAGCCCTTCTTTTAAAACTGCAAATGCTGTTTTTGCAGCCTCTGCGCTCATCAGAAGCTGAGGCAAAAAGACCGTTCCTTTTTCAAATCCCTTTCCCACGGTATCCAGCGCGGGAATCAAGTGTTCATTGATGATATCCAACGGCTTTTTCTCCTGCATCAGCACATTTGTAATCTGATGTGCTTCCTCTTTTAAGCCTTTTTCAATCGCAGCCTGCAGTGTCATCATCCCCCCTGCTGTCCGCCCTGCGCCGGTTGTAATACTTCCGGGCGCAGAAGCGAACTCTACATTAGCACTTCCGTAGCGTCCAATGTAATTTTCACAGTTCGGATCCAGATTCATCAGTACATGATACGCATAATAGGAACGCATCATATCTTCCGATGCAGGATTGATGATGCCGGCGCTTAATCCCTGGAACATGGCCATGGTATAAAAATTCGCATTGATGATCGGTCTTCCCGGCAGTCCAAATGAAATATTGGAAACACCAAGAACCGTATTCACACCAAGATCATACCGGACTCTGTGCAGTGCTTCCAGAGTAATCTTTGCCCCTTCCGGTTCTGAGCTGACGGTCATGGCAAGTACATCGATCACAAGATCTTTCTTGTCAATGCCATACTTTACCGCCTCACGGATGATCTTCTCTGCGATTGCCACACGGCCGTCTGCCGTTTCTGGAATCCCGTCTTCATCCAGCGTCAGACCGATCACTACACCGCCGTATTTTTGGATCAGCGGGAATACCGCATCCATGGATTCCTGTTTTCCACTGACTGAATTCACCATCGGTTTTCCGTTGTAGATCCGCATTGCCTGTTCCATCGCCTGAATATCCACGGTATCGATCTGCAGCGGAAGACTGGTCACACTCTGAAGCTCTGTAATGACTTCTTTCATCATCGATACTTCATCAATATCCGGCAATCCTACATTCACATCCAGAATATGCGCTCCATTATCCTGCTGCATGATCCCTTCTTTGAGGATATAATCCAGATCATGATCTTTGAGCGCCTTTTTGAACTTCTTCTTTCCCGTCGGATTGATCCGTTCTCCGATGATCCTGGATCCCGTACCAAGCATCACTGCCTGTCCGTAAGAAGATACGATCGTATGAACTTTTTTCTCCGGTGTTTTGATCAAAAGATCCTTACACTGTGCGATCATTGCCCGGATGTGATCCGGTGTCGTACCACAGCATCCGCCGATCACACAGGCTCCTGTTTCTACGATCATTTCCATCGTCTTTGCAAACTGCTCCGGCTCTACATCATAATAAGTCTCACCATCTCGCTGTTTCGGAAGTCCTGCATTTGGCTTGACAATCACCGGAAGAGACGTATATTCCAAAATCTCATGCAGGATCGGCATCATCTGCTCAGGTCCCATCCCGCAGTTGATCCCCAGTGCATCCACGCGCAGTCCTTCCAGAAGTGCAACTACAGAAGGTACATCCGCTCCGGTGAGCAGCTTTCCTCTCTCATCAAAAATAGTCGTCACAAACACCGGAAGGGTTGTATTCTCTTTCGCTGCAAGTACCGCTGCCTTCAATTCATAGGTGTCACTCATCGTCTCGATATGGATCAGATCTGCTCCGGCCTGTTCTCCATAGATCATCACTTCCTTGAAAGCTTCATAAGCGGTCTCAAATTCCAGATCCCCCATGGGCTTTAACAGCTTTCCGGTAGGGCCGATATCCAACGCGGTATACACTTCCCGGTTGTCTCTCACCCCCTGTTTCGCCGCTTCCTTCACATGAGAAACCGCAGAGAAAATAATCTCTTTTAAGGAACAGCTCTCATCGTGAAACTTCAACGCATTTGCTCCGAATGTATTGGTCAGGACAATATCACTTCCGGCTTCAAAATAACTGCGGTGAATCTGACGCACTGCCTCTGCATGCGTCAGATTCCAAGTCTCCGGCAATTCTCCGGGAAGAAGCCCCTTTGCCTGAAGCAAGGTTCCCATCCCACCGTCAAAAAATAAAAGTTCTTTTCCCAAGCGTTCTAAAATCATATCGTATCCCTTCTATATTCACAGTCCTTTTTTTCACAAATCTCGCAGCCCTGTATCGGACACCGCTCTTTGATACGGCTCATTCCGATCACTGCTGTCACCGATTTTGTCGGAGTCATCATAAAACTGTCCGTCATGGTCAGTCCGATCGTTTTTGCGCAGTCTAACATCTGCATCAATGGCTTCTGATACTGAATATCAAAATCTCCATATCCCGGACTGAACCTCGGACGCAGATACCAGCCTTCTTTTTCCTGCTGCTTCGCAATTTCTCTCTGACACGCATCACAGTATTCCTCCAGCATGGCCGCTGCGCAGGCCTGAAGCACCACTGCTTTTGCCATGTCTGTCAGAGATGCCCGCGTAATCAGCCGGTCTGCTCCTGTTCCCAGTGTCGCTCCAAAGAGAATCAGCTTCTCACATTGTTTTAAATTTCTGCCCAGACTTCTGCTCTTCATCCGGATATTTCCAATCTGAAAGCACTCCTCGCTCTGATGCTGTAAATCAAAAATACGGCAGATGGATTTTGGACTTACTGCAGATCTCAGACCCTCAAAAGAGTCTTTGATCAAAGCAAGTGTCTGTTCATCTACCGCATTCCTTCCATAGCCCAGATAACGGATAGCTTCTTTTGTCATTCTATCCATTACTCCGTCTCCTAACACTGAATGATTTCTGAAATATTATGCATGATAGCTGCTGCCACTTCCGGTCTGTTCATCGAATAAATGTGGATATTCTTCACTCCGTTTGCCAGCAGGTCAATGATCTGGTCGGTAGCGTATGCAATTCCTGCCTGTTCCATCGCCTTCGGCGAATCCCCGAACCGATCCAGGATTGCCTGAAATCTCCTTGGAAATACGGTTCCGGACAACTCACAGCTTCGTTTCATCTGTCTTGCGCTTGTGATCGGCATGATCCCCGGCAATACCGGAACAGTGATTCCTGCTTCACGAATACGGTACAGGAAATTATAGTGGATATCATTGTCAAAAAACATCTGTGTTGTCAGAAAATCCACACCACTGTCTACCTTTTGTTTCAGATACTTGATATCATCTTCTTTATGCTCATTCTCCACATGCCCTTCCGGATAACACGCAGCTCCGATACAGAAATCTCCATGTCTGCGGATCTCTTCTACGAGTTGATAGGCATAATGAAAACGATCCTCGCTCGGAAATACCATATCTTCTGAAATATCACCCCGCAATGCCAGAATGTTCTCAATCCCCTGTTCTTTCAGGCTGGCAATAACGCTGCGCACCTCATCTTTTGTGGAAGAAGCACACGTCAGATGTGCCAGGCTTTCTACGTGCAGATCATGTTTGATATAGGATGCGATCTTTGCTGTGTTTTTGCTGGTACCGCCGCCTGCCCCGTAAGTCACACTGATAAATTCCGGCTTTAAGCCTGCCATTTCTTCTGCTGCCCGAATTACTTTGTCATATCCCGCATCTGTCTTTGGCGGAAAAATCTCAAAGGAAATATGTATCCCGTCTTCTCTGAGTCTGTCAATAATCTTCATGCATTTTTCTCCTGTGTATATTTTGTCTATTCTCCAATAAGCTCTTTGTACAATGTCTCGTACTGTTTTGCAGAATTCTTCCATGAGAAATCCTGTTCCATCGCACGCTCTACAATCTTATTCCAGTCCCGCTTTTTGTCATAATAAATATGCTCTGCATACCGGATCGTGCCAAGCATCTCATGCGCGTTGTAATTGGAAAAGCTGAATCCCGTACCTGTCTTCTCGAACTCATTGTAAGGCTCTACCGTATCCTTGAGCCCGCCTGTCTCCCGCACGATCGGAAGCGTGCCGTAACGCAGACTCATCAGCTGGCTCAATCCACATGGTTCAAACAGAGACGGCATCAGAAATGCATCTGCAGATGCATAGATCTTATGCGACATATCCTCTGAATAGAAAATATTGGCCGATACTTTATTCGAATATTTCCATGCAAAATGGCGGAACATATTCTCATATTTTGCTTCCCCGGTTCCCAGTACTACAATCTGTACTGCATCCTGGCAGAGCTCATCCATCACATAATCAATCAGATCAAATCCCTTCTGATCGGTCAGTCTGGACACAATACCGAGCATCATCACCTTCGGATCCTTGTCCAGTCCAAGCTCCTCCTGCAGAGACAGCTTGTTGGAAACCTTGTTCTTGCGGAATGTATCGACCGTAAAACGTTTTGCGATCCGTGTATCCTTAAATGGACAGTACTCATCATAATCCAGTCCATTTACAATTCCACAAAGGTCATTGGATCTTGCACTCATCAGACCATCGAGACCTTCTCCAAAAAACGGTGTCTTGATCTCCTGCGCGTATGTCTGACTTACCGTTGTCACTTTATCCGCATAGACGATACCGCCTTTTAACAGATTGGCATCCCGGTATGCCTCCAGCTTATCCGGAGCAAAGTAATACTCCGGAAGCCCTGTGATCTGACGTACAGTGCTGGTGTCCCACACGCCCTGGAATTTCAGATTGTGGATCGTCATGACACTCTTGATTCCTCTGTAATATTCACCCAGAAATCTAAAATTGTCCAGATAAACCGGAATCAAGCCTGTCTGCCAGTCGTGACAATGGATCAGCTCCGGACGGAAGTCGATCACCGGCAGGATACTCAGCACAGCCTTTGAGAAAAAGGCGAATTTCTCGATATTCCATCTCGGATCTCCGTCATACGGTGCAAATCCATTAAAATAATACTCGTTATCAATAAAATAAAATGTGATCCCGTCCTGCACATATTTCAGAATTCCTACATAACGGTCTTCTCCCGCCAGATTCATATAAAAATGATCCATATATTCCAGCTGGTCCTTCCATTTCTGGTTCATACAGGAATACTTCGGAAGTACCACCCGCACATCGTATTTCTTTTTGTCAAAATATTTTGGAAGTGAACCGACAACATCTGCCAGTCCTCCTGTTTTGATAAATGGCACACATTCTGAAGCTGCAAATAAAATGTTCTTCATAGCTTTCCCTCCCATTTCCCTCCGTTTTACTAAGCCAGTATTTTTCTACATTATACTCCATTTCCCGAAGATTGCAAAGGTTTCTGTGTGGTTTATCTGTGTTTGTATTCCAACTGGATCGTATCTGCGATCAATGCCACGAATTCTGAGTTGGTCGGTTTCCCCTTTCCGGTACTGACCGTATAACCGAACAGCTCATCCAGTGTATCCAGTTTTCCACGATTCCATGCTACCTCGATCGCATGACGGATTGCCCGCTCCACACGGCTGGATGTCGTCTGATACCGTTTTGCTACGGTTGGATACAACACCTTTGTGATCGCATTTAACACATCCATATCCTGCACTGCCATGATGATCGAATCCCGCAGATAATGATACCCCTTAATATGTGCCGGAATTCCGATCTCATGGAGCAGGTTTGTCACTCTGTTCTCCAAATCCCCTTCTCTGATGTATGGAACCTGTGATGACAGTTCATCATTCCTCTTTTCGCAGCTTCTCACTGGTCTTCTGACTGTTTTTATCCGATTTAACAGCATTTCGTTGTTAAACGGCTTCATGATATAGTAATTTGCGCCTCGATTGAATGCATCTTCTGTAATCCGCTCCTGGCCGACTGCTGTCACTACGATAAAGTCCGGACGCTTCTGTACATTTTTATCCTGATTGATCTTCTCCATCACAGTCAGACCATCCATTTTCGGCATGATCAGGTCCAATAATACGACATCCGGCTGCTTATTTCGGATGATCTGACACATTTCTTCCCCATTTTTTGCTTTTCCTACAACATGAAGTTCTTTGTCCATGTTGATGATTTCCTCCAGAAGATCCAAAATCCGCTCATTATCGTCAGCAATCGCCACGTTTACCTGTTCCATAGTTCCTCTCCCTCTGTTCACTGCCTGAACTTTTAAACGCCACGCTTTTCATTATATCTGCCCTATCTGCCAAAATGCAAGAAAATCAGGGAGACCTTATTCGACAAAACTAGGCAGAAAGATTCGACAACATATTCTCAATAAAAATACCGTAGCCTTTTGCCGAATCCTGTACAAACACATGCGTAACCGCTCCGATCAGCTTTCCGTTCTGTAAAATCGGGCTTCCGCTCATCCCCTGTATGATGCCGCCGGTCGCATCAAGCAGTCTCTGATCTGTGATCTCGATCACCAGCCCTTTGTTGATTTCCTGTCCGGAATCGTCGATATCTGTCACCAAAATGTCGTAATTTTCTACTTCTCCGTTAACATAACAGCGAATCACAGCTTTTCCTTTTTGTATTTCTCCCCGCTCTGCCACCGGAACCATCTCCTGCTGCAAAAACAGTTTTTCTGCGGATTCAATCGTCCCGTAAATCCCCGCCTCCGTATTTTTATCTATGGTTCCAAGACGATTATAATGACTGTACACGATCATTCCTTCCATACTCCCCGGAATTCCGTTCTGTCCCTTTTGAATCGAATGAATACTGGTCTTATAAAGAGTCCCCTGCCGAATCGACAAAAGCGCGCTTGTATCCATATCATGAATCCCATGCCCCAGCGCTCCAAAAGCTCCGTCTCTGGTCATAAAGGTAATCGTCCCAAGTCCCTGCACATTGTCTCTCACCCAGATTCCCAGCTTATATTCGTCTGGTTTCGTTTCTACGGGTTTGACCGCAACTGTCAGCTCCTGCTGCCCTCTTCGCAGTGTCAGCGCCACCTGATCTTCGTCCAGATCGGATAATTTCTGGAACAGTTCTTTTTTATTTTCAATCTTTTCATCATTCCATGCCACAATGTAATCTCCCGGCCGCACCAGATTCTCTGCAGGCTGATACTGTTTTCCGTCTGCGCCGGTGATCTGGTCTGTACCAAGTACCATAACACCATCCGTCTCCATGTAAATCCCGACCGGCATGCCGCCTGGTATGACGCCTTCCTCCATGACTGCCTGGGTACTGGCTTCTCTGACCTTTTGTGTCTCCTTTTTGGGAGACATCGCACAGCCGGAGAGACACACAAGGAACATAAGAACAGCTGCCAGTTGCCTATACTTTCTTTTCATCTTTGTCACATCCTCTCTGCCAAACGTAAAAAACGGACACCAAAAGGTATCCGTTTTAGTATGTGACATTTTTTTATTTTCACACTGGAATTCTATACTCTCTTTGCCATTTCTTTCATTTCTTTTGCACTGTCCAGAATATTTTTCGTTACCTGGGCGCCGCCAAGCAGACGCGCCAGCTCGCCCACAGAAGCATCCTCATCCAACGGAAAAATGCCTGTTTTTGTCGTTGTCTGATCCGTCTGCTTTTGAATCAGATAGTGGGCATCGGCAGCTGCCGCAATCTGCGGAAGATGGGTGATACAGATCACCTGACGCTTCTGTCCGATGATATGCAGTTTTTCCGCCACCTTTCCAGCTGTGATTCCACTGATGCCGGAGTCGATCTCATCAAAAATCAGTGTTGGCGTGTCTTCTTTATCTGCCAGCACAGTCTTGATCGCCAGAAGGATTCTTGAGAGTTCACCTCCTGAAACCGTAGTTCCAAGCGGCTTTGGCGGCTCTCCCGGATTTACAGAAATAAAAAATTCCGCGTCATCCATTCCCAGAGCAGACATTTTTGCCTCTTGTAAGAAACGCATTTCCAGCTGTACATCCAGAAAATTAAGATCCTCAAGCCCTGCTTTGATCTCTTTTGTAAAGGAAATAGCTGCTTTTTTTCGAATCTTACTCAACTTTTCGGCACAGCTTTGCATTTCCTTTTGCGCCGCTTCGGTTTGAGACCGCAGATTTTCAATATAAGTCTCATAATGCTCCAGTTCATTTAGTCTCTGCCGTTTTTCCTCTGCGTATTCCAGAATTTCATTGACTGTATTCCCATATTTTGCCTTTAATCGATTAATCTCATTGAGGCGGTTCTCTGTCTCATAAAACTCTTCTTCTGAAAATTCAAAGCTTTTGGCATACTCCAAGAGTTCCCGGTTAAAATCATTGAGCAGACTGTCAATCTCCACCAGCTGTCCATACAGTGCATTTCCTTTTTTATCGAAATTTTCCACTTCCTGAAGGGAACGGATTGCACGGCTTAAGAGGTCGCTGGCGTTGTTTCGGTCATCTTCACTGGTGTACTGGTATGTCTGGGCCACCGCACTGGTCAGGTCTTTACTCTGCGTCATCCTCTGATAGATACTTTCCAGATCTTCGTCTTCCCCCATGCGTAAATGCGCTCTTTCAATCTCATGCAGTTCATACTCCGTCAGATCAATCTCTTTGCGCCGCTCCTTCTCTTCCATTCCAGATGCTTCCAGCCTGCGACTGTACTCCTGATATGCCCGGTAAGCCAGGGCCATCTTCTGTTTTGGCTTTTCCACCTGCTCTTTGGCATATACATCCAGAAACGTCAGGTGATTGCGCTTATTTAACAAACGCTGATGTTCATGCTGCTCGTGAATATCAATCAGGAGACTTGCCACATCCCGCAGTACTCCCATCGTCACCGTCTCTCCATTGATCTTGCTGACACTTCTGCCTTCCATCAATTTCCGGCTTAAGATCAGCATCCCGTCTTCCGGAAAGATATCCATTTCTTCCAGCTGACGGATCAACTCCTGATTTTCAATTGAAAACATCAGTTCCACAAGTCCGAACCTGGCGCCCTTTCGGAGCATATCCGCATTGTATCTTCCGCCGAGTGCCAGATTCACGGAACCTAAGATAATGGATTTACCGGCTCCTGTCTCTCCTGTGAGAATATTGAGTCCCGGTCCAAAATCCACCTCCACCTCATCGATCAGCGCCAGATTTTTTACATGTAAATTTTGAAGCATATTTTTTTCCTATATCCCTTTTGACACAATCTTTCGAATCTTATCCATCACATGTTCCGTATCCTGTACGCTTCTGATCGCGCACATGATCGTATCATCCCCTGCGATACACCCTACTACTTCTTTCCATTTCATGGCATCTACTGCGGCCGCTACCGCCATTGCCATTCCGGAAACGGTCTTGATCACCAGAATATTCTGCGCCATATCCATGGAAATATATCCGTCTCTGAGCACACGGATATATTTTTCATTCATCTCATCCTTTTCGGGTGCCAGTACCACATATTTCTGTCTGGAGCCGTCCACTGCCACTTTTGTAAGCCGCAGATCGCGGATATCTCTGGATACGGTAGCCTGAGTCACCTTAAATCCCTCTCTGTTCAAATATTCTGCCAGTTCTTCCTGTGTTTCAATGTCATGTTGTGCGATCAGTTCAATAATTTTTGCATGACGGCTTACTTTCATTGTATTAGTTTCCTTTCATCTTTTTTCTCATTGTCTTCATAAAGCTCTCTTCACTAAGTTTTGCAAGTCTTGTCACATGATCTGATCTTTTGATCGTGACACGGTCTCCGGTACCAAGGCGGAGCATATCTGCCCCGTCAAACGTCACCAGTGCCTGCTCGTCTTTTCCATATCGTCCCTGGCTGATCACAATCTCGATCGTATCTTCCGCCGAAAGCACGATACTGCTGGTATTCAGCGCATGAGAACAGATCGGCGTAATCACAAACATACTGGCTGTCGGTTCTACAACCGGTCCGCCTGCTGACAGATTATAGCCTGTCGTTCCTGTCGGAGTGGAGATGATCACACCGTCAGCCATATAGCTATTGAGCAACGTTCCGTTTACATAAACATCAAAGTGAACGATCCGAAGACTTCCATCTCTGGTGATCACGATGTCGTTGACTGCTACATTCTGATAACTGCTGTTGCCGGAAACCTCACCGGAAAGCATCATCCGCTCCTCAAATCCCACTTGATTTTTAAACAATCGCTCCAGCGCATATGAAAAATCCGACCGTTCCACTTCTGCCAGAAATCCAAGCGTCCCCAGATTGATCCCGATCAGCGGAAATTCATATTCTGCAAGCTCTCTTGCCGCACGGATCAGTGTTCCGTCACCGCCCAGCACGATCCCGCAGTCCACATTTTCCGGCACAGTTCCGGGAAAAATAAATCCCTGCTCATCTTCTTTTGCCAGAATACACTCTCTGCCATGCTGTTCTATATATTTCTGAATCTCCTTTGTAATCCCATAATCCGGATCTTTCATCAGATTTGTAATAATATAAAAACGCTCCATACCACACCTCTTATTTTGCAAGTGTCTCAAATGCCCTATCCACAACCAGACTCAAATCTTCCAAGAGTGCATCCTCCACCGGATGCGGCCATTTTTTCAGATGAATCAGATATTCAATATTTCCCTCCGGCCCTTTGATCGGTGAAAAATCAATATTCAAAATCTTAAATCCGATGGACTGCGCATACAGCGCTACTTTCTCAATCACTTCATGGTGGGTACTCTTCTCGCGGACTACCCCTTTTTTGCCGACTTTTTCTCTGCCCGCCTCAAACTGCGGCTTGATGAGCGCCACGATCTCACCGTCTTCCTTCAGGTAATTCCGGATCGGCTCCAGCACTTTTGTCAGCGAAATAAAGGAAACATCAATGGAAGAAAAATCAATCGGTTCTCCCAGATCTTCGGGCACTACATAACGGATATTGGTCTTCTCCATACACACAACCCGCTCATCCTGTCTGAGTTTCCAGTCCAGCTGTCCTCTTCCCACATCAATCGCAAATACCTTTCTGGCACCGTTTTGAAGCATACAATCCGTAAATCCGCCGGTGGACGAACCCACATCTGTACAGACTTTTCCATCCACACTGACGTCAAAGTTGGCGATCGCCTTTTCCAGCTTCAATCCGCCCCTGCTCACATAAGGAAGCACATGACCGCGCACTTCAATCTGTACCGTATCCGGAAATGTCGTTCCGGCTTTGTCCTCCCTTTGTCCTTCTACAAACACATTTCCTGCCATAATGACAGCTTTTGCCTTTTCTCTGGACTCTGCCAGATTTCTTTTTACAAGCAATACATCTAATCGTTCTTTCATGTCAATCTTTTCCTATCGTCACATAATCTGCAATAATCTGTTTTACAATCGTCTCCGCATCCAGTCCGACTTCCCTGCGCAGCAAGTCTACATTGCCGTGTTCTACATAGTCATCCGGAATTCCGATGCATCTGACACCTACATCCAGCTTTGCTCTCGATACATAGTGAAGTACCTGTTCTCCAAATCCGCCGGACAATACATTTTCTTCAATCGTCACAAAAAGTCTGTGATCCTTTGTCAGAGCTTCCAGCATCTCTGTATCCAGAGGCTTTACAAATCTGGCATTGATCAGTGAGCAATGATATCCGATCTCTTTCAGTCTGTCACGCACCTGAACTGCCAGCTCTGCCATGTGCCCTACAAAGATCACCGCAATATCCTCCTCTTCATAAAGGATCTCACTTTTTCCATAGACGATCGGAGTACGAAACGCCGACAATCCCTCGTAAGCGGCGCCTCTTGGATAACGCAGTGCCACCGGATACTGGAAATCCGCACAGAACCGCACCATATCCGCCATCTCCCATCTGTTTTTCGGTGAAAGGATCGTCATATTCGGGATCATATTCAGAAATGACAGATCGAAAAGTCCCTGATGTGTCTCTCCATCACTGCCCACCAGGCCGGCTCTGTCCACTGCGATCATCACCGGCAGATTCTGCAGGCACACATCATGAATCGTCTGGTCAAACGCCCGCTGTAAAAACGAGGAATACACCGCAACAACCGGCTTTAATCCCCCTGCTGCCAGTCCTGCCGCAAAGGTCAGCGCATGCTCTTCTGCAATCCCGACATCAAAGAATCGGTCCGGAAACATCCTTGCAAATCTGGCAAGTCCGGTTCCATCCGCCATGGCTGCTGTAATTCCGACTACTGCATCATTTTGCTTTGCAATATCACAGAATACTTTGGAAAAAATATCGGTATAGCTGTCCTTAGAGCTCTTCTCTTTTGCCTCCCCGGTCTCAATGTCAAACGGAACGATCCCGTGAAATCTGGATGGATTCTCCTCCGCGGGAACGTATCCCTTTCCTTTCTTGGTGAGTACATGAACCAGAACTGCATGATCTACCCGTTTTGCCTCCTGAAATGTCTTATACAGCTTTCGGATATCATGCCCGTCCACCGGTCCCAGGTAGGTGATTCCCATATCTTCGAAAAACATACCCGGAACAAATAATTGCTTGAGTCCGCTTTTCGTCTTTTTCATCTGGTACAGGATCTTCTCACCCTGTACCGGAATCTTCATCAAGGTATCCTCAACACCCTTTTTCAGTCCCGTATATGCCTCTGCCGTGCGCAGTCCGTTCAAATATCTGGACATCCCGCCCACATTTTCAGAAATTGACATATTGTTGTCATTTAATACAATGATAAAATTGCTTTTTAAACGGGACGCATTGTTCAGTGCCTCATATGCCATCCCTCCGGTCATGGCTCCATCTCCGATGATAGAGATCACGCTGTGTTCTTCTCCCTTGATATCTCTCGCCGCCACGTACCCGAGGCCTGCGGAAATAGAGGTGGAGCTGTGTCCGGTATCAAATGCGTCACATTCACTTTCCTTTCGCTTTGGAAATCCGCTCATGCCGCCATATTTTCTCAGATCGTCAAATCCGGCGCGCCGTCCTGTCAGGATCTTGTGTGTGTAGGACTGATGTCCCACATCCCAGATCATCTTATCCTGCGGCAGTTCAAACGCCAGATGCAGCGCCATCGTCAGCTCCACCACACCGAGATTCGATGCCAGATGCCCGCCTGTGACACTGATTTTCTCCACAAGAAACTGACGGATTTCTTCTGCCAGCTTTTCCAGCTCCTCCGGCTTTAACTGTTTGATATCATTTTCTTTTTGAATCTTTTCTAATAGCATAAGGTATGCCCCCTTATTTTTCCCTGTATATCAATGACTCCAGCAAAATCTCCAGATAATCATCTTTTGGATTCAGTGCTCTTACGTCTGAGATGGCTTTTCTGGACAAATGCTCCACCTCCTGTTTAGCTGCATCCAGCCCTTTCCACACAACATACGTCATTTTTTCATTTTTCTCATCGCTGTGCACCGGTTTTCCGAGCACTTCAGTAGTACTGATCACATCCAGAATATCATCCTGGATCTGAAAAGCCATTCCCACTTTTGCTGCAATCTCTTCCACTACCTGTACACTCTCATCGTCCGCTCCTGCCAGAACTGCTCCGATCATCATGGAAGCCTCGATCAGAGCTCCTGTTTTTAAACGGTAGATAAACTCCAGTTTCTCTCCGTCAATTTTCTTACCGGAAGATTTTACATCCACCACCTGACCGCCGATCATTCCGTAGATCCCTGCTTTTTGTCCAAGGATACGGATTGCTTTTCCAATCAGAAGACTCTTCTCTGGCGCCATCTCAAATGCCGATGCCGCTGTCTCAAATGCATAATTGAGAAGCGCATCCCCTGTCAGGATTCCCATATCTTCCCCATATACCACATGGGTCGTCTTTCGCCCCCTGCGATACTCATCATTATCCATGGCAGGCAGATCATCATGAACAAGGGAATAGGTATGGATCATCTCAATGGCAGCCATAAACGGCTCGATCACACTGTCCGCTCCGCCAAACAGCCGGTATGTCTCCTGCATCAGCATTGGGCGCAGACGCTTTCCCCCTGCCAGCATGCTATAGCTCATGGCATCCATGATCACTTCCTGATACCCCTGCACCCTGGGCAGATATGCTTTTAAAATCCGTTCGATCTGTGCTGTTTTTTCTTTTTGTATCTCCTTAAAACTCATGAACTTCTCCATTCTCGTCCAGAACCTGAACTTTCTTTTCTACTGCGTCAATAGTCTCATTACACTGCTTTAACAGCTGCATTCCCTCATTATATAATGCAAAAGACTCTTCCAGAGTAATGTCTGACTTTTCCATGTCTGCTGTTACTTCTTCCAGTCTTGCAAACAATTTCTCCAGACCGGGCGTATTCTGTCCCTGATTTTCCATGTCTGCCTCCTTTATGCGTGATATTGGATTTCTTCTGTCATTCCTTTTACCTGCGCTTCGATCATTCCGTCCGATACATAAATACGGATCGCATCTCCTTCTTTTACCTCTGCAATCTGCCGCACCGGGCGGCCTTTCTCATCTTCTATATAAGCATATCCCTGGTTCAGCTTTTCCAACGGGGATAATCCCTTCATCTTTTCCACATAAAGAGCAAACTGGTGTCTCTTTTGCTGAAGGATCTCTTCCATCCGGCTGCGCAGCTGCAACTCCAGATCTGAAGCATACTGCCTGTTCTCAAGGAGTTTCTGCCTTGGGTGAAACAGCCGCAGTTTCAGTGCCGCCTGTTTCAAATACTGACGGTTCTGTTCCGCCTTTTTCAAAACCGCACTGCTCAAACGCATCTGATATTCCTTCATCAGATTCTCTGCAGCCTGATATTCGTACACCGCAAGCTCTGCAGCCGCCGAAGGAGTCGGAGCCCGAAGATCCGCCACATAATCCGCGATCGTCGTATCCGTCTCATGCCCTACTGCGGAAATCACAGGCACCCGGCTCTCAAAAATCGCACGCGCAACGATCTCTTCATTGAATGCCCACAGATCCTCGATCGATCCGCCTCCGCGCCCCACGATCATAACATCCACATCTTGTTCTTCCAGCATCCGGATTCCCTGCACGATACTTTCCGCTGCGCCTTCCCCCTGCACCTTGGCAGGACAGAGGATCAGCTGTACATACGGATTTCTTCTGGCGGCAATATTGATGATATCCCGCACCGCAGCTCCCGAAGATGCCGTCACGACCCCGACTTTTTTTACAAACTGCGGAATCGGCCGCTTGTACTCCTGTGCGAACATCCCCATCTCTTCCAGCTCTTTTTTTAACGCTTCAAACTTTAAGTACAGCTCTCCTGCTCCGTCCAGAATGATCTCTCTGGCATACATCTGGTATCTGCCATCCCTCTCATAGACACTGACCGAGCCGAGAACAACCACCTGCTGTCCTTCCTGCATACGAAAAGAAAGCCCTGACCGTGAGCCTGCGAACATCACGCAGGCTATCGTGCCGGACTCATCTTTTAATGAAAAATATATATGCCCTGATGGATGATATTTACAGTTGGACACTTCCCCTTTGACGTACAGCCGGTTCAGCATAAAATCCTGTGTAAACATATTCTTGATATAGGCATTGACCTGTTTTACTGTGTAGACATTCTTCAGCATCTGTCCGCCCCGCCATCTTTAATCTGCAATCTTGGCAAGTACTCCGTTTACGAATGCAGGACCTTCTTCCCCACTGAATTTCTTCGCAAGTTCCACTGCCTCATTGATTGCAACTTTTACAGGAACATCATCATCCCACTTGATCTCATAAACCGCAAGTCTGAGGATCGCCAGATCGACCTTGTTCATTCTGGAGGTTTTCCATCCTGTTGCTTTTTCATTCAAAATCGCATCGATCTCTTCCAGCTTTTCGATCACTGCTTCCAGCTTTTTCTGTATGTACTCTTTATCCTTCTCTTTTGCGCTTGTCAGCTCTTCAAAGTACAATTCCAGATGCTTTGGCATCTCTTCTAATGTATTAAATTCAATCTGGAACAACATCTTAAAAATGTGCTCCCGAAGTTCTGTTCTTACCATATCGGCTCCTTCCGTCCCTTATGCTTCTTTCGTCCATATTTCTTTTTGCAGGGCTTTTGCTTTTTCTAAAACAGAAAAAGGATGTCCTGCGACATCCTTTATTATACTACAGCTGTCCTGTCTTTTGCAATGAATTTCTATTTTGCAGACTCCTGACTCTCCATCTCCACGCCTGCCACTTTCACATTGACATCCGCAACTTCCAGTCCTGTCATGTTCTCCACAGCGCTCTTTACTTTTTCCTGTACCTTGGCCGATACATCCATGATGCTGTAATTATACTTCATGTTCAGTGCCAGAGATACTGTCACAACGCCTTCCAGCACGTCTACTTTCACACCTTTGGAAAGATTTTTCATTCCCAGTCTGCTGATCAGCTCGTTGGTGATATTGCCTGCCATAGATGCCACACCTTCTACCTCTGTAGCGGCAAGTGCTGCGATAATCGCAACCACTTCATCTGCTATTTTTACTTCTCCCATGCTGGAGTCATCCTGTATTGTATAAATATTTCTTTCGTCCTTTGCCATGATAAGACCCTCCTGTTTGTGTCTACTGTTTGCGCTAATCTTCTTTTCATATTATATCAGACATGCCCTGCATTGACAAGGGTCATGAGCGCCCGAATTCTGACAGGATCAGCCCTTCGTTCCGCTCCTGTGTCATCCGGATGCTCCACTCATGTGTAAAGAGAAGCAGCGGTCTGTCTTTGAGATCCTTGATCTTCTTCATGTCCGAAGTTCCGACCAGACGGTTCATATCGATCTCTTCATTTTCAATCCAGCGGATGTACTCATACGGCAGATTTTCCAGACGGATCTCCACCTTGTATTCATTTTCCAGGCGGTATTTGAGCACATCAAACTGAAGGACACCGACTACTCCCACTATAATCTCCTCCATACCTGTATTATATTCCTGGAAGATCTGGATTGCACCCTCCTGCGCGATCTGGTTGATTCCCTTGACGAACTGTTTTCTCTTCATCGTATCCACCTGACGCACTCTGGCAAAATGCTCCGGCGCAAAGGTCGGGATTCCTTCATATACAAACCGCTCCTTTGAAGTTGTCAGCGTGTCACCAATCGAAAAGATGCCCGGATCAAATACTCCGATGATATCTCCGCCATAGGCTTTGTCAATCATTTTTCTCTCACTTGCCATCATCTGCTGCGGCTGGGAAAGGCGTACTTCTCTGCCCCCCTGGATATGATACACATTCATCCCGGCCTCAAACTCACCGGAACAGATCCGCATAAACGCGATTCTGTCACGGTGTGCTTTATTCATATTGGCCTGGATTTTAAATACAAATGCTGAAAAATCTTTTTCCTTCATCGGGTCGATCGGTCCCTGATCTGACATTCTCGGAAGAGGAGACGATGTCATGGCAAGGAAATGCTGCAAAAATGTCTCCACTCCAAAGTTGGTCAGTGCAGAACCGAAAAATACCGGAGAAAGTTCTCCTTTGCTCACCAGCTCCTGATCAAACTCGGCAGCCGCCCCGTCTAAAAGCTCAATCTCTTCTTCCAGTGTCACTTTTGCTTCTGTGCCGATCAGCCAGTCGATCTCCGGGTTGTTGATATCTACCTTTTTGACTTCTCCCACAGAAGTTCCTTTTTTCGTATCCGAGAACAGCTCAACCTCCTGTTTCTGACGGTCGAACACTCCTTTGAATTCTTTTCCTGAGCCGATCGGCCAGTTCACCGGGCAGGTTGCAATCCCCAGCTCTTTTTCGATCTCGTCAAGAAGATCGAATGTATCCTTGGCTTCCCGGTCCATTTTGTTGATAAATGTAAAAATCGGAATATGGCGCATCACACAGACTTTAAATAATTTTCTCGTCTGGGCCTCCACACCCTTGGAGGCATCAATGACCATCACCGCAGAGTCTGCAGCCATCAGTGTACGGTAGGTATCCTCCGAGAAATCCTGATGTCCCGGTGTATCCAGAATATTGATGCAATATCCGCCGTAATTAAACTGCAGCACAGACGATGTAACTGAGATACCTCTCTCCTTTTCAATCTCCATCCAGTCGGAAACCGCATGCTTTGCGGTCGCCTTTCCCTTTACGGAACCTGCCTGATTGATTGCGCCTCCATATAAAAGAAACTTCTCCGTCAATGTCGTCTTACCGGCATCCGGATGGGATATAATGGCAAATGTCCTTCGTTTTTCTATCTCCTTTGTAATATCTGACATCTTACTTCTTCTCCTGTTCTATAAAACTTCACATGTCCTTTTAGTGTATCACAAGCATTTCTCTGCCGCAATCCAAATTTCTTTATTTTTCGGCTTCTGCAGTCTCATGGATCGGTGTGATGACAATCTTTTCCGGAGCAATGTTTGTTTTTCTGGTCACGATATCCTCGATCTGGGCACGATTTGCATCTGTTAATTCCGCTGCATTCACCACAATATCCGCAGAATCAGCAGTCAGACTGACAACGGATTCAGAAAAGCCTTTCGATGCCATCAATGTCTCCACCGCCACTTCCTGCTCTGAGAGCTGTGTCATCTGCAGCATCTGTGCGATCGCATCCTTCTTTTCTTCTTCACTGATATTCGCGTTGTCAATGATCGCCTGGAGCGTTTCTTTGTTCTGGGAACGCATCTGTTCTCTGGCAACTTTTGCCTGCGCTACGGTATTTTCCGCCTCACCGCTGGTCAAAACAGCCTCCCCCGGTGTCCCCTCTACTTCGGAATCATTGCTTGCAATCTCTCCGTCTGTCTCCAGATCTTCTGCCGAGATATCCAAAAGTTCCTGATTGGCGGTTCCGGCACTCGCCTCTTTTGCCCCATCTTCTTTTGCTCCGAACAGGCGTCCTGAATAGTTCAGATATCCTGCGATCGCGATCATCACCGCCAGCGCTGTAATAATGATCTGGTTTTTCTTAAATAATCGTTTCAAAATCATATCCTCCTCTTTTTCCTTCTGTTTTATGCATTTGTCCGTTTCATTATTTTAATCTTATGCGCCTCCACTCCGAATAATGCCTGCACTGCCTCTGTCAGATTTTTTACCACGACCGGATCATCTCCTCCATCAGCTGCAATCACCATTCCCTCAATCTCCGGCACCATTTCCTTACTCACATAAGGTGTCTGTGTCCCATCGGATTTCTGCTCATAAATACTGGTATGACTCAGCGAACGATCTTCTGAAACCCTGCTCCCTCCTTTACTGTCTTCCTCTGTGATTTCATTTTCTTCCCTCTGGCTGTCCTTTTCCACCACTTTCTCTTCCGAAGATTTCAAGGTGATCATCACCTTTACTTTCCCGACTCCCTCCACGCATTCCAGGGTATCTTCCACCCTTTTTTCCAGCAATCTTTCATACTGTTGTTCTGTCGCCTCTCCCCCTTCTGTTTCCGTTTCTTCCTGTCCCGCCCCTGTCCCGATTTCCGGATCTTTCTGATCCGGAACCGGGGAAACGACCACCACCAGCAGGATTCCTGCCAAAAGCAGGATCAAAAGCTGCTGTTTTGCCGGCAGTTTTCCTTTTTTTCCAAATCCGGAAATCCACTGCTTCCATTTATTCTCCAATCTGAATCTCCTCCACTTCGATCTGCTCTTTTTCTTCCGTCTCCAGGGTCATCTCTCCCTTTCCTTCTTCCTGCTTCTCCCGGATTTCTTCCAAAAAAGAAGCGCTCTCCTGTTCCATGTTCTGTTCCTGTACCCGACTTCTAAAACTGTCCTCCATATCGGTCAGCCTTAACAGTGGAGTCATCAGAAGAATGATCAGTACCAGTCCGGAAAAGAACCGGATATATTTTTGGTACGATTCCTGTGGAAGTGCCTGCAAAATGGCGCTGACAAGAATCAGATAGACCGCCAGATCCTGAAGCCACTGATAGAGTTCTTTCAAGGTCTTCTCCCTCCTTTTACGTGGCAGAAGCCGCGACCACAGCGATGGTCAGCAAAAACAAAATCCCTGTAGTCGCCATTACTTTCACAAGCATTTCATACCCCTCACTGACCCCTCCGATACATGCTGTAATTCGTTTGTCCGATATCGGCTGTGTCACCGCCGCCACTGTTTTATACAAAAACGCCAGAAGAAGAAGCTTCACGATCGGGATAATGCAGATACCCGCTGCGATCACCGCGCCTGCCATTCCAATCCCGTTTTTTATCAGAACTGCCGTTCCAAGTACGACATCCATCACGGAACCTGCCATGTTTCCAAGTCCCGGTATCGCCTCCACTGTTTTTGTAACAAAACTTCGTTTCAGGGAGTCCAATGCAGGAGAAAGGATTCCCTGTACGACATTGATCCCGATCACACACGCCAGCATGGTCTTTAGCGTCCAGCCCGTCAGTTTTTCCAGAAGCTCAGCAAACTGCGACAAAAATTCTTCTCCGGTAAGATTGCCCATCACCTGGATCATCATATATACATTGACGAGAGGCACCAGAAAATTCAGGATTACTGCCTCCGCCAGAAAGATCAGAAATAGTACCACTTCAAAGAAAAACATGGATGTCACACTTCCAGAGGCTGCTGTAACTGCTAAAAAATACGTCGGACAAAGCACCTTCATAAATTCCAGCAGGAAGTTTAACGAAGCCTCCATCTCGGATACTGCCAATCGAAACCCGTTCAGACAAAGTGCGATAAGCAGCATATAAAGAATATAAAACGCAATCTCTGAAGCCTGACGTTCTCCGAAGGCGCCGGAAAAATTTGCAAACACCGCAGCAATCACTGCGATCAAAATCAGATATACCAGAAGTTTCCGGTGTGTCTGCAGTTCATAGAAAAACTGATCGAAAAGAAAGCCTGTAAACTGCTCCCCCGCTTTTTTCAAATCACCTGACACAAGCGTCTCCACAACATCCCGGAAGGTCATTTTTTCCCGTGGGAACATCTTTTTCAGACTGTCATCGAGATCTGAAAAATCAAATTCATCCAACAGCTCTTCCTGTGTGATCTGCAGGCTTTCTTCCTCTTCTGCAGCATACGCTGTATGTACCGCCCCAAACAGGCACAGGCTCAAAAAGAGAATGCCGAATATCCCATATTTTCTCATAACAGAAACTCCTGAATTGTTTCCAAAAGGGCAAGAAGGACCGGCATCCCCACCACAAGGATCGCCAGCTTGCCAAATATCTCGATCTGCGCTGCAATCGCCTGATACCCGGCATCTTTGCAGATTCCGGAAGAAAACTGTGCAATGTACGTGATGCCGACCATTTTGAGCATGATGGCAATATATTCCGTATCAAGAGTCAGAAAGCTTTGAATCTGTTCCACTGCCCGAATAAACACTTCCAGTTTTCCCACAATGCAGAAAAAAAGAAAGATGCCTGCCGCCAGATTTATCAGAAATCCGTACTCCGCTCTTCCTCCTTTGAGCTGAATTGCCAGAAGAACCGCCACCATCGCGATCAGACTGACCTGCAATACACTCATATCCGCCTCCCTCTTCACAGTGAAAACAGGCGCTTCATGGACGCAAACAACTCATAAATATATGGGAGCACCCAGGACAATACCAGAATCAGACCTGCAAAGCTTGTCAGAAACGCCTGTTCTTCCCTTCCGCTGTGTTTTAATACCTGGCTCAAAATAGAAACCAGAATGCCGACTGCGGCAATTTTAAAAATAACACCGATCGTCATGAATTCCTCCTGTCTGATTTCCCGGCAAAATTCTTCTTAAAATAATACGATCACCAGAAACAATCCGCTCATCACGCCGAGCCAGTTTCCGATTCTCTTTTTTGCCGTGATCTCCTGCCGGGTTTCTTCGATTTCTGCCCCCAGATTCTCAAGATACATCTGCATACTTGTTCTGCCTGTCCTCACATCCATCTGTCCAAGATACATCCCCACCTCCGAAAGTTCTCTCATATGCCTGCTCTTAAGATGAAGCTCCTTTAATTTTGTTTCCGTGCACGCCTCCCAGATCCCCCGAAAACTCTGCCCGCCTCTTGCCTCCACCCTTCTTTTGAGATCCAGCATCCAGCTGCGATAAGGCTCCTGCACCCGGTTTGCAGTTTTTCCAAAAACCTCAAAAAGAGGTGCGCCGCTGTATTCGATTTCTCCCTGGATCAGTTCCAGAATATGGCGGATGTACATCAGTTTTTCCAGATACTGCTGCTGTTCCACGCCATATAAAAATCCCCCTGCCGTGGTTGACAAAAGAATCAGAATGCAGCCGATCAGTTTCTGCATAAAAGACTCCCCCGCTCATCGAAAATCTCTTTGATTTCTCCCGGATGTTCTCTGTTCTCCAGTACCACATAGCGCTCAAAGCGCCGCTGTCTCACCAGTTCCCCCAGTCCCGGCTTGGACGCGATCTCTGCCATCGAATTCCCATGTACACTGGCGATCAGCTTACAACCGCACTGCATAGCATACTCTACGGCACGGATCTCCTCCTGTGCCCCGATCTCATCCACAGCCAGAACTCTTGGGGACATCGATCGGATCAGCATGATCATACCCTCTGCTTTTGGACAGCAATCCAGAATGTCCGTCCTGCTCCCCAGATGATTCTGTGCCACTCCCAGATAACAGCCTCCGATCTCGGAGCGTTCATCCACAACCCCTACCGTGCATCCTTTCACATGCGCATTCCCGTCTGAAATCTGCCGGATCAAATCCCGGATCAGCGTTGTCTTTCCACCACATGGCGGAGAGATGACCAGTGTATGACATACCTCTCTGTTCTTTGTGATCATCGGAAGCAGCCTGTCCGCACATCCGGGAATTTCATGTGACATCCGGATATTTACAGACGAGATATGCTGCAGACTTTTCACCTTTTCCTGTTCTAATATTGCTTTTCCTGCCACCCCCACACGATGTCCTCCTTCCACTGTCAGAAATCCCTGCCGGATTTCATTTTCATACGCATAAAGGGAATAATGACTGCTGTATTCCAGCGTCTCCTTTATCTCTTCTTTTGTCACCATATGCTTTTTCGCCCGTCCTGCAGGCAAAAATAATTCTTCTCCCTGATACAGGATCAGAAGCGGCTGATCTGTTCGCAGCCGGATCTCCTGGAGCTTTCCATAGTCCAGGTGCGCTTCCTCCATCACCTTGCGGATTCCGGCCGCCAGAATGTGAAGGATCTGCTGTTTTCTTCTCTCTTCATTCATCTTGTCCACCTCTTTATCCCATGTATATGAGAGAAGTGAAAGTTTATTCCTGTGGGTTTGAAAAATTTTTAAGTTTACAGGTTTACCGGCTATTCAGAATTGGGATAACGGGAAAGTTTTGGGGGCAGATGCAACTCGTGCGAGTCACATCTGCCCCCTATTTAGAACGATCTATTTCCCGACAGCCCCAAATATGTATTTTCTATTGTTCTTCTTTGCCCGCTACCCTCTCTTCTCCCATCTCTCGGATCATTTGTGCAATAACATCTTCCTCTTCTTCAAGTTCCTCTGAAATCTCAGAAATAGATTTTCCTTTTACCAGTTTCTTTTGAATCAGCCTTTCTAAAAGCTCCTGTTTTCCCTTTTTAATTCCCTCTTCTCGTCCTTCTTCTCTTCCAACCTCTCTGCCCTCTTCCCAGGACGCTTCCCGCTCCTGCCGCATATGCTTTTCCTCATCATATTCATAAATACTCACTTGTTTCGCCTCCGCTCTGTTTTGTTTCAAAAACTCTGCCATAATCCCTTCCTGAATACACTCACTGATTGCCTGTTCCACTGCTTCTTCCACCGGCTTTACCTGAGCGTACTCCCGCACTCTTGCCGTATATTCCGAGTAATCCTTCAGAGATTTGCACATTTCCTTCAACTTTTCATTATGCCCGCGGTTGATATTCAGCATCACCGCAGTCAGCTCCAATGCCGGATGTTCTTCTTTGACGCAATATGCATCAGACAATCTTAAAATTTTTCGATCCGGCTGTTCCTGACTTCCATTGTAAA
>OGFC01000284.1_pt1 | contig 52715 bp, 50 predicted proteins | sample 1570841 | NCBI WGS metagenome assembly OGFC01 (sample SAMEA2582137, study PRJEB24529) | metagenome | biome: Human gut stool | place: China | collected 2011 | reverse complement strand
ATAGCACCACCGGCAGCGTCTAATCCAGCCATTACCCAAGAGAACTGGAAGGACAGATCTTTCAGTGTTGTACCTAACTGAGAACCACCGTATAAACCAGCTACAGCCAGTGCACCGAACAGGCAGCCCAAGATACCCATTTCGATGAAGTTGATGTTACGAATACCCTTTACATCTGCGTTAGCAGCGTAGTCATCAGCCTTTGCCATCAGACCGGATACAATAGTAAATGTTAATGTTACAGCATATTGTCCGAATACTGCGAATGGAATCGCAAGACCCATAGCAGCTCCGACACCGTCTGCTGTTGCTTCCATACCAAGGGAAACTGCGAATACAGTTGCCATGATACCACCCAGAATTGCGTTAGGCGGCTGAGCTCCACCGATTGGCATACTACCAATCTGAATCAGCTGATAAGCACCACCAACTACAATACCAAGCTGGAAGTTACCAAGAATCGCTCCTATTACAGGACAGGTAACGATTGGCTGATATAGTGATTCTAAGAAACTGAACTGGTCAATTCCCATGATAAATGCCCATACGAACACCAGTAAAGCTTGAATGATATTTACATCCATGTTGTTTCTCCTTTCAAATCAATGATTTAAGATAAGATTTTTTTAATTTTTTGATAAATTATTATTTGAATAATTTATCGACGTTTTCTGAAGGTGTATCTGGAACACGTTTAATTTCCAGCTCTACGCCCAAGTCCTTCAGTTTTTGAAACGTTGCAACATCGTTATCATCCAGAGCCACAGAAGTGCCTACCTGACGTTTGCCATCTGCCATGTGCATGTTTCCGATATTGACTTTCTTGATTGGTACTCCACCTTCTACTAATCTCAGTACATCCTGTGGAGTTTCACAGATAATTGCAATGTGCTGTGCTGGACTTGCTTTTCCAATAATGTCAATTGTCTTCTGAATTGAGAAGAAACGTGTCTGCGCATAAGCTGGTGCAGCCATGTTCATCAATCCCTGGCGGAATTCATCTGTAGACACTGAATCATTGGCTACTAACAGAAGATTTGCTCCTACAACTCCACACCACTGTGTTGCAACCTGTCCGTGAATCAAACGGTTATCAATTCTTGTTAATACGATATCTGGCATTTTGCTCTCTCCCTTCTACCATTAGACATGAACTAATTTATCGAACCTTGATGAGGTGGATTCGATAAGTAAACCCTTTCAGTTCACTTAGATTCTATGTCAAAATATAGCATAATTCTTTACACTTTTTATCAGTGATTTTGCACTTTTTAGTAATTTTCCAGAGATTTCACAGGTAAATAATGCAAACTATCAGAAATATACATACCGGCATCAAAATTTTACATATTCCCATGATTTTTGTTAATTGTGTGATAAATATTTAAAATTCATCTTTTTTTATTACCATTTCTATTTTATGAAAACACTTACACAAATACGGCCGATTTTCAACGATTTCATAGCTGTTTGATTTTCTACCTTTTTGCTTTTCTAACAAAACTGAATTTGATATACTAATAGTAATGAGAGGGTGATTGCTTTGTTTAATAAAACAACAAGTTTTATTTTCAATAAATATGGTGAAATCGTCAATGAGCTCACAAAGCGTCAAACACCGAAGCTAAGCCGTACGATCGTCAAGCTGAAAGATAAAAGCTTCGATAATTTCATGTTCTATAACAGTGATATCTACGTTCGAGTGCAAAGTGGAATCGTTATGCTGGTAGTTACAAAGGATGATACTGCCAGAAGCTATGAACGATTTGTAGTACATCGGCATATTAAGATACGAAAAGGTGTCAAATTCAATTTTTTATGCATATCCTCCAGTGCAAAGCTGGAAGTAGAAATGGATTTCAAAGCAAAGAAAAGGCAAATGTCAACATATGATCATAACCCGATTGTCTATGAACCCATTGTACCGACCTTCGAGGTGAAAGAAATTCTCGCTTACTATTATCAGGTCCGCAATGCCAGCTATACCTTTCCCGGTGAAAAGCACAATTACTGGGAGCTGACCTTTATCGACAACGGTGAACTGGAAACGACGGTCGACGGTGAAACATATAAGCTGGATGAATTAGATCTTATTTTATACGCCCCCGGACAGTATCATACACAAAAAACCGGTCATGCAAAATCATGTTCCTATCTGACCATCATGTTTGATATGGAAATACCGGAATCCTATCTTGTCACGAACCGTGTCTACAATGCACACCGTGATATACACAATGCTTTAAACAATTTTATCAAGGTCTCCAGTAACGATATGCTCTATGACAGTGAATTGATGCTTTGTTATATGAAGGAGCTGCTTATTAAAATTCTGCAATATGACTTCCTCTCCAGTTCTCCGGTCGCATCAACTCCGATGCAGCAGCGTTTTGAAAATGAGCTGTTGAATGAAATCGTGATTTTTATCAATGACAGTATCTATGAACAGATTACCATAGAAGAAATCTGTCTGAAATTTTCAATATCACGCTCCAGCCTGCAAACGCTCTTTAAAAACAACCTCGGTGTTGCACCAAAACAGTATATCAGCGATCTGAAGCTTAACAAAAGCAAGCTGCTCATCAAAGAGAGTGTCTATACGATCAGTGAAATCGCCAGTATGATGGGGTTCACCTCCATCCATTATTTCTCAAGGAAATTCAAGCAGCAGTTCGGTATTACGCCAACAGATTATGCGAAGACTATTTACAATTAGTTAAAGCCTGCGAAATGCATGATACGCCTTAGAGGCGGCATAAAGCATAAAATCTTTATCTGATTCTACTCCGTCTCAGAATACGCAAATGGCAAAAAGGAAGAATGAAGTCAATACACCAAAATTATTGATTTTAAGCTTCCTTTTTTCGTTATCAGCTTGCATAAAGCTATCCATATACCTGTTTTCTTACAGGGGATATAATATTCAAGCATGGATGGTACTGTTTTCTTCTGATTATAACACCGGCTGCTTACTTGCTGTGTTTTCAGAAATGAAGGCCGCAAGCAGAAAGGATAAGCAAAGTCGAAACCGTCTATTCCTTTCTTCCCTATAACTATGACTAACACATAGAATTCTAATACTGACTATGGAGCAAGGAAGGAACAGCTATATAAATATAGGAAAGCATCCTTCCTCGAATTACAGAATATATAGAAAAAAGTACACAATTCACTCTCAAACTGTGTACTTTTCTTATTATTTTGTTTTTGAAGAGCTTCTTTTATCCAGCACCTGGTTGACAGCAAGTCTGGAAATTGTTATTTCAATCCCCTTTGCCACTTCAACATCGAGGTACTCTTCCTTTGCACGGATTATTTTTCCCCTGATACCGCCTGCGAACAGGATATCCTTCCCCGGCTTCATACGGTTGAGCTGATCCTTCAGTTCCTCTCTTTTCTTTTTCATCATTCGCGCGCTTACGATATAATAGATGATCAGAAAGCAGATGAGAAGGAAACCAAGGGTAATACAGCACCAGAGTATGGTATGCCAATCAATCATGAATCAGCTTCCTCTTAGATTCCGTCTGTTGGTTCTTCCTGCTGAACAGGCTTAAATTCATAACGAACAACCTGATCTTTTCCAGTGTTCATCGCCATTTCTGTCAGCATTCCCAGTTCTTCCACAAACTGACGTCCCATGTTGACTTCAATCAGCATCGGCAGATTTGTTCCGGCAACAACCTCAACATTACCTCTTGGGTATCCTACCATAACTGCAGTCTTGAATGGAGAGCCTCCACCAAGGTCAGACAGAACCAGAACGCCTTCGCAGTCCTTCAGTTCGTCCAGTGCCTTTGTTAATTCACGTTCCAGATCATCTACAGAATAGCTTTCCAGAAAGTCTACTGCTACATAATTCTTAGGTTCTCCGGCAATCAGCTTCAAGGAGCTGGTCAGTCCGGATGCAAAATTACCGTGTCCGGTTACGATTAGTCCGATCATATTTGTATCCTCCGTTCTTATCTTTTTGTGTAAGGGTGCAGAATTACACCTTTTACAACACGGTTAACCTCTCCCGTAGGACATGGGTTATCCGGAGTTATATCATATGATAAAGATTTGAATAATGCAAGTACCTGAGCAGCAACGATGTAATCAAATCCCAGGAATGCGTTTTCATGCTCGTTCTCCAGATCGAATGAGAATGCATAATCAACCAGACCTGCAACCTCCTCGTCACGCTTATTCATGATTGCCATCAGCTTGTTGCCTTTACGCTGCGGGCTCATTTCCTTAATCAGGTCCACTTCATACTGACGCGTATATGGATCATCACTCAGATAAACGATGGTCAGTGTATCATCATTGATAATGGATTTTGGTCCATGACGGAATCCCATTGGAGAATCATACATTGTCGCAACGCGTCCTGCAGTCAGCTCCAAAATTTTCAGCTGAGATTCCTGTGCGATTCCCTTCAGGCAATTTGCGCCAAGGTAAACGATACGGTTGAAGTCATATGCACCAACGGCATTCTTGAAGAATTCCCAGTTGTTGGCAAGCATTCTTTCTGCAGCCTTGATAACATCCTCCAGCTCTGCCTTTACTTCATCCAGATTGTCCAGACTGAAGCACAGCAGGGTAGCCAGCATCATGTTAGAGAAGCTGGAAGTCATTGCGAAGCTTTGATCATGTGTTTCAGGAGTCAGATTGATTGCATATGCATTCTCTCTTTTTTCTGCTGCCTTTGAAAGAGCACCCTCGTGATTGCAGGTAATGAACAGGTGATACAGGTTCTTACCGCATACCTCATCCGCTACATCAACTGCACCTACAGATTCCGGTGAGTTTCCACTGCGTCCATAAGAAATCAGCAGTGTCGGTTTTGTCTGAGACAGATAATTTTCCGGAGCTGATACGATATCTGTTGTAGCATATGATTTTGTTTTATAGTTTGTTCTCTTGCTCACGTATGTGAAAATGGCGTTTCCTACGAATTCACTGGTACCTGCACCGGTCAGGATGATATCGTAGTCATCGTGCTTTGTTACGTTTTCAATAAATGCCTTGATTTCTTCCTTGTGTTCCTCTACCTGTTTGATGGTTTTTTTCCAGGTGTTCGGCTGCTGGTTAATTTCTGTTGCCGTGTAAATTCCTTTTAAACTTTCCCATTCTTTTGTGTCTTTTCCAAAGATCATGTTCATTCACTCCTTTTCTGGATTTGAAATCCTTTTCATTACGATTTCATTATAGCTCAGCGTTTATAAAAAAACAACGAGGTGCGCAAAATGTTGTTAATTTGTACAAAATTATTGCTAATTTATATTCTTGTTTTGCTAGACGAAAAAAGCGTTTCCATATATAATGTAGACTAGAGGTGATAACATGGCTAATAAAGCTGTAAATAAGAAGAAAAAAGGCATGAATGGTGAAGAGCTTGCCGGCATGCATATCTATAAGGATGATCACAACCGCTATGTGTATTATAATGTTTTCGATCATGTCGGTTACATTCTGAACGATATTCCAAAATACAAAACGTATAGTTCCCGTTTCATCGTAGGTCTGATCGGCGGTATTCTGGCCTACTCCTTTGATTTGGGAGCTCTGCTTTCCATCGTCATCGGTGTTGCGGCTTACGCACTGATGGAGATAAAATTCCGTTTGTTCCTGAAAAAACAGTCACAGATACCGAATTTTAAGCCAAAGGAACGCCCGCCACGTTTATTGACGGCCGCAAGTGAGGAAACGAAGAAGATTTATATGAAGATTGCAGCCTATCTGCTGTTTGGTATCCTGATCATTCTGCTTCCGTTCTCAGAGGGCGGTTATGATGATATGATGAAAGCCATGTGTATTGCATTGGGCATTCTTGCGATTGGTGTTTCCCTGTTCCAGGTACGCGCTTTGTTTTATAAGAAGGCCAATCCTTCGCTGACAGATAAGAAATAAGTAAGTATCGGATATCCTCTTATGGATATCCTTTTCTTATCAATTTTTAACCTCCTTTTTCTTCTCCTCCTTTGCCGTCTTCTTTTTCATGCATATCCTTTTCTTATTAACGTAATAGCTTCTTTTTCAAGCAGATATCAATATCGTATCATCCTCATTTAACTATGCATCCTACAGCATGCCTATTCTCACAAATAAAGATATGCACCCTGCATATCCTTAATAATATTCATGAATCCAAGGCGGCCGCAGTGCAGAAGCAAAGGCCTCGGCAGCGGATGTCGCCTCCAGATTGTAAAGCTTGTTGAAAAGCTCCGGGTTATTGATTCTGGCCATGATGAACGGCTGTTTCTTAGGAATCAGCAGGGGAAATATTTTTTCCAGCTTCTCACTCTGGGATACCTCTACAAGAATTTCCTGCTCCTTGCCGATTGCCGCCTTCAGCAAACGCATCAATACGACAGATTCCAGATAGACTGCTTCTTCCACATGAATCTCCTGTTTTTTCTTATGGAAAATCAGATAGCCGCAAACCTCACCCTGTCGGTTCCGATATACCACCATCTGCTTCTGTGTAACCACAATTTCATTCAGCAGCAATACATAATATTCCCGATCACGCACATAGCAGCCATCAAAGTGCTTCGTAAAATTCTGATAGGCCTGCAACAGCTCCTGCGGCTCGGCCGCATAGGAAATGTTTGTCAAAGAAACCTTATGCAGACATTCTCTGGGAACCGTATACAGCTTTCTCTCATACACGGTCTCAAATCCGAACTGCTCATACAGCTTTGGGTAGAAGCCGCGAATCAGTGTTACCAGATGATTATGTCCCGCCTCATCAAGCGCCGATTCCATCAGTCTGCGCATATGTCCTCTCCTGCGGTAATCAGGCAAAGTGGACACACCGAGTATGTAGCTGATTTTCAGCTGCTTGTCGCGTAAACGAAGGATATGCTCATTGAGCTGCAGATTGGAGATAATGCGCTGATCCTGTTCCAGAGCAATACAGCGTCCCTTGTCGAATATATTTTTAAAATAAAAATTCAGATAATTGCGGTTTTGGTTTGGATACGACTGCTTCCATAATTCATATATTTCTGCCTTGTCCTGCTTCCCTGCATCTCTCAGCATACGTTACTCATCATCCCGTTCTGTGAACTCCACATCAATGACATCATCGGAATCCAGATTGGAAGTGTTGCCGGTTGTGTAATCCTCCTGCTGCTGATTCCATTCATTTTCATATTCCTCCATATGCCTGCGGACCTTTCGCTTGGCATACCAGATAAGTATGGATAACGCAATCACAAGGATTGCGACGATTGGCAATATCACCGGCAGCAGTGTTATCACAATGTAAATGACCAGGCAGATAAAGAGTAGATAAATGATAACATCCATGTACGATTTCCTCGCTTTCTTCTCTCATTATAATATAAAACCGCACATCTGTGAATGTAAAAGCGAAAAAACTTACCCTGCTTCGGCCTCTGTCTGTTCTTTTTCCACAGGCCGCTGCTTCTTTTTGCGTCTGTGCAGCATATACAGCAGCATGAGCAGCCAGAGCAGCACAGCAGCACCGAAATACAGCGGACCGACAAGTGCCGGATGGCTTTTCGTTTTTACTTCGGCAGGCTTTGCCATCGTCTGTGTAGCATCATAGGCACTTTCCAGACGCTTTTCATACGTATATTCCGGATTGCGGATCATGGGATAGGCATGCCCCTGCTTCATCAGCTCCTCCTGTACCAGCTTATCATCGGCAAACAGATATACAGGAACCGGCTCTTCGATCTTGCTGGAAGGATCAATTTCAAAGCGGATGGATTTCGCATCCTCCAGCAGCTCACAGGTTTCCTGCCAGCCCTCTTCCTTTGTTATTTTCGTATTGAACAGAGATACTCTGAATTCACTGTCCTGACTTTTCAACACAATCTGATCCTGTGCGCAGCTAACCAGCTTTGCGGAGTAGCTCGTCGCATGCAGGAAAGGAAAAAGTGCAAACATCATAAATAGTCTTAATTTCATAAGATCACCCTTTATAGTCTGCACTTTCTATCCGATTTTATTCCTTGCGGTACTGATCTGCCTGTTCCCGCAGCTTTGCGAGACGATGCTTCATGCCGGATTTGGATATCGTTTCATTGAATTCCTCCGCACAATATTCACACAGCTCATTCAGGCTGGCTTCCGGCAGCTGCTTTCTGGCATATGCGACATGCTGAAGCTTTTCCGGAAGGCTGTCCAGCGTACGATAGGTCTCAATCCACTGGATATCCTCCAGCTGTTTTTTCCCGGCCGTTATGCTTTTCATTTCATTTGCCAGCTCACAGTTGTCCAACCGTGTTAAAGAGTTCATGAAATCTCGCTGAATCCGACTGTCCTCAAAGGTAAATACCGCATCACTGGCACCTACACAGCGCAGAAAGTCACTGATTTTATCACTGGCCTTCAGATAGACAACCTCCTGATTGCGACGCCGAATCTGCTTGGCAGGAAGATCAAAGCGCTGCATCAGCTTCCATATGAATTTTGCCAAATCCACATTCTGGGTACTGATTTCCAGATGGTAATTGGATTTGCTTGGAGAATTCACTGACCCTCCGGCCAGAAACGCACCCGCCAGATATGCTCTTGCACAGCATTCCTTGCGTACCATCTTGCTGGAGGGATGATTCTGAAGTCCGCGCTCTGTCATAATTTCCAAATCACGAAGAATTTCCATCGCCTTGTTTTTCACACGGATTACATAGATATTGTTTTTCTTCAGCTTCATCTTTTTTATGACAGAAAGCTGTGTATCCACCTGATACAGCTCCTTCAAAAAGCGAAATACGCGCTTGGCAGTATTGGCATTTTCCGTCTTAACCGTCAGATGCATACCTTCCGATGTAAAATTCATCGTAGAGCACATCTGCAAGACAGCTGTCAGCTCCGCCTTCATGCAGCAGGGATGCAGCTCATTGGCCGCAATCTGCGATTTTACTTCCGTTGTAAACGACATTTCTATTCATCCTTACTGTTTATAATTTCTCCGAGAACATCCCGAATTTTATTTGAATCATGGCGGATCAGATCATCATCGAAGTTCAACACATCCCGATATAAAATTTGATAGGAATGCTCCTCCTGTGCAACCCGTACAGGCTCACTTCCCATATCCTTATATTTTTCAAGAATATGACGCTGGGCACGGTTGTTGTGCGTGATTACGATATCCACCGCCTCTGGAAAGGAGTGCTTCTGTATTGCCGCAACATGGTCCTCCAGTGTGAAATCATCCGTTTCTCCAGGCTGGGTCATGGCATTGCAGAAGTAAATCTTTTTTACCGAATTGCTGCGCAGCTGCTCCACAACGCCGTCAACGATCAGATTCGGCATAATACTGGTATACAGACTTCCGATACCGTATACGATGACATCTGCCTCATGTATTGCCTGCAGAGCTTCTCTGGTCGGCTCCACACGCTGCTGATAGAACACCTTTTCTATCCGGTTGTTGAAGTTTGGAATATTGCTTTCTCCACGCACAATCGTTCCATCCTCCATCACGGCATACAGGGTGATGACCTGCAGTGAGCTAGGGATGATCTGTCCCTTTACGTTGAGAAACTTTGAGAATGTACGGATGGCTTCCATAAAGCTTCCGGTTGTTTTTGTCATAGCGGTCAGGATCAGATTTCCCAGATTGTGTCCGCCGACATCATCACATTCTCCGTCAAATCGATAGTTCATAAGAGACGTAAAGATACTCTCCTCCTCCGCCATAGCGCACATGACATTACGTACGTCCCCCATGGCAGGAATATGAAACTGACGTCGGATCCGCCCGGTGCTTCCCCCGTCATCCGCTACCGTGACAATGGCTGTCAGATTGATATTCTCAATCTGCTTCATACCACGCAGCATAACAGATAAACCAGTCCCTCCGCCGATTACGACTACATTTTTCATTCGGTCAGCCTACTTTCTTATCTCTGTGTGATTTATAGCAATGATACTGGTCCCTATAGTGAGAATACAGCCAGTTGGTGACAGACACGCTTCGGTGGTGCCCTCCGGTACAGCCGATTCCCACGGTTAAATGATTTTTCTTTTCATTTTTATACTGGATGAATACATAGTCCAGAAAGCTTTTCAGATGACGGATAAATTCCTTCGTCTGATCAAAGCTCATGACATAATCATAGACCGGAGCATCATCGCCAGTCTGTTCACGCAGCTCCTCTATATAATATGGATTTGGCAGAAATCTGACATCAAAAACGAGGTCTACATCCATCGGTACACCATGCTTAAAGCCAAAGGATACAAAGGAAATCGAGAAGACCTGCTTGCTGTTGAGTGACAGCTTTTCCATCAGCACACTTTTCAAGCCATGCTGATCCATCATGGTTGTGTCGATATGAAGAACCGCACGCTCATTCAGCGCGTTGAACATATCACGTTCCACTTCGATGGCCTCCTCCAGTGTATTCGCTTTGGAGAACATCATCATCGGGTGATGGCGTCTTGTGAATTTATAGCGCAGCAACAGTTTTTCATTGGATGCGTCCAGAAAAACCACGCGTACATTTACATCTATATTCTCAAAATACTGCAGAAATTTCGGATAATCAATCGCAGTCGTTGCTAGAGCGATATTGCTGTAGCGCGGATCCGGCTTGGCGTTGATGATCTTTCCCAGAGATTCCAGCAGCTGCACGGGGAAATTATCAATGCAGTGATATCCCATATCCTCCAGAATACCCATGGCCGTCGTTTTACCGGCTCCTGACATTCCTGTTATCAATACTACGTTCTGTTCGTTCATTGCTACCACCTCATATCATAAGTTTACCACAGCATACAGGTGTGCGCCAGTTTTTAAACAAAAATATAAGAATGTGGTGCTTTCTTTCTGCACATATGAGAAAAGCAGATACATACATATATCCGATTTTCGTTCACGTAGTGCTTTGTCTGTCTGCCCGTCTTTTGCCTGTCCTGCAGGAGCTGTTTCCTGCCGCAGGCTTACAAAGGTTTTCTTAGCGTATTGCAGGGGAGCGTAAAACAGCCATAAGCAAAGCTGTTCTCCTGTTTGCTTGTGTAGTTTCAAGCTTGCACCGAAAGCGTTTACCACAAGTTGTCATGTAAGCGTTTTAATGTTGCCATAACAATATGGTAAAACGTTTTATCAAAATTGTTGACAACGCTTTCACTCCGTGATATTATACCCTCGTAAACGTGATAAAACGTTTTATCAAGGAGATGAAAGACATGAGGTTCCTTTGTAAGGATAATGCGCTTACCGCATCCATCTACATTGACTTGCGTAAGAAAGTGGATTTCAAAGAATACAGGAAAGAGGATGTGGAAACGGCGATTGCCAATTCCCTGTACTCCGTTGTGGTATTTGATGATAAGCGTCCCATCGGCATTGCCCGCATCGTCGGAGACGGCAGGATTGCCTTCTTTATCAAGGATGTGGTGGTGGATCCTGAATATCAGAAGAACCGGATAGGAAATCTTCTGATGCAGAAGCTGCAGGAGTATCTTGCAGGTGCAGCCTGTGAGGGGGCCTACATCGGTCTCATGTCCACACCAAACTGTGTTCCCTTCTATAAAAAGCATGGCTTTCTGGAACGTCCATGCGATGGAATGGGGCCGGGGATGGTGAAATTTTATGATCCCTGTGAGGTGAGAAAATGAAAAAAGTGATTGTATTAGGTAGTTTAAACATGGATCTGACCATACAGTGTGTCGATCTTCCAAAGAACGGGGAGACCATCAACGGATCTGATTTCTTTGTTAATCCGGGTGGTAAGGGGGGCAACCAGGCGGTAGCTGCTGCCAAGCTGGGAGCCGAAACGCATATGATTGCCAATATCGGAAATGATGTGTTTGGAGAACAGCTGCTGGAGGCACTACAGGGTTATGGTGTTCATACCGAAGGCGTTTTCCGTGATGCGCATGAAACCAGTGGCGTTGCAATGATTATCCGAAGCCATGGAGATAACCGTATTATTCTAGGAAATGGTGCCAACCATACGCTGCCGGAAGCGGCCTTCGTGGAAATGCTGCAGAAGCTGGCGCAAAAGGACGATATCTTCCTGACACAGCTGGAAAATGATTACCCCCTGGTAAGAACAGCATTGCAGCAGGCAAAGCAGGCTGGCATGTACACGATTTTAAATCCCGCACCTGCCCGTGTTCTGGACAGTGATGTGTATGAGCATCTGGATCTGATTGTTGTAAATCAGAGTGAATGCGAGCTGTTGACAGGGATTTATCCAAGTGATGAGGAGTCCTGCATGGAAGCCATGCACAGCTTTGAAGCCAGAGGTGTGGATGCGCTTATCACGCTTGGAACACACGGCAGTATGTGCAACGCCTTTGGTCGGTATCTGTTTGTACCGGCGCAAAAGGTGGAAACCGTTGACACTACAGGAGCTGGAGATTCCTTTATCGGAGCACTCTGCAGCTGCCTGTCAAGGGATGTGGATATGAAGGAAGCCATGGAATTTGCGACCAGAGTTGCGGCACTCACCGTAACACGCAGAGGTGCACAGACATCCATCCCATATAAAACGGAAGTAGAGAACTACTTCAAGGAGGAAAACTGATATGAAGAAACGTCCGATCATCATTGATACCGATCCGGGTATTGATGACGCACTTGCCATTGCTATTGCATTATTCTCAGAGGAGCTGGATGTCCGTCTGATTTCAACCGTTGCAGGTAATGTCGGTCTGGATAAGGTAACCTACAACGCGCTGCGCCTGTTGAAATACTTCGAGCGTGAGGATGTTGCGGTAGCTGTAGGTGCTGATCGTCCACTGATTCGTGAATTTGAGGACGCCAGCAGCGTACACGGAAAAAGCGGTATGGAGGGCTTTGATTTTGAAGAGCCGACACAGCAGCCCTTAAAGGAAAATGCCGTTGATGCTATGCGCAATGTCATCATGAACAGCAGCGAGCCGATAACACTGGTTCCGATTGCACCGCTGACCAATATCGCACTGCTGTTGAAGACCTACCCTGAGGTGAAGCAGAATATCCGTGAAATCGTCCTCATGGGAGGTAGTGCTAGTCGCGGCAACAAGGGAGTTATGGCGGAGTTCAACATCGCATTGGATCCGGAAGCCGCACATATGGTATTCCACAGCGGTGTAAAGCTGACTATGGTTGGACTGGATGTCGGATTAAAGGCTCTGGTATTACCGGAAGACAGTGAAGAAATTCGCACGATGAACAAAACCGGGGAAATGGCATACTGCCTGTTTAAGAAATACCGCGGGGGAAGCTTTCGCACCGGGCTGAAGATGTATGATGCAACCGCGATTGCCTATCTGTTGAAGCCGGAGCTGTTTGAGGCGGTGGAAACGTATCTGGATGTGGAGCTGCATGGCACGATGACGGCCGGCTGTACGCTGGTTGATCTGAAGGGCTATTTAGGGAAAGAGCCAAATGCCACAGTTTGTCTGGATATCGACGGAGCTGCATTCCGTACATGGTTCAAAGAAGCCATTAAAAAGTGTAGATAGAATGTAAAATATAAAAGGAGAGAACACATATGAATGATATCATTATGTATGGATCCGCACTGATCGCCGTTATTATTGTCGTTATCATGCTGATCAAGAAAATGGATATTAAAATCACACTGTTTGCCATGGGTATTGTGTTGATGTACATCGCAATCGCCATGGGGAATCCAATCGCAATCAAGGAATTTGAATCAACCGGTCTTACTGTACTGGATCCGCTGAAGGCTGTTATTGATCAATTCAAGAGTACGCTTCCGGCAGCTGGCTTCATCATTCTGATTCTGGGCGGCTATTCTGCATATATGACAAGCATCGGTGCCAATGAGGTTACCGTTCATACCCTTACGAAGCCAATCAAGAAAATCAAATCGGTATATATCCTTGTTCCGCTTGTATTCCTGATTGGAAATGTACTGTCTCTGGTAATACCAAGTGCTTCCAACCTTGCGATCATCCTGCTTGCGACACTTTATCCTGTTTTACGTCAGGCCGGCATGTCTCCGCTGACTGCTGCGGCAGTCATTGCTACAACAGCAACAGTTATGCCAACACCTCTTGGCGGTGACAATGTTGCAGTAGCAACAGAGCTAGCAAAATATCCGGCATTTGCAGGCATGAGTGTTACCGACTATGTTATACAGTACCATGCTATGATTTCCGTGCCGACACTGATCGTTATGGCTGTTGTACACTTTTTCTGGCAGAAGTTTATGGACAAGAAAAACACAGTTAAGCTGGAAGAAAATGTTGAGGTTCATGAGGTTAAGGCTATTCCGGAAGGCGGATTGTATCGCTTTGTTTATACACTGCTTCCAATCTTCCCAATCCTGCTCCTGATTGTTGTTTATATTATTCGCAGCGTTACCGGAAGCAATGTTGATATCAGTGTTGAGGTGGCTTCTCTGCTTTCCTTCCTGATTGCTATCGTATGTGAAATCATTCGTACAAGGGATAGTGGAAAGGTATTGAAGCAAACAGAAGATTTCTTCAAGGGAATGGGAAATTCCATGCCAATCGTTGCACTGCTGGTTGCAGCTAGTGTATTTGTATTAGGTCTGAATTCCATTGGTCTGATCAATGCATTACAGACAGCCATGCTGGGTGTTCAGGGATCAGGAATGGGCTTTGTACTGCCATTGATTCTGATGGGATTGACGATTCTGATTGTACTGCTGAGCGGAAGTGGGACAGCATTGTTCTATGCCATGGTGCCATTGATGGTACCACTAGCGGAGGCTGCCGGAATTTCTGCCATTGCCGTATCCATCCCAATGGGACTGTGTGGTAATCTGATGCGTGCAGTATCCCCTGTAGCGGCTGTTGTTGTCATTGTTGCCGGTACGATTAAAGCCAATCCTCTGGATATTGTTAAGCGCACCTCTGTTCCTATGATTGCCGGTGTTGTTACCATGTTTGTTTTATCTATGATCATGTTCCTGTAAAATCATCAGCAAACCCTACAGGATTATGATAAAATAAAGGTAATTATCAGGAAGGGTAATTACCTTTTTAAAATTACAAAGCAGGAGGAGCATATGAAAGTGACCATTAAGGACATCGCAAAAAAAGCGGGCGTCAGTGTCAGTACGGTATCGCTGGTGTTGAACGATCGTCCATGCCGTGTAGCACAGGAGACACGCGACACGATCAAGGACATTGCGAAGCAGTATAATTACAAGGTCAATCAGACCGCAAGAAGTCTGGTCACCAGAAAATCAAATATCCTGGGCCTCATCATCCCGGATATTGAAAACCTGTTCTTCTCCGCATTATGCAAACGAATGGAGGAATACCTCCGGGAGCTGGGATACGCACTCATGATCGTAAATTCCAATGATCATGCGGCGGATGACAGCATGCTGATTGATCTTCTTGTTTCAAGAGGTGTCGACGGTCTTGGTATCACCGTCAGCAATGAATCCTTTCAAAATGAAATAATACGCGAAAAGCTGGCATCCCTCTCTATCCCTTATGTTATGATCGACCGTATGTATCCCGATCTGGATTGCAGCAAGGTTTATTTTGATAACGAATCAGGTGCTTATATGGCCATTGAAAAGCTTGTGAAAAGCGGCCACAAAAAAATCGCATGCATCGGAATTTCTTCCGCGAGCAAAACTGGGGCGAGCCGTGTTGCAGGCTATCGCAAAGCTATGCAGCAGTTCCAGCTGGAGGTTCGCGAGGATTATATTCTCGATGGAAATTACCGGTTTCAGGGTGGATATGCCTGTGCAGAACAGCTGATGAAGATGGATGTTTCCGCTGCCTTTATCTGTAATGACATGATGACGCTGGGTGTTATGCGTTACTTTCAGGAGCATCATGTCCGCATACCGCAGGATATATCCATTGTCAGCTATGATAATACATTAAACCGGTTCACACTGGGTACTGAGATCACAAGTGTAGATCAGGACGTCGAGCTGCTTGCAAAAACTGCATGCAATGAATTACTTGCTCAGCTTCGTGATCCTGCACATCGAAAACAGGATATCTGTCTGAAACCACAGCTAATCGAAAAAGATAGCGTTCAAATCATAGAATAAAAGAAAGCGTACACCATGGCATGGTTTTTACTAATATTCGGGTGCTTATGAAAAAGGAAATTCAAACACAATCATTTTGAATTTCCTTTCACCATCCATTCGTAAGAGCCGTGGCATCACCCTGGTGTACTTTTTTCATATGTAAAACAGCGGATAGTCCTTCCTCTTTCTTTTTACAAGCGTAAGCTATGAGGTTTCTTGAAACAGCCTCTGCAGGATTCGCAGGAAGAAAGCACTGCTCTCCCATACCTCTTCCATGATATCTCTGGATTGAGAAATTGCTTCATACTGTTCCTTGGAAACCAGGTTTTTCAAGGCATTGGAATCGATTGTAAGAAAAGCCTGCAGCACAGCCTTCTGTGCCTGCCCTGTTATCTTATTTTCCCCTGCATCAAATCCAGCAAGAGCTTCATGAGCTTCTATGGTTACCGCCTTTTCCACGTCCTGCTTCTTATTTTTATTTTCCACGTGAATTTCCCGCCTTCTTTTCTTTTGTTCTTTTTTTATAGCTTCTGTTATCTGAGAAGCATTCCGCCCAACAGCCGGAGGCAGCGCTTCTTCTTCATCATTTGGGGTATTGGGCACATAGGAGGACTCTCCTCTACCACCACCCTGTCCATCGTTTCCTTCTCCTCCGCCATCGTTTTTATCCTGATCAGAAGCATCAGGAATCGGATTTCCAGCTGTATCGTGTACCTTTACCATATAGCTTCGTCCATCATAATATCCGCCGATGATTTCAGTCCTGACATAGGTGAAGGGTTCCATAACCTGCAGCATATAAATAACAATATATGGTGGCAGCGCAATGCTTCCGGGTGCATACTGTGACATGCTGCTGATGCTGTCACGCTGAAATGTCCAATGTATTCCATCCTTACTTGTATACAGATTGATTGTTTTGGCATTATATGCCCGCGGGATATGAAAATAGTAATCGGTGTCATTGCGAATCATATACGGCGACATATCAAAAGCAGGTTCACTATCCGGAATAATATAAAAAGGAAAAGCATGTTCGCTGATATCGATTCGTTCACAGCTGCTTTGATCCGCGATACCATATAAATAAAACGGCTTGTGTGTCAGCATTCCCCGCTCAAACGCTGTTGCATCATAGTGCAGCGATATCTGAAAGCTTTTTTCCTCCCCGGTTTTTGCTACAGCCGTTACCTCCACCCTTTTGGGTAGCGGAAGATCATCCACCGTATGAGACTGCAGAGCTGCAATTTCCTTTGTTGGCATGGGAGTGTCTAACCTCCATATGTTTTCCGGAGGCTGATTGTTTTCAATGATAATAACCTCATTGCCGACATAATAGCCGTCCGGTATCTGAATCGCCTTTGAACCGGTGCCATTTACCTCAATACGTGAATATTCAATTTGAAACCAGTCTGCAAGCACGCCGATGCTGTTGGCTCCGTTGGTATAGATATCGACATCTACCATACTTGCGGAATAATAATTTTCCTGATACGGATTTTTATTGAATACTCCGATTGCACCATCCCCCTCTGCTCGGATATAGTTCTTTTTATCTACATATTTCGCATATAATCCTTCTCCATCAGCAATTTCCAGAGCGGTTCCCGCTGTACTATGAATATACAGACCATATGCACTTACACCGGTATCCATATATACCAGCGGCCTGTTTTTTCCGCTGCCCTCTATTGTCAGTGTTTTTTCTTTATCGACAAAGCCCCATGCAGCATCGTTATTGAAATTATTTATATTGATATTGGAATCACCGTCAATATTATCCTCAATTCTTACCTGATAGCCATTGGTATGTATGGTGACATTTTTCTTTGTAATGATATCCACATGAATTATCATATCCCCCTGCATTTCAAATATACCGCCCTGTGGATGTTCCTCTACAAAGCTGAGAAAGCGGTCAAATTCTGTATCCGCAGAAGCTGTTGCATGAATAGGTGATAAAATATGAAACAGCATACATAGTATGATTCCAAGCACCGTTATCCTTTTCATTTTATCTCACCTTTCAGCTTCTGCATCCTTCCTTTTATTTTAGCACATCTCGTATGTCTGTTAGATAACTGATTACATATTTGAAGCTTTCTTTATGTTTCTTACAGCTCTTTCCCTTATAAGCAATGTCTTCTATTGCGTTTCTTTCCTTTTCCCATAATAAATTCTTTGTTTGCTGTATGTATTCCTTCATTCAGAAACCTGCTGCCATAAGAGGTAGCTTTATCCTGCACGCATTTATGAAGCACGTCTGATGTTCATTATGCCCTTATGGATTTGAGGATAGAATGCTTAAAAGCAGGCAAAGCAGAAGAAAAGACAGGCTTTTAAATATCCTGTCTTCCTTGTCCTATTCCCTTTACAGCTGCGTGAACATTTCCTTTGGTGCACCGCACAGAGGACATTTGAAATCCTCCGGAAGGTCTTCCCACTTTGTACCCGGGGCAATTCCCTGATCCGGCAGCCCTGCTGCCTCATCGTATTCCCAGTTACAAATATCGCAAACGTATTTTGCCATAATCAGATCCCCTTTATCTCATGAAATGCATGCTGTGCCGCAATGGCTCCGTCGTTGGTTGCCGTAACAACCTGGCGCAGTTTTTTCGCAATGACGTCTCCGGCACCATAGATGCCCTTTGCCTTTGTTTCACAGTTTTCATCCACGATCATGTAGCCGCGCTCATCCAGGATACCCAGTCCCTCTAAAAAGGAGGTAGCCGGATCCAGTCCGATATATGGGAATATGCCATGTGTTTTAATTTCTGTTTCCACATTCGTATCCACATTTCGTACGACAAGCCCGGTAACGCGCATGCCGTCATCGACAACACGCACCGGAACATGCTTTGTCACCACCGTGATTTTCGGATTATCCTTGATTGCATTTTGAACAATGCTGTCTGCACGGAATACATCCCGTCGTATTATGATATTCACCTTGCTGGCAAACTGTGTCAGATAATTTGCTTCTTCCAGCGCAGAGTTGCCGCCGCCGATGACCACAACCTCCTGATCGCGGAAAAATGCACCGTCGCATACTGCACAATAGGATACACCGCGTCCGACATTTTCCAGCTCTCCCGGCACATTCATCATACGCTCCTGTGTTCCGGTTGCCACAATGACAGCCTTTGCTTCATACTCCGTTCCATCCTCGCAGATGATTTTTTTATATGCGCCATCCTCTACACGGATGACATTGCCATACAGGTATTCCGCACCAAAGGATGTGGAATGCTCAAACATATCGCTTGCCAGCTTGGCACCGTTTGTTTCAATAATTCCCGGCCAGTTGCTGATTTCTGCAGTCTTAATCAGCTTTCCTCCGGGAGCACCCATTTCCAGCATTGCTGTTTTCAAGCCGGCTCTGCTTCCATATATTGCTGCACTCATGCCGGCAGGTCCGGCACCAATGATAATTAAATCGTAACGTCGCTCCATTCGTGATCCTCCTTTATGATCGTAATCAGATCAGACATGTCTCTAATGATAGCACAGGGTTTGCACAACTGCATCTCTTGTGCCCGTGATTCTTCATAGACAAAGGCAACCGAGAAGGCTCCCATATTCTTACATGCCTCAATATCCGTAGGTGCATCCCCTACATATACGACATCATCGTGCGGGACATGCAGTTGTTCACAGGCAGTCAGAATACCAATCGGATCGGGCTTTGGCCGCTCAACGTCTGCACCGCCCAGGATAATCTCAAAATACGATTCCAAATCAAACTGCTTCAGTCCCATGCGGACAATATCCTGCAGCTTGTTGGACATGACGGCAAGCGGATAATCGTTTGCCTTTAAATACTCCAGAGTTTCCTTTACATGGGGAATCGGCTTGACAAATTCATCATGATGCTCATGATTGTAAGCACGATAACAGGCAATGACCTCATCCACCTGTTCCTCCTTGAAATACCGCAAGAAGGACTGCTTCAGCGTTGGTCCCAGAAAGGACTGCTTTTCCTCTTCGCTCAGCGTGTAGTCAGGCTTGAACTGTGCAAAGGTATGCTCAAAGGACTTGTAAATCAGCTCCTTGGTATCCACCAGTGTACCGTCCAGATCAAAGATCACCGCCGGCTTATGCTTTTTAAACGGATATATATTTTTAAATACCTTATCCCAGACACCGAGAATACCGAGAATTCCGATCAGGGCACCGAACAAGGATATCAGCTGTGCGACGCGAAGTCCTCCCAGCATCAGCGAATCGGTACGCATCCCTTCAATAAAGAAACGGATCATGCCATACCATGCCAGATAGGCAAATGCCAGATCCCCGCGTTTTTTTCTGCCGTGTTTTTTATAAACAACGGTGATCAATACGAAACCAATCAGATTTCCGACGCTTTCATATAGGAAGGTCGGCTGACGGAACGCCCCGTCAATATACATATGGTCACGGATGAAGGATGGAAAATGATCATAGAAGCTGGCATTTACCACACCGCCATAGGCCTCCTGATTCATGAAGTTTCCCCAGCGTCCGATTGCCTGGGCTAGCATCATATTCGGAAATACTACATCCAGAATACGAAGTCCGTTATACTGATAGCGGCGGAAGTAGAACCAGCCGAAAATCGTTCCGGCAATCACACCACCGTGAATCGCCAGACCGCCCTCCCATATATAGAAGATACGGATCGGGTCTGCCGCATACAGATTGTTCCATTCAAAGATAACATAATACAAACGGGCACCGATGATAGCGATTGGCAGCATCATCAGAAAGAAGTTTTCAAATACCTCTTCCTTATACCCCCATTTCTTAAACTGACGAAGAGATAGAAAATATGCCAGAAAGGCACCGGACAGAATCAGCACGGCGTACCAGGTGACCTGTAAGGATCCTATCGTCAATACGGTTTTCATATCGGGAAAAAATGTCATAAAAGCCTCCTATTGTTCATTCTTGTTCTTTTCGATATAGTCAAGGACACGCTGCTCAAATTCCTTGGCGCTGTCCATCCCCATTACGGATAACATATAATTCGTTACCGCAGATTCAATAATGACTGCCATAGAACGGCCTTCACGCACTGGTACAACGATTTTCGGTATATCGATGCCCAGAATATTCTCATGCTTTTTTTCTTCAATTCCTACACGGTCATAATCCTGATCCGCTTTCCACGGCTCCAGATTGACCTGGAAATTGATTTCTGCTTTTGGCAGGACAGAGCTGACACCGAACATTCTGGATACATTGATGACACCGATTCCACGGATTTCCAGCATTTCTCGTAACAGCTCCGGAGCCTTTCCCACAATTTTGTTATGGATACGATAACAGTCCACACGATCATCCGCCACCAGCAGGTGACCGCGCTTGATCAGCTCCAATGCAATTTCGCTTTTTCCCATACCGCTTTCTCCGCGGATCAGTACACCTTTTCCATAGATGGAAAGCAGTCCTCCGTGGATACACATACTGGTTGCCAGTTGCTCATCCAGAAATGCCACGATATCGACAATCAGACGATAGGTCGGAGAGCTGGACAAAAAGATAGGAAAGTTTTTACGCTTCGCATAGCGCTTTAATACATCCGGACATTTGTGTCCCTTGGTCACAATGATGGCCGGTGTCTGTTCGTTGGTAATAAAGTCAAAGGATTTCCGCTGTTTCTGCACACTCATCGTCGCAATATAGGCAATCTCCTTATCTCCGAGGATAACCAGCCGCTTCTGCTGGGAATTTTCAAAATAGCCTGCCAGCTCCAGACCGGGACGGTTGGTATCCGCAATGACAATGGGACGTTCCAAAGACGCATCGTCTCCGGTTATCTGTATGAAGTCAAAGTTTTCAACAAGCGTTCTGACCTTTACGATATTTTGTTCTTCCATATGCATTATCCTTTCTCCAGTACCTTTTTCAGATACTGACCGGTATAGCTGTTTTCCACCTTGATGATCTGTTCCGGCGTTCCGCTCGCAATGATCGTACCGCCTTCATCGCCGCCCTCCGGACCGATATCAATAATATAATCCGCACTTTTGATAACATCCAGATTGTGTTCGATGACGATGACCGTATCACCGTTTTCCACAATCCGCTGCAATACCTCCAGAAGCTTTTTCACATCATGGGTATGCAGACCGGTTGTCGGCTCATCCAGAATAAACAGGGTTTTACCGGTTGCTTTTCTCTGCAGCTCGCTTGCCAGCTTGACACGCTGTGCTTCCCCGCCGGACAAGGAGGTTGCGCTTTGTCCCAGCTTGATGTAGCCAAGACCGACATCCTTCAGCGTCTGCAGCTTATGTTTAATTTTATGCATATTGGAGAAAAAGTCAATCGCTTCCTCCACGCTCATTTCTAAAACATCATAAATATTTTTCCCCTTGTAGGTTACCTGCAGGGTTTCTTCATTATAGCGCTTGCCGCCGCATTCCTCACATGGGACATAGACATCCGGCAAAAAGTGCATGGATATACGCAGGATACCATCTCCCTGACAGGCTTCACAGCGCCCACCCTTTACATTAAAGGAGAAGCGTCCCTTTTCATACCCGCGCATCTTTGCTTCCGGGGTCTGTGTATACAGGTCACGAATATCATCAAACACGCCGGTATAGGTCGCAGGGTTACTCCGCGGTGTTCTTCCAATCGGATCCTGTGAAATATCAATCAGCTTGTCGATGTTTTCAATACCCTTGATTTTCTTATGCTTACCGGGGCGGATTCTGGTTCTTCCAAGTGCATGCATGACGCCCTTGCTCAATACCTCATTAACCAGAGAAGATTTTCCACTTCCGCTCACACCGGTTACAACAGTGAGTGTTCCCAGAGGGATTTTCACACTGACATTTTTCAGATTATTTTCGCTGGCACCTACAATCTCAAGCTTCTTGCCGTTTCCCTTACGTCGTTTCGCCGGTATTTCGATTTTGCGTTTCCCGCTCAGATACTGACCGGTTAAGGAATTTTCATTTGCCATGACTTCCTTCGGTGTACCGGCTGCGACAACATTGCCGCCATGAATTCCGGCACCCGGGCCGATATCAATGACATAATCACTGGCACGCATCGTATCCTCATCATGCTCTACAACAATCAGTGAGTTGCCAAGATCCCGCATATTTTTCAGGGTGTCAATCAGACGGTCGTTATCGCGCTGATGCAGACCGATACTCGGCTCATCCAGTACATACAAAACGCCGCTTAAACGGGAACCGATTTGCGTTGCCAGACGGATTCGCTGGGCTTCTCCTCCGGACAAAGAGCCTGCCAGACGATCCAGGGTCAGATACCCCAGACCGACATTGCTCAAAAAGCCCAGACGATCTGCGATTTCCTTGAGAATCAGCTTTGCGATGTCCTTCTGCTGCTGTGTCAGCTCCAGCTGCTTCATAAATTCGATTGCCTGCTTAACCGACATGGTTGTCCATTCATAAATATTGATGCCGCCTACGCGAACACTTAATGCCTGATCATTCAAGCGGCGTCCTTTACAGACTGGGCATGGTGCCTCTGCAAGGAAGGTCGCATACCATTCTCTGGACATTGTGGAGCTGGTTTCCATATAACGGCGTTCAATCAGGGTACATACACCCTCAATAAACTCCGTCTTCTTCATGACATTCCCGCTGCGGCTTGCCAGACGATAGGAAATGAGATCCTTGGAGCCATACAGCAGAATATCCAGTTCGCTTTTCTTCAGATCCTTGATCGGTTTATCAACATCAATCTTATAATAGTCGATCAATGCCTTGAATCGCTGCCATTCCAGATTCTCTGTTCCGACAATATTCTTATAATAAATGATACCGCCCTGTCGTATGGATTTACTGCGGTCAGGTATCAGATAATCCACATCCACCTTCTGCGTGATGCCAAGACCCTTACAGTGGTCACAGGCACCAAATGGCGCATTAAAGGAAAACAGGCGCGGTTCCAGCTTCGGAATGTTAAAGCCGCAGTATTTACAGGAATAATTGCTGGAAAAAAGAATCTCTTCTTCATTATATGTAACGACTGCCAGTCCATCACTCAGTTTCAGCGCAGTTTCCAGTGAATCGTGAAGTCGGGAACGATCATTCCCCTTTACAATACGGTCTACAACCACATCGATATTGTGCTTTTTATTTTTCTCCAAAGCCTCCACATCCTCCAGAAGCTTCATTTCTCCGTCTATGCGGACACGAATATAGCCTTCCTTGCGCAGATGCTCAAACAAATCCTTGTGGGTACCCTTTTTCCCATGCTCGATTGGAGATAAGATGGTCAGGCGTGTCTTATCCTCAATTTCCATGATACGGTCCACCATCTGCTTAATCGTCTGGGATGTGATCGGTTCATTGTGTGTCGGACAGTAGGGAATTCCTACTCTTGCATACAGAAGTCTCAAATAGTCATAGATTTCCGTTACCGTTCCGACAGTGGAACGCGGATTGTTGCTGGTCGTTTTCTGATCGATGGAAATGGATGGGGAAAGTCCCTCAATGGAATCCACATCCGGTTTCTCACTGTTGCCAAGGAACTGGCGTGCATAGGCACTTAGTGATTCCACGTACCGCCGCTGTCCCTCTGCATAGACCGTATCAAATGCCAGAGATGTCTTACCGGAGCCGGATACACCGGTCATAATAACAAATTTATCTCTGGGAATACGGATATCGATGTTTTTCAGATTGTTTTCTCTTGCACCCTTGATATCTATATAGTCATGATTCATAATCATTACCTCCAAACTTACCATATTATTATACATTAGTATTCCCGAAAAAGCCTAAGATTTCGCATCTTTTTTGTAGGAATTTCAAAGTTTGGAAAAAAATTTAATTTCTTTGAAAGGTTTTTAAGGGCTGCTGCATGTTATAGATGGAAACCCTAAGGAGGAAACAAAATGAAAAAGAAAGCTATTATAGCAGCACTGCTGACATTAGGACTGGCGGCAGGCGTTGGTACACAGATTCATGCACAGGATACAGCGTATCTGTGCGGAGGAAACCATTCCCACATGCATATGGCGGCAGATGACTGCCTGCGTACACTGCAGGAACAGCAGGCGGCCAGAGATGCGGCAGCCAAGCGACAGGCAGAGGCCACACAGAGGCAGAATGCGGTGGTAACACCAGCTTCTAATTCAACAGTACAAGCAGCTGTTAAAACAGAAACAGCAGAAAACACAGCGTATACGGGAGGCACTCAGCAGCCAGATTCTGTACAACCGGCAGCAACTGCACAGCAAAGTACAAATACTGCCACAGCCCCTTGTCCATATCATGAGAATTGCGATGGAACGCATCAGCACAATGCAAACTGTGATGGAAACCATCTGCATAATGAAAGCTGCAATAACGGTATGAAGGGAAATCATCACAGTGAACGCCATAGTCAGGGAGCACATCACGGCAGCGGAAGCGGACATCACAGAAGATAGAAGTACACACTTTTACAGGATTTCCTGTATAATGAAGGCATAGAGGGATGAGAACGGTATGAAGAGTGAAGAGGAAATACAAAATGCCATAGAGCTATATGCGGATATGGTTCAAAAAATCTGTGTTCTGCATATGAAGCAGCGTGCAGATGCAGAGGATGTGTTTCAAACAGTTTTTCTGAAGTATGCACAGAGCGATCCGTTTCGCGACCGTGAGCATGAGAAGGCATGGCTGTTGAAGGTAACGATGAATGCATGCAGGGAGAGGTTTCGCGGATGGTTCCATAAACGTGTGGATTTGCAGACAGAAGTGGAGGCCTGTGCGGATCTTCGGGATGACACCTATTTCCTGCTGGATACATTGAATCAGCTTCCTCCACATTACCGGGATGTCCTGTATCTGTTTTATTATGAAGGCTATAAGGTTCGGGAAATATCTGAAATCAAAGGAAAGAATGAAAATACGATACATACCTGGCTGAAAAGAGGCAGGGAAGCGCTGCGTGAAAAATTGGGAGGTGAGCTTGATGATTTTCGATGAGTTTGACGGCATTCATGCCAGTGATGAAATCAAACAGAAAACCCTTCACAACGTCATGAAGCAAAGGAGCAGAAAGAAAAGATCCGTTTTACCAGCGGTTCTGACACTCTGTGTCACCTGTCTTCTGATTATTCTTTTTCAGCCATGGAAGCTGATGGAAGCCTCCCCTGCTCCTGCCCCTGTTCCGGCCGTATACAGCTATGTAACACTGGATATCAATCCAAGTATGGAATGGAAGCTGGATGAACAGAAGCGAGTGGTGAGCGTTACTGCATACAATAAGGATGCGGATAACATTCTGAGTGAGCTGCAGCTGGAGGGAATGCAGCTGGATGCGGCACTTCGGATGCTGCTGGAAAATGAACAGTTTTCCACATATATGAAATCTGGCTTTCTGGAGGTCAGTGTGTATTCTGAAAACAGCAGCGTTTCTTTTGCTTTGGAGCAGCAGATCAATCAGCAGCTGAAGGAAGCGATGCCGCAAAATCAGTTTCATTGTTCCCATCTGGATGATGCTACACATCAGGAAGCTCAGCAGCATCATATGTCTGCCGGGAAATATCGTGTAATTGATGAAATTCTTCTGCATGATACAAGCAAGGGCGTAAAGGAGCTGCAAAAGCTAAGCATGAAGCAGCTGTATTCCATTTTGGAGCGTTATGATCCTTCGGCAGTACCGGAGGGATGCCATGGAAAGCAGATGAGAAAAGGACACCATCACGGCAGCTAAAGCTGTTCCCTGATTTCAATACCATCCGCTTACACAGCCAGATCGGATAGGATTACAGCCTTTTGAAAAAGGAAGAGCATTGAAAAGGCGTGGGCAGCTAACAGGCTCTTTCTTACTATAGGGTAGTTGTATAAAAAAGATTTCAGTTCTATTGAAGAATACAACAGATTTTGAATTCTCTTAATTTTATTTGTCCAAAATAGAGTAAGAACCAGCTAACATATGTCTGTTTTTTATGACACTCTTACATATAGCAAACACCCCGGCTCTGCTGGGGTTTTCTCATAAAAAAGCACAGAGCATTCACGTTATATGATTGTTCTGTGCTTTGTGCGTTTTGATTATGACAGAAATTTTCGATGCCTATGCAGGAATCGTTTTATACGATTCCTCACAGAATGCCTTATCCAGGATTTCTTCCTTATTCCTTGATCTGTTTAAAATACTGGACCGCCTGACAGCCGCGTCCCGTGTGAACACCTACCACACTTACCAGCTTGATGATCTGGTGTGCTGCATTGGGAAATGCCTGCTTCAGCTTCTCCATGTAAACAAGCGCTTCAGCCTCATCATCCGCATGGGCAACGGTGATCAGATAGGAATCATCCACATGCTCACTCTTCATGATTTCAATTACGCGATCCATCGCCTTGTGCATCGTGCGCACCTTGTCGAGCACATCAATTTTCCCACTTGTTTCCTCATTGATTTTCAGAATCGGTTTGATTTTCAGCAAGCCGCCCAATGTGGCTGCCAGCGGTGTCAGACGTCCTCCGCGTTTCAGATGCTGCAAATCGCTTGGCAACAGTATGGTATTGGTTGTATGCACGATGCGCAGCAGCACTTCCTTGATTTGATCGATGCTTTTTCCCGCCTCATGCAGCTGCTTTGCCAGCTTGATCATGTATTCCTGCACGACAGCTGTTACATGACAATCAACGTAATCAAACGCAATGCCCTGTTGCTGTGCAATCATCTCCATGGCATTGATTGTGCCGCTCAGTCCGCTGCAGATCGGCACAGCGAATATCTGTTCGTAGCCCTGCTGCTTCAGACCTTGAAACAGCTCTTCAATTTTCCCCAGAGAAGGCAGGGAGGTGGAAAGCATTTTTCCATCTCTCATCAGAGCATAAATTTCATCTATGCTCAGCTCCTCCAAATCCTGATAATTTTTATTGTCACAGCTGACCTGCAGAGGTACGCTGTAGATTCCTTCCTTCGCAAGCTCCCCTACGGATTTTCCGGTCCCACTGTCTGTCACAAATGCTATTTTCATATGATTCAGCCTCCTGTTGTTCTTATTATACCTTATTTTCTCTTCAAAAAAAACTGTGACCCTTTCGGTTCGACACTTTCCGCCTGCATAAGACAAAAGGTGCACAGCGGCACCTTTTACATTTCTACCTTGCGGATATACTGAATCCCCAGACAGCCTACACCGGTATGTGCACTGATAACTGCACCAATCAGACCATAGTATAAATCCAGTCCGGGAAATGCCTCTTCCATCATGGCTTTCAGCTTCTCGCCTTCCTTTGGCGCGCCGCTGTGAAGAACGGTAAGCGTATAGGCTTCATTTAACCCACGCTCTTGAAATGTGGAAATCGCCTTGGATTGCGCCTTGCTCATGGTACGAACCTTATCGTACACATCCACCTTGCCTTCACTTTCACGATCCAATCGCAAAATCGGTTTGATTTTCAGCAGTCCGCCAAGTGCAGCTGCCAGTGGTGTCAGCCGGCCTCCACGCTTCAAATGCTGCAGATCATCCGGTATGATCAGCGTTCCGCTATCTGCTGCACTGGCACGCAGACGCTCCACGATGGTTTCCAGATCATGCCCCTGCTTTATCAGCTGTCTGGCACTTTCTGCCAGATAACGCTGGATATTGCAGGTTGTATACGATTCGATGACATGCAGATTCACCTTATGCTCCTTGGCTACCGCCTGCATGACACTGGAGGTAGAGGATAAGCCGCCACTCAGCGGAACTGCGATGACCGCTTCATAGCCCTCCTCGTTCAGCTGTGTAAACAGCTCCTCAACAAGTCCCATAGGAGGCATGGAGGTTGTCGGCATTTCGCCGTTTCGCAGATATTCATAAATTTCTTCTACGGTTATATTCTCTCCATCCAGAAACATCTTGTCCTGAATGATGATTTGTAATGGCAGATAATAAATTCCTAATTCGCTGGCCTGCTGCTTTGTCAGACCGCTGCCGCTGTCGGTTACGATTGCGATTTTCATAAGACTCGCCCCTTTTCTGTATTCGTGTTCCCTCGCGAATGCAGGGTTTTCGATACTGTCAATTACACAAGCGTGTAAAAATATCCTGTTCCATTATACCAAGTTTATTTTGAATGTCAAACGAGAATCCTTGCATTCTGCATTCCAATTATCGGATAATGGATTTTAAAAAGTCATTTCGACTGAATACAATCGTACTGTAAGGCTCGATATTCACCTTCTTAATCAGGATATCCTCAGATGCTCCGTTATAATAAATCAGCGGATATGCCTCTTCAAATTCATAAGAGAAATAGTCTCCTGTCGGATTGAAGATAATCACCATATCATCGTGCTCGTCCCTGATTTTATACAGCAGTACCTTTTGGGCGATATCCGAAAAGGACACGTGCTGTTCCACTTCCTCTTTCATGGAATAACGCAGAATCGGATGCTCCTTCCGGATACGGATCAGATCCTTTGTGATATTCACCATATCCTGATACTGGTTTCTGCGCAGATAATCCAGTTTATTTATTTCATCACTTTCCTCATATGTGTTCGGAAGTCCGTGCTTGCTGCGGGCAAATTCCTGTCCGGAGTGGATGAAAGGGATTCCCTGCGCAAGCAGAACCGCTGCCATCAGCATTTTGGCACGGGCAATGCGTACCTCCTTGCTGTCTTCCTTGCAGCATTCCTTCAGCTTGTCCCAGGATGTCATATTATCATGGCATTCCACATAATTGACCGCGTTTCTCGGATGTGTGAACATTGGCTCCATTCCGATATTCGTACAGCTGCCGCTCAGACAGTTCTTCATGATATCAAGCAGATAAACTGCCCCGGTGCAATAGCCTTTGACACTGACCTCATTGGTATTGGTACGTCCCTTGACAACATCCCGGAAGCGATCGGAGAAATGAGCGACATACGGCATCTGTGCGTTGTTGGAAATACTGGCACGTTTTCTGGAATCCAGAAAGCTCGGCATATCCCAGCCCTCGCCATAGACCATGAAATCCGGATTGAGTGCCGTGCAGGCCTCATATACCGCATTGATGGTTGCCACATCCAGGATTCCCATCAGATCAAAACGAAAGCCGTCAATATGATAGGTTCTCACCAGATAGGTACAGGCATCCACGATATATTTATGACACATTTTCCTGCTGGAATCCACATCATTACCGCAATAGGTACCATTTGAGAAATCACCGTTTTCATTCATTTGAAAATAGTAATTCGGCACGGTATTTTCAAAGGCGTGCGTATCCTTATCGTATACATGATTGAATACCACATCCAGATTGACGCGGATTCCCTGTTTATGACAGTCCTCCACAAGCTTTGTCAATCCAAACATTCGTCCGTATGGATTGGTTGGGTCGGTACTGAAGCTTCCCTCCAGAACACGATATTGCACCGGATCATAGCCCCAGTTATAATGCAGCAGTGGATAGTTTTCATCAACAGAGCCAAAATCCGTTATCGGCATCAGCTGAATGTGTGTGATTCCCAATGTCTTCAGATAAGAAAATCCGCTGCATTGCTGCTTTGTCATGTCGTTTTCCTCTACAAACCCACGAAATTTTCCAGGCATCGTGACACCGATTCCTTTCTGCATCGTGAAATCGCGCACGCTTGTTTCATAGATAATGGCATCACAGGCACTGGTCATTTTCGGCAGGGGTACGTCCTGCACGCGGATTTTATCCAAATCGACAACCGCACTTCTGCGTGAATTTTCAATCGAAGCTGTTCCATACGGATCAATGCTTTCCCGCCAGACACCGTTTACCCGGACAAGGTAAACATAAGTCGCATTCTCCAGATTTTCCAATATGGTATAGCGGTATACCCCCTTGTCTGTCCGTTTCATTTCATACGTATACAGACGGTTGTTCTTGCAGACCTCCAGCTTGACTCTGCTGGCTGTCGGTGCCCATAAGGCAAATGCAGTCTGATCTCTGTCATAGGTGTACCCAAGATCATTTCCGGCATAAAAAAACTGTTCATCAAAACGCTCTGTCTTGACGATACCACTGTATTCCAGCACCACACCCCGTGCATGCTGATGCATCACCTGGTATTCCACACCGATTTCAATTGGATCGTATAATGCCAATGTATATTTATTGTAATTATTTTGTGTTGTTTCAATAGATTGAATGTGCAGATCAAAGAGATGTCCCTGATCATCCTTCAGATAGAATTTATTACTGACTCCCTCGTAGCTGTTTCTGGACATAAATACAATGACCTTGTCGTAGTCATCCAGATACGCCTCGTAATACTTTTCCTGTCGCATACTTATCACCATGTATTATTATACCAGAGTTTTCCATGTTTATCACCAGAAAGGTAAAACAGGTGCTGTTCTTTTGCTCATCGGTTCAGGTCAGGGGGTATGATTTTAGTGGCTATGGAATCATCCGGATTACAATTTCAGCTTTCAGGGAAGCAGGACGATCGGCAGCACAATAAAGAATAAACGATACCTTCATTTCCTGTAAGATGGTTGTAAAAATAGAAGGTATTCTTTTCTATTGAAAGAAAACAAGCTGGTTTAACCTGCCGTTATTATAATTGCAAAAAGCATCTGTGCACAGCATGGTAACCTTCGTATACCACCCTTTGTACAGATACTGTTTTCCGTATGAACCAAACGCTGTATTTTGTATGCTTCCTATCCTTGTACGTGCAAAGGAGGAAGAAGCGTCTCCCAGCTTTTTTATGAGAGCTTTCTTTTCCCCCCTGCAGCACGGTTTCTTGCCCTTTAAGCTTTTAGCTGGCGATAAGTCAACCTTCAGGATTCTTTCACGGTGGAGTTAAATTCCTTCCAAGCCTTCTTTAGGGTATCAGGCTCCATGATCAAACGTCTTCCGATATCAGCCAATGCAAGTGCTCCGTCGAGCAGAGCCCGGCTGCCCTCCTGTGATATCGTGGCAGCGGCCATTTCACGGGAATGTCCATTTACACAGCTGTCTGCAATTTTGATATAGCCCTGCAGTGTTGGACAGCAATAGCTGACACTCCCCACGTCACTGCTCCCCTGTGCAACCTCATCCACACCTTCCCATACATAGCCGAGATCCTCGTACTCATCCTGCAGCATATCCGCAAGGGTATAGTTGATAACACAATCATCATACGGACATTCATAGGTGGTGATACGATTGGTACATCCGCACATCGTACAGGCACCTTCTACACAGGCTTTTGCTTTTTCACAAAGCTCTTTTACATACTCCATCGTTTCCCCGCGGAAATAATATTCCAGACTCGCATACGCAGGTATGACGTTTGCGGCTTCCCCTCCATGCGCAATCACACCATGGATAAATGTATTCGGTTCTGCGAACTGCCGCAGCAGATTGATCGACAGATAGCTCATGACTGCCGCATCCAGCGCACTTTTCCCATTCTGCGGTGTACAGGCATGCGCATTCTGCCCAAAAAATTCAAAACGCAGCGGATAGATGGCAAGCGTTCTTCCCCCCAGAGAATTCTTTGTGTCCGGGTGCAGCATTAACGCTGCATCCACATCATCAAACACATGTGCAGCAGCCATGGAAACCTTCCCTCCGAAGTTTTCTTCTGCCGGTGTACCAATAACGCGCACCTCTCCGCCGATTGCTGACAGTATGCTTTTTAACGCACAGCCGGCTGCCAGTGACATTCCAGCAATCAGATTGTGACCACAGCCATGTCCGACCTCCGGCAAAGCATCATATTCACACATATAGGCTATGACAGGCCCCGGCTTTTCACTTTTCCACACTGCCAGAAAACCGGTAGGTACCACGTATTCCTCCGTTACTTCAAATCCCTCTTTTTGCAGCAGCTTACACAGGACACGCATGGACCGAAATTCCTGATTTCCGATTTCCGGATGTTCATATAAATCATGTACAAGATATTTATATTCCTCTATATGCTCCTGTAGATAATGCTTCAGCTGTTTCTTCATATCATCCCTCATTTCTATTCTTCATTGTATAAGCGAACCAGATATTTTTCAAGTCTAGAAGTCATGAAAGGAAAAAAGAACTGAATATTCAGTCCTTTCTAAGCTTCCGTTTATTTCATATTTACAGGTTCAATATTCCAGATTTCCTCTGCGTACTGTTTGATGGTACGATCACTTGAGAAATAACCGGACTGTGCGATATTGATCAGACAGGTTTTTGCCCATCCCTCTTTATCGCGATAACGGTCTTCGATATTTTTCTGTGCGTGAGAGTACGCTTCAAAATCCGCCAGCAGCAGATATTCATCATTTTTGAACATCAGCTCGTTGTAAATCTGTTTGAAGTCCTTCGGATCATTGGAGAAGGTAGAATCGACAAAGCTGTTTACCACCTTCTGAATGTTGGCATTCTCATTGTATTTCCGCCATACATCATAGGAATTCTCATGCTTCACAAGAGCGACATCATCGGCGCGTAATCCAAAGATTTCCGCGTGGTCATAGCCGACTCTTTCCACAATTTCCACATTGGCACCATCCATAGTTCCCAGCGTAATTGCACCGTTCATCATGAATTTCATGTTTCCGGTACCGCTTGCCTCTTTACCTGCTGTGGAAATCTGTTCGGAAACATCAGCAGCATTCATCAGAATTTCCGCAATGCTTACCCCATAGTTCGGAAGGAAGACAACCTTCATATATGGAGAGACATCCGAGTCGTTATTCACCTTGTCGGCTACATAATGAATCAGCTTGATAACCTCTTTGGCAAACGTATAGCTAGGTGCCGCCTTTGCCGCAAAGATAAAGGTTCTCGGATAAATACGGAAGGATGGATCCTGCTTCATACGGAAGTACAAATCGATAATGTTCATGACATTCAGCAGCTGACGCTTATAGGCATGCAGACGCTTTGCCTGTACATCGAAAATGGAATTGACATCGATATCAATGTGCAGTGTATCCTTAATATAAGCCGCAAGGATTTTCTTACGCTCCATCTTCACATCCATAAATTCCTTCTGCAGATCCTTATCATCTACGTACTTCATCAGATCCTGCAGTCGCTCCGGGTTGGTCTTGAATGCAGAGCCGATCGTTTTTTCCAGCAGATTGCTCAGCTGCGGGTTGGAGTACAGCAGCCATCTTCTGTGCGTGATACCGTTTGTTTTGTTGTTGAATTTATTCGGATAGATGTCATTGAAGTTCTTCATAACATCTTCCTTCAATATTTTCGTATGCAGTGCAGCCACACCGTTGACACTGTGTGAACCGATGATTGCCAGATTTGCCATGTGAACCTGTCCATCCTTTAACACACAGCACTCATTCATCAGATCGGATCTGCCCATATCATGACTTACTTCATATTTGAAGCGACGATCGATTTCCTCGATGATCATAAACACACGTGGCAGCAAATCCTGTACGTACTGAATCGGCCATTTTTCCAGAGCTTCGCTCAGGACAGTATGATTTGTATATGCCATGGTATTCTTTGTGATATCCCAAGCCTGATCCCAGTCGTATTTGTAATCATCCATCAGAATACGCATCAGCTCTGGAATACAAAGTACCGGATGGGTATCGTTCAGCTGAATCGCAACCTTTTCTGAAAAGTTATCCAGTGTATGGTAGGTAGACATATGGGATTCAATAATATTATTCAATCCTGCGGCTACGAAGAAATACTGCTGCTTCAAACGCAGAATTTTGCCATGCTCGGTAGAATCATCCGGATAAACGTTACGGCAAATCTCACGCACCTCATTCACATATTCATTCAGGCTGCTCGCATCACAGGCATCATCCGCCACCTCTGCGCTCCACAGACGAAGTGTATTTGTCAGGTTGGTGTTCTGTCCGACAATCGGCATATCATAAGGCACGGCACGTACAATCAGGGAAGGCACATGGTTAACGATTGCCTTGCCGTCTTCTCCCATCCACATGTCCACATGTCCGCCAAAGTTGACATTGACTGCATGCTTTGGTTTCCGCACTTCCCAGACATTGCCTAAAGACAGCCACTGGTCAGGTACCTCCACCTGCTCGTTGTTTACGATTTTCTGTTTGAAGAGACCATACTCATAGCGAATACAGTTTCCATGTCCTGCCAGGTTCAGGCTGGCAAGTGAATCGAGGAAACAGGCTGCCAGACGTCCCAAGCCTCCATTTCCCAGACCTGCATCGCTTTCCAGATCCTCCAGCTCGTTGATATCCAGCCCAAGCTCTGCAAGACCCTCCTTGGCGATTTCATAGATTCCCAGATTCATCAGATTGTTAGTCAGCAGTCTTCCCATAAGAAATTCCATGGAAAAATAATACATCTGCTTTTCCTGTTTTTCGGCTATGACATTCTTACTGGCGTTCCAGTGAATGCTTGCATAGTCACGAACCATTTCCCCCAGAATCATATATTTTTCAGTGATGTGGGCCTGTTCAAACGAACGACCGTAGCGCTCTATAATTCTTCTTTGAAACTCTTCCTTGAACTCATTTTTGTTCTTAAATTCGTTAGCCATAACTTTAACTACTCCTTCCAGCTCGCCTTTTATTTTACATTATTTTACACGTAATTACAAATACAAAAACTGTACGTAAAGTGCGCAAAGCCTCCCTTCTCCTGCTATTTTATGGTCTTTCTTCTCTTTTGTGACAAACAGGAGGAAAGGATACCGCTTCCACGATTTATGAAAATTTTAAAAGAAAAGAATATCCGAGCATTTCTCTGATATTCTTTCCATTTATTCTTTATTTAAACGTTGTGTTTCGATTGATTTATCATTTGTAAAAATGTATACAATTCCTTATTCCCATACGAAAAAGGCTACTCGATGTCCTTTAGAAAGACCCAGCTCTGTATTTCCTTCAGCAGTACACGGCTGTCCTTGATTTGCTGAATGGTATACTTATGATTTTTAACCCAGGCGGGAATCTGTTCTCCGCTCGCATACCTCTTTGTGTTCTTTTTGATGCGGACCTTGCTTCCCACCTGTACACGTAAAGCGGAGGTGTTGGAAGGCTGCAGGTCCGAGGATGAAACCCAGGAAAGGATTTCTTTCAGCAATACCCGGTTTCCGTTTATCTGCTGCACCGTATAGGTCTGCTTCTTCACCCACTCAGGAATGCGCTCTCCGCTGGAATAATATTTTGCGGCTGCCTTCACGTTGACCTTTTGCCCTGGCTGGATCTGTGTCTGTGATGCTTCCGGCTTTTCCTGTAATGGCGGTGTAAGCTTCTCATGAAGCAGGTATCCAAGAAACTGCATTCCCTTATAGCCGTTCGGATTTCCTTTCACATATTCAAACATTGCTCCGCCGTAGTTGGACTGGCTCCAGGCAATGGTGTGGATATCCAGCAGGTCTTCACATACGGCCACATGACCGTATTGTCCCGATTTCCATATCATCAGTGCTCCCGGCTCTGCATAGTCCGCACGCCGAAAGCCTTTGGAATAGTTATTCCACAGCTCCTGCGCACCACTGACACGGGGATCATCGAGGTATTCCTTTCGATTCAGAATTTCACTAATTCTGGCAGTCGCATAGGTAACGCAGTTTGGCATTGGGACGCCGGTTCTTTGTATTGCCCATTGCATCCAGCTGCTGTCTGCCAGATTGGACAGGCTGGTTCTCTTCTTGAATGTCATATGATTCTCCTTCATTTTTGATTTGTAAATCCTTTCATTCTTCCATCACATCATGAATACCGTTTTCACCTAACATACTCTAAACATGATACCTAGTTTTGCTATTCTCCAATACATAGAGCGGAACACATCCCTCTCTATGTATCGTTTGTGATAGTCGATGATTTCCATTCTGCTTAGGTGCAGACCATGTATTAAAAATTTCAGTACCTCAATATATTTTTGTTTTCATTCTGCTTCCAGTAATGTTCTTTTCTGTTTCCTCTTTCTGTGTTCTTTTTCTGTTTTATCTTTCAGAAAAATAATACCATAAGGAAAAGTAGTTTGACTACAAGCTGCAGCTTCGTGCTCTATCCTTCTTCATCCTGTTCATGATTGTGAATACTGCCATTTAGTATACGGATAAACGTCCGATACGCTTCTTTGATATAACGCCACGCTGCTACGCCTATTGTTGCCGTTATCATTGCGGTGGTGATAAACTCATGAACCTCCTCATTGATATAAACAGCATATTGTGTCAGCAGTATGCCAGCGGCATCCACTGCCGTTACCATGAACAGTGTGCCGATCATTACTACAGCGGCCTTTTTAACGCCATGCCATAATCTTCTACTTTCAAATACCTCACTGCACATGCTGATATTGAAATAAAGACTGAAAACAACATTCGCTATAAAGGCAAGCAGAAGAATAGCATAACAAATCACAACCATTCTGATGTCTTCCAATACATTCATATACAGCAAATTCATACAGCATTCTCCTTTCTGCTTACGCTGTTTTATTCAGCTTATCTTCTTCATTCTCCGTCATGGATGCCAGGCTCGCTATTTTGCTTTCCAATTCTTTTATTTTTACAAATGCTTTTTGTAGCATATGTGTATTTAACGCAATGAACTCCTCCATCCGCAGCAGGTGCATTTCGGAAATTCCTTTATCCACAAGGCTATTCATATCCGTGTCATCTTCGGTTCTGGTAATATTTTTATCAATGATGATACCGGCGAAATCATTCGTGGAAAGTCCGGCATCAGACAGAGCCTGCTCCACATCCTGCGCAATAAAGCCAAAATGATCGCGCTTAGCAGTACCATTTTCATATTTAAAAACCTGTGGTTCCAAATTCATGAAAAATGCCTCATGCAGTTCATTAAAGCTCCGGAAATCAGTCTTTAAATTTCTATCAGATGTTATCGCCGCACCGTTTACACGGCAGTATCCGCCGGAATGGTTATAGAGCTTTACGTATTTTCCTCGAACGTTTGCCACTGTTTCCCGAGAAAAATCAGCAGGTCCTAAATAGCAGTTTAGATTGTCACTGGATAAAGATATAAGATCATGAACAGCACCGTCTCCCCATACAGCGTAGATTGCCCGAGCTGCGCTTGTACCTTCCAGTCTCATTTTTGATGTAGATAGATGTCCTCCGACAGCACGAATATATCCGCCTGCTTCATTTACAAAATTGAAATCCGTTCCAGAATGCTGAATATACCCTCGTCGTGAACCACCATATGCACTATACCACCCCATCCAGTCACCACCGGATGCATATTGTGCACCAAGCCAAGTCGCATAGGAATGATTATGAGAAGCGGGGGTCATGCTATCTGTAGTTTTTGCTACCTTAACCCATCCTGTCCATGCATTGTTATAGAAATTTCTCGTCCAGACTCCATTTCCATAATAATGATAATATGTTTGATAAATATAACCGACATTATAGACGACAAGCAATCCGGCTTCCCGTATTGGATAATTACTTCCTGATGACGCATTCGCATTCCCTGGCTGATGATAGAAACCCGTTGCTGTATAGTTATCTAAATTGGCATTCGCCGGTATAATACCGCGATTTATACAGGTCTCGGCAATTGTTGCCAGACGCTGTCCCTGCGCATAAACAGGCCATGCACTGTCTACAAGATTATCTTTCTCCGATACCTTACCAAAGGCTACCCCCTTACCTCCAGACTTGAAATCCATCGTAACTGCTCCTGTTGGAACAGTTGCCTGTGCACTCGCCGTTCTTCCAAGACTGTCTTTGATGGTTATGGTAGCAACATAAGACTGATCGATTGAAAGTGCACCTCCGATAACTACGGCATTTCCACTGCTGAAGGATGTATTTGTATACGAGCCGACTGTAATACTTTTTTCTGTAATACTGTTTTTTCCCTGCAGTGATGTATAAGAAAATGCAGCAACAGCTTTTACATAGGTACCCTCCGTATTAGCAGTACCATCTGAATTACAGCGCTCTACAGACAACGAAGCAGTTGGGTTGCTGTAATCAAGTACGGTGATCGATGCAGTTGTACTTGCTGTTCTTCCCCGGCTGTCTCTCACTGTACCAGTGAAGGTGTTTATTCCGGGCGTATTCAAAGTATCGCAGGTTAATACATTGGTATTCGCCGAGGATCCTGCGCCACTAATTGTATATGTAGCTATACTGCTTCCATATACTCCAGCACCGCTAAAGCTTACTCTAACTCCTGAAAATCCCTTTACATAAATTCCCCATGCGGAAGGCACATTGTTATCCAATCTACTGAATGTCAAAGCATTGACTACAGGAATCATTGTTCCTGGCAGATTCAATGAAAATGATTTTGAAACTGCTGATCCGACCGCTGTGCTTCCGGAATATGTTTGCACTGTTACACTTGCTGTCCCGGATACTGCATTCGGTATTTGCGAAGCATCAGTGAGCGGTGGTGTAAAGGTACAGGATGTGGTCTGCCCTGTGTAGGTACGTGTAATCGACCCTAGCTTATATGTTACTTTATGTGTGAAGTCACTGCTCAGGCGTGTTATATTGACGGTAACCGCTGATCCCAGCGTACTTCCGCTGATTGAGCTTATGGATGAAGCTCTTGGAATCTTGGTAAGTGTCTTTGAGGCAGATCCACTGACCTTGTAGCCTCCGGAATATGGAACCGTCCAGGACGCACTGGCACTGACGCTCTTACTCCCGTCTGAATTGTGCTTGATTCCTGTAAATTTCACGGAGCCCAGATTCTTTGACCCATTAGCCCCAATATTATAAGCACCGAATTTTAACGTCTTACTGGTACCGTTACAGGTAACTGTCATACTGCTGCCCGCATCTGCGGCTGCCCACCAGCCATCTGTAAATTTGACAGTCACCGCAACACTTACATCGGAAGTGTTATTTGCAACGCTGATGTTGCTTTCCGATAATGCCAGAATCAATGATGACATATGTTACACCTCCTTCATATATTTAATCGACATATTGCCATTGCTGCGAGGTACGAAATGAAAATTTCCAATAGATAAGCTGTTCTGTATATTTGCGTCGGTTATAACCAGCTGGGAATTGGAGATATATGCTATTTCGGCGCCCTGATTCTGAAATGAGATTTTCTCATTTGTAATTTCCAATGAAAATCTGGACTTATCCTCTCCAAGTTCAATACGTCCTTCAATAAAGCGAATAAATCTGTTAATTTCTTCTTTATTCGTATCTACAACACCTTCCAGATTACTGATCAGCTCACTTGTGGTCCGGAAATTCAGATTGATTGCCTTACTCGTCTGCTCTATAACAGATTCCTCAACATTCTTTTCGATGTTTCCCTGTGCATCCTTTGAAAGGAAGCCTTCCTCAACACTTGCTATGATTTCATTTTTTGTTTGCTCGATTGCTGTATTATAGAAATCTGTGACCGTTTGTTCAACAGCATTGATATCTGCTGTAAAATCATTTACAACCTCCCAGTTTTCTGTTTCTGCATTAAATTTTTTCAACATTCCCGGTGCGATTGCTGTATCCAGCCACATGCAGTCAGTCCGCTCCGGTGACGTGGGAGAGGAAATGATATCATTGTCTCCCTTGACCTTTGCCCAGCTGTAGAGTGTCACATCCAAACTGTCAGCCTGTATAAAGTCCGTATATTGTCCTATGTAGACACCCGGTGTTTTTCCATCCTCTGCCGTAAAGGTCCGTCCTCCGTCATCGGAATAGCGGATATGCAGATAAGAGGTTTTTCCATCTGCACCATTGGTTCCTGGAATACCATCCGTCCCTTGAAATCTGGCCCATGTATATGCACCTGCCATCGTACTATCGGCAGGCAGATAGTCCACATAGGTACCGATATAGGCAGACGGTGTTTCTGTCAGCTGCTCATCGCTTGGATGCTCAACTGGTGCATACTTCACATGAAAATAGGTGGTTCTTCCATCATTTCCATCCTTACCCGGTGCTCCGTTTTGCCCGTCATAAACATTCACAAGAGAAATCGGCACACGGATTCCGTTCCATTCACAAGTAAAAATTGCAGAGTCTGTAAAATCAGAAGCTGTTAGCTGTATGCTTTTTCCTGTACGTGACCAGGATTCATCACCCAGCGTATCGGAGGATATCCGGCTCCAGCTGACTGCCGCATCCGATACCACAGCTGTGATATCTTCATCCCATGAAAGAATTTGTACGGAAAGCACGGTATCAATATCTCCGTTGCGAAAGGCGGTCCCCTTGCTGGAGTGCACCTTTACCTCATACCGTCGGCTGGCTTCGATTTTTTCCACCTTCGTCACCGTATCCTGTATCTGTGAAGTGATTTCGCCCTTGACCTTATCCACCTTCAGCTCCGTCTGCAGAATTCGCTTTTCGATAGAATCCGCTGCACTATAATCGATTTGCGTCTTTGTAAGAGCCGGTGTTTCCACCGTAGATATCAAGGCACCGTCAAATACCAGCTCATGCTGAAAGACATACGATTCCAGACATGTACCGTCAAGCAGCGTAACCTGCAGGCGGTCACCTCTTTCCAAAGCCGGATTCCCTTTCCCTTCCATATGGATTGGTGCATAGGTAAAGCTGTTAAGACGCTCGAAAATCGGCTGAATCGTCGTCTTGCGATCGAGATCAAGAATCGGATTGTCATTGATTTGAAATTCACATAAACCATGCGTTTCCACACTTTCCTCATCACGAAGATAAATATTATCATTCTGCGGCTGCCTCCCCAGTACAATAGAATTGACTGGACCAAATACATCATGACTTTCCAGTGTAAAATAAGTATCTGCATTCCATGAAGATACAGAATCCGAGAACCACTTTATACAGAGTGTTCCACTCGTATCGATGAGTGCAAATCCGGCTGTAGCCTGGGCAATCGCCTTAACCACATCGGCACAGGTTGCTTCCTCTCCCCAATACACCTCTTTATCAATGATGAAGTCTGCATTCGGCAGTCCAGTGATGTCCATACAAGGTATCTGTACCTGATTACATATTTTCTCCAGCAGCTGCTTTACACTTAGTGGATATGGTATCTCCCGCTGCAGTGGTTTATTAAAGAGGATCCTTGCATCCGCAAACCGTATTGTTTTCTGTATGTCGTGCAGCTCCTCCTGAACCTCGTAAATATAGAAGGTTCCCTGTGCTGCGTATTCCAACCTGCCATCTGCCAGCTGAAACCCGGTATACAGCTGGAATTTCTCATCCTGTAATGACAACTCATGCTCTGCATATAGAACCATTTCACCATAACGGGAGATGAAGGTCCCCAGAAAGCTCTGGGAATCCTCATCATAAACAGCATCCTGCAGCTGATAAGAGACAGGAACAATACGTTCATCACCAAGCACGATATAAGATGTCGGATGTATCACATCATCGCTGGTGGCTTGCAGAAATGCCTCACTAACCTGAATCATATCCTCACCATCCTTTGCTGCCCTCATACGGGATCAGCTCAATACTCATCGCATCATAAAGAAGCGGACTGGTACTCTTAATCTTCGGCACATGCTCGCCGCAATAGAATTGCTGTTTCTTATAAACACCAAGCTCGGGGACAAACCACTCTACCTCGAAGGACGGCTTTGCAAGGGATTCCAGCAGCGGCTGCATCTCCTCCTGCGGCATAACTGCGAACTCCAGCTTCAAAGACGGAATCCGATCAATCATATAACGAACCATCTTCCCGGATGCAGTTATTCTTCCGGATTTATCACTGACAAGATCATTTATTCCTGATGTACATGCGGTCACATGAGGAAGGATGCGCCCATCCAGTTTAACGATATATTCAATATTCATATCCATCACCTCATTTCAACATAGCCAGTTCTTTTTTGGAAGCGGCGAAGAGGCCAACCGCTTTTTTACCATCGATGTTCAGGTTCAACGAACGAATTGCATACAGGATTTCCTTTAGCAGGGCATCATTTTGTCCATTGCCATTTGCCTCCGTATGCAACCGCTGTGCAAGCTGTGTAATCCATCCGGTATTGCGCTCCAATGGCATAACTGCCTCCGCACCGCCTTCTCCAACCAGGGCAAGTGTCGGCTGCCGCAGTATACCACCTGTCGCAAGACGTGGAATATGTGGTACACTCAGTCCGACATGACCGCCTCCTAAAATATCCGGAATATCGAATCCTATCGAATTGATTCCGTCGATTCCCTTATTGATCAAATCAATTGCGGCATTCAACGGTGTTTTCAATATGTTCATCAATCCACCAAATACATTTTTGAAAATATCGCATACGCCCTGCCATGCCTTTCTCCAGTTTCCTGTGAAAACACCGGTCACAAAATCAATCAAACCTGATAAGATTCCACGGATGTTTCCGATAATGGATTTTACGCTGGTAAAGATACTATTCAGTCGGCTGGCAAATACATCAGCCAGATAGCTGACCAATGGCTTTAATACACTGTTCCAAAGATTCATAAATATATCCATGATCATCTGTATATACGGCTTCCATGAATTCCAGACTTCAATAGCGCTTTGGATCACCTTGGTGAAGGTATCCAGCAGGAATGTGGCAAGCGGTACCAGCACATTGTTCCACAGGGATGTTAGAATATCGTACACTGTCTTGACAGCAATTGCGAATACATCACAGAGAACATCAGAAAGCGGCTTGATCACCATATCGCAAAATTCAAGAAATGCATCCTTTAACGGCAGCAGTGCATTGTTCCATAAATTGTCAAAGGCTGCCTTAATCAATTCAATTCCAGGAGACAGGGAGTCAATGAAGTCTCCTGTCAGCTGATTGATGCTGTTTCTAAATTCTTCATTTGTCTGATATAGCAGAGCGAACACTGCCACGACGGCAGCTGCCGCAAGCAAAAACATACCAAACGGATTATTCAAAAGAATGGTAAACAGCTTATCCATATTTTCCATCAGCCCCGGTACCAGCTCCTGAATCTGGGTGAAGGTATCATACCAGCCCTTCATATTTTCAAGAAAATCAGTTGCTCCCTGTAAGCCTGCCGATATGGTGTCTACAAACGGCTGTAAAACCGGTCCCAGCTGCGGTGCCATTTCCAGCACCAGAGAGGATAGAGAGTTAAACTGATCGTTTATTGATGAGACGATGTCCGGTATTTGCAGCAGCTCCTTCATACCGCCTGCGCCATCCTCTCCTCCCGCTTCTCCATCGCCTTCCTCAACGGATGATCCGGAAGTCAGTCCCTTTTTGCTGTTTCCGATAGACTGTATAGCCTCCTTGGTTTTGTTTACTACACCCTCTGCCGTTTCCTTCAAAGAGGAAATGCTTTCTGATATCTGAGTAGTTACCTTTGCTTGTACTGTCTGTAGGGTATCTCCCACCTTTCCAAACGAGCTTTGTATACCGCTGTTCATATCCTTTAATGATCCAGAGATGCTTTGCTGCACACTGGATATGTTCTTTGAAATAGAGCTTTTCATATTCGTGAACACAGTATTCAGCATGTCTGCTGTCTTGATCTGTATGGAAGAGGTCAGCTTGGCCAGCCCTTCCTCCAATGTTTTCATCACGGCACTGATATCAATATCTACCTGTACCGCAGCGGCATTTTTTTCCTTTTTGCCCATCATGAACCTCCTTTCTAAAAACAGCACTCGTAGAAGGAGTGCTGTTAATGAAATGCAGCTTCCAGTACGGTCTGTAATTCTGAAAGCATTTCTAATTGGTCTCCCTCGCATACATTCTCCGGATGCTGTTTCATGCAATATGTCCGCCATTGTGTGCGTAACTGATTCTGTTCAGCACTAAATTGCTTCAAAATCTGCGGGTCTTCCTCACTGCGTATGGCAATCATCTGCCCCAGAGGTGTTTCTTTCCGCAGTCCTGCAAGCAGTGTGATAAACTCTTTCCAGTCCATCGAATCATCATACAGGTCCTTTCCCGGATATTGCATTGCGAAGGAGGCTTCTATCAGCTCCCAGTCTTCAAACAGGTCATACCAGACTCTGTCATTTACTTTTTTTTAGCCTGTTGTTCGCTTTCCTCAAGCGACATGTCCGCCATGGCAGCCATAATTGTCTTCATGATTTCCTGAAGAGCCGCAATACTGATTTCCTGTGTATTCAGATACAGCAGCGCATCCTCCCCCAGACTCATACGGATAACATCGTCGATCATAGTAAGATCTGTCGCATTCTCTGCTTTTCTTTTATCCATCAAGGCCATAATTGCAAGTGCGTTGGTCTTACTGGTATTGATGCTGTACACATGCTGTTCATCCAGCACCAGAAATGGGCGTTCATTCTTCGCTTTCAGGCGTTCTACCAGATCATATTTTCTGGCCATGGATTACTCCTGTACCGGTGCTGGGGTATACAGCGGTTTTCCATCTGCTATCATGTCAAATTCCAGTGGAGTCACGTTCGTGCTGTCACCGCCAAAGGTTTTAACATCCAGTACGCAGTCAAAGCTTAAAGCTGCTCCATCAGGGAATGCAATAGAGGCCTTGGTTTTGCACTCAGCGGCATCCTTATAAAGAGAGGCTGCCACATAATCGTTGCCGGCATCACCGATAGAACGTTTTCCCTTAACACTCACTGTCATTTTCTTTGCAGTCATCAGGGAATGTGCCCATCCGCTGCTATCCATGGATGTCCAATTCTCTGTTCCTCCCTCCATTGCGATGGAGAAGGATTCCAAGTCCTTTACCGGCACCATATCTGCTTCTGCGGATGCCAGTCCCTTTGTTCCGATTTTAAATTCCATTTGATATACCGGATAAACTCCTGTTGTTACGTTTGCCATAGTTGTTATTCTCCTTTTCTGTATGTAATCATTACTTCAATATGGTATTCCATACCATTGTCAGGCAGCGGCTGCATATTGACAGGGGTGTCATATGGAAGCGCACACTGCACGATATTCCATGTGCCGATCGTATCCGGCTGTGCAAGAAAGAAATCATAAAGCTGCTGTGCAGTCTGTTCTGCCTCTGCTTCCTCATTCCATCGAATGACAAGCTCAATCGTTTTACTGGCATAGCTCTGTTCATAGCTCTGGGCAGCCTGCAGTACTCCCTGTTTGCCAAGAACCGCAATGCTTTTGGGCTGATCACTGTGGATACAGCCAATGCTCCAGTCCGGACATTCCGTAATCGTCTGCAGATGCTGTTTGATATCACCTAGCAGCAATCGCTATCCCTCCCTTCTGTGAAGTCCTGCCGCATGCTGCAGAACCTCAGTGGATGAAATCACCGGTGTTCCTTTCCACGCCTATATCATACCGGCAGCGCTCTGTCCGTGAACGGACAATCATAATTTCAAGGCGATTTTATGAATCACGCGCTTTGCTGTTTTATACACATTGGATTCCGTATTGTTTGTTGCTCTGGCACAATAGCAGCCATTCTTACAGCCGTACTCCATCGCATAAATTCTCATAATATTCTGCTGATTCTCCCCCAGCTGCTCCAGCCATTGCTCGACCTGATTCATCTGCTGTATATGTATGTTCAATTCTTTAATCAGCTCTGTTTCACGATAGATCAGCTCTTTCTTCCAGGGTGTTACATCCGTATATTGCTTTTCAGACAGCTCCCTATTGATCTCCGTAAGCTCCTTTTGAATCTCTTCCAGCATCCATTGGTGGTAAGGGTATTCCGTAAATTTGTTTACTACATATCGTTCTTTTAATTCCGTTTCAGCTTTTCCCATAGTATCCTCCTCGCCGTCCCATTTCTGGGATATATTTTCATATTACTAGCGTGACAGCATTCTGTCAATCCATTTTTGGGACACAGTTTTTCATGAATGGTTGCAAAATTGGGACAATGCGTTATAATAAAAGAAAGAGGTGATACAATGTCCAGATGCTCTGATAAAATCCTGTCCCGACTGAGTGAAAAAAGCATGTCCTATGGGGAATTGTCTCGTCGTACCGGGATACCGAAGTCGGCACTGCAGCGATATGCAGTTGGTGAAACAGAAAAAATTCCAGTCGATCGGCTGGAACAGATTGCTTATGCGCTTGATACGACACCAGCAGAATTGATGGATTGGGAGAGTGACAGCAAGGACAACAGCATGTATGGCAATCACGCACAGAACCTGCTGTATTTTCAAAAGGACCAGGAGCTGCTGGAATTGTATAAAGAGATTTATGATAACCAAACGCTTGCTTTGCTGTTTGATAAAACCAGAGATCTCGCACCCAATGATTTGGAAATGGTGTTAACAATCATCAATGGAATACGCAAGGAGCGTGGATTGGATTAAGGTATGAAGGAGGGATTTTTGTGGGGAGCTGCTTTAATTTTGAAGACTTCTGTGCTGAACATAACATTATTTTAAGAATTGAAAAGAACCTCGGATCAAAAATCAGAGGCTTCTGTTATTATGACGGATTTTATTACTATATCATTTTGAATAATCGCTGCTCCTGTGAGCAGCTGCAGGAAACTGTGATTCATGAAATGATTCATGTTTTTGAAAATCATTTTATTTGCGATAGCAGAGATTCAGAAAAATGTGAAGCAGAAGTGCATCAGATTATGCAGTGTCTGAAGAAACCAGAAAGCGTTTCACACACATCATAAAAAGGAAAGATCAATATACAGCCTTTCTCAAATAACGCAGGATAATATGATTACCTATTTTATCATTTTATCTGAAATGTTCGTATTTCACCATTGAAATCCAGCTTTAATTCTTTTTCATTAAGCTCTTTCACCCTAACAATATCAATACTTCCTGCCCCATTACAGTGTAAATGAAGACTTTCATCAGATTCTCTAAATTCATACGTATCACATAAATCATAATCGTCTACAGCATTACCAGCATCCGGATAATAATAATAGAATGTACCATCATCATCAAGAAGTAGTATTTCATCCCATTCTTCCTCATGCCGTATCCATACTTTTCCCTGAGCAGTTTGAAACTTTTCATCAGTGATTGAACTAGGTGATGACGCACAGCCCTGTAGAAAAAATACAGCAGCAAAAATCAAATACTTTATGATTTTCATAATTTGCTCACCCTCTTTACTCTTTCAGTATATCATAGTTAGAGAATCAAAAAACAGCGAATCAATCATCCCGCTGTTTTTTACGCTGTTTATAGTCAATTTTATTCCGCTGTACAAATATAGGACGTCGCTTTGTTTCCATGTACGTTCTTGCCAGATATTCTCCCATAATTCCAAGGCAGAAGAGTTGAATACCACCAATTAACAATATCAGACAAATTGTCGTTGCATAACCAGGAATCGTGATTCCCATGATAAGCTTCTGTATGAGCACTACGATAAGATACAGAAAAGCCAAAAATGAGAAAGCAATTCCAAAAATGGTCGCTATCCGTAGCGGCATGGTAGTGAATGATACAAAGCCTTCAATCGCATATTTGAATAGCTTCCAAAATGACCAACTGGATTGACCGTTTACACGGTCCTGTACATCATATGACATATAGTATGTATGAAAACCCACCCAGGAAAAGATTCCTTTTGAAAAACGATTATTTTCCGGAAGCTCCAGAATAGCATTTACCATTGGCCGACTAAGCAATCGAAAATCGCTAGCTCCATCAACAAATTCAACTTGTGATATTTTATTTATCATGTGATAGAATGTAGATTTAAAAGCACGTAGGACTTTTCCTTCTCTTCGCTTTTCCTGAAAGGCTGCCACACTATCAAGATTCTCATCCTCATCCAGAATTTGCATCATGCGTAAAACATACGCAGGATCCTGCTGTAAATCCGCATCAATTATCACTGTATAATCGCCAATGGACTCTTTCATTCCAGCATACATTGCACTCTCTTTTCCAAAATTACGTGAAAAGTTAATGACATTGATATTCGCTTGTGGATGATTCTCCACAAGCTTTTTTAGATTCGCATAGGTTTGATCACGACTTCCATCATTTATAAAAATATATTCATAATCAAATGTTTGTTCATAAAAAGTGGCTTCAACCTTTTCATAAAACAGCTTTACATTATCTGCCTCATTATAACAAGGCACTACCAGCGATAATTTCATATACACATCCCTCGTTTCATTATTCCTGTGTTTTTGTCTTGAAAATCATAAATTTACAAAACACATAGTTTCCGATTACAGTGACAATGCTTACTATAATCTTCGCTATATTCTCATTCATGGAAAGCATTTGAATACACACAAACAGTAATAAGCTCTCAACAATAAGTGTAACAGCCCGTAATGACACAAATTGTATAAATTCAGCTTTCTGATCATTCCCCTCACTTTTGAATACATATTTTCTATTTGCTATATAAGCAAATAGGACAGCAAATACCCATGCGATAACATTCGCTATTAAATAATGGATTTGAACATGCGTACAGAAGAAATAAACAACAAAGTTTACCAATGTTGTCAGACCACCAACAACGACATAATTTATCAATTCTATCAGATTCTTTTTCTTGTCATCCATAAAATACCTCTCTTTTTTTGAAACAGGATAATAACAATTATAAGGATACGCTATTTTTTCATAGTTTTCCAGTGTTTTTTCTTTTTACAACCCCAAATAATCACGCAACCTGAAATTGCTGCAATACTAACAAGCAGACCCGTAGATTTACCTGGCATTGTATATATAATATCAATCTGATGCTTTCCTTGCTTTATTTTTGCTCCTAAAAAAGCTGTATTTACTTTTTCCGTAGGTGCCTTTTCTCCATCTATATAAATTTGTAGCCCTTCCTGATAGGGAATGGATGTCACAAACATACCATCGTCTCTGGCATTCACTTCTCCAGAAATTACAGTGCCATCTTTGGCTTTAACTTCCAATGCAGTAACTGACTGCTTACGCTTCTTTAATAACGAGGCATCACTGACATAAAATTCAAAATCCTTGAGTGTATAAGATCCTTTTGTAAAACTGAAATTTAATTCCTTTACCCCTTGCTCCTTACCTATAACATATTCAAAATCAGATTTATCGCTCGCATATACAGCAGATGTTGCTGTTTTTTTGTTATGTATGCCATTGATTGCGACAGTAGTATCTCTACTATTAGCCTTTTCAATATCATCAATATTACAACGTATAATCAATAACTGATTTTTCTGTAATGGTTCATTAAGGGCAAGTTTCATTTTTCCTTTACCATTGCTAATTATGCGCATACCTTTATCTGTTTTTTCAATTTGTACATTTTCTGATGTTTTTATAAGTGTAAACCCAGGCTCAACCTCGTGAACAGACCTATAGAAAGATGTATTCGGAAGATCATTCTCAACAACGGTGTTCATGTATAAAGCTTCGATTGAATAAGGATAAGAATATGTATTAAACTGACGACGACTAATTACATCATAGGATACATAAGCTACTGGCATTACATCCCTGTTCTCTTCAATAAACTTTGTCTTCTCCTTCATCACCGTTTTATACCCATATCTATTCATTTTACCTTTTCCTTGATCGTAAAGAAAACGTACACCCATAAATCCTGAAAAGTAAGGATTTTCCACACTTGGCATAATCACATGATTTCTGTTTAGCATGGGTTGCTTCATAATATTATAATAAAAATCATTATAATCTATATTACTATTAGATGAATATTGCGTTGTTTTATATTGACGCACATCCTCCACACGATTAGCTGTATATGAAGATGAGGCATCATCAATTCTATATAGCCCTGGATATGTATCCAACGTTTTTTGTATCAATTTTGTTTTAGTTGCATTATTTACTTTCTTCATTGTTTTATTGCTTACAAAATCATCCTTCACATTAACCTGAAGACATACAAAGGCAGGTATAATCAGATAGATAAACAAACACTTCTTCCATTGTTTTCTCCTTAAAATAATAAGCAGTACAACGAGGAGTAGCATGTCAATTATAAATAGCTCTTTTAATTTAGCTGATTTGATGCCAAAAAACTGGAAAAATGATAGAGCTAGAATCCACCATGGAAATCGCTTCTTCTCATCCTGCCAATCTTCCAGCAGAAAACCGATTAACATCCCTATTAGTGGAAGAAATGGAATGAGTGATTTTGGTCTGACGTATTGCATTCCGCTTAACGTGTATTGGCATAGTGGAATACAGATTATAAGCAGAAGGAAAAATGAAAATAGACGGCCTGCATTATTCTTTTTTACAAGACCATATAGAAGTGCCGGTATACTGATAGCAGTAAGTCCTATGTTATAATCATCATACAGCATTGAAGAGAAGCCTGACTTCGGTATGAATAATTCCATCAGAGTAGGCTGCTGTAACGCAGGACGTGTCTGTAATAGCATTGCATACGCTGTTGGCAGTAGGTAGAATGCAGAAATCAAGACACCAAGCAAAAGCCAACCAACATATTTAAATATATACCGTAAGAACACTTTCCAGGACTCATGTGGATAGCGTTTCATCCATGCATAAATACTATAAATTCCTGTTACAACAAGGCCTGCTACACTGAAGAAGTAAGATGTGATTATCATAACCAAGACACCGATAACTAGCCAGAAAGTCTTTTTCTTTTCCAAATACTGATCTGTACCGATAAGGCATAATAATAGGCCTGGAAAATAACTAATGAACATAATATGCCTATGACTGTGAAACAACAATGGCCCAGCCAGTGCAAACAGACAACTGATAAACAACAAAATCCAAGGTTCCTTAATTTTATTTTTCATCCATTGATAAAATAATTGAATAGCTGTTAGCATATATATAACACTTGCAACTATAATGATATTCTTCATGGTTATTCCGGGCAGTAAAAATGATATAAGCACATCTGGACGAAGTAGTCCGTAATAGGTATATTGAGCAAAATTCTGACCACCTCCAAGATTCATTGAAAAGTCAGGAAAAAGCTGCCCTGTTTTCTGAAAAAGCATTCTGAAGTAATCAGGAAATGTAATGTGTTGAGACAACCAGTCCGTTAAAGATCCATATATATCATTCTGGCTCAGCAACAATGCCACAATCAGCAAAGGCAGAATCAGTAAAATTATTCTGTGTATCCATTCGGTTTTCCTCCAGTTTTGAAACATGTTTCCACACTCCTTATTCTTACTTATTTTACCATTCTCTATTTTTGTTTACCATCACCATTATCTTAAGGTTTCTTAAAACATTATAGAAAATGCAGTATTCTCATTATTCCCAGATAGCTATTTCTCATTCTTTTACAAGAAGCGGAAGCTGTAATTCTATCATAAAACTGTCATTTTCCTCCTGTACTTGTAGTTTTGCGTTATGCATATTCATAATTTTTTCTACACTTTTTAGACCAATACAATTTCGCTCAACCTTATCATCATCCTTGCGGATATGATTCTGAAAATAAAGACAATAAACTGTTTCTCTACGATATCCGTAAATCTGTATTATATGATTGCGATCTGCATACTTATGTATATTGGAGAAGATATTGTCTATTGCCCTCTGCATCATCTCTAAATTATACAAAGCCTGTCCCTCATTCGCCTCTTCAAGCTCTAATTGAATAGGTACATCATCCTTTAGCATAAAGTCAGCATTTTCACAAATATAACATAACAAGTTTTCAATGGGCTGTTTCAGTAATTCGGGTGATTCTTCCTTAACATATACTAGAAAGTATTCAAACAGCTTATCAGAAAGACAACGTATCTGTTCGACTTTCTGAAGAGAACGATCCAGATATTCTTTCTTTTGCAGTATAGTACCTTCACGATAACGTATAAGCTCCAGATAACCAAGTAACGAGGTCAATGGTGTACGTAAATCATGAGATAATGCTGTAACAAGCTTTCGATTTGCAAGGCTTGCTTTTCTTTCATTTTCCATATTTTCATAAAAGGATTGCTGCATACTACGCAGTTCATTGCTGAGAGCGCCAATCTCGTCATTTCCCACGTATCGAAAATTATGACTCCAGTCTCCCTGCGAAAGTATAGAGGCATCTTCCTGTATTATTTGAATGGCACGTATTTTTCTCTTAATAAATTTTTGAGTCAAAATTA
>OGFC01000272.1_pt1 | contig 54050 bp, 53 predicted proteins | sample 1570841 | NCBI WGS metagenome assembly OGFC01 (sample SAMEA2582137, study PRJEB24529) | metagenome | biome: Human gut stool | place: China | collected 2011 | reverse complement strand
GTGGGGTGTTTATCTGCTAATCATTCAATTAGCTTCTATTGGCGATATTTTAAAAAGGTTCAATGTATGTGTATATTATAAAAATATCGTATTTTACAATTTATTAAAACAAAAAATTGAGCAGTATACACGTTCTATTTTTGTTGCTACTTTACTTATCACTTTTACCATATTTGGAATTGGCTTCATTGTTGCAGGATTTGTGGATGGATATAATATAGCTCTTAATGAACCTTACGACTATACTATCAATATGAGTGCAAGCTATCCAGAAATGACGGAAGAAAGTATTTATCAGATAGCAAAGGACAGCAATACTAAAATTTCTGAAATCACCAGACTAGACTGCCTTTTGCTTGGTGTAAAGAACACTTACAAAGATGGTTCGTCAGATTGGAGCTCTCGTGTTGTTATGAGCCAAAATGATTTTAACCGAATTTCCAACCAAAAAATAGATATACCTAAAGGGAACTTTTCTTTATATTATGACAGTTCCATGGAATATAAGAAAAATGCTTTTCATGAAAATAGCAGTTTGTTTTATAATCCTACAACAAAAAAGGAATATACTCTATCTCAAGATAAGTCAATAAATCAAGATGGATTGTTTAATTCACGCTCATTCTTTTCATCTTTTTTGATTTTAAATGATGAGGATTATACAAACATTGCTTTAACGCTTAGTGATGAATTTAAAGCTTCTTCTTTTTTACTGAAAGTGGAGAATTGGAAAAGTACAGCAGATTTTCAAGACAAAATCCTGCAAACTGTTATTTCTGAAAATAATGGAGAAATATTCACGAATTGGCATAACAGTGCTACGTTTGATAAAACAGGAAGTAAAGCAGAATATTTGCAATATGATGGAAATGAAACAAGAGTAGCTCGTGTATGGGCGCTTTATCCACTTTCTAAATTAAGTAGTGCTACCACACAGTTTGAGGCTTTTGCAACATATCTTATGCTTATGCTTTTTATAGCTATTGTTGCTTTTGTATCATCAATCATGGTGATTGGCTTAAAGCTAATCAGTACGATATGGGATGATGTTGCAGTATATGAAAGTTTACGAAGATTAGGTATGAAGGAAAATAAAATCAAGGGACTGATTACAAAGCAAATGATGTTCGTATATTTTGTTCCTACTGTTATAGGGTGTCTTGTTGGAACATTTACGACATATAGAATATTACTTGTATCTCACGTTATTTACATAGGAGAAACAATGAAGATAGTCGGTGGTGTATGTGCGCTAGTTGTTATTTTACAGTTACTAATATTCTTGATTTTGCGTATAAGAATTATACATGACTATATCCATAAAAATTAGCATTGTCAAAGAAATACTATGTAAAAGGTGGTGGTGACATGGGAAAATTATAATTATAGAATTCACAGAAAATGAGGAAGATGTTTTTCAGCAAACTGTTGAATGGCTATCATCTAAATTCTCTAGTCTTCCTACCTTTATTAAGCAATCGGTAAATGGATTTCATCTTGACCCGTTCGCCCGTACCTTTAATAATGAAGATGGAAACATTATATATTTGACAGCCAAAGAATTTGACCTGCTCCACTTCCTCATGTTACATAAAGGACAGGTATTTACAAAAGAACAGCTCTACGACAATGTCTGGGGCTACGATTATGTAGCAGACGCTAAGAACTTAACAGGGTTTATACGAAAGCTGAGAATGAAAATAGAGCCAGACCCACAAAGCCCAAAGTACATTCTTACAGTTTGGGGTGTAGGTTACAAATTCAATGAAGAAAAACCGTAGCTGTACTTCACACTCATGTGATCTATACAGACTACGGTTTTATTCATTTTCATTTATAGTAGTTTCAAACAGTTTTACGGTTCGCATAGAAGCCTTGGTTGCTTTCAATACATCAACCAATACCCGTATTTCATAATCATTGCAATCGCTGAACAATTCTTTCGCTTCTTTTTCAAAGACTGGTTTTGCAATCAAGATAGTGTCACATAACAATTCATCAGCCGACACTTTCAGCAGATTAGCAATCGCAACAAGTGTCGTTAGACTGACGCTGGAATTACCAGTTTCTATATTGCTGACGTGTTGCGGAGTGACACCTATTTTGTCAGCAACCGTTTCTTGTGTCATGTTCTGGTTTATTCTTGCTATCTTTATTCTTTTTCCTATGGCTTTAAAGTCAAGCTCCATAGCTGGCACACTCCTTTCGTCAAATGTATTCTTCTATATTGTAACCTTTGCAAAAATGTATTATAATGGTGTCATAAAATAAATCATTCCATGAGTTATAGTAAAAATGCTATGATTATCAAGTATATAAGAAATGAGGTATGTATATGATTGGCTTTAAGAAAAGAGATACAAAAGACCTGTTAAAAACGATTGCCCGTACACATGGTATTTCTGTCGCAGAAGTAAGAGAAGAAATGCAGGCTACCATTGACGAAGCACGGAACAGTCCAGACCCAGAAAAACAAGCAGAGTTTAAAAAATATTTTGGGAACAGCACTCCTACCCCAGAGGAATTTATTTATATAATGACAAAAAAGCTAAATCGCAAACTGTAATAAGCGGAGGTAAGCATGGAACAGTTGGAAAAAGAAAAAAGCACTTTCCTGTCATTGTGCAGTCCACATGACCGTGATTTGCTGACAGGGCGTATGGGTATGACATTGCAAGATTTTGAACGCATTACCTACCTTACTATGGCACTGGACTATGTGGAATATTCCCTAGACCTGCATAAACGGTATATAGAATTAACTGTTAAGCTGACTAGACAGCTTGAACGGGAAAATCAAATACTGGCTGATTATCCAGCCTATTACTTTGATGAAGATACCGCAGAAATATACCAGAAATGGATTGATGATTTCTGCAATAATATTCCTGCTGATAAGCAAGAATATTATCGGAATAAGCTGAACACACAAACTGAATTGAGATAGTAAAGGGTTATTGCACCAGCATTACGCTGACATGCAATAACCTTTTTAATTCCTTCCAAAAAACGGAAATATGACAGGAGATTAAAAGGAATTGTTCGTTATCCTTATCATGCGGAAATTTGCACCATAACAGGCATTTTCGCATGGGAGGAGCTTTATTTATGGGAAATTGCAGTAGACAGGCTGTAATACAGGTAAAACAGTTAAAGTAATAAAAGCCTATCCAAAACACTATATTGTGAACTTTGGATAGAACTTCATAAGTGTTTGTTAGATATTTTCAGTAAAGCTCAAATGGGACAACCTGTTTTGAGCTTTTTTAATTGTCTGCAACTTTTTTCCATAACATTGCCAAACCGCCCCCTCCCATTCGTACTAATGGCGGAAAGGGGGAAGGAATGGTTGAAATCACCGCCTTTTGACAAACGGAAGGAGGTGAGAACGTGAAAAAAGCCACTTCCCTTGAAGAAGAAAAACAGCTTACCTTTGACTGCTACTGCAAACGTGTACTGAAACATGAAGCAATCGACATACAGAGGAATAACCAATACATGAACAGCATACAGACTTCGTTTTCAGAGCTATCGCAGGAACAGCTAGGAACACTCTGTACCTATGACGAGTATTCCACTGATTACAGCCTGTTCAAAGTATTGGAATATGACATTACGGTACGGGACGAACTGCTGGCAGAAGCTTTACAGGAGCTTCCAGAAAAGAAACGGGACATTGTACTGCTTTCCTATTTTCTGGAATACAGCGACATTGAGATAGCACAACTGCTGAACAGCGTCCGCAGGACAGTGAACGACCAGAGGAACAAAGCTCTGAAAGATTTGAAAAAAAGAATGGAGGACAAAAAGCATGAACAAGAATAAAAGCATACATAAAGGGAATGGGCTATTGCCTTTCCCTGTCATTGTATCAGCTTCCTTGGGTGACCCTTTGGCTATGGATATTGTATTGAGCCATTATGAGCCATATATCGCCCGTTTGTCCATGAGGACGGTCTATGACGACTACGGAAACCCACACACCCGTGTTGATGATGATATGCGCCGTCGTCTGGAAACAAAGCTGATTGAAAAGGTGCTTGATTTTAAAGTAGCCTAACCCCTTGTTCCTCTCTCATTCGGAGTGACGCAATACCCCCTTTCCTGCGTCCTCCCTCTGGGATTGGAATTATCATACTGTCAAAGTTTATTTGTATGCAAGTAGACTTTGACAGGCTGATAAGCCGACTGCTCTTTGACAACTGAATAAAGCAGACAGATACGTTTGTGGGTATAGTGAGCCAACGGAGCTTGCACGCCATGACCTTTCCAAAAAGAAAGTGAGCGATTCATGCAGTGATCCGTGAGCGACTTTTGGAATGGTCGTTCTGCCTTGACCTGTATTCACAGAATAATGATACGCCCTAATGATACGGTTCACTCATAAGAATGAGAATAGTTGAGATACTAGCGGAGCTTTCCAAAGCCGTCTGTCTGCTTCTGAAAAAGCATATGAAGGAGGTGGTACACTATGAACAATACTGATGTGCCAATTTGGGAAAGATACACCTTGACAATAGAAGAAGCGTCAAAATACTTCCGTATCGGGGAGAAGAAATTGCGTAAACTAGCAGAGGAAAATATCAATTCTGGCTGGGTTATTATGAATGGAAACCGTGTGCAGATTAAACGGAAACAGTTTGAAAAAATCGTTGATACTTTGGACGTTATTTAGTGAAAATGAGCCTGAAATATGGTATAATATAGGTAGTCGTATCAAGGCTCTTTCTACTTTGAAAGGAGCTTAACATCATGCAAAAAAGACGTGATAGCAAAGGACGAATTTTAAGGACTGGGGAGAGCCAGAGAAAAGACGGAAGATACGCCTACAAATATATAAACGCACTTGGAGAGCCAAAGTTTGAGTACGCTTGGAAACTTGTTCCAACGGATAAAACCCCAGCAGGGAAACGTGAGGATATATCACTCCGTGAAAAGGAACAGGCGATACAAAAAGACCTCAATGACGGCATTGATACGGTTGGAAAGAAAATGACAGTCTGTCAGCTTTATGCGAAGAAGAACAGCCACAGAAAGAACATCAAACGCAACACGGAAAAGGGACGCAAGTACCTTATGGACATTCTGAAAAAAGACCCACTTGGTGCCAGAAGCATTGATACGGTCAAACAGTCAGACGCTAAAGAATGGTGTATCAGAATGAATGAAAATGGATATGCCTACAAGACGATAAACAATTTCAAGCGTTCACTGAAAGCGTCATTCTATGTAGCGATACAGGACGATTGTATCAGAAAGAACCCTTTCGATTTCAAATTGAGTGATGTTCTGGAAGATGATACTGAACCTAAGATTGCATTAACCCCAGAACAGGAAGCAGACCTGCTGTCCTTTATGGAAAGCGACAAGGTTTATAAAAAGTATCGTGATGAAATCATCATTCTGTTAGAAACAGGGCTTCGTGTTTCAGAATTGTGTGGATTGACAGTTAAGGACTTAGACTTTCAAAACAGGTCAATCAATGTAGACCACCAGCTTTTGAGAGATACAGAAGTCGGGTACTACATTGAACCGCCTAAGACAAACAGTGGTATTCGCCAGCTTCCAATGAGCGAAAAGGCTTATCAAGCGTTTAGAAGCATTAGCAAGAACCGCAGGAAAGCAGAGCCAATCGTGATTGACGGTTACAGCAGTTTCTTGTTCCTTAACCGTGAGGGCTTACCAAAGGTAGCAGGAAATTATGAGGGTATGGTTAAAGGGCTGATTAAGAAGTACAACAAGTCACATGAGGACAAGTTACCGAATGTGACCCCACATACTTTCAGACATACATTCTGTACCAACATGGCAAACAGAGGAATGAACCCGAATACCTTACAGTACATCATGGGACATTCCAACATAACCATGACGCTTGGCTATTATGCACATGGTTCATTCGTTTCTGCAAAGGCTGAAATGGAACGGCTGTCTGCATAGTAGTAAAAGCTGAATTTACTACACTTTTACTACTTTTGAATGCAAAGTCATACATGGATATGCCAGCTTATGCAATGTATCTTCCGAAAAGAAAACGTCGGAAAAAGCCCGTAAATACAGGCTATACCGACATTTGACAACATTTGAAAAGATAATCAAAATTCTTATGAGTTTTTATTGAAATAGTTAATGGTTTCAGAACTTATTAACACTTATACACGATATTAGAAATTTTTATAAGGTTATTACGGGAAAATAAAGCGCTTTCGTAGTATAATGGAGATAAGGAAAACAATGGAGATGGAGAATATTATGACAACACAGCAATTCCGAATTGAAAAAGATTCTTTGGGGGAGGTGCAGGTACCCTATGACGCATTATACGGTGTTCAAACGGTGCGTGCAACACAAAATTTCCCCATCACGCACCTGCGAACACATCCGGTCATGATTCGCTCTCTTGGCATGATCAAGAAGGCCTGTGCCATGGCCAATCATGAATGTGGTCATCTGGATGATGAACGGACAGGCTATATCATTGCGGCCTGTGATGAAATCATTCAGGGGAAGCTGGATATGTGGTTTATCACGGATGTTATACAGGGAGGTGCAGGGACAAGCACCAACATGAACGCCAATGAGGTTGTGGCAAACCGTGCTGCTCAGCTGGCAGAAAAACCACTTGGGACCTACGATTACATACACCCCAACGACCATGTGAATTTCGGACAGTCCACCAATGATGTATTTCCGACAGCCGGAAAGCTGACAGCTTTGTTTCTGGTTGAAGATCTTCTGGAGGAGCTGATGCTGCTGCAGGAGGCATTGCTGGATAAAAGCATAGAGTTTAACGATGTCATCAAGCTGGGCCGCACACATTTGCAGGATGCTGTGCCGATTCGCATGGGGCAGGAATTCCATGCCTTCGCGACTGCGATCGTGCGGGATATTCGTAGAATCAAAGTGGCCTTTTCCACTCTGAAGTCCGTAAATATGGGAGCTACTGCTGTAGGGACGGGAATCAATACGGATGAGCGCTACAAGCGTATCTGTGTAAAGAACCTGTGTGATATAACGCAGATTGAGCTGACGAGTGCACGTGATCTTATCGATGGTACCAGAAATGTAGATCCCTTTGTCTTTGCACATGCATCTTTAAAAACACTCTGTGTTTCTTTATCAAAGATGTGCAACGATCTTCGTCTGATGGCCAGCGGTCCCAAAACCGGACTGGCGGAAAGCGTTCTGCCGGCGAGACAGCCGGGAAGCAGTATTATGCCGGGTAAGGTGAATCCTGTCATTCCGGAAGTATGCAATCAGGTCTGCTTTCAGGTATTCGGTAATGATGTCACAATCACGAAGGCAGCGGAGGCCGGACAGATGGAGCTGAATGTTTTTGAACCGGTTCTGTTTTTCAATCTGTTTCAATCCATCGATCTTCTGCGCAATGCCTGTCATACCCTGCGTGTACATGCCATTATGGGGATTCAGGCCAATACGGAGCACTGTAAAGAGGTGATGGAGAATTCTCTGGGGACAGCAACTGCACTCGCTCCTCATATCGGCTATGCACAGGCGAGCAAAATGGCAAAGCTGGCTCTGAAGGAAAATCGTAAGCTTAAGGAGCTGATTCTGGAAAATGGTCTGATGAGCAAGGACAAGCTGGAAGAGGTGCTCAATATCAGGGAAATGACGCGTGCCGGCATACCGGGTATGCATAAGAAAAGTAAGAAGCAGACCGGGCGTTAATGAGCCAGCTTCTGTATATCCTTCGCAACAGAGAAGAAGATGCGTTGTGCATCCGGAATATCCTGAGAGGGTGAATGCTTCTTTATTCGTTAAAGATATTTCGTATATTATTGAAATAGGCAAGTGGGAGGTTTCCATAGAAAGAAGGGAATCCTTCCTTTTTTCCTGTTCTTTTGACATAAGCCATCATTATCTCCATATACTTTAGTGAGGTAGATGCAAATGAAAAAACTTATTGTACTGTGTCTGAGTATATGTCTTGGCATGGGACTGCTTCCCCAGCAGATTCATGCACAGGATGACAAAGCAAAACAGGAGCTTGCACAAAGCTCGCAGGATCTTGCACCAAGTGCCAAGGCGGCATATCTGGTGGAAAACACAACCGGCAAGGTGATTTACGCCAAGCATGAGACGGATAAGCTGTATCCTGCCAGCATGACGAAGATGATGGGGCTTCTGCTTATCTTTGAAGCACTCCATGATAAGAAAATCAGCTGGGATGAATCGGTATCGGCAAGTGAATATGCGGCAAGCATGGGCGGCAGTCAGGTGTTTCTGGAGCCCGGGGAATCCATGAGCGTGCGTGATATGGTGAAATCCATCTGTATTGCCAGTGCGAACGATGCAATGGTAGCCATGGCGGAAAAGGTCGGCGGCAGCAATGATCACTTTGTGGCGATGATGAATGACAAGGCGAAGGAGTTGAAGCTGAGCAATTCCCATTTCATGAATGCGACAGGACTGCATGATCCTGAGCATTACACCTGCGCAAAGGATATGTCCATCATTGCCCGTGCGTTAATTGCCGAGGGTGGGGATGAGCTGCTGCGCATCACATCCACCTATGATGCCTACATCCGCGAGAATACAGACAAAAAATTCTGGCTTGTCAATACCAACAAGCTGCTGAAGCAGTATGAGGGTGTGGACGGTCTGAAAACAGGCTTTACCACAGAGGCTATGTCCTGTATTACCGTAACGGCAAAGAAAAAGGATCTGCGTCTGGTTGCTGTAGCGATGGGGGAGCCCAGCAGCAAGCAGCGCAATGCGGAAATCAAGCAGATGCTGGACTATGGCTTTTCCCAGTATGCACAGGGACTCCTATATCCGAAGGGGACAAGGCTACAGGCGTATACAATGGAAAACGGAAAGCCCTCCAGTGTCAATCTGATTACCCTGAAGGATCTTGTCTATGTATTTGAAAAGGGAAGCGAGCCAAAGGAAACAAAGAAGGAGATCACGATTACAAAGGATACACCGCCATACAAGGCCAAAGAAGCCATTGGTACGGTAAAAATCACGATGAGTGACGGCTATACGATGGAGGCACCAATCGGGGTCGATCAGGATGTCGAGCAGCTGAACTATCTGGATATCTTTATGAAGGCATTTAGCGACACACTTGCCTGATTGCCAGAACTTGGCGTGTAAGAAAACGCATGACTTCTGCATAGACACATACAATAGAAACAGAAAAGAGGGATATGATGACAAGCGTACTATGGATCGTAGGCATTGCAGCTGTCTTCTTTCTGTTCGTTCTGCTGTATGCCTTGTGCAGAGTCAGTGCGGATGCCGATGAACAGGCCGGCTATATGGAAGAATACAGCAGTGATTTGGATGAAGGATTTGATGAGGAAGAGTTTTAGGCCAATGCTATTAAGATAAATAGAAAAAAGACATTATACAAAAAAAGTTCTTACTCCATTCTGGAGAGATGAAAACAGCGAGACTTAAACACTATTGTATTTATAAATAGAAGTTCACTATTTGCACACACCCTTAAGTAAGTAAGAACCCAAAAAGTATAGGTGTCTTTTTATTTATGGTTGACAAAAATTAGAAAATCGTACGCTTTGTTACATTTCGCGTTATGTAAAGTGTAGGAGATGTTCTTATATGATCCTTCGTAATAAATTCAACGCTTGCTCTACCTTCCTATTCGATAAAAGAATTGAGGGGATTGTGGTATGACTTCTATCCATACATCACCATTCTTTGAAAATAATTATACGCTTGGACTTTTTTGATTTAAGAGTAGGTTTTAATGATATCCTCAGCAATGCTTCTTTTTGTTATACACTGATCCATAGCCTGTTTTTCTATGTAACGATGAGCATCTGCTTCGCTCATTTTCAATTCGCTGATTAATAGCCATTTTGCTTTATTGACAATACGTATTTCTACCATTTTTTCCTCAATAGAGAGTGATTTCTTCTCGAATTGTCTTAGACGTTCACGCATACTTTCCATCCAGTAAAGTGCTTGTGTCAAAATCGATTTAGAGGTTGGTTTTGGTAATGTAAACACTCCGTGCTCAGCTACTTTATCGTGAATAGCGGCATGTATATCGGCCTTTACTAAGAGCAATACAGCGGTTTGCTTTAGCGTGCATGTGTCAATTGCAAAACGTGTCCCTGCATCATCCGGTAACGGGGAATTAATAATAACAAAATCGTAGGATCGCTCAGCAATCATTCTTTTTGCCACACTGATACTGGTTACTTTATGTATAGGAGAATATCTGGATTCAGAAAGCAACTCGCCGATGGCAGAAGTAAAGCTGTCTGTTGCTGATACGATAAGTATATTATAGCAACGCTCTTTTAGGCTCATGCTGCATTCCTCCTTCCATTTATTGATATTATCTATTACAGTATATTTCTAATATTTTAGTGGGAATATGTTGTTTGATGAATTCACTGTTAAGGGCTGATTCACAGGCATCTCTTAATGAAGTTGGTAACATTTTTAACTTGGAAAGTACATCTGCATCAGCTTTATAAAGATCGATATCCGTAGGTTCTGCTAATTGCAAATGATTCTGAATACCATAGAGTCCGGCATATATCAGTAATGCAAATGCTAAATAACTATTGGCTGTCGGATCGGGAGAACGAAGCTCAGCACGACGATATTTCCCTACTGCAGCGGGAATTCGAATCAGTTGCGAACGGTTTTCACTAGACCAAGAAATATACTGTGGTGCTTTATCATTACCAAATCTTTGATAAGAGCAGTTTAATGGATTTAAAAAGAGAGTCATATCACAAACTTTTTCAAGAATACCTGCAATAATCAGGTGTAAATAATCTGAATCATCATCTGCCTTAGCTGAAATGTTAATATGAAAACCGTTGCCTGGTTTATCAGTAAGCGGTTTAGGGCTAAAATCAGCAATCAGTCCATTACATCCGGCAACGGTTTTCACAACTGTTTGAAAAGTCATTGCATTATCTGCGGCTGTAAGTGGATCAGAGTAGCGAAAATCAATCTCGTTTTGCCCGGGACCTTGTTCATGATGAGAACGTTCCGGATAAATGCCCATTTGTTCTAAAGTAAGACAAATTTCACGTCGGATGTTTTCACCTCGATCATCCGGGGCAATGTCCATATATCCGGCATTATCATATGGTTTTTTGGTGGGTTCCCCGGTTTCACTTAATGTAAAAAGGTAAAATTCCTGCTCAGCACCAAAGTAAAAATGAATACCTGCCTTATCTGCATCCTGAATGGCTTTTTTCAGTATGGAACGCGTATCACATTCAAATGTCCTTCCATCAGGATATGCTATATTACAGAACAATCGAACAACTCGTCCATGCTCCGGTCTCCAAGGTAGCGGCATTAATGTATCTGCCTCAGGATGAAGAAGTAAATCAGAATGTGTTTCATCGCTGAAGCCGGCAATAGCGGAGGCATCAATGGCAATACCATCCTCAAAAGCACGAGGCAGTTCATCCGGCATAATGGATAAATTTTTTTGCCTGCCGAATACGTCACAAAAAGCAAGCCGTATAAACTTAACATCTTCTTCACTCACATACTGTAAAACTTCTTGTTTTGAATACTTCATAAGCGTACCTACTTTCTTTTAATTTGCTACATACATTTGTTTATATGGATTTTTGCTGTCAGGAGTAATGACTGTAAAAGAGGCATTTAATATAGTTTCTAAATTCTGTCCTAAACCAAAACAATATTCACAAAGGTATTCTTCGATTTCTTTCATATCATCTAAAGTTGCCACTTTGGCTGTAACCTGTTTTGGTAAGTTGATATTGTCATAATTTCCACGAATATATAGTTTACCACCATGCATTCCTGTACATGGGAAATTACCGACAATATGCTCGGACTTGGAATTTAAGCCTAAAACAATAATGATTCCCCCTGCCTGATACTCACCTAAGAAACTTCCGGCAGAACCACCGATGATCATGACAGGAATCTTACGTTTGTATGCCTTCATATGGATTCCAGCACGATAACCGGCATTGCCTTGTACATAGATTTTACCACCACGCATAGCATAGCCGGCAGCATCACCGATATGACCATAAATGATGATTTTTCCCTCATTCATCGTATCACCAACTGCATCCTGTGCATTTGCCTTTACTGTGATGACTGCATCATTTAAGTACGCACCCAGGGCATTTCCGGGAATCCCGTGTATGGTGATATTTTTATTAGCCATACCGGCTCCGATAAAGCGTTGTCCACAGCACGATTTTATAATGTAGTTATCGTCTGTTTTACGGATCAATTCATTTATTGTTTTGTAATCTAAATCTGTAGCATCTATCAATTGCATTATAGCATACCTCCATTCATATTTTTATGAGTTTCTTTAGAATATCTTTTCAATGTATCGAAATTGATGCTATTAAGTGGTATCAGTTCTCTGATGAAATCCAAACAAGCCGATCATTCACCTGCATAGGAAATACCGAGAATTTCTAATTCTTTTTCATTCAGACCAATTCCACGAAGCATAAGACGATTACCGCGCAGTGCTTCTATAGAATTAATTCCCATGCCACCCATAAGTTCTTTGATTTCATGTTGCCATGCCTTCAGTAAGTTTATTAACCGTTTACTTCCAATTTTGGGATCAAGTCTTTTTACAAGGTTGGAGTTCTGCGTGGCAATTCCCCAATTACACTTACCACTTTGACATGTGCTGCAAAGATGACAGCCCAGAGCAAGTAAAGCGGCAGTGGCGATATAACATGCATCTGCACCTAATGCGATTGCTTTAACTACATCAGCGGCAGTTCGAATGCTACCACCTACCACCAGAGACACATTGTTACGGATTCCTTCATCTCTAAGCCTTTGGTCAACTGCAGCCAATGCCAGTTCGATTGGAATACCTACATTGTCACGTACTCTGGTTGGAGCAGCACCGGTACCGCCACGGAAACCATCGATGGCAATGATATCTGCACCACTACGGGCAATACCGCTGGCAATAGCGGCAATGTTATGCACAGCAGCTACTTTAACGATAATTGGTTTTTTATACGCTGTAGCTTCTTTTAGGGAAAAAACAAGTTGTCTTAAATCTTCAATTGAATAGATGTCATGGTGGGGAGCTGGAGAAATGGCATCAGAGCCTACGGGTATCATGCGAGTACGAGAAACATCACCGACAATTTTGGCTCCGGGCAAATGTCCACCGATCCCAGGTTTAGCACCCTGTCCCATTTTAATTTCAATTGCAGCTCCTGTATTCAGATATTGTTCGTGTACACCAAAACGTCCGGATGCCACTTGGACAATTGTATGCTCGCCATAGCAATAAAAATCTTCATGCAAACCACCTTCACCGGTATTATATAAAATGCCAAGCTCAGTAGCAGCAAGAGCAAGTGATTTATGAGCATTGTAGCTGATAGAGCCATAACTCATTGCAGAAAACAGTAACGGCATGGACAGTTCTAGTTGCGGTGGTAATTTACAAGAGAGATCGCCGTTTGAAAGACGCTGAATCTTTTCCGGCTTTTTACCAAGATAAACCCGTGTCTCCATTGGTTCACGCAGGGGGTCAATGGAGGGGTTCGTGACCTGAGAAGCGTTAATAAGTATATTGTCCCAAAAAACAGGAAGTGGTTTTGGATTACCCATGGAGGACAGAAGAACACCTCCGCTATTTGCTTGCTTGTAAATTTCTTTTATAATATCATTCTGCCAGTTGGCGTTTTCACGTAAAGTACAATTAGTTTTTACAATTTTTAAGGCTCTTGTAGGGCAGAAGCTAACACAGCGCTGGCAATTTACACAATTACTGTCATCACATTTCATCATGCCCTTTTCTTCGTCATAATAGTGAACTTCGTTCGCACATTGTTGTTCGCATACACGGCAGTGGGTACATCTGTTTTCATCTCTGACAACTTCAAATTCAGGATATATAAATTCTAAGCTCATTCATATGCACCTTCCTTCACTTTAACGATAACTGGTTCTCCGCCAACAGGTGCCCAGATATTTTCAGCATCTGGCTCCATCATGCGGATTGCTGCCTCCTCACTGGCAATCAACACTTTATCGTCTTTTTCGCCAACGACCATAGAGCGGAGTTTAAGACGATCATTAAGAGCCATCAGTCCTCCGTTAAAACCGAATACAATAGAAAAGGGACCTGTTATCAAGAGACTGGAAAAGATGGTTCTCAGATATTTTAATTTCTCCCGCATTTCCAAGTTTTTTTCAGTAGAAAGGGTGCTCCAAAAGGGTGCTGCAATCACATGGGCAACTTCTTCTAAAGTAAGTCCCTGTACACGAAGAAGATAATCCATCATATATGTAATCACTTCTGTATCTGTCTGTAAGGTACATTTATATCCGAACATTTCAATGAAACGTCTGTTCGCATCATAAGAGGATATTTCACCATTATGAACTATAGAATAATCAAGCAAAGTAAAAGGGTGTGCTCCTCCCCACCATCCAGGTGTATTTGTTGGATAACGTCCATGAGCAATCCAAGAATATCCTTCATATTCTTCTAATTTATAAAACACTCCCACATCTTCGGGAAAGCCGACAGCTTTAAATGTTCCCATATTTTTACCACTGGAAAATATATGTGCACCAGGCATATCTTTGTTGATTTTCATAACAGTCCTGGCTACGAATTCCTTTTCGTCTAATTGCATGGTTGTCATAACGGATTTCAGAGGATCAACAAAATATCGCCAAATAATAGGTTCATTTGTAATGGCAGGAATCTTACATGTAGGAATCAGTTCAGAATGAATGATTTCAAAGTGCTCCTTTAGAAAAGATTCACATGTTTTTCTCGTGGTTCTGCATTCATAAAACATATGGAATGCATAAAAATCCTTATACTGCGGATAAATACCGTATCCGGTAAAACCACCTCCTAATCCATTTGAACGATCATGCATGGGTTTCATGGAATCTATAATCATTTCTCCGGACATTCTGTTTCCTTCTTTGGAAATGACAGCAGCAATAGCACATCCGGACGGGATTCGTATTTGACCTTCTTTCTTCATAGAACTACATCCTTCCTTTCAAATATAACAAAAAATATAACAAAAAAACAAAGACGCTCATTTAAAACAGAAACTTACCTGTTCTTTAAATGAACGCCTTTGCTCACTTAAAGAATTTATACACCTGTTTACAGTTTTTGTCAACAAAAAGATTTGTTTTCAGAAAACGAATGAAAAAAGATGATTGACAAATGAAAAAAACAGGTGTATAGTCTTTAAGCGTAAAGGCAATGGTGTCTTTGAGGAATATACCTTGAAGAATCTTTGCCTTTTTTATTTTAGGAAAACAAAGCAGTTTAAGAGAGGAGAAATACGGTATGACATATGTTGATGAAGTGATTGCGCACGTAGTAAAAAAGAATCCTGCTGAGCCGGAGTTCCATCAGGCTGTGAAGGAGGTACTGGAGTCTTTAAGAGTAGTGGTAGATGCAAATGAAGAAAAGTATCGAAAGGATGCCCTACTTGAGCGTCTGGTTCATCCCGAGAGACAGATTATATTCAGAGTACCTTGGATAGATGATAAGGGACAAGTACAGGTTAATACCGGTTACCGTGTTCAGTTTAATAGTGCAATCGGACCATATAAAGGAGGTCTTAGATTGCATCGTTCTGTAAACTTAAGTATCATTAAATTCCTGGGATTTGAACAAATTTTCAAAAATGCACTTACAGGTTTACCGATTGGCGGCGGAAAGGGTGGTTCTGATTTTGATCCTAAGGGGAAGTCAGATCGAGAAATCATGGCATTTTGTCAAAGCTTTATGACAGAGCTTTGCAAGTACATTGGTGCAGATACGGATGTTCCGGCAGGGGATATCGGAACCGGGGCAAGAGAAATCGGTTATTTGTTTGGTCAGTATAAGAAAATTCGCGGAGTATATGAGGGGGTTCTTACAGGAAAAGGATTAAGCTATGGCGGATCTTTGGCAAGAAGTGAAGCTACAGGTTATGGTTTATTATATTTGACTGAGGAATTGTTGAGGTTAAATGGTATTTCCCTTAAAGGAAAGACAGTTGCGGTTTCCGGTTCAGGGAATGTTGCAATTTATGCAGCAGAAAAAGCGCAGCAATTAGGGGCAAAGGTCGTGACAGTAAGTGATTCTACCGGGTGGGTATATGATGCTGAAGGGATTGATGTTGCAGTTCTTAAGGAAATCAAGGAGGTTAAGAGAGCAAGATTAACGGAATATAAGAGTTATCGTCCGAATTCAGAATATCACGAAGGTCGTGGTGTATGGTCTGTAAAGGTAGATTTGGCACTACCGTGTGCAACGCAGAATGAACTTACGTTGGAAGATGCAAAACAGTTGGTAGCAAATGGCTGTTTGGCTGTCTGTGAAGGTGCAAACATGCCTACTACACTAGAAGCTACTCAATATTTACAGAATAATGATGTTATTTTTGCTCCGGGTAAGGCAGCTAATGCTGGCGGTGTTGCAACATCCGCATTGGAAATGTCTCAAAACAGTATGAGAATGAGCTGGTCGTTTGAAGAAGTGGACTCTAAATTAAAAGATATCATGGTAACCATATGTCATAATATGTCAGATGCTACAGAAAGATATGGAGCAAAGGGGAATTATGTATTAGGTGCGAATATTGCCGGATTTGAAAGAGTGGCAGAAGCGATGAGTGCACAAGGTATTGTATAAACATATAGAAGTAAAGGCAAAGGCGTCTTTCATGCAGATACAGCATGTAAGACGCCTTTCTTTTATGATAAATGATTTAGAAGAAGGACAGGTGGAAAAGGAGGAAAACATTATGAAGAATGTTTCGGAGTATTTTGGTAATCTGGTGTTTGATGATAGGGTTATGAAAGCAACTTTATCTGCAGAAGTATATCAATCTTTGAAGAAAACGATTGATAGAGGGGAACGGTTGGATATCAGTGTAGCAAATGCGGTAGCTGGTGCTATGAAAGATTGGGCAGTGGCAAATGGAGCTACTCATTACACACACTGGTTTCAGCCTCTTACCGGAATTACAGCAGAAAAGCATGATAGCTTTATAACTCCATCACCGGATGGTGGAGTTATTATGGAATTTTCAGGAAAAGAAATGATTAAGGGGGAGCCTGATGCATCATCGTTTCCATCCGGAGGACTTCGGGCAACTTTTGAAGCAAGAGGATATACTGCATGGGATCCAACATCTTATGCATTTATCAAGGGGAAGACATTATGTATTCCTACGGCATTCTGTTCTTATGGTGGGGAGGCCTTGGATAAGAAAACCCCATTGCTTCGTTCTATGGAAGCACTGAATAAGCAGGCTCTTCGGATTTTACGTTTATTTGGAAATGAGGATGTAAACTATGTGCGTACTTCGGTAGGGCCGGAACAGGAATATTTCTTGATTACCAGGGAGATGTTTGATAAGCGTCCGGATCTTCAGTATACAGGAAGAACACTTTTCGGTGTAAAGCCTCCAAAGGGGCAGGAAATGGATGACCACTACTTCGGTGCCATTAAGCCGAAGGTTGCAGCGTTCATGGAGGATTTAAATGATGAATTATGGAAGTTAGGAATTCTCGCAAAGACCGAACATAATGAAGTGGCTCCGGCACAGCATGAATTAGCGCCTATTTATACTACAACAAACATTGCTACGGATCACAATCAGCTTACCATGGAGATTATGCAAAGGGTTGCTATCAAACATGGTTTGGTTTGCTTACTTCATGAAAAGCCTTTTGCAGGAGTGAACGGTTCCGGTAAGCATAATAACTGGTCTCTTGCAACAGATACCGGTGTGAATCTTCTTTCACCGGGTGAAACGCCATATGAAAATGCACAATTCCTATTATTCCTATGTGCAGTTATCAAGGCGGTCGACAATTATCAGGATTTACTTCGTATTTCTGTCGCAACAGCGGAAAACGATCACAGATTAGGCGCAAATGAGGCTCCTCCTGCTGTAGTATCGATGTTTTTAGGGGATGAACTGAACGCAATTTTAGAAGCAATCGAAACAGATGCACCATATATAGCAGCCGGAAAAACGAAGATGAAACTGGGAGTAAGCGTACTCCCTAGATTTACAAAAGATACGACAGATCGTAATCGTACATCACCATTTGCCTTTACCGGTAATAAATTCGAATTCCGTATGCTTGGTTCATCAAACAGCATAGCTTGTGCAAATATTATGTTGAATGCGGCAGTCGCGGAGTCTTTGAAGATTTATGCGGACCGATTAGAAGGTGTAGAAGATTTTGAATCAGCACTTCATGAAATGATTAAGAAAACAATTAAGGATCACAAGAGAATCATCTTCAATGGCAATGGATATGATGACAATTGGATCAAGGAAGCTACAGAAAAGAGAGGACTTTTGAATTACCGTACAACGGCGGATTGTATGCCGCATTTGATGGATAAAAAAAATGTAGATATGCTTACATCTCATAAAGTATTTACTGAGAGAGAATTGGAATCAAGAATGGAAATCATGCTTGATAACTACTGTAAGACTGTCATTATAGAGGCAAACACTATGGCGGAAATGGCAAAATGTTCCATTGCTCCGGCGGTTGAAAAATTTACCGCAAGCCTGGCGAAAAATGCTTCCATAAAGAAAAGTCTTGATGGTTCTCTTCCATGTGTGTATGAAACGAGTATAGTAAAGAAGTTATCTATCCTTACAGATAAGATAGACATGGCTGTTGATGAGCTAAAGACTTCTCTTGTGGAAATTCAGGATGTTACAGGAATCATAGAAGAATCTGTCATGATTAGAGATGAGATACTTAGAAAGATGAGCGAGCTTAGGATTGTTTGTGATGAAGCAGAAACGCTTACATCAAAGGAATATTGGCCGTATCCTTCCTATGGAGATATTTTGTTTAGTGTGAAATAGATAAAGAAAGAGGGATGAAGATTATGTTATACAGTCCTGTAAACACGATTTGGGTACTTGTTGGAGCTGCATTGGTATTTTTTATGCAAGCGGGTTTTTCACTCTGTGAGGCAGGATTTACCAGAGCCAAAAATACTGGAAATATTCTTATGAAGAATTTAATGGATTTCTGTATAGGTACACCGGCATTTTGGTTAGTAGGATTTGGTATTATGTTTGGTGCAGGAAACGGTATCATAGGATCATTTGATCCACTTATCAAAGAAGATTACGGCAATATACTCCCATCAGGTGTACCGCTTTGGGCATTTGCAATTTTCCAGACTGCATTCTGTGCAACATCCGCGACCATCGTTTCCGGAGCCATGGCGGAGAGAACAAAATTCAGTGCATATTGTATTTACTCCGCCGCCATTTCATTGTTGATTTATCCTGTTTCCGGTCATTGGATCTGGGGTGGAGGATGGTTATCAGAGCTTGGGTTCCATGATTTTGCAGGTTCAACCGCAGTCCATATGTTGGGTGGTGTCTGCGCAATGATCGGAGCTGCTATTCTGGGACCACGTATCGGTAAATATGATAAAAATGGTAAACCGAAAGCAATCTTAGGACATAACATTACGTTTGCAGCTCTTGGTGTATTTATTCTTTGGTTCTGTTGGTTCGGTTTCAATGGTGCATCCACTGTCGGTATGGATAGTGATGCATTGTTGGAAACCGCAGGTCGTGTATTTTTCAATACAAACATAGCTGCAGCAGTTGCCTGTTGCACTACTTTGATTTTTACCTGGGTTCGCTATAAGAAACCGGATGTATCAATGACTTATAATGCAGCACTTGCTGGTCTAGTCGGTGTAACTGCAGGTTGTGATGCTATGTCCTCAGTAGGAGCGGCAGGTATCGGTATCGTATGTGGTATTTTAGTAGTAGTATCCATCGAATTTTTTGATAAGATTGCTAAGATTGATGATCCTGTTGGGGCAGTATCCGTTCATTGTGTTTGCGGAGCTGTGGGTACGATTCTAACCGGATTATTTGCAACAGGCGTTACCACTGAAAAAGGCTTATTCTATGGAGGTGGCTTGCATTTCTTCCAGATTCAGACATTAGGTGTAATGTCGGTAGCAGCCTATGTGGCATTTGTAATTACCATTGTGTTTCTTGTTATCAAACATACGATTGGACTTAGAGCTGATAAAGAAGATGAACTGACAGGTCTGGATATCTCAGAGCATGGTTTACTTACCGCCTATGCAGGAAATGCTTCCTGATACATGTGAAGAAGACAGTGTTGAGCCGGTAACGGTGTCGCAAGATGTTCCTCTTGACGAAGCGGTTGAGGTAAAAAAGATGCCAAGCTTTCATGATGAAATGCCTAAGATTACAAAGATTGCAATTATTTGTAAGGAACATAAGCTTGAGGCATTAAAAACATCTATGATGAACCTTGGTATTAAGGGGATGACAGTTTCCCATGTACTGGGGTGTGGTGTACAGAAGGGGAAACCGGAATATTATAGAGGTGTTCAGGTAGAAGCTACCCTACTTCCGAAGGTACAAGTGGATATCGTAGTAAGTAAAATACCGGTAAGGAATGTCATTGATGCAGTGAAAAAAGTACTTTATACAGGACACATCGGAGATGGTAAGATTTTTATCTATGATGTAGAAAATGTTGTAAAGATTCGTACCGGTGAAGAAGGGGTCGATGCTCTTCAGGATATAGATTAAAAATAAATAAAAGCGTTTGAGAAAAGAGAAGTAACATAGGTGATTGCTTACAGCAAGTATGGGACGGTGAGAGCCATATAGTGGAGCCTGTGCGAATAACACTTTTCGAGCTGCAATCTGAAAAGATATTCTTAGTAGGTGCGCCGTTTCGTTATGCGTAAAGGAACTAGTCTTGTTGAAGACTTGGAAAATGAGAAAAAATATAGGTGGCACAGCGAGTACAGCACTTGCCCTATAGAATGCTGAAACTGATTTTGGAGGAAAAATATGTGTTCTATAATGGGTTATTGCAGTCGCAGTGCTGCCTATGATACGTTTATGAAAGGATTTGAGGCAACGATTTCAAGGGGACCTGATGACAGTAGAGTGATGGATACCGGTAAGGGGTATTTGGGTTTTCACCGTTTGGCGATCATGGGACTTCATGACGCCGGTATGCAGCCTTTTCAGTTAGATAAAAGTTACGCTGTTTGCAATGGAGAAATATATGGATTTGAGGAACTTAGAAGCAGGCTGTCAAGAAAGTATGAATTCAAGAGTGATTCAGATTGTGAAATAATTTTGCCCATGTACAAGGAATATGGTACGGCTATGTTTGCCATGCTGGATGCGGAGTTTGCATGCATTATTTATGATGGAGATCGTGAAGAATATATCGCAGCAAGAGATCCGATTGGTATACGGCCGTTATATTATGGTTATGATATGCAGGAGGTGATTATCTTTGCCAGTGAGCCAAAGAATTTAGTAGGTATAGTTGAAAATATCATGCCGTTTCCTCCCGGTCACTATTATAAGGATGGGAAATTTATATGTTACCTGGATATTTCAACAGTTACGAAAGTTTGTGAAGATGATTTAGAAAAAGTATGTAGAAATATTCGTGAAAAGTTAGTCTTAGGTGTGGAAAAACGTCTTGTAGCAGATGCAAAAGTTGGCTTTTTACTTTCAGGGGGGCTGGATTCTTCCTTAGTTTGTGCAATTGCAGCTAAAAAAAGTAAAGAAGCAATCAAGACATTTGCAATAGGTATGAATGAAGATGCTATAGACCTGAGATATGCAAAGCAGGTGGCAAATCATATCGGAAGTGATCATACTGAGATTTATATGACACCGGATGATGTAATCGCATCGCTTAGAACCGTGATATATGTATTGGGTACTTTTGATATTACTACGATTCGAGCTTCGATAGGAATGTATCTGATATGTAAAGTGATTCATGAAAAGACGGATATCAGAGTTTTATTAACAGGTGAAATTTCAGATGAATTATTCGGATACAAATATACAGATTTTGCGCCAGATGAAGAAGCTTTTCAACTAGAATCACAGAAGAGAATAAAAGAACTCCACATGTATGATGTGCTCCGAGCTGATCGCTGTATCTCTGTGAATTCTCTGGAAGCAAGGGTCCCGTTTGGGGATATAGATTTTGTAAAGTATGTAATGTCTATCGATCCCAAGCTGAAAATGAATCGATACGGAAAGGGGAAATTTTTACTTCGTCATGCTTTTGAAGTGGGAGATTATCTTCCTGATGAAATCCTGTGGCGAGAAAAAGCTGCATTTTCAGATGCGGTAGGACACTCTATGGTTGATTACTTGAAAGCATATGCTGAAAAAATATATACGGATACAGAGTTTAAGGATAAGTGTAAGAAATATGATCATGCACAACCCTTTACAAAAGAATCTTTACTATACCGTGAGATATTTGAAGAGTATTACTTGGGACAAAGCAAAATGATTGTAGATTTTTGGATGCCGAATAAAGAATGGGACGGTTGTCATGTAAATGATCCATCGGCAAGAATTCTTTCTAACTATGGTGATAGTGGAATTTAGAAAAAGACAGATATGATGTGGGCTTATAGAAATAAGGAGATGAATGAATGGCGATTCATGAGGAATGTGGCGTGTTTGGAATCTTCGGCACTAAAAGGGAAAATGTTGCAAACATTGCTTATTATGGTTTATATGCACTACAGCATCGAGGCCAGGAGAGCTGTGGGATTGTTGTAAATGACGACGGTGTATTTTCATCATATAAGGATTTGGGACTTGTGAGTGAGGTGTTTTCGAAGGACACACTATCAAGTTTATTGAAAGGAAATATGGCGGTCGGTCATGTAAGATATGGAACAACAGGAGGAACTACCCGTAGTAATTCTCAACCTATTGAAGTAAATCATCAGAGGGGAAAAATGGCAATCGCACATAATGGGAATTTGAGTAATACATTAGAGCTTCGAGATAAATTAGAACTATCCGGTGCAATTTTTAATACCACAAGTGATACTGAGACAATTGCTTATGTTATTACAAGAGAAAGGCTTAAGGTTTCTAGTATAGAAGAAGCGGTAAGTAAAGCAATGAATTCTTTGGAAGGTGCTTATTCATTGGTGTTAATGTCTTCTACCAAATTAATTGCGGCAAGAGATCCACATGGTTTCAGACCGTTATGCTATGGTAAGATGATGGATGGGAGGTATGTAGTTGCTTCAGAGAGCTGTGCATTATCTGCAGTAGGAGCAGTCTTCATAAGAGATGTTCTCCCAGGAGAAATCGTTGTTTTTAGTGAGGAAAATGTCGTATCTCGAAAAGAACACTGCAATAAAGAAAAGAGAAAGACCTGTATCTTTGAATTTATTTACTTTGCCAGACCGGACTCTGTAATAGATGCTATTTCGGTATCATTGTCAAGGTGTAGAGCCGGGGAATTATTGGCAGAGAGTTATCCTGTAGATGCAGATGTTGTGATTGGAGTTCCCGATAGTGGCATGGAGGCAGCATTAGGTTATGCAAAAGCATCAAAAATACCATATGGAATCGGTTTAATAAAAAACAAATATATTGGTAGAACCTTTATTTCTCCGGGGCAGGATGAACGTCTAGATCAAGTAAGAATAAAATTAAGCCCCGTTAAAAATGTTATAGAAGGTAAAAGAGTTGTATTGATTGATGATTCCATTGTCAGAGGTACAACCAGTAAACGTATTGTGAAACTGCTCAAAGATGCAGGCGCAAAGGAAATACATATGAGAATTTCCGCGCCGCCATTTTTACATCCCTGCTATTATGGCACAGATATTGATTCTGAAGAGAATCTGATTGCTTGTCATCATAACATACGGGAAATAGAGAAAATCATAGGTGTAGATTCTCTTGGATACTTACCGATTGAAAAATTAAGCAGGTTGGTAGAGGGAACTGAATATTGTGCAGCATGCTTTAATGGAGAGTATCCGACAAATATACCGAAGGATATTCGAAAAGATCGTTTTGAAAGAAAGTTATCAGAAAAAATCAGTTCCGGGTAGGGAAAGGAACAGTTTCCATTCATAACGAGGATTGCTGATATTGATACTGCGCAAATGCATGGTTTAGGAAATGACTACCTATACAATTATGGAGAATGAAAGCATTAATCAGAGTGGGAATCGGTTCTGATGGAATCATCACAATAACAGAATCTGGATTTATTTGGTTGAGATAAAACAGTTATAATCGTGGAACCTGCTTATCTGGCCAGTGTAGATGCCGATGTTATTGTAGGCAATCGTATATTCAAAAGGTTATGCAGCTATTTTTACAGAGGAAGGACAGAAACAGATTCTTCATAACAATTTATAAGCAAGATTCAGCTTGTTTAATGAACGCATTGGATATGTTGGGGTTTTGATAGCATGAAGGTAAAAATGCATCATATTTTCTAATATATTTTTCTTATCTATTTAACTTAATGACATTGGGGCTTTAGCTCATCTTTTTTGTGAAATGGCAGGAATGATTCTCGATAAAGCCTTCCTGTAATCAGCAAACTTCGTCCTTATGCAAGTAGGATGAAGTTTATTCTGTCGAACCTCCGGATGCTTTGTCGAATATCCCCAAAGGCAAATGAAAACGTGGTAAGATGATGGCCGGAGGGATGAAACATGAAACATCAGTATATTGACGGTATCCTTTACTTTTATTTTTACGGGGATCTGGATAACCTTACCGTTTGCAATCTCAAGCAGATCTGCATCGACCTGATAGAAAAATATCAGCCCAAAACGGTTAAGCTTGATTTTGAAGAGGTCACCTTTGTGGACAGCACCGGCATCGGCTTTGTCCTGGCACGCTACAAGCAGCTGCAAAAGCTGCATGCCCAGCTTATTTTATGCAATCTGTCCAGAGTCAACCAGACATTGTTCAAGATGTCCGGGATCTTTCAGATCATGAAACATGAGAGAAATGAGGTAAAGCTATGAATACGATGAAACTGGAATTTGTAAGCAGACTGGAGAACGAGGCATTTGCCAGAACGAGTGCAGTAGCTTTCCTGATGCCGCTGAATCTGGATATGGAAGCGATTATGGAAATCAAGACGATGCTGGCAGAGGCGATTGTCAATGCCATGATACACGGCTATGAGAGCAGAGAGAGCGGAACGATCGTATTGCAGATTTCCTATGATGAGGAATTTATACATATGACGGTACAGGATGAGGGCTGCGGCATCGATGATCTGCAGCTGGCAATGCAGCCATTATATACGAGCAAAAAGCATATGGAGCGAAGTGGTATGGGAATGACGATCATGCAGACCTTTGCGGATGATTTCCATATTGAATCGGAAAAGGGAAAGGGAACGCTTGTCACGATAAAGAAAAGAATCCATCATGGAAAAGACAGCGAGCAATGAGGAGCTGATTGAACGGATCCGATTGGGGGATGAAGACGCGAAAAGCTGCTTTGTTCAACAGAACAGTGCGCTTGTCTATTCGATTATCCGGCGATTTTCGCGACAGCGGATATCGAATGAGGATCTGTTTCAGATCGGCTGTGTCGGTCTGATGAAGGCGTTGAATAATTTCGATACCAGCTATGAGGTGAAATTCTCCACCTATGCCGTCCCCATTATCATGGGAGAGATCAAGCGATTTTTCCGTGATGACGGCAGTATCCGTATTTCCCGCAGCCTGAAGGAGGGCTATCTGCAAATGGTGAAAGCCAAGGAGGTTTTATTGCAGAAGCTGAACCATGAGCCGACCTATCAGGAGATTGCCGATGCGATGGAGCTGGATGTCGCAGATGTCATACTGGCATTTGAAGCAAATCAGTTCATCTATTCACTGGATGAAACGATTTATGAAAATGACGGCTCTCCGATTTTGCTGGAGGACAAGGTGTCTAACAAAAAGGAGGAGGATGTCGTCATGAAGGTTTCCCTGCGTGATGAAATTCAGAAGCTGGATCAGCGGGAACAGCTGCTGCTGCATTACCGCTATGATCTTTCCATGAAGCAGGAGGAGATCGCGCGAAAGCTGAATATTTCTCAGGTCCAGGTCAGTCGGCTGGAAAAAAAGATCATCAAGAAGCTGAAGGAGCGTCTGGCAGTTGCCTGATGCTTTTTTGTGCTGTCTGCTTCCTGTCATGCACAGCATACGCTTTTTGAATATCACCTGTATAAGGATATGCCGTTAAGGCGTTCAGAGTGTGATGAAAGCAATATAAGCGAACAGGTCTTTCCGGATCATCACCTCCCGCAGGAAATCAGCAGCATCGTACGGCTTTATTTCAAAACGATGCTTGTTGTTTTTTTCACTGCTTTGCCTTCGTCAATGCGCCCATACATACCATAAGCAAATGATGAGTATCCTGCGCTTGACATCACCTGTTTCTCATCATTCAGATAGATGTATGCGCTGCTGAGGGAATACAAACGCTGAAGTGCACTCCTGCCTGTGTCATCTGCCGCCTTCTTGTACCGTGTGAAAAAACATGCTATAATATGGGTTCGAGAAAAGAATGGATGTGTAACTATGCCGTTATCAGAATTTTACCTGATGAATGACGAGCAGATTGCTTCTCTGCATACGCAGCTCGCAGAAAATTTTTACGACGACGACTTATATAAGACGGTATTTATGGATGACAGAACACGATTAAAAACCTTGCGCTACCTGTTTCGCCACTATGTAAAGGCATTGCAGCCGTATTGCCATTTTCTGGCAGATAGTGCGGAATGCAGAAGTGTCATGGTCGTATGGGATTCCACTCTGGAGCGACCGCTGCAATATCACCTGCAGCTGCTCTGGCTGAATTTGAAAATGATTCCCATGCTGGCAGGGCTGCGGTCTGTGAAAAGTATCCGGCATGTTATTGAATGCTGGGATATGTTTACGAGTCGCTGGATTCAGGAATTCGTACAGGGGGAGTATCTGCATCTGGATTTGTTTTTTACAAAAAAAGAGTATCGTGGAACCGGCATTGGCTCCACCATGCTGAGCGCACTGCTTGCGCATGCACAGGAAATCGGGAAGGATGTCACGATGGAAACGCATCATGCGGAAAACCTTTCCCTTTATTATAAGGCAGGCTTTGTGCTGATGAGTGAAATCACGCATCCCGATCATGACATCCATCAATATAATCTTATGCGAAAATGCATCAGAGAGGAGAATCTGAATGAACAGTAAACATCGTGTACAGAATTTCTGGAATTATTTTCTGACGATTCAGCAGCCGCTGGAAACCGCTTTGCGTGAGCAGGACCGTCACGAATATGAGCATCTGCTCAATGATATCAACGAACAGCTGAAGTCTGTATGCGGCTGTAAGCTGGAAGTGGAAATGAGTGAAACCGGCTTTTTTGAAATGACATTTGCGACCGGTGGAGATAAAACAGCTCAGCTGTGCAGTGCGTTGCTAAAAAAGGATGCTCCCCAGCAGCTCAGTGAAAACTGGATCATCAATGCCTTTCGTCCGCCGTTGAGTGAGCGGGCGCTGAACAGCTATCTGCAGCTGAACGGACAAACGGTTCGCGGTGCGGATTTCAAGGTGTATTATACGATTGAAGAGGAATCCAAGACAGTGGAGCTGAAGGTTTACTGTGCGGCGTTACAGGGGCTGGAGGAAGCAAACAAGGAAAGCATTGTCGCTTATATGCTCGAGCTGTTTATCGGAGAGCTGGAATTTGAAGCACGGATTTCCCGCGTGGAACTACTGGATGAGGAAATCGATGAGGAAAATGTCTGTCTGCTGCCGAATCTGTATGAGGATCTTTGCGATATTATCGTCGATCAGGAATGGATGGAATATCATGATCCCTTATCCATCTATATGGCCTATAAGCTGGATGAAAAGCCGGTCAGTGAAACCCTGCGCCGGGATATGAAGCTGATTGTCACCACCAATCCGCAGCTGCAGGAGGAGGTTCTGAATAAGGAATATATGACCTGCAAGGATTTTGCCGATAAGGGTGGAGAATACGGCTATCTGTATTATGAAAAGCTGTATGAGGATGAAAAGGAAGCGCTTGTCCGCCAGCAGCTGGAAAAAGAGATCAATGATCTATTGTATCCGATGTCCATTGCACGCACGATGGGCGGTGCTATCGGTATCTATTATTCCTATATTGATCTGGCGGTTTTTGACCGTGACGGCTTTGCAATCGCGCTGGAGAAAATCAATGAAAAAATGAAGTTTAAAATTTATTATCATTCCTTTTTGGAAGACTAGGTCCCATAGGGGCCTTTTTTGAAATGTTTTATATCGTATTGTAAAGCACAGCCGCCTGCGGCTCAAGAGGTTTGGATGCTGCAGGCCGTTAAGGATGAAAAGCACAGGGAAGCGATAGCCGCAGAATCTGGTCCTCAGGCACGCCTGCGTGACATCGCTGCTTTTTCAGCTCGCAAACAGGACGGCTTGCTGCTTGCTATTCGCGCTTAGCCGCAAGTACCGTCGTATTTTCTTAACATAAAACAGAGCCTGCTTCCATATACTGGTAACAGGTGATCGTATGTTTACAACAATATTTGAAGTGCTTTCCAATGCGTTATGCTATGTGGGCTACATCCGCAGCAACTCCTTTCAGCAGCCGCTGGACAAGGAGGGGGAGGCGCGCTGCATGTCCCTGCGGAGCGAGCGAGATGAGGAAGCCAGAAACAAGCTGATTGAACACAATCTGCGTCTGGTTGCTCACATCGTAAAGAAATATGATATCAAAAAGGAACAAACGGAGGATCTGATCAGCATCGGTACCATCGGACTCATCAAGGCGGTAGATTCCTTCAAGCCGGAAAAGGGGCATAAGCTGACAACCTATGCCTCTAAATGTATTGAAAATGAAATTCTGATGTATTTGCGCAGCAGTAAAAATTACTTTCAAAACGTTTCATTGAATGAACCGATTGCCACAGACAAGGATGGCAGTGAGATAACACTGATTGATGCCATTTCCTCGCCGGAGGACAGTAGCATTATCGATGATATGATTGTGGAGGATAACATTGCACGATTAAAGCGCTATATCCATGTTCTGGATGCAAGAGAGCTTGAAATCATCACCAAGCGTTTCGGATTATACGGGCAGGAGGAAGAAACACAGCGGGAAATTGCCAGACAGCTGCATATCTCACGCTCCTATGTATCCCGTATTGAAAAGCGTGCCTTCATGAAAATCTATCGGGAATTTCAAAAGGAAGAAAAGCGCAAGGAGCGTCAGCGTCAAAATAGGGAAAAGGAATAGGTCAGACCAGCAGCTGCTGGTCTTTTCTGTGTTATAGGATATGGGATACAGGTGCAGTTAGCTGCAGGAGACAGACTGTTGATCAGCGCATAGCGGTGCCTGTATGCAAGCTGCGCTGTGCAGTGCAGCTTATAGGGGGAGGAAAGCAGACTGTGAGAAAAAGCGATGCCTGTGTGCATCGCTTGTTTTCTGAGATGGGATTTGTTTTCTATTTGCTCAGCAGATATGCATAGAGCAGCTGAGCCGTCTGCACAACGCTTTGTATATGACAGCGCTCCATGCCGTGAGATGCAAAGCAGCCCATACCGAATGCTGCAGCATACACATTATTTCCTGCACGTATCGCTGCACTGGCATCGGTGCCGTAGTGATAAAATACATCCACGCTGTAATCCAGCTTCGCTTCCCTGGCAAGGCGGATCAGCTTCGTTGTCAGTGCTCTATCATAAGGGGTATAGTTATCCTTTGCACAGATGCTTACCTTCGTTTCGCTGCCGCAGTAGTCCGGACCAATCAAACCGATGTCCAAAGCGACATACTCGCTGACCTCCTGTGGCAGATAGGCGCCGCCATGTCCGATTTCTTCATATAGCGGAAAGGCGAACAACGTGGTATACTGCGGCTTTCTGCCGGTTTTTTGTAAGTCCTCCAGCACAGCGAACACAGCTGCCACTGCCGCCTTGTCATCGATGAAGCGGGATTTGATGAAGCCGCTTTTTGTATACTGATAATCCGGATCGATGGAAATGATATCCCCGTGTTCGATTCCCAGAGCACGCACCTCATCACTGCTGTGTACCAGCTCATCCAGTATGACCATCATATTGGATTCCTCGCGCACGGCGCTTCTCGCATCATCAAATACATGCGTGGAATGAGACGTACAGGCCAACAGACCGGTAATCGTGTTTCCTTCCCGTGTATGCACCTGAACGCTGCAGCCTTCAATATTGTTATAATTGATGCCTCCCAGATTACGCAAAGCCAGTGTTCCGTTATCGTTGATATGGCGAACCATCAGACCGATGGTATCCAGGTGAGCACCAACACAAACCGTTTTTGTGGTGTCCTCGCCCTCCACCCGAATATAAGCGGTGCGCTTGCGATCGTATGTCAGCGTATACCCGTACTGCTTTGCAAGGCGTTCCATCAACGGGTGAATCTCCTCATAATAGCTGACCGGACTCGGCGTTTCAATCAGCGTTCTTGTCAATGCCGCGATTGTTGTTTCTTCTACATGATATTCCATGATATGCCTCCTTAAACGTTTTTATTGTATCAGGACAGCCTCCTTTTCACAATCATTTCCAATCGTTTTTAATGCATTTCTGCTAAGGAGGGATATGATAAGGGAGGCGATACAGGCAAACAGTATCAGAAGATCGACGCGTTCTGCAAAGGTCTCTAGCAGAATGCCGTACAGGGACTGACCAATCGGGTAGGAGCACATCACCACCATGGTGACCATGGATGCCACCTTACCCAGTAGATGATTTGGTGTGGATTTTTGCAGGAAGGTCTGGGCATAGATATTGAATAGAGCCGCAAACAGCATGATGCAGATGCTGGATACAAAGATGCAGCCATATGCGATATATACGGGGGTCTTTAAGAATAAAACCAGTGCCATTGGAAGCAGAAACAGACTGCCGCTCAATAGAAAGCGCCATGCCCCGGACATATCCACCCGCTTTAAAAAGAACGGAAGTGCAATGCTGCCGGCAATGGAGCCGATACCGGTTGCGGCTTCCAGCCAGCCGTAAAAGGTTGGCGGCAGCTGCAGGGTGATATTGGAAATCACAGGAAGACCGACAGTGATAAAGCTGGAAAGCACCAGATTCAATGCCGCTAAGAGCAGTAACAGATGAATGAGGGTCGGATTATCATGCCGCAGAAAATGCAGGCTCTGGCGACTGTCATTTCGTATAATGGAGAGCATGGAGCCATTTGCCTCCACGCGCTGAAAGGGGATGCGCATGATGCATTCCAGGATAGCGGAAAGAAAGAAGGCGGTCGCAGCGATATTCAGCAGCAGAGAAAACGGCAGGAAGGAAAACAGAAAGCCGCCCAGAATAGGCCCGAGCAGTGCGGCTAGTGCATTGATCTGTACAACGATGCCGTTTGCCTGCATCAGCTGTTCCTCAGAAACAAGCAGGGGAATGCTTGCCTGTACGGAGGGCTGATAAAACGCCTGTATGATGGACAGGGATATCATGAGAGTGGCAACCAGTACAACGCTGAAGCCCTGTGCGCTCACCATGGAAAAGCCGAAGATGAGGAAGGACGTCAGAAAATCCAGACCGAGCATGATGCTTCTTCTGCTTACGCGATCTGCCAGAATACCGCCGAAGGGGGAAAGCAGAATGGTAGGTAGAATGGAGACTGCCAGAATGGTGGCGAATATGGATGCACTGCCGGTAACCTGCAATACATAGAGGGATAAGGAGAAACGCAGAATTGCGTTGCCGAACAGGGAAATGATCTGTCCGATGATCATGAGTATAAAATTACGATTGTATGCCTTCATAAGGGAACATCCTTTCTTTAAGATACCAAACGACGGTATGTATAATGATTAAGAGAAACTACCCGTCAGGGTAGCTCATGCATGGATTGTGCAAGGATACGGAAATAGCTGGTCAGCTCCTGCTCCAGAGGGTCATCGATGACCGGTATGCCCATGGAATCACACAGCGTGCGAAAGTAGGCAACCTTCGTTGGAATCGCATCCAGCTCCTTTAAGACGATAGGGGAGCAGATCCAGTAATTCAACAGCAGCATCAGCACCTGTGCGGCACAAAGCGGATCCTGACTGCGTATACTGCCATCTGCCATCCCCTCCTGCAAAATGCGTTCCACGATTTGCGAATTGACACTTAAATTCTCTGCCATACCGCTCATGAAGATTTTCGGATTCTTCCAAAGATTTATGGATATGGTGTCGATCTGCTGCTTCTCTTCATTTTGAATCTGCCGGTAAATGATGGCGCGCAGCTTTTCAATACCGGTTTTATCACTGGCATTTCGCAGCAGCTCCATCTGAGTATCATTGTGATAGCAGCGCTCACTCAATGCTTCGATAATTTCATCCTTGGATTTAAAGTGATGATAGATGGCGCCCTTGCTCATACCGAGGGCATTGACGATGTCCTGTATCGTTGTTTTCTCATAGCCCTTCTCATTGAAGAGTGCCAGAGAAACCTCCAGAATTTTCTCCACGGTTCTCTGCGGGTATTTATTGCGTGCCATAGCTCCTCCTTTATCATACATACGTTTGGTATGTATACATACTACCATATCCGGCAGGAGTTGTAAAGCACGCGTGTGAAAAATCAGTTTGAAGTGAGAGGGAAATATGATAAAATAGATATGGTTTATGCGAAAGATAGGAGAAATGAGGATGTTGAAGCTGTTTACTCCCGATTATTATATCCATAGCTTTTCGGCGCTGCGTCCAGAGTATCTGATAAAGCGTGGTATCCGTCTGCTCGTCTGTGATATTGATAATACACTGGTACCGCATGATGTGGCGGTGCCCGATGAAAAGGCTGTACAGTTTATTCGCGGTATGCAGGAGGCGGGGATTCGGGTCGTATTTATCAGTAATAATGTGGAGGAGCGCGTTGAAACCTTTGCGAAGGGACTGCAGGCGGACTGTTATCCGTTCGCCATGAAGCCGCTGCCGAAAACCTACCGGAGAATGCTGAAGGAACAGGGTGTTGATAAGAAGGAGGTCGCTGTGGTCGGGGACCAGCTGATGACGGATATTCTGGGAGCCAATCTAGTGGGACTGCATACGGTTCTGACAGCACCTGTCGTGACCAGGGATTTGTCATTCACAAAGTTTAATCGGGTTTTTGAAAATATCGTATTTAAGCTGCTGCGCAAGACCGGGCGGCTTCGTAAAGGAGAGTTTGATGAGTAATAAAATATGTAAGGGCTGCGGTGTCGTTTTGCAAAGCAAAGATGCCGCCGCAATCGGATATACACCGAAAATGGAGGCAGACTATTGTCAGCGCTGTTTCCGTATCCGGCATTATGATGATGTGGTCATCAGTATGAAGCAGGGGATCGACAGTGATGCTGTATTGCAGAAGATCAATGCCATGGATGCGCTTGTAGTCTGGGTGGTCGATCTGTTTGATTTTGAATCCAATCTGCTGCCGGGAATCAACCGCCATCTGCTGGGCAAGGATATCCTTATGGTGGCAACCAAGCGTGATCTGCTGCCGGCAACCCTGGGCAATGAGAAGCTTTCACAGTTTTTGCTGCGCCGCTTAAAGGAAGAGGGAATCTGTGTACAGGGAATCGTGGTCTGCGGGGATTTGGCTGAGCATGCACGGCGTGAGGATAATGCATCTGTCGATGAGGTGTGTGCGGCAATCGCCCATTACCGTCAGGGGCGCGATGTCGTTGTCATGGGCATGGCGAATGCCGGAAAGAGCACTCTTTTGAATGCAATCTGTGATGGCGTTGATCTGACTACCTCACGTCATCCGGGTACTACACTGGATTTCAATTCCATAGCGATGGAGGGCTATCAGCTCTATGATACACCGGGATTAACTCGTATGGATTCCCTGCTGACGCACGTGGATGACCGTTTGCTGAAAACGGTGATTCCCTTAAAGCCCTTAAAGGACAGAGGCTATCAGCTGAAGGGCAGTCAGACACTGTCGCTGGGCGGTCTTGTCCGACTGGATCTGATTGGCTGTGAACAGGTTAGCTGTGTTGCCTATTTTTCGGAAAGGCTGCCGCTGCATCGCAGCAAGCAGGAAAAAGCGGATGAACTGTGGGCACAGCATTATGATGAACTCCTTTCTCCGGTGATTGGAGAAAGAGAGCAGATGAAAAAATTTTCATATGGACATGTGCAGGAGCACAAGCTGGATGTCGTGATCCATGGCTTAGGCTGGTTCTGTATTAGCGGGAATGTGGCTGGCCTGCATGTCTATGTGGCACAACAGGGCAATGTAACGTTTAGAAAGGCGATGATATAATGTTGACAGGAAAACAGAAAAGTGAACTGCGTGGGATTGCGCAGACAAGAAAACCGCTCTTCCAGATGGGGAAGGATGCTGTCAGTGAAAATCTGATCAAGACGATATCCGATTCTCTGGAGGCGCATGAGCTGGTCAAGGTGTCTCTTTTAAAGACCTGTGCGATAACGGCTAACGAGGCTGCCGTTACCATCAGTGCGGCAACACACAGCGAGGTGGTACAGGTGATCGGACGTACCTTTACGCTGTATCGGCGAAGTAAGAAAAACAAGCTGGGGTTATAGGATATGCGGATCGCGGTACTGGGCGGAGCCTTTGATCCGATACATAACGGACATCTGCAGATTGCAAAGCAGGCATTAAAGCAGCTGCACGTGGATGAGGTATGGTTTATGCCGAGTGCAGCAACGCCGTTAAAGCAGCTGCCTCCTTTTCAAAGCGGGCGGCTATGGTAGCTCTTGCAATCAAGCCATATCGCCATATGAAGCTGTGTACGCTGGAGCATGAGCTAAAGGGTATCTCCTATACCATACGTACGGTGAAGGAGCTGAAAAAGCGCTATCCAATGCATTCCTTCTGCTGGCTGATCGGGGATGATCAGGCAAGGCAGTTCGACCGATGGAAAGACAGCGAGGAGTTGAAGAAACTGCTGCCCTTTTATGTGTTTTCAAGAGAGCAGCATGCTGAAGCGCTGCCCGCTGGTCTTCAGCGTGTCGTCATGCAGCTGATTCCGGTATCCAGCAGCGAAATCCGCAAGGGGCATAAGCTGTATCAGGTGCCGAAAGCTGTCCGTGCATTTATGGGGGCACATGCGCTGTATCTGGAAAGCATGGTGAAGGAGCAGATGAATGAACACCGCTATCTTCACAGTCAATCGGTTGCACGGCTGTGTGTCGAACTGGCGCAGGCTCATGGTCTGGATGCTAAGGCTGCCTATATTATGGGAATTGCACACGATGTATGCAAGCAGCTTCCATACGAAAAGGCGAAGGCATGGATGCGTGCTCATATGCCGGATCACATGGAGGAAGCGGCCGCTATATGGCATGGCTATATCGGAGCGGATTATGTGAATAAGGTTTTTCATATTCGTGACCGGCGGATTCTGCAGGCGATCTATCATCATGTGAAGGGAAGAAACCGAACGGATTATGATCGTATTCTGTTTATCGCAGACAAGCTGGACCCATCGCGCGGCTATGATTCCAGCAGGGAAATTGAAATCAGCAGGAAAAGCCTGCGGGAGGGCTATCGTGTTGTGAAGCAGCAGCAAGAGGCTTATTTAAAAAAAGAAGGCACATTGAAATAAGGTAAGGAGCTACTATATGGATGAATTATTGAGCATTGTACAAAAGGCAGTCGATGAAAAGAAGGGGGAACGCCCACTGCTGTATGATTTTCGCGAGCTGAATCCCTTCATTGATCACGTTGTCATCTGCAGTGCGCCAAGTGTACGGCAGACACATGCGATTGCCGATAATATCAAGGATCGGGTTCGTGAAAACGGCTACGAAATTCGTGCGATGGAAGGAAACAGTGAATCCCGCTGGGTGCTGGTCGATTTAAACAGTATCGTCGTTCATGTATTCATGAATGAGGAGCGTGACCATTTCCAGCTGGAGAAGCTGTATGCCGATCTGCCGCATGAGGACTTTTCATTATGATGTATGAGCTTCTGGCACATGTCTATGATGCGCTGGTAAAGGATGATGAGGCGACTGCCTGCTGGGTGGAGCTGATCAAGGCGCATATCAAGGGAACAGAGCTGCTGGAGCTGGCCTGCGGGAGCGGAGAAATTACCATCGCTCTGGCACAGGAGGGTTATCACGTTGCTGCGAGTGATCTTTCCGCTGCCATGATCGATGAAGCAAAAAAGAAGCGCGGCAGTGAACAGGTGACATGGGGTGTCATGGACATGTGTGATCTGCATATGGATAAAAGCTATGACGGTATCCTTTGTCTGTGCGACAGCTTCAATTATCTATTAAAGGACGAGCAGGTGCGTGCGTTATTTCAGGGCGTCTATCAGCATCTGCGCGATCACGGTGTTTTTCTTGTGGATATGCACTCCATGGATCGTCTGGAGGAATTTGCAGAGGAATACAATGAAGCAGGTCATGTTAAGGATCTGGAATACCAGTGGACCATCACCAGTGAGGATGACCGAATTTATCAGAACTTTGCTTTTTATGACAGCGAAGGCCGTGTGACACTGGAACAGCATGAGCAAAGAGTTTATGAGCCTGCCTGGATTCTTGCGGAATTAAAAAACGCCGGCTTTCAGGTGGAGGTTTATACGGATTTCACACAGGCGGGAATCTGTGAGGGAGAAAAGCAGTTTTATATCTGCACGAAAGCAGGAGGTACACAATGATAGCAGTTATCGCAGCAATGGATAAGGAAGTGGATGCGATCGTATCCATTATGGAAAATCATGAGCATCTGATTCAAAGCGGTATCGACTTTGATAAGGGAACACTGGCCGGCAAGGAGCTGCTTGTGATGAAAAGCGGTGTCGGCAAAGGAAATGCCAGTATGGCAACGACGATTCTGCTGGAGCATTTTTCGATTGATTGTATCGTCAATATCGGGACAGCCGGGGGACTGATGCCGCAGCAGAGCATTCTGGATGCCGTTATCAGTACACAGGTCGTTCAGCATGATTATGATACGAGTCCTGTGGATGGAGCAGAGGGAATCGGTCTGTATTTTGAAGCGGATCAAGACCTTGGAGATATCTGTGAACAGGCCTTAAAGCAGCTGGGAGTAGTGGTGCATCGCGGTTTGGTGGCAAGCGGAGATCAATTCATTGCACAGGAAGCGCAGCTGCAGCGGCTGAACGAGCTGTTTCCGGAAGCGATTTGTGCGGAGATGGAAGCCGGTGCGATTGCACAGGTGTGTGCGCACTATCATATCCCCTTTGTTGTACTGCGCTCACTTTCCGATGTTGCCCATCAAAAGGATTCCCACATGGATTTCATGACCTATGTAAAGCATGCCTCCTCACGCAGTGCAAGCTTTTGCAGGGAGCTGATGAAGCGCATGGCATAAGACGGAAAAACCCGTCTTTTTTCTTACAATTTTATCCGGCACATGGGCAGGGATAGCGAATTCTGGTATAATGATAAGGTCGGCGGGAAAAGCAGCTGTTTTGGGAAACTGAGAGGGTTTTTCAAGACAAATCCTCTGAAATTGTGTATAATAAAAGACAGAAGTGAACAGGAGGTACGAAATGAAAATCAATGGAAAATCGCTGGCGATCAGTGTCGGACTGCTTGCTGTACTGGCGATTGTACTGCTTGTGGAATCCTCGATCTTTATCAGCGGACCATCCCGTAAATATGAAGAGAAAATTGATGAACAGATGAGTGCCATCCGGGATACGTATAAGGAAATAAAAAACCTGCGGCGTGATGCCTTCTATTACATCACCTATGTGGGGGAGGATGCGGACAATTATGTCTGGTTTAATGATAAAGGCAAGGCAATCGTATCCAGAAAAAAGGATACAGAGCAGACGGAAAAGGTAAGGCAGGAAGTGCAGAAGCGCTATGGCGCAAAGGAAATACAGGTTGCACTGGGGTATGGATATGATAATCCGGTGTATGTTGTGGAATGCTCTGCCGGAGAGATTCTGCTGGATTATGATAGTCTGAAGGAAGTGTATTATCTGAAAAAGGGAGAAGCATAATATGGAAAAGTGGTGGAATGAGCGTTGTATCAACCGCAGAGACTGGATTTTGGATCATTTGAAGGAGCTGAGTCTTACCATTGAGGAAACCATGGTGGTTTTAATGATCGATTTTATGAATGAGCATCAGATTCCAATCACACACGGTATACTGGCAGATAAGCTGAAAAAGGATTCCGATGAAATTGATGATATCCTTTCTCATTTAAGTGCCAAGGGCTATCTGGCTCTGCAATTCCAAAATGGGAAAATCCTGTTTAATATCGATGGTGTATTTGCGGATAACAGTGAAAAAAGTCTGGCGTTTGATCAGTCTTTATTCGATCTGTTTGAATCGGAGTTCGGCAGACCGCTGTCACAGATGGAACTGCAGCGTATGGCTGACTGGCTTAAAGACTATGAGCAGAAGCTGATCTGCTATGCGCTGCGGGAAGCGCTGACCTACGATCATAAAAGCTTTGATTACATAGAGCGTATTCTGGTGGAATGGAAAAATCGCGGTATGACAGCGGAGAAATACGAAGGGGGAGAGCGCTGATGACAACGGATGAAATTCTGGATATTCTGGAAGAAATGTTTCCGGATGCCCATTGTGAGCTGGAGCATAGAAACGCTTTTGAATTGCTGGTAGCTGTTGTTCTGTCAGCGCAGACGACGGATGCGGCAGTGAATAAAGTAACGCCTGCATTGTTTGAAGCCTTCAGTACGCCGCAGGCGATGGCGGAAGCAGACATACACGATATTGAGGATAAGATTCGCAGAATCGGTTTGTACCGCAACAAGGCGCGTTCCATTCAAAACCTCAGCAGGTCGCTGCTGGAATCCTTTGACGGGGTAGTGCCGGAAAGCATGAAGGAGCTGACCTCGCTGGCAGGTGTTGGCCGTAAGACCGCCAATGTCGTTCGCAGTGTCTGCTTTGATATTCCGAGTATCGCGGTGGATACGCATGTAGAGCGCATTTCCAAGCGACTGGGGCTTGCTAAGGTGCAGGATAGTGTGGAGGTCGTAGAACAGAAGCTAAAGCGTAAGCTGAAGCGGGAACGCTGGAACCGAGCACATCATCTCTTCATCTTCTTCGGACGATACTTCTGTACGGCACGAAATCCGAAATGTGAGGAATGTCCGTTTAAGGAGTTTTGTAAAAAGGATAAGCTGGAAGCATATCGAGCCTCCAAAAAGGCATAAAACGATCCATAGCGGGTCGTTTTTTTTGTTTATACAGATCGAAGCTCAATTCAATATGAATATCGAATTGCCTGCTGTAATCTTTGTAGGCAGGTTAATGAGCTGCAAAAAATTCTAGAGCATCGCTGTACGGTATATCATGATGCAAAGAGGGTATGAGGAACGTAGAACGCATGCTTGTATGCGAAAGGATGAAAAAAAGGATGATGCAAGGGAGAATCATCCTTTCCTGATATTTATTGTGCAGGCTTTAAAACCTCTGTCAGAGCAGCGTTTACCTTCGCTGTCTGTTCATCGATTTGTGCCTGTGTGGCATTTGCATCACCATATACCGTTTTTGCGGTGTTCAAGATACTTTCAAAGCTCAGAATACTTTCTACCGTATAGGAGTTGCGGTTAATGGCGTTTCCTTTGTTGATAGCTTCATTTAATGCATCCCGGCTGATCACCGGCTTCTGTACCAGCGTGTTGATGGCATTGTTTACGGCAGAGGTTTGTGCATCAATTTGCGCCTGTGTGGATTTTTTATTGTCATATACAGATTTTGCGCTGTTTACGGCTGCGTTTAATGCGTTGATGCTCTCTGGTGTATACAGAGAGGTATTGATGCCAGCAGCCTTTGTAAGGGCAGCATTCAGGTTGCTCTTATTTGCGCTGGATACCAGAGCGTTCATTGCCGCCTGCAAATCCGCCTTCGCTTTATCAATATCCTCCTGTGGAGCCATATCATCCTTTAGAATTTTTTCTGCAGCTGCAATTGCCGCCTGCAGCTTGCTGTAGGTTTCCGCTGTATAATCGGAGGATTTCATACCCTTGGCAGAGCTTACTGCAGATTTCAATGCCTTATTGTTTGTTTTTGAGTTTGCTATTGTTAATGGATTGTTCTGCTTGGCACTTGCCAGCCATTCAGATTTGATCATCCCGCCGCCATAGCTGCTAATGCCGCCTGGACTGGATATCATATGCTCATTTCCGGTTGCGATGCTGTCCAGCATATATTTGTTGATCCAGCCCGGAATATTGGCATTCAGAATATCCTCGCTGATATATGTAGGCTTGCCTTCGATCCCGCTGTCAAAGCCGCTCCACGTAGCGATGGTGTATTCGCTTGTGTAATTGATCATCCATTCATCCTTCATAGGACCGCCATACTTCCAGGCATCATCCGCCCAGTCACTCGTTCCGGTCTTTCCATATACCGGATAGGCACCAAAGCCTAAACGGCTCATCAAATTCCAACCACTGTCTTTTCCAAAGATTGCCCGGTAAAGCAGATCGCTGGTCATGTAGGCAGCCTGTGGAGATAGCGGCTGATGTGTTTGAACCTTGGCCTTGATGGTTTTATCTTCGTTCTTGTATACGATTTTCCGTACCAGGTGCGCCTCATTATAGGTGCCGCCATTCGCTAGCGTCGCATAAGCCGCTGCCATTTCGGTCGGGGAGGCCATCATACCGGAAGCTCCTATGGAATACTGAATATCCATGTTTTTTGCGACATTTGGATCAAAGCCCATTTTCTTGGCATAGCTGATCATTTCATCATAGCCAACGCGATTTAACAGGGCGTCAAAGGTATTGACCGCAGGGGTGTTCAGGGACTGTGCAATTGCACGCTCCATGGATACCTTACCATTGTATGCACCGTTTGCATTGATAACATTCCAGTTACCGAAGTTGATCGCCTTGTCCACAAATACACGAGAGGTACAGTAGCCAATCTTATCAAAGGATGGGGCGTAATCAAAAATCGGTTTGATACTGGAACCAGGCTGATGCGGCTCACGGAATCGGAAATGCACCTGGCCGTCTGCGGATTTGATGTCGGTTCTGCCTGCACTCACCGCGATGACTTCACCGTTTTTGTTATTCAGGACAGTAAAGCCGATTTGATAATACTTGTTGTCGGTCAGGCCGACAACTTTTCCGCTGGATGCCTTGTTTGCGGCTTTTTGTGCATTGATGTCCAATGCGGTGTATACCTTCATTGGCGTTGTAGCCGGATCGACCCCGTATTTATCAATAATTTCATCCGCTGCAGCACGCACGTAGTCCTTATAAGGATCCAGCTCAGCAGCATCCGGCTCTCCAGCAATCTGGAACGCCAGCTTTGTTGCTTTTGCCAGCTTGTATTCGGTCTTTGTTATGTAGCCGTGATTCAGCATTTGATACAGCGTTTCATCCCGCCGCTTCATAGCCTGCTGATAGTAATTGTCACCGTCGATGATGCCGTTGTAGGGATTGTTGCTGTTTGGTGCATTGATAACACCGGCGAGGAAAGCACTTTCCGACAGGTTCAGATCCTCTACATTTTTGCCAAAGTAATATTGTGCACCTTTTTGGATTCCACGGGTATGCTGACCGAAGTTGATCTGATTCAGATATCTGGTCATGATATCTTCCTTGCTCAATTCATCATCCAGACACATGCTCAGATAAATTTCCTGAATTTTGCGTTCGATTTTTTCCTTGGTGCTGAAATATTTTCCTTCCTGTTGCATCTTGTCTTCTACCGGCTTCATGATGAAATTGTCAACCGTCTGCATGGTCAGCGTAGAGCCTCCCTGTGAAAGATCTCCAGATTTCATATTATTGAATGCACTGGAGATAAAGCGGGGGAGGTCAAAGCCGTTATGAGAATAAAAACGGGAATCCTCAATCGCCAGAAAGGCATCTATTGTAGATTGCGGAACCTGTTCATAGGTGATGTTTTCACGGCTTTCTTCTCCCAGCTCTCCGATGATTGTCTTACCGTCACTTGCATAGAACACAGACGGCTCATCACTCTTCATCTTTTCTACCATGCCATCCGGATCAGCCTTATGTGCGATATGGTAAAGCAGATAAGCACCTGTCCCGCTGCCAAGCAAGGCAACTGTCAGAAACGCGATAATAATGCCATTGACGATTTTACGCCCTCTGCTTAGCTTACCTTTGTCTTTCTTAGGCTTCTTTTTTCGATTGGCAGAGCCAGCTACTTCAGCTTCCTCACTGACAGGTGCGTCCTCATTTCGGTTGTCCGTTTCAACGGCTTCTAGTGAAACAGGCTCCTGCTCAGCTTGCTCTGCTGAGGTCTCAGCTTCCAAAGCGGTGTCTTCTGGACTCTCTTCGGAAGTATCTTCTGCAGGGATAGCTTCCTCATTCCGACTGTCTGAATCAACAGCTTCTGCCAAAGCAGGATCCTGCACAGTTTGCTCTGCGGAAGCCTCAGCTTCTAAAACGGAGTCTACCAGACTCCCTTCGGAAGTGCCTTCTGCAGGTGTAGCTTTCTCAGAAATGGGTGTATCTGCGGCTGTAATTTCCTCGGTGTCATAAGCAGACGGCATTCCTTCTGCACCAGCTTCTGTCTTTGCAGCTGCAGCATCGGATACTGCGGTTGCGACTGACTCCTCGCGCAGGGTATCCGCGGTTTCCGTCTTTTCTTCTTCCGCAGTATTTTCTGTGGCGCCAGCTTCCGTATCAGCCTCGGCATCCGCTTTTTCTGTATCCTGTGCAGGTTCGGCTTCCAATGCTGTATCTTCCGGTATGGCTTCCTTTATAGCTTCTTTTTCCTGTGAAGCTACTGTATCAGCTTCCGTGGAACCCTCCGTTTTCACAGCAGCCTGTGAATCCATGTCATCTGTTGTTTCTAAGGTGTCCTTTGCTTCTGGTTGCTGCGGTGATGCATTCACATCAACCGTTTCCTCGTTTGGATTTTGTTCCATATGATTTTTCCTCCTTGAAGTACAGGGCATCGACGTTATCAAGATAACATAATCTCGGTGTCAGACCCATACGGATAAGGGAACCTACTTCCTTCACTTTCATGTAAGATATTGATTTGCGTTCTCCCTCATAGTACATGTCAATCAGTATAGCGGCATCAATCAGATAGGTTTCTTCAAAGCAGGTAAAACGGATAATGAAAAAACCGATTCCTCCATGCTGTATCACCTTTTTTAAATGCTCAATCTGATGCGGATGTATGCTTTTGAAGGGGAACGAGGTTTTCTGTCTTGTTTCCTTGGCTTCAAAATCGATTGCTCTTCCACGATAGATACCGTTGTAATCTGTTGTACTTGGTGTTTTATAATAGGCTTCCGTAATTTTGGCGGCACTGCGCTCAGGGTAATCGACCTTGACAACCTGTATCGGTGTCGGCTTCTTATGTATCAATGCACGATCACAGCTGCAGTAATATGCATTGGAATCATTCAAATCATTCTCCAATGACATCCCTCGTCCCATGTGGTTATCCTGGGCTTTAACAGCTGGTGTCGGCATCGCTTTTCTATTTGGATATCCTATCACATTTATCACCTTTTTCTATTATATACAAATTTCCTTCTTATTTCTACTTTTGAGGGCAATGTTGTTGGAAAATTTTACTTTTATAAAGGTGAAGAATAAAAGACAGGATCATAAATTGATCCTGTCCTGCTTTATGGTGCTGGTGTTTGATTATTCTGGTTATTTTGGTTGTTCTGCGTGTTTTGCGAATTGTCCGGAGCCGGTGTTGTTCCGTTGCCGTTGTTCGTATCGCCTCCGGTATCTGCCGGCGGTGTGGTTTGCACAGGGGAGCTGATACAGTTCTGTACAGCCGTGTTGATGGCAGCAGCTGCCGCATCAATCTGTTCCTGTGTACTGTCCTTATTTGCAAGCACACTGTTTCCGCTGCTGATCGCACTTTGCAAAGCCGCAACCTTATCGCTTTGATATTTGGTGGTATCCACATAGCCCTGTGCACTGTTCAGGGCCGAGCTTAATGCCGAGGTGTCCGTTTTCGGTGTTTCCTCTTTCTTCACAAGTCCCTGCATGGCGGCTTCCAATGCACTTCGTGCCGCATCGATTTCCTCCTGCGTTGCCGCAGAGTTCGCCATCACTTTTCGTGCGGCATCCAGAGCTTCCTTCAGCTTGGCATAGCTTTCTGCCGTATAATCATCGGCATTCATGCCTGCAGCGCTGGATATTGCCGCTTCCAGCTTGCTGTGAGTGATGTTTGCATTTTGTTCCGTCATCGGGTTGTTCTTAGCTGCGGAGGAGAGCCATTCTGTCTTGATCAGACCACCGCCATAGGAGCTGATGCCATCCGGCTGCTGAATACGTACAGCGTTGGAGCTGATGGTATCCAGCATGGATTTGTTGATCCAGCCGGGGATATTGGCGTTGATCATATCCATCGTGAAATATGCGCCTTCCTTTGCGGCGTCAAAACCTGACCAGGTCGCGATTGTATATTCGCTCGTATAATTTATCATCCATTCATCCTTCATTGCAAGAACGGGAATACCATATGCCACACCCAAGTCAGCCCAGTCACTGGTACCTGTCTTACCATAGACAGGGTAGGCGCCAAAGCCCAGGGAACCCATCAGGTTTTCTCCCTTTGTTTTACCGTTTACTGCCTTGTACAGCAGATCACTCATCATATAAGCTGCCTGCTCCGACATGACGCGCGTTTTCTTTGGCTTGTTGTCGAAGGTTCTGGATTCATCCTTATATTCCACCTTTGTAACCATGTGCGGCTCAATATAATAGCCGCCATTAGCCAGCGCTGCATAGGCAGCTGCCATTTGTGTTGTGGAGCCCTTCATTTCCGAACCACCGATGGAATACTGAAGACTGAAGGCATCGGCAACCTTATCACTGAAGCCTAAATTCTTTAAATACTGTATCATCGCATCCTGTCCTTCACTCTCCAAAAGAGCCTGCAGGGATTGTACAGCTATCGTGTTCAGGGATTTGGATACGGCACGCTCTAAACTGACCTTTCCATAGAAATTGCCATCGGAGTTCTGTACAGACCATCCCGTGATATTCAACGGCTTATCCTCCATGACACGGGAGGTAGCCCATCCCAGCTTGTCGAAGGTTGGTGCATAATCCAGTAAGGGCTTGATTGTGGAGCCGACACTCTTCGGTTCTGTATACCGATTCAAATAGGTCTTGGATTCCACGTCACTTCGTCCGCCGGAAGCGGCAACAATTTCTCCGGTCTGATTGTTTAATACGGTAAATCCGATTTGGAAATTGCTGTCTGAGAAAAATTCGACAGACTTTCCACTGGATAATTCATTTGCCTGATCCTGCGCATTGATATTCAGTGAGGTATAAATCTTCATTGGAACGAGGGCAGGATCCTCTCCGGTAAGTGCCTGTACCTCCTTCGCAGCCTCATAGACATAATCGTAATATTTATCGGAGCCGGCGGATGATTTCTTCTTTTCTCCGGTCAGCTGAAATGCCAGCTTCGTGCTTTTTGCTAGCTTGTATTCCGTTTCTGTAATATAGCCGTGCTTCAGCATCAGATTCAGGGTTTCATCTCTACGCTCGCTCGCATACTGATAGAAATTATCACCGGTACTCTTGTCATAGCCGCGGTATGGGTTATAGCTGTTCGGGGCATTGATGACACCGGCCAGAAAAGCACTCTCCGCCAGATTTAATTCCTCTACGTTCTTGCCGAAATAATACTCCGCACCCTTTTGGATACCGCGGGCACTGTCGCCGAAATTGATTTCATTCAGATACTTCGTGATGATTTCTTCCTTGGACAGGTCCTTTTCCAGACTCATACTCATGTAAATTTCCTGTACCTTACGATTAACCTTTTCCAGAGAAGAGTACGCCTTGCCTTCTTTTTCGGCCTTTTCCTCCTCCGGCTTCATGATGAAATTGTCGATGGTCTGCATGGTCAGGGTGGAGCCACCCTGCGCAAAGCTTCCGGACTTTACATTGAATAAAGCACTGGAAATAAAGCGGGGAAGGTCGAATCCGTTATGGGAAAAATAACGGGAATCCTCGATTGCCAGAAAGGCATCGATCGTTGACTGGGGAATTTGCTTATAGGTGACATTTTCCCGGCTGACACCGCCCCATTCATAAATTTTCGTGCCGTCTGCCGCATAAAATGTCGATGGCTCGCGATTGACGATTTTATCCGCCAGATCATCCGTATCCACAGAGCCGACAATCGTGCTCAGCATGAAGAATACGGAAACCCCTCCGACCAGTACCAGTGCCAGAAAAACGATGACGATGCTGCGGAATATCCTTCCACCGCCCTGGCTTGACTTCTTGCGGCCTGCCTTTGGCTGTTGCTTTTTATCCATATGATGTTTCCTCCTTGTCGTATCGAATGCACACGATCGGTGTGTCTGATATTTAAAGTTATGATTGTGTCATTTGCACATCCTATATCATAATCTACTATAAACAATTTTACAAACGATTTCCACCGCTTTAAGAAAATCGTTTGAATTTTCACATAGAAATCCCATCGTCCCATGTTTCCATAGTGTGCCTGCAGCAACCTTATAATAATATACAGGTTTGTCGAAACGTAGGAAAGTGTGCGTTTGTGCAATTTTCCCTTGCTTTTTTCTGGAAATTCTGAGAAACTATGTAAGTGGAAGGTGAAATTCATGGAAAAAAGATTCAAGCTAAAAGTGGAAGATGTATTGAATAAACAGTTTAATATAGATTTCAAGGGATATTCATCCGTAGAAGTGGATGAGTTTCTGGATCTTGTCATCAATGATTATCAGGAATACGATGCCATGATTGAGAATCTGGGGGAGCGTCTGCAGGAATATGAAAAGCAGGTTGCTGCCATGAAGGCGAAAATCATCGAGCTGGAAGGGAAACAGGGAGCTGTTCAGGAGGAAAGCACTGCTACAAACGGCAATGTGGACATTCTGAAGCGTTTGACCCGTCTGGAAAACGCGGTGTTTGCCAGTAAAAAATAAACTGCTTCTTCTGCGGCAGTCGCTGGCCCGTACGGTCAGAGGAAAGTCCATGCTCGCACATTCTGTGATGAATGTAGTGTTTGTGCTGGATGAAACGATAAATCCAGGCAGCGTAAGCTGACGGCTGGAGAAGGCCTGTGGTGAAAGCTATGGCGGACTCCTTTAAAAGTGCCACAGAGACGAGCTTTTCGGGAAACCGGAAAGATGGAACGGGTAAACCCCGCAAGCGAGAAACCCAAATTTGGTAGGGGAATCTAATCACGGCAAAACGAAGCCAGTGATCGGAACGTGGAAACACGTAGATAAATGACTGCCACTTTCGTAAGAAAGTACAGAACATGGCTTATGCAGTGGAAGCAATCAGCGAAGGCGCGTCCTTCGCTTTTTCATTTCTTTCCATGCAGGGAAAGCCGGCTTACAGAAGCCTTGGCAAGCAAGAGGGGAGCGAAGGCGGATGACATCCGGTTCACTGCAGCTGTTACCTGCATTCCGGTATGAAAATGAGGCATTTATGGGATAAAAAAGTGAAAGACGAATTTTGTGAACGTTTCATTTACATAAAAGAATTTGACTGATATAATAATAGAGATTATGAAATCTGTTCATACTGATATGTGACAAGTTAAGATAAATAAAGAGGTGCTCTATGGAAGAAATCGGTAGACTGTTAAAAGAGAAAAGATTAGAGCTGGGGCTGACCATCGAAGAAGTGAGCGATCAGACACGCCTGACTCAGAAACATATAAAAGCGCTGGAGGAAGGAGACATCGGCTTTTTTCATGATGATCTGTCTTATCTGCGCTTCTTTGTGAAATCCTATTGCGATGTACTGGGACTGGATTTTGAGGACATCAAGGATGAACTGCGGAAGGACGTTAATGATTATACGATGACCTTTACTACGTCGGCGCAGATCAATCACGAGGAAATTGAGAAGAATATCGCGAAGTCGGAAAAGCTGAGCAAGGTTTCCACAGCGAATGTCAAAACGCGGCAGAAGCGACGGTTTCGCAAGCCGGATATGTCCCTGGTATCCCTGATTGCCATTGTGGCAGTCGTGGCAATCGTTATTATGTTTGCGTTTGTCGTATTTCTGAAATCGGATGCCGGAAAGGGAAAAACGGCGAATAATGCACAGCCGACTGCACCGGAGCAGACGGAAAACGGTACAAACAAGTATCCAAGCAGCGACGAAAAGGATAAGGAGGAGGAGCAGCAGAAGGAAGAGGAAAAGGAAATCAGCATTTCCAAAACCGATGCTACACATTACACCATTGAAAATCTGAAGGACGGGGATGAGCTGAAATTTGAAGTTACCTTTGCAGGAAGCTCCTCCGGATTCAGTGCCAGCGTAGACGGCAAGGTGCTGGATGAACCGAAGGCACAGGTGTATGAATACAAATCCTCTGCGAAGGGGACTGTGAAAGCGAAAAAGGGCATGAAGCTGGAGCTTTATGTCGGCTACATGTATAATACACAGCTGAAGATCAATGACAAGAATGTAAAGCTGGATGATTCCATCGTGAATTCCAGCGGTGCAATTACACTAGAATTTACGATTGCGGGTGACAGTGATGAATCTTCCAAATAAGCTGTCGATGTTTCGCATCGTGCTGGTTCCCGTCATTGCCTGTATCTATCTGTTTACAGATTTACCGGAGGCCTTCGGTGTTGATGTGAACGGCGCGCATATTGCCGTCAGCATGACGGCGCTGCTTGTGCTGGTTTTGTTTGCGATAGCAAGCTTTACCGACTATTTGGACGGACATATCGCAAGAAAGCACAATCTGATTACCTCCTTTGGGAAGTTTATTGATCCGATTGCGGATAAGCTGCTGGTGAATACGATGTTCATCCTGTTTGCGGTGGACGGTGTGGTGCCTGCGGTATTTGTGCTGATTATGATATGGCGGGATATGATTGTGGATGGACTGCGCATGAATGCCAGTGCTAAGGGCAAGGTGGTAGCTGCCGGTATGATGGGCAAGGCGAAAACAGTGCTGCAGATGTTTGCCATCATCTTCCTGCTGTTGAACAACCTGCCGTTTGCGTTTGTATCACTTCCTGTTGCCGATATTCTGTTTTATGCGGCAGTGGCGGTGTCTGCGGCAAGCGGCGTGCAGTATTTCCTGAAGCTGAAGGATATCGTCATGGAGACGATGTAAATATGAAAGCATTGATCGAACGCCTGAAAAAGGACAAGCTGACCATTGGCAGCTGTGAGAGTCTGACGGCCGGTCTGTTCGCAAGTTCAATAGCAGAAGTCAGTGGTGCTTCTGCTGTTTTAAAAGGCGGTATTGTCACATACTGGACAGAATGCAAGGTCAACGTCGTGCACGTGCGTGAAGAAATTGTAAGGGAATACGGGGTCGTCAGTGCTACCTGTGCAAAAGAGATGGCAGAAAAGGCGAGAGTGCTGCTGGATGTCAATCTGTGCGTATCCTTTACCGGTAATGCGGGGCCGGATGCCATGGAGGGAAAGCCTGCCGGTCTGGTTTATTGCGCGATTGCAGATCAGCATCGCTGTGAGGTCTATGAATTTCATCTTGCGATGGAACGCAACGCATTGAGAAAAACAATTGTAGAGGAAATGGGGAAGCAGGTCATTCGCTTTCTGGATGCTACTGAGTCCCTGAAAATAAACGAATAAAAGGAGAGACGAATGGAAAAAGAGAAAAAGTCCCAGGATAAGGACGCAAAGAAAAAGGATTTGCTGGATGATACATTAAAGCAGATTGAAAAACAGTTTGGAAAAGGCTCCATTATGAAGCTTGGAGATCGTGCTTCTGTGGAGATTGATGCAATATCCTCCGGATCCATCAAGGTGGATGAGGCATTGGGAATCGGCGGATACCCGAAGGGGCGAATCGTGGAAATTTATGGTCCGGAGTCAAGCGGTAAGACAACACTGGCTCTGCATGCCATTGCAGAGGTACAGAAAAAGGGCGGACGCGCAGCCTTTATCGATGCGGAAAATGCCATTGATCCTACCTACGCCAAGAATCTGGGAGTCAATATCGATGATTTGATTCTTTCCCAGCCGGATAGCGGAGAGCAGGCGCTGGATATAACAGAAATGCTGATCAAGAGCGGGGCAATCGATCTGGTTGTTGTCGATTCCGTTGCGGCGCTGGTGCCGCAGGCGGAGCTGGACGGTGAGATGGGGGATGCGAATGTCGGCCTGCAGGCTCGTATGATGTCCAAGGCCATGCGGAAGCTGAGCGGTATTATGAACCGCAGTGAATGTACGGCAATCTTTATAAATCAGCTGCGAGAAAAGGTCGGTATCATGTTTGGAAATCCGGAAACGACACCGGGGGGAAGAGCACTGAAATTCTACTCCTCTGTACGTCTGGATATTCGACGCAGTGAGGCCATCAAGAACGGTACGGATATCATCGGGAATAAAGTGAACGTCAAGGTTGTAAAGAATAAGGTTGCACCTCCGTTTAAGGTTGCGCAGATTGAAATCATGTATGGGGAGGGAATCTCCTATGTGGCAGAGCTGCTGGATCTTTGTGTGGATCACGATATCGTTATGAAAAGTGGAGCATGGTTCTCCTATAACGGCGAGAAAATCGGACAGGGCAAGGAAGCTGCCAAGACCTTTATCAAGAGCAATTCTGCACTGATGGAGGAGCTCGGTGCAAAGCTGCGAGAGAAAACCGCACCGCAGAAAGCTGAAGCAGGTGAGGAGAAAAAGGAGGAAGCATAGGCTTCTTCTTTTTATGTAAATATGGAAACACTTACATAAATTCACGCATTTTTGTGAAAAGTGCGCTTTTTTGTTGAGAAAAATGTGAAAATTATGTACAATATAATACAGAGAGAAAACTCTCTGAGAAAGACGAATGGAGGAATTGTGGTATGGATAATCCACTTATCATCTTTTTGTCTGTGTTGACAGGTCTTGTCATTGGTGTGGTAATCATGGTGATTATCTCCAAGGCGGGTTTAAATAAAGATCAGCAAAAGGCATCCATGCTGTTGAAGGAAGCGGAAACAAAAGCCGATTCCATGGTAAAACAGGCAGTGCTGGATGGTCGTACACAAGCTCATGAATTAAAGATTGCGGCTGAGAAGGAAATTAAGGAACGCAAGCAGGAAGTGACCGATATGGAAAACAAACTGCTGCGCAGAGAAGACAACCTGAATTTCCGTGATGAAACATTGACCAGCAAAGAAAAGCAGATCGATGTGAAGAGTGCGCAGTTAGCTGACAAAATGGCAATGCTAGATAAAAAAGATAAAGAATTACAGGAAAAAATTGATGTGCAGGTAGAAGAACTGGAGCGTGTTGCTTCTTTGACGACTGCCGAAGCAAGAGAAGAATTGATGGCCATCACAGAAAAGCGTATGGAAAAAGAAACGATGGCGTATATCAAAGAAAAGGAAGAGGAAGCGAAGTCCATTGCGGATGAGAAGGCACGCAATATCGTTGCTCTCAGCATTCAGCGGATTTCCTCCGATGAGGCGGTAGATCGTACCGTATCTGTCGTATCCTTGCCAAGTGAGGAAATGAAGGGCAGAATCATCGGACGTGAAGGAAGAAATATCAAGGCGATCGAACAGGCAACCGGTGTTGATCTGATCATTGATGATACTCCGGAAACGATTACCGTTTCCTGCTTTGATCCGATTCGCAGAGAGGTCGCAAGACTGGCTCTGGAGCATCTGATCAAGGACGGACGTATTCAGCCTGGACGCATTGAAGAGGTTGTACACAAAATCAAGAAGGAAATGGATACCAATATCATGAAGACCGGTGAAGATACTGTCTTCAAGCTGGGAATCGGCAGAATCGATCGTGAAATCATTCGTCTGATCGGACGTTTGAAGTATCGATTCTCTTATGGACAAAATGCACTGCAGCACAGTATGGAGGTTGCTCACCTTACCGGAATGATGGCAGCAGAGCTGGGCTTGAACCAGCAGCTGGCGAAGCGTGCAGGTCTTCTGCATGATATTGGAAAGGCACTGGACTTTGAAGTCGAGGGCAGTCATATTGAGCTGGGCTACAAATTCTGTAAAAAGCATGGAGAGCGTGAGGTTGTCTTAAATGCTATCCAGTCACATCATGGGGAAGTGGAACCGCAGTTCTTGATTTCCAATCTGGTCATTGCAGCGGATACGATTTCCGCAGCCCGTCCGGGTGCGCGCTATGAAGCCCTGCAGAATTACATCAACCGTCTGGAGGAGCTTGAAAAAATCACAAAATCCTTTGATGGTGTAGACAGCGCCTATGCGATTCAGGCAGGACGTGAGGTTCGCGTAATGGCTGTACCGGAGAAGATGGATGATCTGGGATGCCATAAGCTGGCACGTGATATCAAGGATAAGATCGAAGCGGAGCTTACATATCCGGGACAGATCAAGGTGACAGTGATTCGTGAAACCAGAGCCTGCGAACTGGCGAAGTAACATGAATATTCTGTTTCTTGGAGATATTGTCGGCTCTGTTGGAAGAGAGTGTGTGCGGGAGCAGCTGCCGCGGCTGAAGGAGCAATATGAGATTGATTTGGTTGTCGCCAATGCCGAAAATTCGGCACATGGGAAGGGCATTACCAGAAAGATTTATCATCAGCTCCTTGCTATGGGGATTGACGTATGTACCATGGGAAATCATACCTTCTCGAAAAATGATGTTTATCAGTTCATCGAGGAAGCGGACCGCATGGTGCGCCCGGCGAATATGGAGCCGTTGGAATACGGTCAGCATACACTTGTCGTAAGAGTCAACGGAATGCGCGTTGCCATCACCAATCTATGCGGTGAGGTCTGGATGAACAATGTTGTGGATTCCCCGTTCTTCTGCATGGAGGATATCCTGAATGACATTGATGCGGATATTTATCTGGTTGATCTGCATGCGGAAACGACCAGTGAAAAAATCGCCTTTACCTATCAGTTTGCCGGAAGAGTGCAGGCGGTTGTGGGAACCCATACGCATGTTCAGACGGCGGATGAGCGTTTGGTATATGGAACAGCGGCAATCACCGATCTGGGAATGTGCGGTGCGTATACCAGTGTGCTGGGACGCGATGTGCAGGAAATCCTGACACGCTTTACAACCGATGAGAAAACGAAGTTTAAAATAGCGGATGGTCCGGGGATTCTGTGTGGGGCTGTGGTTCGTATTGATGAAACCACAAGAAAGGCAGTTCACATAGAACGCATCCAGATTCGTCCCGAACAGGCAGAATGTTAAAGTCGTGAATTTCACGGCTTTTTTCTTACCTTTGGCATAGGATTTGACTGTGAAGGATGAAGAAAAATTCACATCTTTTTCATAGTGAAAAGCTTGCACTGCGACGGGTATATGGTATAATAGAGGAGGTTGTAAAGGAGGAATAAACAATGGCAGTTAAAGTAGATGTAGATACTTGCATCGGTTGTGGTGCATGTGTAGGTGTTTGCCCAGTTGGTGCTCTGAGCATGAACGATGAGGGTAAATCCGTATGTGATGAAGGAACTTGTATTGACTGTGGATCATGCGTAAGCGCTTGTCCAGTTTCTGCAATCTCTCAGTAAACCAAGCCAATTAGCTTGGTTTTTTTAAGTAAGTCAGCCATTGAAAATGGTTTATGATAGATAGGAGTTTGAATATGAAAAAACAACCGGGATGGGCGCTTCCAAACCTGAAGGACGCTCAGATAAGAACTACAAAGGAAGCTGTCATTGAGAAATCGCTGTTTCAGATACCGGAGCAGATTCGATTGCTGGGACAGGGAAAGAAATATTATCTGCGCACGTATGGCTGTCAGGCAAATGAGCGAGACAGTGAAACACTGGCCGGTATTCTGGAGGAGATGAATTTCACTGCGGTGGAGCATCCCGAGGATGCGGATTTGATTTTGATGAATACCTGTGCTATCCGGAAAAATGCAGAGGACAAGGTACTGGGGGAAATCGGCTCCCTGAAACGTTTGAAGCGTAAAAATCCGGATCTTCTGTTTGGGCTGTGCGGCTGTATGGCACAGGAGGAGGACGTTGTCGCCAAGCTGCTGGAAACATATCGTCATGTGAATCTGATATTTGGAACGCACAATATCCATCGTCTTCCGGAGCTGTTATACGACGTCATGGTGAATGGAAAACGCAGTGTTGAGGTGCTTTCCAAAGAGGGGGATGTGATCGAAAATCTGCCGGTTCGCCGCTTTGGCAAGCACAAGGCATGGGTAAACATCATGTACGGGTGCGATAAGTTCTGTACCTACTGCATTGTGCCATATACCAGGGGGAAGGAGCGTTCCCGTATGATGGAGGATATTCTGGAGGAGGTTCGCATTCTGAAAGCGGAGGGCTTCAAGGAAATCACGCTGCTTGGTCAGAATGTAAATT
>OGFC01000265.1_pt1 | contig 54887 bp, 49 predicted proteins | sample 1570841 | NCBI WGS metagenome assembly OGFC01 (sample SAMEA2582137, study PRJEB24529) | metagenome | biome: Human gut stool | place: China | collected 2011 | reverse complement strand
TACAGCTCGCAGTCTGCTTTATTATTGCAACAGCTTTAATCCTTTTTCAAAATAACACGTGCCAGTTTGCAAATAACCTTTAATTCTTCCATATCGGCTCTTTCAAGCACTGTTTTCAACTCATCATTAAAAATAACCTGACTGTTGCTGACAGTATCACTCAAAAATTCATCAACAGAAGTGTTCAAAGCATTAGCTATGGCAACCAGTGTCTCCAGTCCAATTTTAGTATGAGCAGTTTCAATATTGCTCATATGCGGTTTGGAAATACCGATCTTCTCTGCCAGATCTTTCTGCAGAACACCTTGCTTGATCCTCGTCAATTTGATTCTTTTGCCGATGGAACAGTAATCAATCATCATGAATAAGCCTCCCCATATATTTTCCTAATATTCATATTAGCATATAAATTTCACTATCAGGTATGCAAAATTTGCTATGCATAAATTATATAACATAAAATTTAATTTTGTAAAGTTCTTGAACCCTATTTATTGTTTATTTTTGATGTTTATATACTAGAGTATATTGAAATTAACAAAAATTAAAGCACAACCCAGTTGTGCTTTACATCTTTTACTTCTTTTTCAGTTTTTATAAGCTTAACCCTTTTCCGCCAGCGCTCTGAGCGCTAAAACATAACCCTGGAAACCCAACCCGCATATCTGCCCCAGGCAGGCAGCAGCCGTTACTGATCTATGCCGAAATTCTTCCCTGGCATGGATATTGCTCAAATGCACTTCTATCGTCGGCAAAGCCACTGCTTTTATAGCATCCAGCAAAGCTACACTGTAATGCGTCAATGCCGCAGGATTGATAACGATACCGTCAAATTTTCCATAAGCCTGCTGGATCAGCGTGACTAATTCACCTTCAAAATTACTTTGCCTTACTTCTACTTCCACATTTAATGCCGCAGCTTCCTGCCCGATATATTCACACAAGGCTGCATAATCCTGTTGACCATAAATATTTTTTTCACGTACGCCCAGCATATTGATATTCGGACCATTCAAAACTAAAATTTTTTTCATCAGCTTTCTCTCCTTGCCAACTCCAGTAATGCCTGTAACGCTGCTTCCCGCTCACCGTTATTATCTATGATATGATCGTGATACCTGCGGTATAGTTCGATTCGTTCCGCATACAAGTCAAAAACTTTCTGCCGCCCTGCTGCTAATAAAGGGCGGCTTTCTGTATCTATGTCCTGTACAATTTTTTCTGGCAGCCTGTCTATAAAAACGATAATGCCGCCGTTTTTTAATACCTCGATATTCTCTGAGCGTTTGACTACACCGCCGCCGGCAGCGATCACACACCCTTCCAATTCTGACAGATGCCTGACTGCCCTGGTTTCAGCATCGCGGAAGCACGCTTCGCTGACTGCGAACAGCTCCTTGATAGTCTTGCCTTCCAGCTTTTCAAGCACATTATCAGCATCATAAAAAGGACGCTTCAGATGCTGCGCCAACAATCTGCCCAAAGTTGATTTCCCGCAGCCCGGCATTCCGATCAAGACGATATTTTTCATAGCTGTTTTTCCATCTCAGCGGCAACTTTTAAAATGACATCGTTTGAAATTTCTCTTTGCAGCCAGATCTCCTCTGCTGCTACAGCCTGAGCTACCAGCATAAGCATCCCGTTCACAGCCTTTTTGCCCAGCTGCTCTGCCTGCTGCAAAAACAAAGTTTTAGCGGGATTATAAATCAGATCGACCGCTGTTTCAAAATGCTCGACAGTTTCCAGACCTACCGGCGATACATCGGTCTTGGGATACATCCCAACAGGAGTGCAATTGATCAGTAAATCACCGGTATAACGCTCTAAATGTACGTAATTGACGAATTGCGTCGGTACATTGCTGCACAAGGTTTTCATATACGGAGCTATACTTTGAGTATTACGGGAAACTAAAAATATCTTAGAAACACCGTGATCGATCAAATATTGAAGTACAGCTCTTGAAGCGCCGCCCGTACCTAAAACAGCCGCGCTTTTGCCCTGTACTTCGATGCCGTTATTTTCCAGCAAACGCCCAAAACCTGCATAATCGGTATTATAGCCGCGAATTGCACCGTTATGAAAATGGATCGTATTAACGGCTCCAATAGCCTGCGCTTCCATACTTAAAGTAGTCAAAGCAGCCATTACATTGATCTTGTGCGGAATGGTTACATTGACTCCGCAGTATTTACCACGCAGTTCATGCACGCTCGCATATAATTCTTCAGGAGGTATCTCCAGCAGATCATATGTTCCTTCGACACCCAATTCTTTAAAGATCAGCTGATGTATCTGCGGTGATAAACTGTGTCCCAAACGCGCTCCAATCAAGCCAAAATGAACCATAACACAAACCTCCTATCTACCATCGGCAGGATAATTGCCTAATATCTTACAATATGCACAGCTGTCGGAAAGCTGTTCTAATGCCTGACGTACTCTTTCTTCACGCAGGTTGCCTACCAGGTCGATGTGGAAGAAATATTCCCATGATTTACCTTCGATCGGCCGGGATTCCAAATTCATCATATTTAAACCGCTGTGATAAAAATGTCCTAAAGTCCTGTATAATGACCCCGGTTCATGTTTTACTGCCACTACTACCGTAATTTTATTGGCATTAGGCGCCTGTTCCGCTTCGTTAGAAATGACGATAAACCGGGTATAATTATTGGAATTATAGTTGATATTGGCGGCAAGAATCTGCAGCCCATACATTTCCGCAGCCTGCTTACCAGCCACCGCCGCCAAATGCTTATCCTGCTTTTCCCTCACTGTTTCTGCACTTTTAGATGTGCTGAAATAAGGCACTAACTCCATCTGCGGATACTGATGAAAAAACTCTTTACTTTGTGCAAAGCCCTGCGGATGTGAATAAACAGTAGTAACATCTTCGAGCTTAGCACCTTGAACGCCCAAGAGATTGTGCTCTATTTTCACGCACTGCTCACCAACAATAGAACAATCGTGATGCCGCAGCAGATCATAAACTTCGGTAATACCTCCGGTCGAAGAATTTTCGATCGGCAAAACACCGTATTTGATCTCACCGTTTTTGACCGCCTGCACTACATCCTCAAACAAAGCATAATGATGTCTGTTTATATGCTGTCCTGCAAAATATCTCTCCAAAGCCTGATGACTGTAAGACCCCGGCATTCCAAAACAGCCAACCTCCATGACCTCCTCCTGCGGCAGAACTCGCGGCTCTGCCAGCAGTACATGCTCCAAAGCCTTGCTCTGCTCCATGATGGTCGTCATCATCGCTGTAACAGCCGATGCATACTCTTTATGCTGTAAACGCATACAGGCCTTTGAGAGCACCTGAGCTTCCCGAGCCGCATCAAGCACCGGCAGCCCCTGCTGTTTTTTATAGGCCGCAACTTCCAGCACTGCCTCCATCCGTTCTTCCAACGCCGCAACCAGCTGGGCGTCGATCTTGTCGATACGGCGGCGGATCGCCTCTAAATCCAATTTTTCCATGCTCACACCTCACCGTCAATATCCGCAGTCAACAGCATATCTAAAACAGTCCAGGCCGTAACACCTTCCACGACAGGTACTGCCCGCTGCACGATACAGGGATCATGACGACCTTTAATTTCCAATACCGTATTCGTATGCTCAGCCACATTTATCGTTTTCTGCGGCAGGGAAATAGAAGGCGTTGGTTTGAACCCTACCTTGAATACAACAGGCATGCCATTGGTAATCCCACCCAAAATACCGCCGTTATTATTAGTTTCAGTTCGCACAGAATCTCCATCATAATACAGCGGATCATTAGCCTGTGAACCGGTGCTGCGGCAGAAACCGAAGCCCATACCAAACTCCAGCCCCTTTACCGCCGGAATAGAAAACAGCACATGTGCCAGACGGCTTTCCAGTGAATCAAAAAATGGTTCGCCCAAACCAGCCGGCAAATTAAGCGCCATGCACTCAATACTGCCGCCAATAGAATCCTGACGCTCACGCGCTTCCAAAATCAGCGCCTGCATCTCTGCCCCACGTACATCGTCCAATACGGCAAATTCCTTCTGCCGCAGACTCATCAATAATTCAGCCTCTTCTCCCAATGGGTCAAACTTCCTGTCAAAAATCTCACCCACATTATTGATATGTGCCCCTATAACAATGCCATACCGAGCCAGAGCCTGCTTGGCAACAGCTCCCATAAAAACCAGCGGCGCAGTCAGTCGTCCGGAAAAATGCCCGCCGCCACGGTAATCATTGAAGCCTTTATATTTGATCTTACCGGAATAATCAGCATGCCCCGGTCTCATATTATCTTTTAGAATACTGTAATCCTTAGAATGACTATCGCTGTTAGGGATCAGCGCACACAAAGGTGTCCCCGTCGTCCGCCCTTCAAAAACACCACTCTGGATCAAAAAAGCGTCTTTTTCCTGACGCTGGGTCGAAAGCAGATTGCGGCCCGGAGCACGCCTTTCCATCTCGCGTTTAATAAAATCAATATCAATTCCCAGCCCCGGTGGCAACCCGTCAATCACAAGACCAATAGAAGCACCATGGGATTCGCCGAAAATCGTCATTTTTATTTTTCTGCCATAAACACCGCTCATATACTTTCACCCGTTCCCACAGTTTTGATCATTCCGCCTAAGGCTGTAAAATCCTGCCAAAATTCAGGATATGATTTTTGAACACATTCGCTGCCACTAATAATAACCGCCTTTTTGCAAACCAGACTCGCTACCGCTAAACTCATCGCGATGCGGTGATCGTTCCAGGAATCAACGCAGCCGCCCTGAAGACCTTCCGGCCGCCCCTTGATAATCAGCCCGTCAGACAGTTCTGTAACTGCGGCTCCCAGTTTATTCAATTCACTGGTCATCGCTGCCAGACGGTCACACTCTTTAATACGCAGCCGTCCTGCATTGATGATTTCAGTTGTACCTTCACTGACCGCTGCCAGTACCGTTAAGACAGGAATGATATCAGGACAGTCTGCCGCATCGATAACTACACCATTAGTCGACGCACTCGAGGCCGTATGATTACCTTCGGCATCACAGGTTATTTTTCCTCCCATCCGGTTGATAATATCCGCAACGACCATATCCCCCTGCAACGAGTCCCTGTTTAGTCCAGTACAGGTAATCTGCCTGCCCAGCGTGCCGGCAACAAGCCAGAACGCCGCCTGAGACCAGTCACCTTCCACCATGTTCCTGCCGCAGCGATACTTCTGACCGCCGCCGATATGATATTTATAATAATTTTCGTGTTCGATAACGATTCCGTATTTTGCCAGACACGACAAGGTCAGATCCACATAGCTCTGCGACTCAAGTGCAGAAGTAATTTTCAAAACAGAATCGCCTGCCAGCAGCGGCAAAGCAAACAGCAGACCGCTGATAAACTGCGAGCTGACATTACCGGGAAGCTCGTAATCGCCGCTTTTCAGCACACCGTTCACCGTCAAAGGCAAATACCCGTTAGAGGCAGTTGTATAAGACAGCCCCTGCCTGTCAAAAATATCATAATAAGCCTGCAGCGGACGCGTTACCAGCTTTCCGTGACCAGTAAATGTCAGCGGCTCACCGCACAATGCCCCCAGAGGGATCATAAACCTCAATGTCGAACCTGATTCTCCGCAATCGACAGCACTTTGCGAAACTCGTACATTACCACTGCCATTAATAGCCAAAGCTGTGCGGCCTGATCTTTCTGAAGGAACTTTTTGAAAACCGATCCCCAATGCAGTCAGACAGCGTAGAGTAGCTTCCATATCGTCAGACATACTGATATTATCAACAATACTGGTTCCCGCCGACAGTCCGGCACAGATAATTTCCCTGTGCCCCATGCTTTTAGATGACGGCACGCAAACACTGCCGTTGAGCTTTGCCGGTGTAATCTTCAATGTCGTCATGAGCTCTCCTATCCAATATAGGCAGGTATATCCTGCCAGTCTATTTTATGCAGGCGTCCGACGCCTATTTTTTCAATAATTACCAGGTTAATTTTTTTACCGCTCTTTTTTTTATCCAAAGCCATTGCCTGTAAAATTTCCTGAGCATCAAATACTGCACTTACCGGCAAAGCAAACTTTTTCAGTACGCGGCTCAACTCCTCTGCAGTACCTGCTGCCGTAAGTCCCAGCTTCTCCGTTTGACGCGTCATTTGTACCATACCGATGCCAACGCCTTCACCGTGAGTATAAGTAGTAAAACCGCAGCATTTTTCAATAGCATGCCCGATAGTATGCCCAAAATTCAACAGCATACGTTCTCCTGTGTCAAATTCGTCTTTTTCAACGATCCGCGCCTTGATATTACAGCAGGTCTCAATAATACTGTCCGCCTGCTTTAGCAGCTCCTGATCACTTTTAACAGCAGCGATCTGAGCAAACAGGCCGGCATCGCGAATACAGCCGTATTTGATCGCTTCAGCCAAACCATCATGCAAAAACCGCAGCGGTAAAGTTTTCAATAAATCCGGATCTATAAATACTGCTTTTGGCTGATAAAAGCTGCCTGCCAGATTTTTGCCTGACGGCAGGTCAATAGCCACCTTGCCTCCTACGCTGCTGTCGATCTGCGCTAAAAGCGAGGTCGGTACCTGAATAAAATCAATGCCGCGCAAAAAGGTAGCTGCCGCAAATCCGCCTAAATCGCCCGGCACACCACCGCCCAAAGTCAGGATCAAATCACTGCGCGTCAAACCTGCCCGTGCCAGTTCGTCATAAACCTGCCCCAGTACAGTTAAATTTTTACTTTGCTCACCGGCGGTAAAAACTATCCTCGTAACCTCAAACCCGCTGGCAGCCAAGCTGCGTTCCAGCCTCTCGCCATATAAAGGATCTACGTTGCTGTCGCTGATGATTGCCGCTTTTACCGCCTGAGAAAGCACTCTGGCCTTTGCCCCGATCTGATCCAGCAGCCCGGCTGCGATTTCAATATTATATGTTTTCTCACCTAACGCTACTGTAATCGTACGCATCAGTACAAATCCTTTCTTTTAACCGCAGCTTCCCGCATCATTTCCTGCAGGGCCTGCGCGTCGGCAGCTGTCAGCGCTTCGCGCCAGCGTTCCAACTGCTGGCTGAATGCAGCTAATTCCTGCAGAACGTTTTCCCGGTTCGCCAAAAACAAATCGCTCCATAAATACGGATTGATATCTGCGACCCTTGTTCCATCGCGAAAACTGCCGGCAATAAAATATTTCGTATTTTCATTATAAGAAGCACTGTTGATCAGCGCTACCGCTAAAGCATGAGGCAAATTACTGGTATAGGCGATAATGCGGTCATGCTCAACGGCATCAACCTGTACTACCTGCCCGCAGCCAATCGCGCCTGCAAAGCTGCTCAGCCATTCGATCGCCCCACTGCTGTTAAAAGCTGCCGGCACCACGATATAATTGGCACCGTCAAAAATCTCGGCCTGGGACATACCCAAACCGCTGCCTTGACGGCCGGCCATCGGATGCCCCGCAATAAATTCCATCCTTCCGGTAAGCAGTCGCTGCACGTCCTCAGGCAAGCTGCCTTTAATGCCTGTAGCATCGGTTATCAAAACATCACTCTGCAAAAAAGGCACCGCACTTTTTACAAAATCCAGCGTAGCTGCCGGATAAACCGAACATATCACTACATCTGCCGCCTGCAGTCCTGGCCCTGCCCCGCAAAGAGCTTCGTCGATAACAGCCTGTTCCTGAGCCTGCCGCAGCACCTTGCCGTCAGTATCGACACCGATGATCTTATTTACGCCCAGGCGCCTCAGCGCTTTGGCATAAGAACCGCCGATAAGTCCCATACCTACCACAGCAAAAGTAAGCTGCTGCCAATCCGTGCTTCTAAAACCACTTTCCACTACGTTCACCTCGTTAAACTTTCTCCATTCTACAATCCTACGATAATTTGAACGGCTTCTTGTTTTTTATCAAGCAAACAGCCGTTTTTAACATTATTATACTATATCCTACATCTCTCTGCCGATTATTTGCGCAATGCCCTTCAATTCACCCATCAGGTGTGCAAAGCGTTCCGGCTTCAGTGATTGTGCCCCGTCACACAGTGCATGCTCGGGATCGTTATGTACCTCAATGATCAATCCGTCTGCACCGGCTGCGATAGCAGCTTTGGCCATCGGTTCAACCATCCACCACATGCCGGAAGCATGGCTCGGATCAATGACGATCGGTAAATGGCTTAGTTTTTTTACTGCCGGGATCGCGCTCAGATCCAAAGTATTACGGGTATAAGTTTCAAAGGTACGGATACCGCGTTCACACAAAATAACATTATCATTACCGCCGGCCATAATATACTCAGCCGACATGATCCATTCTTCTATCGTCGCTGATAAACCACGTTTCAGCAAAATTGGTTTATTTGTCTTGCCAAGCTCCTTCAAAAGCTCGAAATTCTGCATATTCCGGGCCCCTACCTGAATAACATCCACATCTTCCACGAAACGTTCGATTTTATCAGCTGACATGATTTCGGTAACGATCGGCAGGCCAGTTTCCTGTTTAGCGATTTTTAAGAGCTCCAATCCCTTTTCTTTCAATCCCTGGAAAGAATACGGTGAAGTACGCGGCTTGAAAGCTCCGCCCCTCAGCATAGCGGCTCCGCCGAGCTTTACCGACTTAGCAACGGAAATGATCTGCTCTTCGGTCTCTACCGAGCATGGACCGGCCATAACAACGATTTTTTTGCCGCCGATCTTGATCCCGTTGACATCCACTACGCTGTCTTCCGGATGGAACATCCTGTTTGCGCGTTTGAACGGCTCCTGCACACGCATGACCTTTTCTACCCAATCGTTAACACGCAGAAGATTGATATCTAAAGTACTGGTATCTCCGATAACGCCCAGGATCGTCATATTCACGCCGACGATCTCATTGATCTGGAAGCCGTTATTGATCAGTCCGTTTTTAATCTTCTCACATTCCTGCATCGGTGCGCCTGGTTTCATTACAATAATCATTTTTGTTCTCTCCTTTTAATTTATATGGTTAAATTTAATTATAACCTGTTATAGCTCACGTCCAACGGCTCCTGCTATGATCTTCAAATCCTGCATCAACCTGCCGAAGCGTTCAGGTTTCAGGGATTGAGCTCCGTCACATAACGCATGCTCAGGATCATTATGCACTTCAATGATCAGTCCGTCAGCACCTACGGCTACTGCTGCCTTAGCCAGCGGCTCTACCATCCACCACATACCAGCCGCGTGGCTGGGGTCAACCACCACCGGCAAATGACTGAGTTTTTTTACTGCCGGTATCGCGCTCAGATCCAAAGTGTTGCGGGTATAATTTTCAAAGGTTCGGATACCACGCTCACATAAAATAACATTATCATTACCGCCAGCCATAATGTATTCAGCCGACATCAGCCACTCCTCTATCGTCGCAGACAAACCGCGTTTCAGCAAAATCGGTTTATCTGTCTTGCCCAGCTCCTTCAAAAGATCGAAATTCTGCATATTGCGGGCGCCTACCTGAATCACATCCACATCTTCTACAAAACGTTCGATCTTATCTGCTGACATAATTTCTGTAATGATCGGCAGCCCGGTAACAGCTTTAGCCTCCTTTAATAAATCCAGTCCGGTTTCCTGCAGTCCCTGGAAAGAGTATGGAGAAGTACGCGGCTTAAAAGCGCCGCCACGCAGGATCGCAGCGCCCATTTGCTTCACATCCTCCGCCACGCCGATAATCTGTTCCCGCGTCTCTACTGAACAAGGGCCTGCCATTACCGTGATCTGTTTGCCTCCCACCTTCACCCCGCATACATCTACGATACTGTCTTCCGGATGAAACATCCTGTTAGCACGTTTATAAGGCTCCTGCACACGCATAACCTTGTCAATGCAGTCATATACTCTCAGCTGATTCATATCGAAGGCAGCCGTATCGCCTACTACACCGAACAGGGTAAAATTAGCACCGCGGCTTTCATGGATCTGAAACCCCTTACTTTCCATCAAGCTTTTTACTCTCAATTCCTCTTCTGCGGGAATCCCCGGTTTCATTACTATAATCATTTATCTCCACTCCTTAATTTCATTTTTATTTACACAAGATAATAAAAAAAATCAGGCCTCGTAAGAGAGCCTGATTAAAAATTCATCTTCTTATTTACAGCAGCATATCTCAGCTACGGTATCGGCATCTGTTTACGGTAATAGAATTATGCAGTTTTGAGCAAGTAAAATAACCAGCGCTAAAATAAAAATAGCCCCGGCTAAAGTCAAAAGCATATTCATTTACCCAATTAGTTCTCAAAACAGATTCCACGATCAACCCACCTAATTTAAATTTCTTATGTAAAACTTAATTGTTGTTATTTTAGACCCGTATCAAAAAGGTGTCAAGCAAAAGCATAAAATTCAAAAAAATTAATTTTTATGCACCGTCTATTGTAAACAATGTTACAACAAAATCAATGGAGCACACCGTTGATGCCACTTCCCAAAGTCATTACCCCGCCTATCAATACTACAAGCAGCGCAATGCGCTTAAATAAATGCTGATTGATACGGAAAAACATTTTTTCTCCCAGCCACCAGCCTAAAAGTACTGCCGGCAACACATACAGCGACAAAGCAATCAAATTTCCACCCTGAAATGTACCCGCAACAAAAAAACTGCCTAAAGTACAAAAACTGCCGATAGCAAAGATCCAGATCATATTGGCGCGCAGCAAATTTTTCTCCATATTCTCACTCAAAAAATATAAAGCGATCGGCGGCCCGCTGATACTGGTAGTCGCACTGAAAAAACCGCTTAAAAAACCAGCAGAAACACGTCCCAGCTTTTTATTTTTGACCTCAGGCACAAAATTTAATTCCATCAAAAGCGTTACAAGCAAAAGCGCTATCCCTAATAAAATCTTTAAATGATTAGCATCAGCCACTTTCAGCAGATACGCTCCGGGAATAATCCCCAACAGACTGCCGGCAGCTGTTATCAAAACTGTCGGCCACTCAAATTCTCCCCAGGTACGCCACATCATGATCACACGCACAATAACACCGGCGATAATAACAAATACAACTGTCTCTTTCGGCCCCATGACCATCGTTAATACAGGAGCTGCGATCAGCGCAAAGCCAAAACCAGTTACAGTACTGAAAAAAGTAGCAGCAAATAATATCAACGAAGCAACTGTCAAGACAAAATAATCCATGGTTTCTCTCCGCTCTTTTCTGAAATAGATATCTGCATTATAACACAAAAAAGAAGCCCCTACAAAACGGAGCTTCTTTCAGTCGTCTTATTTCAGCCATTGACGTATTATTTTTTTCAAAAGCCTTAGTTCAAACGGCTTGGCTATGTGTGCATTCATCCCCGCGGCCAGCGCCATTTTCACGTCTTCCGAAAAAGCATTCGCAGTAATGGCAATAATCGGAATCCGGACCGCATCACTGCGAGAAGCAGCTCTGATTGCTCTTGCCGCTTCATAGCCATTCATAGTTGGCATCTGGATATCCATAAAAATCAAATCATAATATCCTTCAGGCGCCGCCAGGAATTTTTCCAATGCTTCTGCACCATCACCAGCGGATTCACAAGTCAAGCCCAACAGCTTCAAAAACTCTAAAGCAATTTCCAGATTGATTGCATTATCCTCAACTACCAGTACCCGTTTACCGCTATAATCAATATCAGCAGCATTTTCGTTATCACCGGCAGGTTGTTCATACTCGACCGCAACTCCGTTCTGACGCTGCACCTTCAGACAAACAGAAGCAGTGATCTTACTGCCCTTACCAACACAGCTCTCAACATCGATCGACCCGTTCATCAGTTTTGCCAGGTTCAAACTGATCGTCATGCCCAGACCAGTTCCCTGTATTTTACTGACCCGAGAATCTTCTGCTCTTATAAACGGCTCAAAAATACGCTCGATAAAACTTTGTTCCATCCCAATGCCGTTATCTTCTACAATAAAATCAAAAACAGCCAGATCATGTGGTAACGGCTTAACAGTAACCGTCAGCTTTACCACACCTTCATCAGGCGTATATTTAACGGCATTGGACAACAGATTAAGTAATATCTGCTGCAGTCTCAGCGCATCACCCAGCACAGTTATATTTTTCAGTGCCTCTGTTTCCACAATCAGCTGATGCCGTTTCTCCTCAACAGCAGGTTTAATGATATCTAATGCTTCCTCAACTTTTTCTTTTAATAAAAATGCTTCCGAGTTCAATTCTGTTTTGCCGCTTTCGATCTTCGACATATCCAGAACCTCATTCAACAGCTCCAGCATATGTTTGCCAGAAGTGACAATTTTTTTCAAATAATCATCTACATGATCTTTGTCGTCGCAATGTGCCGCTAAAGCCGCCAGCCCCATAATAGCATTCATCGGCGTTCTAATATCATGCGACATTTTTGAAAAGAATTCACTTTTGGCCTGATTGGCCTGTAAAGCCAGCTGATATGCGTCACTGATGATTTGTTTATTTGCTTCCTCCTGCATCGTGCGTTCATGGATATCGCGCATCGTCAAAAGCAGCCGTTCTTTTAATTTACCAAAATATGAAAGCTTAACTTCTTTATATCTGTACCCGTCTTTAGCGGATGAACGGAAATACAGCATAACAGCCTCTTCCTGCTCCAGGCACTTCAGCAAACTATCAATACTCCAGCTTTTTAAATGCTCACAATCTTCTTCACAAACAAACTCTTTTATAAATACCGGCAGCTGTTCATTAATGCTGCCACGCAGCGGCAAACCGTAATGAGCGCAATAACCGGCAAAACGCATCACATAATCACCACTGTTTAAATCACAGATGCAAACAGCATCATAGTCATGTTCTATCGTAAAATTATAAATAGACTGCAACTCGATTTTTTCAAGCTCCATTCCTTTTTGCTCGCTGATATCCTCAATGATACCAATGACAAAAGTCGGCTGCTGCTGATCATCCCATGACATAACAGTCATTGTTACCCGCACCCAGCACTGCTTGTTCTTGTCACAGAATGTGGAAGATGCAGTTTTAGCCCCATTATGAATAGCTTCGTACATCGCATAGCAATCTGCCTTACTTTCACCGCTCACAAAATCTTCCACAAAGCTTTCCGGAATATTCCTGTATTCCATACTACAGTTAAAATATTTACTGGTTCTTACCGGCATAACTTCCAGACGTTTTTGCGGATAATAATAAAAATGGAAAATTTTTGTTCCTTCCAGAACCTGGCGCAGCAGTTCCTGAGTACCCTTATCCTGCTCCAGCAATTCCTGATTAAGCAGCTCCATCTGCTTTCTGTTGTCAATATCCAGAAAAACACTTTGAATAACACGTTCTCCGTCAATATTTTTGATATATTCACCGCTGCCAATGATCCAGCAATAAGTACCATCGGCCCTCAGCGCCCGATATTCAAAAGACTGTTTCCCCTTGCCCAGCAGTATCGCGTTCATGCTCTGATATACTCTATCACAGTCTTCCGGCGCAGCCAGATCTTCTATCCGCCAGGATTTACGCTTCCAGAATTCTTCTTTTTCATAACCAAAAATCCTGATAGCTTCCATATTGGCATTTTGAAAAACAATACTTCCGTCAGCCTGTGGCCTGTATTGAACGATACCGCACAATACGGACTGAAACAGCTCGTCATAATAATCACATTTACGTACAACTTCTATCAGCTGCCTGCTCTTTTCGATATTGGCCTGTCTTAAGACCTCAACATCGCTGGCATTCTGATGATAACCGCGAATATAATAAGCATTATCGTCTTCTTTATATAACTTGCCGCTGCAGCGAATAAAAATTGTGCCCCACCATGGATGCTTCCAGCGATACTGAACCTCTACCAGCCTTTTGGTCGTCAGCATCTGTTCAATATATTTCTGCACTATTTCCAGATCTTCTGCAAGCACGCCTTGCGCAAAATGTTTATAATTATCTTCCAGCGATAAACTCTTCTGCAGCCCTAAAAGTTCTAACATTTTATCATCGGCATACAGACGCACGTCAGTATTATTTTTGTTTATTTCCAAAAGCCATAAACCAATATTACTGATTTCCAATATTTCCTGCATCCAGCTGGAACTGTAAAAAATATCTTCTTTTAAGCCGCTAGAGTCCATAATAGTTCCTCTTTCTATTTCAAACTTCTTATTGTCTACATTATACCTTACTCTTAAACAATTTCCAATATTTGTTCTTTAAGAAATGTTTTTTAATATCTACAAATAACGCGCAAAAAAAAAGACTCTCGCCCAAACGAGAGTCTTTACTTATTTTTCGCTTTGCAGTCCTTTTTCAGTCAGCATAGTCCAGCCTTCTTCCTGCACGATCAGGCCTTCCTTCATCAAATGCCCCAAAGCACGTTTGAAAGCTGCTTTACTGATACCAAATTTTTCCTTAATGATTTCCATCGGTGTAGTATCACAGTAAGGCATTTTACCATTCCGTTTATGTAAAAAATTTAAAATATCTTCCGCATCGGCGATCATAGCATTTTCTTTTTGCTGGCGTAAGGACAGATTTACCCTGCCATCCTCACGAATATAAGTAATGCGAGCCGTGATCTCCTGACCAAAATCCAAACGCCCGCCGGGAACTTCACTGCGATGCAGAAACGCCAAAAAGCGCTGATTAGTAAAAATGAAGAAGCCTTCCGGCAGGATATTATAGATAGTACCTGTCACGCTGTCGCCGACCTTGACACCAACAGCAGGTTTGGAAGCCTTCAGCATTTCTTCTTCCACCCGCATACTGACAGCAGGGCGTCCTGTTTTATCGCGATACAGCTTTATCCAGACCAGCTGACCCGGCGACACATGCCCTCGCATTTCGCTGTACGGCAAAAATACACCGCGTTCAGCGCCGATATCCACAAACCCGCCGTCCTTGGTCACACTTAAAACCTTAACGTAACCGATCTGCCCTTCGCGCATTTTCGGTAATTTCTGGCTCGCCGTCAAACGGCCATGCGGATCTTTATACAAATAGACTTTAACTTCATCGCCAACATTGACCGCTTCCGTCTGCTGCAGCTTATGCAGCAGGATATCATCAGAAGTATCGCCCGTACCAGCGTCAAGGAAAGCGCCCATTTCGCCCAGACGTGCCACTTTTAAAGTAACAACGTCACCCGCACGATATTTAAGCTGCTTTGCCATGTCTTTTTCATCAGTCATTTTTGCTCTCCACAAATTCTTCCGACGGAGCATCAGCCCACAGTTGCTCCAGATTATAGAACTCGCGTTCTTCTTCAATAAAGATATGCGCAACACAATTACCATAATCCATCAAAATCCAACGGCCTTCAGCATAGCCTTCTTTGTGAGTAACAAAAATGCCTGCCTCCGCCAATTTATCTTCGATATTGTCAGCAATAGCTTTAACTAGAATATTATTTCCAGCGCTGGCAATAATAAAATAATCAGTTACAGGAGAAATGTTCTCCATATTCAGCAGCAAAATATCCTTTGCTTTTTTATCGCAGGCTGCCGCCGCGATCTTGTGTGCAATTTCTTTAGTAGTAAAATCCATCTTTTCGCCTCCTTTATTCTTGTTCATCTTCATCATCTTTCATATAGGGAATGCCGATTTCGTCCAAAGATTTTTGAACTTCCTCGCGTGATGTAGCCCAATAGCTGATACCTTCTGTATCGTCAAAATTACCATACAGCATACCCGACTTGACCTTTTCGTCACCAAACAGCTTAAAGCTGTTTGCAGCCTTGATCATCGTCAAAGTGTTCATATCGGTCTCCACATGTCTGTCAACAGTCGAAAACAGCGCCGGGATCTTAGTCACCGTATCGATATTGAAAATCTGTGCTGCCGCCGCTTTCATAAACTTCTGCTGCCTTTGCACGCGGCCAATATCACCCAGCTCATCTTTGCGGAAACGCACATATTCGCCTGCCCGCTTACCGTCCAGATGCTGATAGCCATGTTTAATATCAATAACAAGATCGGCGTAAGGATCTTCATAATACATATCCTTTTCCACATATAAATCAACGCCGCCGATCAAATCGATAACATCAATAAACGCACGCCAGTCCACTAAAACATAATAATGGATCGGTACCTGCAGCAGATTGGCTACCGTTTGCTTGGCCATCATCACACCGCCGTAAGCATAGGCTGCATTCAGCTTATCCCAACCAGCCCGGCCCGGGATCTGCACCTTGGTGTCACGCGGCAGCGAAAGCAGCGCAACCTTATTATCGCCGGGGTCAAAGCTGGCCAGCATCATCGCGTCAGTTCGCTTTGGTTCATCCGGAGCAGCATCACTGTCACCGTCATCTATACCCAAAAGCAAAATATTGATGCGCTTGTTCAATTTTTCATTTTGGGTTATCTTGTCGCTGGCACCAACAACATCAACCTTCGGCGGATTGATAAAATTGTCATAGATCCAGACAGTTCCCCAAAAAGCTCCCGTCAGCAGTACCGCCAAAACCAACAGTACAAATACCAGCCTGCCCCAACGTAATTTACGTTTCTTGCGGACAGGCCTGATTTCTCTATTTTCTTCCACAGACATTGGCATCTCCTACAAATTCAATTTAAGCCTTTTAAACTTAGCCGCCAATTCGTTATACCCCTCTATGCAATGAGGGTGTACCAAAAGGTCGTATTCCAGCAAATAACGTATCGTCTGCGCATAAGCCTTTATCATGGCCTGTTCCAGATCAACCTTAGCCAGCCGGCGCATATCCTCGATACCTGCAAAATCACGGGTCGGCTCCAGCAGATCAGCCAGATAGACAACCATCGCCATCTTGCTCATGCCTGCCGCACCAGTAGTATGAAAACGGATAGCATCCAAAATTTCCTGATCGGTAACGCCGTATTTTTCCCGGGCGTAATATACGCCCAGTTTGGCATGCAGTAAAATAGGCTGATTCCTTTCGACATCATCAATCGGTAAACCCAAAGCAATTGTATGCATCAAAAGATCACGCGTAGGTATCTCACGCCCGCAATCGTGCAGTAATGCCCCAACGCCAACCTTTTCCTTATCCAGTCCGTAAAAAACTGCCAGTTCAAGAGCAGTATCGTATACAGCCAAAGAATGTTTAAAACGCTTATGAGGCAAAGATGCTTTAAGAAGTTTTTTCATTTCTGTGATATCCAGCATGATAACAACTCCTCTCACTACCATTAAGACTGGTAGAGATGCTCCTCTAAAATATACTTTTCTACACTTTCCGGTACCAGACCCTTAATAGAAAGTCCTCGTCTGACACGTTCACGAATGCCAGTCGAAGAAATATCTACTTCAGGAGTATCCAAAAGTATAATTTTATTCTTAGCAGGCTCGCCAAAAAATTCGCAAACCTTGTCAATAGTCTGCCCATAACCGGGCCTGTCAGCAGCTATAAAAGTCACTTCTGCCAGCAATTCCCTGATGCGGTGCCAGGTGTTCAGCATCGGCACAGCGTCGGCACCAATAATAAAATACAGCTCATATTCTGAATAGCGGGCCTTTAACTCCATAACCGTATCATAAGTATAGGAAACTCCGCTGCGCTGCAATTCAATATCAGTAACTTCAAAATAAGGAAAAGGCTCCGTTGCCAGCTCCGTCATCCGATAACGGTCAGCAGCAGGTGCAAACTCCAGACCAACCTTATGAGGCGCAATAAACGCAGGAACAAAAATTATTTTTTCCAATCCCAAATGCTCGTAAATAAACTTGGCCGTCTGCAGATGCCCCAAATGAACAGGATCAAAAGTGCCGCCCATAATGCCAAGCTTTTTGCTCTTCACTCGTTTATCCACCTTCCTTATTATCACTATATTATACCAAAAACAGGCAAGCTTGCACAACTATATTAGACATTTTACAAAAAGGAAATTTTTTAATGCTACAATCTAAATTTTTTTCGAACGATATTGACAAACATATAGCCTTATAATCTTTTAACTATTTTGAGCGTTTAGAACTGCTGAACAAATAAAAACAGCTGACCTTTATTTTAGGGTCAGCTGTTTTTTACATTCACCAACAAAATCTCCCATATCTATAAACAATCTATCTGTTATCAAAACATGCAACTTTTAACGCTTCTTACCAAAAATCTGCAGCAGCCGTAAAAACAGGTTAATAAAATCAAGATACAAAGTCAGTGCACCCAGCACCGCAAATTTAGCAATACTGCTTTCATCGTCATCTATGCTGTGAGCTATTTTTTTTAGCTTTTGCATATCGTAAGCAGTAAGGCCAACAAAGATAACGATCCCCACATAAGTAAGAATCCACATCATAGTGTCATTTTTCAAAAACATATTGACGACCGAAGCGATGATCAGACCAATCAAAAGCATAAACAAGATACTGCCCATTTTGCTTAAATCCTTTTTAGTGACATATCCAAAAAGAGCTGTTGCGCCAAAAGTACCTGCCGTTATCCCAAAAGTCGTTGCAATGGACTCCTGCGTATACATAAGAAAAATTGCCGACAGTGTAACGCCGGTTACAGCTGAATAAACAAAAAACAGAAAGCTGGCCATACTCGCACTCAGTGAATTGATTTTGCTGCTGATGATCATAACCAACACGATCGGCGCAAACAAAAACGCATAAAACGTTATTTGACTGCCAAAGATCAGATTTAACAACGCCGGAGAATGTGCCGTATAATAGGCGACTATCCCCGTTGATAAAAGTCCAAAAAACATCCACCCATAAACCTGGGCAAAAAAGCTTTGTACAATACTTGTACGCTTAACTGATTCCACATATGATTGATTTTCCATAAATTTACCCTCCTTAAAATACTAATTATATAATACTAAAAATACTCCACTTTTCCAAATTTAGTTAATTGCAAAAAAACATACATTGATTAACCAAAGCACTGATTTCTTTCCCAATAATTTTATTGGAACTAACTGTGCTGTTCTTATGTGTAGTGTCATTTTCTTTTAGTTCGCCGATTCTTATTGCAATTCCAATATCAAAAGACTCCCACTACAAATACTGCAACTAAATAAACTATCCTAAGAAGAACAATAAATTCTGCTAATTTTAGATTCCTCAGTAGACAAATTTATTATATCGCCAGCCTTAAAGCTCATTGTACAATCACTATTTTGAACAACTTGCACATTTTTATCTACTTTAGATTTTTCTAAAGCGTCTATATACTCTCTATCTTGAGCGGCTATTACCTCTTGCGACGTTTTTCCTCCCTGCGCTACTTTTTTAATCTCTAGTTCATCTAAAATAAATCGTACTATATTCATTGATCAATTTACAAATGAATATAGTAATAGTACAAGCAAACTCACTATTCCTATATCTATTCCACCTTCATAGAGACCCTTCATGTATGCTTTCTTTCCAAATATTTTTTCCAAAAACTTTATTCCCCATATTCTATAAATAAGCATTATTAATAATATAGTAGTGATTATTAACCTAGTTTTATTTATTTCAACCATAATTTCACTTCCATTTTTTATTTATCAGATAGATAGCTAGATAATTTTTCAAGCGTCATATCTGCTCTAGCTTGTTTAGCGTGTTTTTCATAAATTGAAGTATAAACGAGACTGATAAAATCAGCCTCGTTTACCGAAATCACCAAAATGTTAAAATGAATAGCGCAATTATGCATAATATTGCTCCGTTTAGTTCCATATCAGCAAAATCTTTTCCCATATCTCGTTCGCTCTCATTTGCTCTAAACTTTTTTTGAAAAAATTTTAATAAATAAAATTTCATAAATAACACCAAAATTAATATAGCTAATATAGCGAGTCGTACTATAATAATTTTATTCATATAATCTACATCTCCTATTGATTAAGTAATTCTTTAACTCTATCTACTCCCATATCCGCAGCTTTTTCAAAAGCTGGACCAACAAGTACACCTGCAGGTCCACCAACCATCCCACCAACTGCAGCACTTCCTACATAACTAGCCCCAGTTTTACTTATTTCTCTAATTGCGTACTCTTTAAATTCATCATCACTCATATTCTTGGAGGCTTCATTTAAAGTTACTACTAGAGTTGCTCCGCTTACCAAAGGAATTTTACGCACATACTTTATTCCTGTTTTTGTAATAATTTTCCACTGAAATTTAAATGCATCGTCTTTTATAACTTCAATATTTTCACCAACAATATTTAAAACATCTTTAACGACTGTATCACCAGCACCATTAAGAATAGAATTAATAGTTGGATTTACGCTATTAACAATACCATCTCTGTACTCTTTTTTTGTTGCGTCTACAATATCACCATTAATATCAACACCTTTTATGATGATTCCATTATATTCAGTTAAATCAGGATTTTCTTCCAATGCAGCATCCAATCCAGCTACAAAAGTTACTAGATTATAAAAATATTACTATAAAAATAATAATAGCAGCAATATCACATATATATAGATAATTTAACCATTTTTCTATATTTTTTATAGAACTATCATTTACCATTATAGAATCATCATTTTTTCGTAATAACAAAAGTTCTTTAAATCCATGCATATATAATGTTAATCCTATTCCTAAAAATGGCAAAAACAAAAAAGTATAGTGAACTTTGCTATACAATTCATCATAAAGAAATCCTAAAAAAAATATATTAAATAAAACAATACCAAAAGAAAAAGGTGCTATATATGGTAATTTCTTGAAATATCTTTTATCTAAATTTTTCAAAAATCCAATATTGTAAATTATTATAAATATAACCGCTATAACTATAAAAATATTATCCATATCATTTCTCCATTTTCTCTTTATCACTTACTGCAATTTTATTTTTTATTTCAGTACTAAGTTTATCACCCAAAATACCACCTGCAGTATTTGCCCCAACATATCCTCCATAAATAACAAGAAATGGTTTCATCCCATAATTATCTGTTGTTTCTGAACCAAGAATTGCTCCTGCTAATGCACCAGCACCTTTACCTAAACCATAGCCAGCAGTATCACTTAATACAGCTAACCCAAAATCTTTCCCACTATAGTTTTTAAAATCTTTATTAACTGCAACAATATAATTAATCTCTCCTGCATATCCTGGAACTTTTCCCAAATTCAATGTTTTGGCAATATCAGAAGGTAAATCAGCTATAGCAATAGTACCATTAACAACAAGTGATGAAGCAAAATCAAAATCTTTAATGCTACTTGTAGTACTTTTTACATTCCCGTGATCGTCAATAGTGAATCCAGATTCATATGTTATATCATTACTACTCAAATTATCAATGAATGTAACCATTTCATCCGCTTTTTTAACTTCTTCAGCTGTAAGATTTCTTTGTGCCGCCAGTTCTGCATCCAATTGATCATTATTCTTCGTTCCACTAGCCGCTGTACTTGAGCCTGCCTGTCCATTGTCTGCCACTACATCCGATACTACCGCTCCTAATGCGGCACTTAACCATTGATGCAGCGCCGGATCATCTCCGGCAATCTTTTTCAGTTCATCGCTCAACAGTTTGTTTACTGCCGCACCGCTGGCTCCGGCAAGGAATCCGCTGCCTGTCAGTTCGCCCATAATTCCACCAACAAGCGCATGCAGGGCTGCTTTTTGTTCTGGCGTGCCATCAATATTATGTACTACATTATACGCTAATTTGTTCAGTGTATTTTTAGTATCGCGGTTCAAATCTTCGATATTCTGTTTCTGATTTTCTTTGTCTTTTATTTCAATAGTACCCTGCGCTACACCTGCTTTAGTCGTGCTTTCGTCTTCGCCTTTAGCTGGCATACCTATATTAGGCGTTACTCCTTTTTCGTTGTCTTTTGCACCGTTGTTGATATTGACGTTTATCCCAACGTCTTTACTGCTGTATTCCGCTTTATTATCTACATCTTCCCACGTCAGTGTACCTGTAGTAAGTTTGTTTTTATCAGGCGTTGCGTCGCTGTCGATAACGCCGCCTTTCAGGTCAGTATTTTTATCGACGGTGATATTGAAGCCGCCTTCGCCTGCATAAATGCCGCTTTGGTCGGTGACACTGTTGTAATCGGATTTAGTTGTGCCACTGCTGGCCCCGCCGCTGATACCTGCACCTGTAGCGTAGTTGATATTGACGTTTAAGCCGCCGGAAGTATATTTTTCATCATATTTCTGGCTGTCCTGCTGGCTTTCGATATTCAAATTGCCGCCTACATGCATCTCCACACTGCCACCACTGACTTTGCTGCCACTGATATTGGTATCTTTGCCGCTTTCTACTGTCAGCTTGTCATTGGCAGTAACTGTGCTGTTCGTATGCGTAGTGCCATTTTCTTTTACTTCGCCTTTATACTTGGAATAACCGGCATTAATATCGCTGATTCCAGACGTGTTGATACTGACCCCTATACTGCCGCTGCTGGCTTTGGAGTCGGAACTGGACGTATTTGTATTTTTTGCAGAAGTAATATTGACATCACCTTTGGCTGCAAAACTGACATCTTCGCCGCTGACATCACTGCCTTTGATGTTGATATCTTTTTCAGTAGCAGTGATGTTGACATTGCCGTCGGCTTTGACTGTGCTGCCCTGAACAATAGTTGTACTACTGCTGGATTCAGTTTTTGACTTTTGGCTGCCGATGCTGATATTAAGGCTAAAATCATCAGCATTAAAGCCATCTTTTAACCCGTCCTTAGTTTGATTCAAAACGCTGTCTTTTCCGCTTTTGGTCAAGTCGCTTATTTCTTTGCCAACGATCAGCGCTTTTAAGCGATCGTCTTTAACGCTGTCTGCTTTTTTGATGGTATCATGTACGCTCTCGGCTACTGATAACGCAGGTGTGGTGAGCGACACCGTTAAGCCGCTCTTTTTATATTCGTGTTTTTCCTGCGCGTTGTAGGTATTGTCGGCACTTTCGATAGTAACGTTTTGCCCGGTCAGGTTGATGTCTTTGCCTGCCAGCACATCGCTGGCGCTGATGCTTACGTCTTTACCAGCTTCGACATTGACGCTGCCCTTGATACTGCCTACAGTGCTGCCAGCCTGCTCAACGTTTTGGTTGTCGTACTGGTCTTTGCGTTTTTCTTTGCCGATGGTAAAGCCCAGTCCGCCTCCTGACAGCAGTCCCGATTTTTTGACTTGTTTTTTATAGGTCGAAGACGATGTATCTTCGGCTGCTATGATGTTGACATTACCGCCGGCTGTGATGTTGACGTCGTTATCGGCAACTACATTGGAAGCCGTGATATTAGTATCCTTACCACTTGTCAAATCAACGCTGTCGCCGCTGATATTGCTGCCTACATTGTAGTCTGCAGCTTTGGCGTCATAGATATCGGTTGTTTTACTGGAAAGGAAACCGATTTTTTTCTTGTGTTCTTCAAATATGCTTTCGTGATGTTCCGTCATGGTATTCAGATTGACCGAACCTGCTGCATCGGCAGTAATTTTTCCCTGTTCGCTGGCAATATTACTGGAGGTAAGGTTGATATCCATGCCACTTTGCAGGCTGATATCGCCTCCGGCAGACATACTGCTGCCCTGGACTTTTTCGTCGTCGGTCATTACGCGGTTGTAGTAGAAGCCGCCGCGGTGCCCAATTTCGGCATCCTCCATTTTACGGTCTTTGACGGCCTTAAGCTCTATGCTGCCGCCGGCTTCAGCTGTGATGCTGTCCGTTGCCGTTACATGCGAGCCTGTTAAAGCAAGATCGCCTCCCGCCTGTAGCTGCACGTTTTTGCCGCCGACAAGGGCGCTGTTATTGTTGACGTTGATACGTTTATCCCGATCAGTACCCACTACGGCGACACGGTCGCCGGTAGCGATGCTGCTGATATCGATTTTATTGCCGGCTGTGATGGACGTATTGCCATCTGCCGCCGTTATCGAGCCTTGCAGTTCAACGTTTTGGCCTGCTTTAAGTTTTAAATCGTCGCTGGCCGTGATGCTGCCGACCTGATCAACAGTTACCTGATGCAGTTCACGGTACTGTACGTCACTGGTCGTAGTTTCGTTGACAATGTTGTTGCCGGCTTCCAGGCTGATATTGGTGCCGCTGATGGTGCCTCCGGCATTGATAATATCCTGTTTGCCTGTAAGCGCAAGCTCCTTCCCTGCTTTGACAGTACCGCCCAGATTATTGATACTGCCTGCGGTAATATCACTGCGGTCAGAAGCAACGATACTGCCGGTATTGGTAAGCGTATCACCTGTTACCAGATGGATATTGCCGCCGGCCAGTAATGCGCCGTCAGGTTTAAGCTCGCCTTTACGCACAGAAGCCAGATAAACGACTGGTACCAGTACATTTTGTCCGTTGACTTCCTGTTCTACCATCCAGACGATGTCGGTCGTTAGATTGGCCATTTGTTCAGCTGTCAGCGCTACACCTACCGTCAGGTCAAATTTATCGGCTGCTATAGCAGCATTGTTCATCAGCTCTTTAAATTGTTCTTCATCACTGGTAAAGCCTGCCAGATACTGTTTTCCTGTCAGGTTCAATATCTGATCGCGAATCAGCTGCTGTTCAGTAAAGCCATCACCCAGGCGTTTCATGACCTTTTGCGGGTCGCGGCTGATGCGTTCGAACAGATAGTCGCTGGAAAGGAAATTTTTATAATTGGTAAATCTTGGGTCCATTTCAATAAGATAGTCAGCAGTAGAGTCGGCCGGTTTTAGAAGCGGATTTTTAGAAGTGAGGTCACTGATTTGGGGCACACTGACAGACGGCTCGATCCCTGCCGGATTCTGGGCCGTTGGCGTATAGGTGACTGTTAAGTCTTCGTATTGGGCATCAATAGTGCGATTGACAGTAGTGGTAATGATAGTATTATTACTGCCGCCTGCCGAAATAACGCTGTCGGCGCCGCCGTCAATCAGCTCACGGGTATGCAGATAGTAAGGTGAACGGTCTTGACCATAAACATAGTGACAATGACGGTGCCATCTTCTATGCTTTTTATATTTCCAGTATTTGACATCAGTACCAGTCTCAGTGGTACGTTTTATATTTTTATAACCAATGTTGGTAAGGCTGGCTGCTGCCAGGTCAAGATCATGACCGGCTGTGATAAAGCTGTATTCATTATCAACAGTATCGGCGTCAATAGTCATATCAGCACCGGAAAGAATATAGGCGGCAGGGCTGTCCAGATAAATGGTGCCATCCTGCACAACGCGATGAAAATAGCGCCGGGCATTATAATATTTGCCAGACAGGCTGAAGCCCGGTAAAGCTATATCATGATCTGTTTCTGTTACGTCCCAGCCGGTAATGAATTCACGCTTTTCATTAGTCAGGCTTCCGGCAGCAATATGCACATTTTTATCGCCCCTGATAGTGGAGGATTGGTTCAGCAGCTCGGCCGTTTTACCTGTTCCGCTGCCAATCGTTACATCGCCCTGTGCATAAACGGAAGCAGAATTGAGGTTTTGCAGTTTATTTTTGATCGTCAGGTCAATATCAGCTCCTGAAAAAATGACGCCGCCATTATTGGTAAGGTTATTGGCATTGACAACAGTACCATTCCCGCCGATCATCACTCCCTGTATCTGGGTGATGTCTTTAACGGTATTTATATCAAGTTTTGCTGCTGCCGAAATAGTGCCTGTATTTTTAAGGTCATTCGCGGCAGTTACAGCGATGCTGCCTTTTTGGGCAACGAGCTTTCCTGCCTGCAATGCATCGCCGCCGGCCGAGACAGTACCGCTGCCATTGGCAAGAATGATATCTCCATATTGGCGGAAGGCAGATCCGGCAGTGAAATCGGCATTACCGTCAGTAACTGCGATTTGCCCATGCTGACGCAAGGTGCCTTTAGTATCAAAAGTAAAGTCACCTTCGCTGCTGATCGTGCCATACTGGCCGCTATTACCTTGCACCGCCAGCAAAGTCCCCCCCTGCTGTACAGATATGTTTCCATATTGGTAAAGATCGCTGCCGACGTTTATATTTAAAGCGCCTTTTTCCAGACGCACGCTGCCAGTTTGCGTAAAATCTCTGGCCGCAGTAAGGTTTATTATACCGGTTTCGCTGCCAATAGTACCTGTACTGAGCAAATCACCTTTCGTCTGCAGCTGCAGATCCGTACCGGCCAAGATCTGCTGGCTGTTATAGATATCTCCGCCCGCCGTAATGCTGACGGACCCTTTTTGAGCGGCAAGCCTGCCATGCTGAGCAAGTTTACCGTCAGATGCCAGCGTTATCCCTGAACCGGAAGCGTTGATATTGCCAAAGTTCTTGATGCCGGCATCAGTATCATTGGCTACCAGCGTTATTTTGCCGGCATACATGCCGCCTACCGAGGCAATGTCAATGGTGTTGTCCATACCGGCCGTACTGTTATTTAATTTTTGCGTTTGCAGGTTTTGGGCATCAACGCTGTTATGTCCGGTAACAACATTTATTTCATCCCCGCCCCAAACACCTGCGGTAACGGCTGCATCAGCGCTTACAATATCCAGACGATCGGTAGTTTTGGCGTCAAGCCCCTTCCCGGTAATGATCACGCTGCCGCCATTGACCTGATAGGCATCAAGTCCGCCATTCATTACCGGTTTGCCTGTAGTAAACACGGCATGGCTGGTATTGATAAAGCCGCCATTATCCACAATGATTCCATTGGCGTTGGCAATAACAACACCGGCTCTGTGACCGGCAACTTCAATAAATCCGTTGATACTGCTGGGATTGGCGCTTGTTACTTCGTTGAGGATGATTTTGGCCGGACGCAGCCCTAACCGATAGTTGTAATCAACATAACCACCCAGCTGGGTATTTACATATTCTGTGGCATTATTTAAAATAAGCCCGCTTTTATTGACGTCAAACCATGTATATAAGTTACGCGAAACGCCGTCACTGTTAGCGGATGCGATTTGAACGATATCAATGCCACTGTTGGTTTTCTCAACGATCGGCTTATATTCTGTTGCGGCATTTTTATCGGCTTCTATTTTTACAAAATCTGAAGCTGCAGCTTTGTCAGTGCTGACACCGGTATCCGGAGCCGTAAATTGCGGTATTTTATCGGGCTGCTCGGGCGGGATATCAACAACATTACTGCCGGTAAGCGTGCCCTCGTTAGTAAAATTATCCGGCAGATCGACATTTTTCTGTGCAGAAATCCGTCCTGTGGTCTGGTTGGCAGCGCTGCCGGCAGTAAAGATGATATCATTTTGAGCTAAAAGTACGCCTGCGTTATCAATCACGCCTGCAATAACACTGATATCGCCGCCGGCGCGCAAAACAGCATTTTTCGCCAGGGTAAGGCTGCCGTTATCAGTATTCGTAATGTCAAGATCGGTACCGGCATCAATGGTGCCGCTCAAAGAATTTTGTTTGCTGCTTAGAGAAAAAGCCTGCCTGGCTTTCAGAAACCCGCCATCGTTCTTTAAATTATCTGCTGTTATCGTCAGATTTCCGTTTTGGGCAGAGATAGTACTGTTTTCGTTGCTGATATCTGCAGCAGTCACTTCTGCTGCCTGTGAAGACAGAATGATACTGTTACCTGCGTTAACGATTTCCTGCGCAGTAAGTTTTAGGTTGCCCGATGTACGCAGTATACTGTTTTGTCCGCTGCCGGCTGCTGTATTGCTGAAAGTACCGCTAAGAGCAACAGTTGTCACTCCCGTACCACTTTGGTCGATACTGCCCTGATTGATCACATCTTTACCGCTGACTGTGATTGAGGCTGCGCTGACAGAACCGCTATTTGTAAAGAGTCCGGCTGTAGTCGTTAAACTGCCTTCACTGCTGACAGCTCCGGCATTAGTGATAGTATCGGCAGCTGTCAAAGTCATTTTTGCTGCGGCATTAACAACAGGTTCCAGCTCCACTCCATCGTCTGTTGCGCTGGTTGGTCTGTAGATGCCAGCTGTAAGCTGTTTATCTGCAATGATATTTTTAGCGTTTGCTGTAAAATCAACTCCGGCAGTTACATCATCAGCAAATTCTATGGTATCTGAACTTTGCAGCTCAATATTTTTCTGAGCTGTAACCCTGCTGAGGACACTGCTTTCTCCGTTTTCTGTTTCTACGCTTTGGGCAAAGGTTATTCTGCCATTGACATTAAGCAAAATACTGCCCGCTTCGCCGACAGCTTCCATAACACCTGCATTTTTTACGCCGACACCGTTTTCTGTACCCACCATCGTTATTCTGCCGGCATACATACCGCCCAAAGCAGAAACGTCAAGCGCCAGGGCTGGTTTTGCTGTTGCTGCTGACATCTGCTCTGCTTGCAGATTGCTGTAGGCTACTTTGTTGGCACCAGTAACTACATTCAGTTCTTCGGCCTGCAAGGTTCCGTTTATTTTTACAGCTCGGCTGATCAGGTCAATTCGCGGCGTAGTACTGCTACCGTTAATAAAACCTGTTTCTGCACCAGCGGTATCTGTTTCAATTCTATCAGCAAAAGTGATTTCGGAAGCATTGTTAACTGTAAATCCTTCTAAATTTCCGGCAGCATCAATAGTGGGCACGCCAGTCGTCAAAACTGCCCTGTTAGTATTGATAAAGCCTACTCCGGCGGCATTGATGCCGTTGGGATTGGCTATGATAAGGCTGGCCTGTTGTCCGGCAATCTCCAACATACCGTTTAACTCCGATAACTTACTGCCTGTAACTTCGTTCAGAATGATACCAGCCGGGCCGTTTGTAAGATTGCTGTTGCCGCTTATGTTACCTGCCAGTTGTGTATTTATCGCATTTTGACTGTTATTAAAAACAATGCCTTCCTTACCTACCTGCAGGTCGCTAAACTTGTTGTGCGACAGTCCGCCCGGCCCTTGTGGATTATTTATATTGACGACAACTGTACCGCCAATATTCTGTGAATTTACCTGCTGTCCTGCAGCAGGTGCAGACACTGTAGTATTAGTATTGGCAAAAACAGCCGTGCTGAAATAAGGCTGTGACGAAAAACTTAACAAAAGCAGTGAAGCAGTGATTTTTTTTGCCAGTTCTTTTCTTCTATAGTTACTCATTATTTACCCTTCTTTGCTCAAAATTGGTAGTACACCTGAAATCCTAAAGCTGTTTTCGATGTTTTAAAGCCTTCAGGTTTATAGATCGGCGTACCGATAAAGGCGTCATACTGCAGGCCTTTAAGCAAATTGCCCCTGATGCCGAAAACGGCTCCTGCCAGATTTTTCCCAAGCAGATATTCGTCTGAAGGTCCCCAAACATGTCCCAAATCCAGTCCAAGATAAGGCTCCAAACGCAGTTCAGGTATCGCAACACTCAGCTCATTGCGAATAATTATCCCATTTTCTGCAGAAAGAGTTTGCTCTCCATCAAATCCCCGCACCGTATAACGTCCGCCAATGCTGAACTGGTCTGCACCATACAGAACATCGGTCGTATACTGACCGCGGAGGTTAAAAGTATACCGCCCCTGTACCTTGCCCAATTTTACAGGCGCAGCAATATTCAGATTCAAACCATATAAACTGTAGCGTGTAGTAGCAGTGCCTTCAACCTGATCTGTCAAACCCGGTTCCGCCTGCCACCATGGCATACCCTTTTGATAATATAGCAGCATATCTATCGTGCTTGATCCCCAATACTGCCTGTGCAGCAGGCCGAGCTGATAAGCAGTGGTTTCCTGACGCTGCACTTCTATTTCCGTATCATTGATAAAGCTGTGACGTTTACGTTTGATAAGTTTAAATTGTCCCTGCGTCTTACGGGTCCGGTCACGGTATAAAAGCTTCTGTACACTGATTTCCATTCCATCTGTCTGACCGCTCGACAGGAATGGCACAATACTGGGAACAGTTTGATAAAAGCGGTTACGATATTTACTGACACTGAAAGTATAGTCTTTATATGGAAGCGAATAAGAAAAATAATAATTTTTAGTACCATAGGCACTGTCATTGCCCTCTGCGTCTTTGGTATAGCTATAACTCATAATATCATTCAATCCAGTTGGGTTATATAAGGCAATATTAGCAGTAGCCTGCAATCTGCCAGTACTTTCAGTACCTGAATCATCTATGGATAATCCAACAGTCCATGGTTTATCGCCACGCTTGACATCTATCACAACGTCACTTTCACCAGGATTAGTTCCCGGAACCAGCTGCATGGTAACATCCTGATTGGGTACACGTTTCATTTGCTCCAGTCCCTGTTCCAAATCACGGATATTTAATAGTTTATCGGGACCGGCAGGAAATGCGTTGCGCCAGGTACCCCATGTATCCTGTGCGAAACGGATATCATGTATAGTACCCGGAATAATAATAAATTTTAATGTACCAAGAGATAAGTCCTGTTCGGGAATAACTACTCTGCTTGTAACATAACCCTTATCAATGATGCTTTCGGATAACAGTTTTGCTAAAATATTTATTCCTTCAACACCAATACGATGATGCTCGTACTGTTTTAATACTTGATTCGTCCAGTTAAAACTGGCTTTATATTTTTTATTTGCACATTCTATTTCTATCTTTCTAATCAAAAAGCTTACTTTTTCTTTTGGTAACTGTACTGCTTCCGCTGTTTCCGTCTGTGGAGCCAGATTTACGTTAGGCGCGTTAATGCGCTCACGTTCTTCCCTGGCCTGCCTTTTGGCACTTTGCTGCTGTTCGATCTGATCTATCCGGCTTTGCTGTGAGAGCATGTCTGCCGGTGCTGCCTGTACCTGAACAGCGTTGCAGCTCAAAATTAAAACAATCCCCGTTTTTACTAAAACTTGTTTCATCAAATTTGCTTCCTTTATTTTATTTCATTTATTTTAGTTTAATAATTTGTAACTTTATATAATTAATTATACTCTTGCTGTCAAGATTTCCTTATAATATAATTTTTTATTTGTTTTCGTTTATATTAAGTATATTAACTATTCTAAAAAATTTTTGTATCAAACATAAATTTTCTCGTTTTTGTATAAAATTCGCTTATCAAAAAAGTGGCAAAAAAAAAGACTGACCTGAAAACAGATCAGTCTTCTATATCAATTTCAGTTAGAAATTTAGAAAAAAACTTTCAGCAGATACTGAACGCCAATAATGATGGCAACTAAAAGCAGCAGTGCTTTAGTACGGTCCTTTAAATCAAAAACAGTTTTAGGCCTTCTTAGATAATCTAAGAAGGCCTGCATTTTTTCGTGACAGGTTACTTTTTTAGTGATATTTTGCTTAACTTCATGCTCACTGCAATAATTTTTACTCATAGCGCAACGCCTCGATAGGATCTAAAAGTGCAGCTTTACGTGCAGGATAGATGCCGAAAAACAAACCAATGCCAACGGAGAATACCACCGCAATGATAATAGTCGGTATGGAGATCACCGTTTGCCAGCCGGCAAAATAGCTGATGGCATAGGAGGAACCGATACCTAAAATCACACCCAGTGTACCGCCGACAACGCCGATCACCATAGCTTCGATCAGAAACTGCAGCAGAATATTGTTGTAAGTCGCTCCAAGTGCTTTACGGATACCTATTTCCCGTGTCCGTTCGGTAACAGAAACCAGCATGATATTCATAATACCGATGCCGCCGACAAGCAGGCTGATGGCAGCTATGCAGCCTAACAGCAGGGTAATAGTATTAGCAGTTTCCATCATTGTTTCCATCAAAGCTGCCAGATTACGTACGGTAAAGTCATCATCGTCGCCTGCTTTGATTTTATGCCGCTGGCGCAGCAGCTGTTCTACTTCGCCCTGCACCTGGTCGATAACATTTTCATTTTCGGCCTGGATCGTTATCCTGTTGATGTGGGTAATACCCATCATGCGATTTTGCGCCGTTGTCAGCGGTATGTATACCACGTCATCCTGATCCTGACCGCCAGCCGATTGACCTTTGGCTTCCAGGACACCGATTACCTGAAACGGTGCTTTATTGATACGCAGAGTTTTGCCAACAGCATCGCCTTCGGGGAACAGATTATCGACAATCGTCTGTCCGATAACACAAACTCTGGCTCTGCTGCTGAGATCACGTTCAGTCATATTACGGCCTTCAGCTAATTTATAGCTGCGGATATCCAGTACATTAGGTGTCGTTCCTTCAACACTGGCAGTCCAGTTTTGGTTGCCGACAACTAATTGATAAGATGAAGAAACAGCCGGGGCAATATAAGCAATGCCTTCGATCTGTTTTTCGATGGCGTAAGCATCTTCCGCCGTCAGACGCGCACCCTGACCGGCTGCCAAGCGTGCGCCGCTGGCGGTACGTCCGCCGGACATAACGATAAGCAGGTTACTGCCCAGACTGGAAATGTTGTTTTTGACCTGTTCCTTAACGCCAAAGCCCAAACTGACCATGGCAATAACAGCGCCGACACCGATAATGATGCCCAAGAGCGTCAGCAATGTACGCAGCTTATTGGAAATCATTCCGTCAATGGCCATTTTGATAGATTCGTTAAACATGGTCAGCCCTCCATTCGTCACTGACCAGCTTACCGTCACGCATAGTTAAAATACGTTTGGTCTGCTCGGCGATATCCGGCTCATGTGTGACCATGACTACCGTTTTGCCGTTATCATTCATTTTTTTAAAGATATCCATAATTTCATAGCTGGATTTGGTATCAAGATTACCGGTAGGTTCGTCCGCCATAATAATGGCCGGGTCATTGATCAGTGCGCGTGCAATAGCCACACGCTGACGCTGACCGCCTGACATTTCCGTTGGATTATGGTCGATCCTGTCACCCAGTCCCACTGCTTCCAAAGCTGTTTTAGCCCGTTCCAGCCTTTCCTCTTCGCCAATACCGGCATAAACTAAAGGCAAAGCTACATTTAATTGTGCTGACAGTTTCGGCAGCAGATTAAAGTTCTGGAAAACAAAGCCGATTTTAGCATTGCGCGTACGCGCCAGTTCATCGTCACTATAGCCGGCGACTTCTTTGCCATCCAGATAATATTGTCCGGAGGTTGGTCTGTCCAGGCAGCCCAGAATATTCATCATTGTTGATTTACCACTGCCGGACGGTCCCATAATAGAAGTAAATTCACCGACACCGATTTCTACGCTGACGTGATCGAGCGCATGGACTACGGCATCGCCCATAACATATGTTTTCATAATATCTTCAAGCCTGATTACAGCAGTCATATGCGCAGCTCCTTTCATTTTATCAGTGCATCGGAGGGCCACCCATGCGATTACTGTTAGTTTGCGTTGCTTTAGCGGCCTTGACCAAAATTTTATCGCCTTCTTTAAGTTCAGGGCTGCTGACTGCGACCTTATCGTCACCGCTCAGACCGACTTCAACATCTACGTTGCGGATCTCTTTTGTTGCTTCATTATAAACCTGTACATAACGGCTGCTGCCTTCAGTACGCAGGCAATTAGCCGGTACCATCAGTACACCGTCTGCTTCATTGACAATAATATTTGCGCGGGCTGTCATTGTTGGCAGCAATTTACCTTCCGAGTTGGCTACATCTACATAAACGGTGTAATAAATAACATTATTTTCGGTAACAGCTTTACGGGATACCAGTCTTACTATACCTTCAAATGTTCTATCCGGATAGGAATCAACTGTAAAGTTTACTTTCTGCCCTACTTTTACCTGTCCGATATCAGATTCATCAACCATGGTTTCGATCTGCATATTATCCAGATTGGCAATAGACATGATGACCTGAGGTTCGGAAATACCAGAGCTGATCGTCTGACCAACGGGGGTAGGTTTGCCTATGACATAACCGGAAATCGGTGTAGTGATGACAGTATCATTAACATTAGAGGTAGCCTGGTCATAATTTGCTTTCGCAACTGTATAATCGGCTTCTGCCAGATCATAATCAGATTTTGAAATAGCTCCTTTGGCCAGCAGTGCACTGTAACGATTATAAGTCGCTAAAGCATTTTCCATTTTGGCCTGCATTTGTGTTTGTGTTGCCGCCAGCGAAGTATCATCTAAACGTACCAGTACCTGTCCGGCATTGACATGATCGTTCTCTTCAACACAGACTTCAACGATACGGCCGGTTATTTTGGAACTGATATCGACATTATCTACGGCACTTAAACTGCCGGTAGCTGATATGCTGTCCGATAAATGTCCATATTCAACGGTCGCCGTCCGCACCGTTTCTTTAACTTCGGTACTGCTTTTATAATAACCATAGCCAAAATAACCGATCGCTATCACAGCTATCAAAAATCCCAACAGATACTTATTACGTTTTATCCATGCTAACATCATACATCCCTCTTTACTTTCGTAAAATTAACAATTCTTATCAGCTCGTACTATGTTTAAAATTATAACTTATTCCATTCTTTTGGTCAAAACCTATGATAACGAAATTCTGTGTTTTTTTAATGACATTTTTTGCAAAAAGTATGACAAAAAAGTGATTTCTAAAAACAGAAAAAGCAGTCTGCGCTGGGCGCAGGCTGCTTTTAGTTTAAAAATCAACCACGTATTTGTCCGTCGCCGCTGATAAGATATTTGCTGCTGGTTAGCTCCGGCAAAGCCATTGGTCCGCGTGCATGCAGTTTTTGTGTACTGATGCCAATTTCAGCGCCGAACCCGAATTCAAAGCCGTCTGTAAAACGTGTTGAAGCATTAACATAAACTGCAGCAGCATCGACACGCTGCTGAAACGTGCGGGCATGGTTATAGTCACTGGTGACGATACATTCAGAATGTTTAGTCCCATATTTAGCAATATGTGCAAGAGCCTCTTCCAATCCGCTTACTATTTTTACTGATAAACGCAGATCTCCGTACTCTGTGGCCCAGTCTGCTTCTGTAGCTGCCTGAATTCGTTTATCAAAAGCCTGCGTCTTACCACAGCCGATAATAGTGACGCCGGCGGCAAAATATTCTGTCAGCATCTGCGGCAAAAATTCAGCAGCAGCGTCTTCATGCACCAGTAATGTTTCCATAGCATTGCAAACTGCCGGACGCTGTACTTTAGCATTGATCGCAATCGCACGCGCCATATCATAGTCTGCACCTGCATCCACATAAGTATGACAGACACCGATGCCTGTTTCGATGACAGGAACCGTTGCATTCTGTACCACTGCCTGAATAAGTCCAGCACCTCCGCGGGGAATAACTACGTCGACCAGTCCGTTCATTTTTATTAAATCAGTTACTGCCTGACGATCACTGCTGTCAACGAACTGTATTGCTCCGGCAGGGATACCTGCCGCCTCTGCCGCTTGCGTCAGTATGCCGGCAATGACAATATTAGACTGCAGCGCTTCGCTGCCGCCCTTCAAAATAACCGCATTACCTGATTTTACGCACAAACCGATCGCATCAGCCGTAACATTCGGACGGGCTTCATAAATAATCCCGATCACGCCAAGAGGAACACGTACCTTAGTCACAGTTAAACCGTTAGGCAGCCTGCGCCCGTCTAAAACGTTACCGACAGGATCTTCAAGCTGCGCTACCTGACGCAGACCTTCAGCCATAGCGTTGATACGTACCTGGGAAAGCGCCAATCTGTCTAACATCGATTCTTTCATATTATTAGCACGGCCGGCTTCCATGTCTTTGGCATTAGCCGCCAAAATTTCCGCAGCCCCTGCTTCAAGCGCGTCTGCCATCGCCAACAGAGCTTTATTTTTGATCACGGTAGAAGTTACTGCCAGTTCACCGGCCGCACGATGTGCCGCTTCGGCTTTAGTACGCACCATTTCATAAGTTGTCATGTCAGATACCTCCTAACCTAAAATAACCAGATCATCACGATGAATAACCTCATCGTAATTTTTATGGCCTATTTTATCTTCTATTTCCGAAGTTTTTGCACCTTTGATCTGCTCCAGCTCGGCTGAAGAATAGTGACTTAACCCGCGGGCCAGTTCGTGCCCTGCCATATCGACAACACTGACGGTATTTCCCGCTTCAAACTGTCCTTCAACTGCCGTGATTCCTGCCGGTAAAATACTGCAGCCACCGGCTTTACGCACGGCCTTGGCACAGCCTTCGTCAATAACAAGTTTGCCCATGATACGGGCGCCAAAAGCCAGCCAGCGTTTACGAAACTGCAGCCTGTTCTCTTTCGAAACAAAAACTGTACCTATATTTTCACCTTGCAAAATACGGGCTATGGCATATTTTTCATCACCGCGGGCAATTGCCAGATGGATACCTGAACTGGTAGCGGCTTTAGCCGCCTGGATCTTGGTAAACATCCCTCCTGTACCCAAGCTGCTGCCAACACCACCAGCACTGGCCTCAATTTCAGGAGTAATATCACTGACGATACTCACTAGTTTCGCATCGGGATGTGTCTGTGGGTTTGCGGTATATAATCCGTCCACATCAGAAAGGATAACTACCAGATCAGCATCGACGATGCCGGCAACCAGAGCCGACATATTGTCATTATCGCCTATTTTCAATTCATCTAAAGCTACAACGTCATTTTCATTGACAATAGGAATTACCCGGTTTTTCAGCAGCTCCATAAAGGTATTGCGGGAATTTGTATAGCGGTGCCTGTCCAAAGATTCTGTTTTAGTAAGCAGCACCTGCGCTACGATCTGTCCATATTCGGCAAAAAGCTTCTCATAGGTGTGCATTAAAATACCCTGCCCCACAGCAGCAGCAGCCTGCTTACCGGGAATAGTCTTTGGTTTTTCGGACAGCCCCAGACGGTCTACCCCTACAGCAACGGCACCGGAAGTAACAAGGATCATTTCTTTACCCTGATTCTGTAAGTCGGCAAGTTCCCGGGCCAGTCGGTCTATCTGTTCAAAATTACGTTTACCGTTAGCGTAAGTTATGGTACTGGTACCAACTTTCACTACGATACGTTTAGCTTCTTTAAGTGCAGAGCGGTCAAAAGTCATCCAGCTCAATCCCCTCGTTAAAATCTTAGTATTCTTTGAATTCAAATACCATATCGCGGATACGTACGGTTTGACCTTCCTGAATACCTTTTTCTTTTAAAGCCGCATCAATCCCCAGGCTTTTCCAAATCAGCTGGAAACGATACAAAGCTTCGTCATTATCAAAATTGGTCATAGCTACCAAACGCTCGATATTTTTCCCTTTTACTTCAAAATCAGCATCCGCACAAGCCGTGATCTCAAAACTGTCCGGGTCTATTTCATCCATAATGATATTCTCTTCTTCGTCCGGTTCCGGTTCAAAGTTCTGCAGCATCTCATAAGCCTTATACATCAGTTCCTGCAGACCTTCGCCGGTAGCCGCCGAAGCCTTAACGATTTCATAGCCTTTAGCTTCAACATATTCTTTAACACGCTGGAAATTTTCCTGGCCTTCCGGCAAATCCATTTTGTTGGCAACTACCAGCTGCTTGCGGCGTCCTAACCGTTCGCTGTATTGAGACAGCTCAAAATTGATTTTTTCAAAATCCTCAATAGGATCACGTCCGTCGGTACCGGAAACATCCAAAACATGCAGCAGTACTTTCGTACGTTCTACATGACGCAGAAAGTCGTGACCCAAGCCAACACCTTCATGCGCTCCCTCGATAAGTCCGGGAATATCAGCAAGAACAAAGCTGCGTTCAGCATCGATACGCACCACTCCTAAAACAGGGGTCAATGTAGTAAAATGATAAGCGGCAATTTCAGGCCTTGCAGCCGAAACCTGTGCAATGATACTGGATTTACCGACACTCGGATAACCTACCAGGCCAACGTCAGCCAGAAGCTTCAACTCCAGCTTTATCCAGCGCAGCTCGCCCGGTTCACCTTTTTCTGCAAAAGTCGGTGCTCTGTTGGTACTTGTAACATAGCAGGCATTGCCTTTACCACCACGGCCGCCTTTAGCAATAACATATTCCTGTCCGTCCTCAGTCAAATCAGCCAGGCGCACACCGGTAGCATCATCGCGCACTAAAGTTCCAAGAGGTACTTTTACGATCACATCATCGGCACGTGGGCCTGTACAGTTGGAATTACCGCCGTGTCCGCCACGTTTGGCAACAAATTTTCTTTTGTAACGAAAATCAATTAAAGTATTGAGATTTTTATCAGCTTTTAAAATCACGTCGCCGCCGCGACCGCCATTTCCACCGTTCGGGCCGCCTTTTTCAACAAATTTTTCGCGTCTGAAGCTGCTGCGTCCGTCACCGCCGGCACCTGCCTCAACATATATTCTCGCTCGATCAATAAACATGATATTCTCCTCTATCTTCAATAATTAAATATTCAGCATAAATGCCGCGTTAAATTTAACGCCTGCCTACTTATCTATTTCTTTATTATAATACAAAAAGGCCGGTGAAAGCAAAGTTTCTTTATTTACTATTATCTTTTTCCAGCCAGTTTTTAAGCAGCGGCGCGGCATATGTTCCCATAGCCCTGTAAACGGCTGCCGTCGGATGTACGCCATCCAGATAAGCATCCTTCAGTTCTGCAGCAGTCAGTCCAACAGCAGGCTGCAGATCCAGCAGCAATGTCCGCTCTGCAAAACGTGCGCTTATTACATCCCGCAGCGGTAAAATATATTCGTTTAACCTGCTTTCCGCCGTTACAAGCGGCAAAACAATACCCAAATCAAAGTTTTTACTCTGACAATATCTCAAGGTTTTATCCAAATCTTCCAGAATAAATTTCTGCGGACGCATTTGAATGATATCATTAGCTCCTCCCAGAAACAAAATATGTTTAATATGAGCCGGCAAAGGCATTGTTTTCAGGCGGGATAAAATATCGTCTGTACAATCCCCGCATACTCCATAATTCAAGAATTTATCTCCGGTGAGTTTTTCAGCTTCGGCAAGCCACGATATACGCGGGCCAAAAGGGAAACCATAAATCAAAGAATCACCAAAACATGCCACTGTCTGCATTTTTCCACCACCTGCCAATTCTTAATGGCATTTTATCAAGCCTTCTCGCAAAAAGCAAAATAATTTTTTGAGGTTTAGCTTGAAAAACTTTTAGTCCTAATATAATTATGTAATTATATTAAACAGATTATGTAATCATTGTAAGATGCAAACCCTATTGCAATAATGTATTATATAGACAAGGCAAAAGCATTTAATGCAATTACCTCCTCCCTTCTCTCTCAATTATTTTCATCCTTTCAACCTCAAAAAGCGGTTGCGACTACGGTGGTGCGAGTCGCAGCCGTTTTTTGGTTTTATAAATAAAAGGTTCCGTACGTTAAGTACGGAACCTTTTATTTATTTTGTGCATTTGTATTTACCAGTATAGCATCTTTAAACTGTAAATTTTTAACAGTCGTTTCTAAAAATGTTTTTTCGTCCGCTGTCAAAGCCCGTTCTTTACTCATTATCATCAGATAAATCAAATTACCGTTCTTAAGGGTGGCATAAATCTGTCCGTCATATTTCTGCCCTAAGCTGTCAGCTATATAGCTGCTGAATTTAATAAAATACATCTTCCCATTCTGCAGCTCACCTGCGACTACCGGCTCCTGCCAACCGCTGTTTTGCAGATTTTCCGCAAAATAGTCCTTCATCACTCCGCCAGGTCTATAATTCAGGTCGGGCAATTCTTTTGTCAATTTACTGCTTTCCACCATAACATGCATTGTCATCGATTTATTAACAGGGTCACTTATTGAAAGCTGCGCGACCTGAACCCCAAGTTCGTCATTTGGATCGGTCGGCCTTTCCACAACTGTTACTGCATACTGTTCAGGTAAGCTGACAATACAACCACCATCAGTCACTTCATATGTTCTTTCAGCAGCGCAGGCAACCCCTATTGAAAGTATAAAAATCAAACTCATCAATAATAAAATTTTCCGCAGCATCATACCACTCCGTTCTTAAGTATTCTGTTTACCATTATAACAGAAAGTAAGGTTCTTTGTATAAACAAAAAACCTTACTGAAAACTTTATTTTAATGAATCTTCCACATCACGCAATCTTCCCTTACCAATATTCTGATACAGATTATCATAACGTTCTTCTGCTAAATTTCGTCCTTCTTCCATAGCTTTTTTTATATCTTCAAAATACGAATTTACTGCAGCAGGTGACCATGTCTGCAATTCACATAACGCATACTTTCTAAAAAGTTCCGCATTAGCCCGTTCTCTTTTAACAGCATGTGGATATTTAAAGGCTAATTCATTCATCCACTTTTCTTCTATATCAACGATCCTTTCGATCTGTGGATTGTCCCGCAGGGTTGGTATCTGATCACCAATCAAAGCATATTTTTCAGTCATAACATTACGTCCGTCTTTTTTCGCTGTTTCCAAATCGCACAGCCACAAAGCAACTGTTTTATCCGATAAAACAGAATATGTCATACGGCGCATTTCCTTAAATGCAGGTATGGTATTAGCAGGAACAGCTTCTTCAGCATTGACACTCATAAACATTTCGGTCTCCAAATCAATGATCCGCTGCATGATCTCATTTCTCTGCATATTTTTCACTCCTTTACGGCAGCACGCTTTTGTGCTAAAGCTTCAACTTCCTCCAAATCTTTAAATCCTAAATTACCATACAGATATTGGTAACGTTCTTCAACTAAATTACGTTTTTGTGTCGCGGCTAAAAAGATATCACGATAATATAAATTTAAAGTTGCATCAGAATACGTTTCCAATTCGCAAACTGCGTATGTAATAAAGCCGCCTTCAACAGCTATTGTCAAAGGATATTTTTTATGTACTTCAGAAAGCCATTCTCTTTCGATATCTACTATTTTGTAAATCAGTTCATTTTCATTTAACGATGGTATCAAATTTTCCATACGGGCATATTTTTCTGTCATTAAGTTACGCCCTGCCGCCGCTGCCGTTTCCAGGTCCTGTAAATACGATGTCAGTGTATCAGCCGCTAAAACCGAATGACTCATTTCACGCATCAGATAAAAAGTTTTCAGCATTTCCTGGCAATCAGCTGGCTCACTGGCTTTAACAGCGATAAACATCGCTGCTTCACGGGCGATAATCTTTTCCAAAAGCTGTTTTCTATCCATTTACAACACCGTCCTCAAATAAGCTTATCTGCTGCAGTAACAATCGTGCCAGTAAATTTGCCGCTTCTCTGGTAGGATGGATACCATCACTGCCAAAAATACATTTCCCATCCAGACTTTTTATCCTGTCATACCAGTCCAGTAGATTAACGCTTTTACCAAGCGTTAATCTTGTCAGCAGGTTATTATACAGAACGATCTTTTTTTCTAAACCTGCATGTTTTAACAGATGAACTTTCTCTACAGGAGGATTATTGATAACAATAACTTTGCTCCCTCTGCTATTGGCAAAATTTAGAAAAAGCTGCAGATTATTTTTATATTCATCAGGTGTCACCCAAGGGTCACGACCGTATTGTTCAGAGTAAAGCGGCCAGATTTTTCTTCCTTCCGCCGGCCATAAATCTACCAGACCCAATTGTAATATCGTATAATCCGGGCGTAAAAATTCTATTTCATTGGCCTCGCCTTTTATAAGACTTAAGCTTGTATTAGCATGGCGGCAGCGATTTACCAGACATACATCCTCGGTAAAATTTGCGCTGAGCATTCTGCGCAGCTGCTCGGGATATGTTCCTGCGTAATCGAGTTCTACATTAAAGCTGTTTTTTGCATATCGCGGTAAACCGTAGCTGTCGCCAATTACCAATACTTTCATATTTCCAGCCCCTAAACAAATATTTTCTAAATACAGTACTGTTTTAAAATCTTATTTATTCTGTATAGTCTTCGTTTTCTTCTAAAACTACACCCTGTTGATCAGGCACTTTTATTTTCAGCGGTAAAATAAAAGCTATAATCGCCGAAAGAACAAAAGAACAGAGAGCAAATTTGATAGAAGCAATAAAGTTACCAGTAGTATCGGCAAGATATCCGCCCATAAAGCTGCCCAGCGCCGGTCCTATACCCATAACAATCAGGGTGGCAAGCCCCCACAATTTGCCCAGACTGACGCGCCCATAGATAGCACCGGCATAACCAACGACGCCACCCGGTTCAATTGCCCAATAAACTGCAAACAGTACGCAGATCAAAGCACCCAAAGTGGTAGACTGCGGTCCCATTGTCATAAGCAGCAAACAAGCTACTGCGCCTACAGCCGGGCCGAAAATAAGCATTGTTTTTCTGGCTTTGATCTCATTTTTCATCGCTACAACTAATTTATCAGATACGATACCCAAAAGCGGCATCGTAAAGATACCGGCGATACCAATGATGATATAAAGGTTAGTTGCATTATCTAAAGTCATTTTCAAATCTTTGGTCCAATAGGTAACGACCTGAGTCCAAATCAAAAATTCAGCAACCATACTGGTCAAAAATGCCAGAATCGAACCCCAAATCGGAAACGTGCTAAAAGCCTCTCCAATTTTCCAGGGATACTCTTGTTGGGCTGCCGTGCCTTTAGCAGGTGGAACTTCGCCAAAAGCATGTAAGCCATACTGTTCCGGGTTCTTTTTTGCCAGTAATGCTGCCAGTAAAAGTGCTACGAGCGAAATCCAACCCAAAATTGTCATTGCATCACGCCATTGTCCTGCATTTTCGACCAGCATCGGTTTCACGCCCAAACTGAGTACGATCTGCGCCATTGGGGCACCGGCAAAAGCAATACCCCACATTTTGGCATAATATTTTCCAACGAACCATTTACGAATGGAAATGGTAGATGATACCCACAGCATACCTGTTCCGATACCGGCAAAAATAGCATAAGCCGCATAATAAGAATATAAAGATTCAACCTTCGCTGTCAGATAAAAGCCCAGCATACAAAAAACTGCGGCAATAGTATAAACAGGTTTTGTACCCCATTTATCCAAAATCATACCGCTAAAGAACGCTGTAATGGCATAAATGCTCATCATCAGCGAATAGCCTAACGATACCTGTGCCCCGGTCCAACCCATCGTCTGCGACATTGGCCCGGCCAGGATAGCAAAAGTAGAGCGGTAACCAAACAGGCAAAATACTGCCAGCCACGCAGCAACGACTACAAAATAAGAGGTTTTTTTCGCATCCATATAAACCATCCCTTCGTCTCACAAATCTATAAAAGATTATGAGTTAATAGTAATTACAAATTTCAGCTCCATTTTGAAAAGAGGCGGATGCAGGCTCCTGCATCCGCCAACTTACTTTAGTTAAGGAGGAAGTATTGTAATAGACTTATTTACTTGTAAACTGTTCGCAATATACGGCTTTCAAATCACCGTAAGTCCAGTCTTTTTTCTTAAAGCCATCGCAGATACCAATGTTGTTTTCGTCAGCTTCTATAAAGCATTTGCAGCATTTACATTTAGCAATAGGCGTAAACATCGGACAGGTTTCGCTGTCAATAAGGATAATACTGTCGTTATTGGCATGGCAGATACCTTTAGCAACGTCAATAGGGGTAAAATTACGGCAATCAGCATGATTATTTTTAGCCATTGTGACTCACACTCCTTCGTATTCGGTTCTTGCAACAACTTCGTCCTGGATCGGTTTACCGATTTCTACCCAGTATTGAGTAAAGCCGGCTACACGTACCAACAAATCACGATAGTTATTAGGATGTTTTTGAGCATCTTTCAAAACTTTAGAATCGACGATATTAAATTGAATATGGAAGCCGCCTTTTCTCATGTAAGAACGGGTCAGATCCAACAATTTCTTAGAACCTTCGATACCCTTTACTGCATTCGGATGCAGTTTCAGGTTCATCTGTGAGTTTTGAGATCTGCTGTGATCCCAGCAAGTAGCGGATTCAAATAATGCATAGGCACCATTGCGGTCAGTACCAGGATATGCAGACATAGAAGCGTCAGCAAAAGTAGTACCGGAAAGACGCCCGTCAGCAGATGCAAGTGTTGCTGCACCTTGCGGAGCATGGGTAGATACAGACATCTGGCAAACATAGAACGGCTTAGCGTACAAGGATTCATATTTATCGCCGCAGCCACAGTACCAGTCTTCAAATTCAGCCAGAATTCCATCGACTTCAGGAATATCGTTGCCATATTTAAAGGATCTCAGGCAATCTGCGTGGATCTGATCGTAACGTCCGTCATCATCATCACGTTTTTCCTGAGCTTCAAGCGAGAAACTGCCAATTTCATCAGCATTTTTGAAGCCAAAGTTATTAATAAGCGCATCTGTAAGTTCTTCCAGAGTATATTTCTTATCTTCAAACACCAATTTTTTAATGTTGTACAAAGAATTGACCATATTGATAGTGCCTGTGTCTTCAATGTTATAAGTAGCATTGTAGCGGTAGCCCATATTGCCAATATGCTGGCCTTTTGCCAGGCAGTCAGGTTTCAGGAAGGAATTTACCAGCGACATGTTATGTTTACGCCATACATCATGCTGAATATTATTGGTAGTTACAAGGCAATCGATGACGATATCATAATATTCAAGGAATTGTTCATACAATTCTTCATAAGTTTTGAATGTTTTGTTATGAGGTGGCAGAACCTGCAAATCAATACGCCTGTCATAGCCATTGGTAAGAACCATTTCCAAAACTTTCGGATTGGAAATAAAATGTACACCTACGGAAGTCGGCTGGCCTGCGCCGCCCGGGATCCAATATTTCTTGCCATTCAATTCCAGTTCTTTCCAAATACCAGGCGAAGTTTCCAAACAGCCGCCGATCGAGAAGGCACGGGCATCTTCCAGGTTCATACCTTCCGGCCCGTAATTTTTCATGATAAATTCGATACCGCCGCGGTTATTCATCCAGGCCGGATAACCGGTACCGCTCTTTTCGCACTCTACAGCTTTCAACAGAAATTCTTCCGGCAATTTATCATCATACAGTACTGACAGTGTCGGTTGTGTGGTCTGACAAGTCATACCAGCTTCCAGCAGTAGCATTTCCAGTCTGTTGGCAGCCGGCTGACCGTCACGGGTCAAACCTCCCAGGCAGACATTATTGAAAGTATTGCCGGAAAGTACGCCGCCAACAACACCCATTGAAGCAAAACAATCAATACAGGTCATTTTTACACGGTAGCATTCTAAAAGTTCCAATACCTCAGCTTCAGTGATACGTCCGGCTTCCATATCCTGCTCAAACCATGGCCATAATACCTGTCCAATACGTCCGGGCGACATACCTGAAATAGCATCTTCATTAACAGAAGCCATATGGACCATATAAATCATTTGCAGAGCCTCACGGAAATTACGTGGTTGTTTATGAGCGATATGCTCCATGATCTCAGCTATCTCTTCATATTCTTTCTTTTGTTTAGCATTTTTCTCAGTTGCAGCCAAACGTTTGGCTTCATCAGCATAATGCAGATGCCATGTTTGGATACCTTCCAAAACAAGTTTGACCGCTTCGTAGAAATACAGCCTGCTCATACCGATAATGCCATCACCGTCAGGACGTCCTGCAGTTTCTGCAATACCTTCTTCACACATTTTGATCAAACCGTCATAACCATATTGCAGCGGATAGAAATAATTGATTACTTCACGGCCCTGCGGCAGTGTATAGCCGGAATCAAACATACAAATCAGGCTGCGCATAACAGCTTCTTTAATCGGATATTCCGGAACCATTTGTTCATAACGATGACCAACATCATCCACAGATTTGCCAACCCACTCACGAGCCAGTTTAGTTAAAACACGAACTTCGTCTTTGCGGATACCATATTTACCGGCAATGGAAACAACGTTACCAAAACTTTCAGTTACGTTGCCGCCACCAGCGCCATAAGCACTGACCTGGTCAGCACTGGCAGAACCGGAAGCTAAAGCAGCCTGGTACAGTTCGTCTTCCTTCGCCATAAAGAATCCTTCAGATAACCACGGCATCGGGAAAGAACCACGATAGTACTGGGTCTTAGCACCAACAAGCAACTCACCTGGATAAATACTGGGAGTCAAATGCTCGAAGCCCGCCTTTAATGCTCTGCCGCGGCGCACTTCCATAATGTCACCCTCATTAGCCTGAAATACACGGTTATACCAATAGGGAAATTCGCAGGTTACAGAAGACAATGTCTGCAGATAAATATCTTTCAACTTAGCAGCTCTTTCTGTAGCACCTTCTTTTACTTCGCGGTCAACCATCTCTTTCGGCGCTTCACCGCCAGCTTGGAGATTCAAGGACATACCTTGCTCTTCCAATACGTCAACGAGTTTTCTTGCCATAATAAATCCTCCTTTTTTACATAAAATTCACTATAAGACCTGCAGCATTTTTAGAAGCAGTCATCCATTCAGTATTCACGCTTGCTGCATCCTTAGGTTGCCTTAAGTGTACTATGCGAAAAATCTTAAGTATTGAGCCGCCAGTAGGAGTTGTAAGTCTGAAAAAATCAAACGCTGATACACCTCAGGTACTAGCAGGTCCTAAACACAAAAACAGCGGCAGCACACTGGTCCAAGCAAAACCAATGCGCTGCCGCTGTTTTATTGAGGAATTTTAAAATGGGGTGTCAGAACCAACATAGGCTTTGATGCCTAAATCAAGCAGCACCTTCTGCAAAGCTTCTAATTTTTCAGGAGGCGTAGCTTCATACATACTGTAAGGATAAACCATACCACAAGACTTCCATTTTGAATCGCCAAGACGATGGAATGGCAGAAGATTGAATTCCGTTAAACCAACACTGTGCATAAACTCTGCAATGGCCGCCATATTTTCTTTACTGTCATTAAAGCCTTCGATAACAGGCGATCTCAAGACCAGTCTTCCCGACCAATCTGATTGTGCCAATGCCGCGATATTTGCTAAAATAAGTTCATTTGGAACTCCGGTTTTCTCTTTATGCTTATCAGAATCCATATGCTTCAGATCATTAAATGCAAAATCAACATATTTCATAGTTGCCAAATAGGTTTCCTGAGGGAAAAATCCGCTCGTTTCAATCGCTGTATGGATATAAGCATTACGGCACTCCTTCAGTACCGCCTGCAAAAAATCTTTTTGATACATAGGATCGCCGCCGCTGAAAGTAGCCCCACCTTTACCAGACCAGTAATGCCTGTCACGGTCAAAAATTTTCATCAGTTCGGAAACCTTCATATCTCTGGAAGCCGGGACAAAAGCTTCCTGTAAACAAGCATCCACACATTCATGACTTTCACAATGTCTGCACTTTTCCCAGTCTATTGCCAGGGGTATTTCTTTTTCATCGATGATAGAGATTGCCTGATGCGGGCATTTTGGGATGCACCGGGTACAGCCTTGAGTCCTGTTGATGCATTTCATTACCCTAAATAAAGTCCGTACACGATTCTCTAAACCTTCCGGATTCGCACACCATTCGCAGCGCAGCGGACATCCTGATAAAAATACCAGCGTACGGCAACCGGGACCGTCATGTACAGAATAAGACTGGATATCAAAAATACGACCTGACAAATCCTGTTGAACACCTATAGGGGATAATGATCTTGCCATAAAAATCTTCCTCTCTGCCAAAAGCTTTGCGTATCATTACTTTCTGTTTCGATTGTACAATATTTTCCAGCTGACTTCTTGAGCCTTAGGCCGTATTATTAAATACAAAAAAGCCATAGGACTAAGACTTTAGTCCTATGGCTTCATACCGATTATTTATCTTTTAAACTTTTCATAAACAATTCATCATTGACGATTTGCTCCAATAATCTTACCACATCATCCGGGTAGGCATATTGGCTGCATTCCTGCCGCAGTTTTAACAATGCTTTGTTATCATCGCCGTTTTCACTTACTAAAATACTGCCATAGCGGTCTAAAACAAAACTGATACCGGCCAGCTTTTCTAAATGGCATTCCTTAATTTTTTGCTGATGTGTGATAAAGAAGTAGTAGAAGTGTAAAAAATTTTGCCGTTCCTATCCGGCGTTTGCGCATTGCGCCGGATAGGTCGGGCGGTCATTCGGGCAGGTCTACCTTGCCAACGAAAGAGTAATAAATATCAATGTCCTGTCTGCGTGTGCCGTTCTCGTCATAGCTGCACTCATGCACAACGATTTTCTCCACAAACTCACGCAAAAGGGTAGGGGTAAGTTCTTCAAAGCTGGTGTACTTGCGGACAACATTCATAAACTTTTCTGCGTTTACCGTGGCTTCCTGCGCTTTGGAAAGCTCTGCCCGGATAGCGGCGGCTCTCTCTTTCAGTTCTTTCTGCTCGGCTTCATAGTCTGCCGACAGCTCCGTGAAACGCTCGTCTGAAATGCGCCCGGTCACGCTGTCCTCATACAGCCGCTTGAAGATAGCGGATAACTCGCTGATACGCTTCTCGGCGGCTTCCAGCTCCTTTTTCCTTGCGGCGTTCCTGCGCTTGCCCCCGTCCTCGTTCTGCTCGATCAGCAGCTTCATAAACCGGGCTTCGTGCTTCGCTGCATAGCTGGTGACTTTCCGCAGATTGTCGGTCACTCCGGCGGTCAACAGGTCGGTGCGGATAAAGTGCGCCGTACAGTCACGGGTACGCTTCTTGTAGCTCCCGCAGATATAACAATCCTGCTTGCGGGTGGCGTTCTGGTAACGCTGCTGGTAAAGGACGCTGCCGCAGTCGGCACAAAAGAGTATGCCGGAGAATAAGCCCACTTCATCATAGCGGTTCGGGCGTTTGCGCTGCTTGCGTAACTCCTGCACACGCTCCCACATCTGGGTGTCAATGATAGGCTCATGGTGGTTCTCGAAAATCGCCTGTTTCTCAATGGGGTTCTCTACGCTGTGCTTGGTCTTGTAGGACGGCTTCTCCGTCTTGAAGTTTACCAGACAGCCCGTGTACTCCCTGTTTTCAAGGATATGTACCACGGTATTGGTCGCCCACTTGCACTCATAGCCGGGGTGGTAGCGGCGGGTGCTTCCCGTCCGACGGTATTCCAGCGTTCCCGGCGTGGGGATCTCCTGCTCTGTGAGCATACGGGCTATCTTGGTCGGCCCGTTCCCGGCAAGGCACAAGCTGTAAATCTGCCGCACAACAGGGGCGGCTTCCCCGTCAATGATAAAATTTTCGTCCTCGTCCATAAAGTAGCCGTATACGGGTTTGCTCGTGACGGGCTTCCCGCTCATACCCTTAGACCGTTTTACTGCTTTGATTTTCTTGCTCGTATCTCTCACCAGCCATTCGTTAAAAATGTTCCGCAGAGGGGCAAAATCATTGTCGCCCTGTGCGCTGTCCACTCCGTCATTGATAGCGATAAAGCGGACGCCTTTCTGTGGGAAAATCATTTCCGTATACATTCCCACTTGCAGATAGTTTCGCCCTAACCGTGACATATCCTTGACGATAACGGTGCCGACTTTTCCGGCTTCAATGTCCGCAAGCATGGCTTGAAAACCGGGTCTTTGGAAGTTCGCCCCAGAATAACCGTCATCTGTGTACCATTGCAGATTGGAAAAGCCGTTCTGCTTCGCATAGGTTTCAAGAATACGCTTCTGGTTTGAAATAGAATTGCTCTCACCTTGCAGCTCGTCCTCGTGGGATAATCTCGGATAAAGGGCGGTAATAAGGTTTCGGGTGGTCTGTCTTAACATAGTGTCCTCCATTTCCGACAGCCAGCCCCACTATTCCGTATGACTATCATACCACACGCCGGGGCTGGCTGTACAGTCCTTTCTGCTTCTTTACGTCCCGTCAAATTGCCGATTTTTGTGTAGCAGCTTCCGCTTCCAGCACTTTCAGCATTTTATCGGCGGCGGTGGCGGTGGTGTCCTGCTTGAAATAGCCGGAAACGACAAGGACAGAATTACCTATGCGGATTTCCGTCACGCAATCCGGGCGGCGGGTGCTGCGGTCATTCTTTGGGGTGTTGGTCATAGGCGGCTCTCCTTTCTGTTCATCAGCTTTTTCAGTTGTCCCATTTTCTCCTGCGCCGTGGCTTTTCGGAAGTTGCTCCCGGTAAAGCGGACAGGAGAACACATTTCAATCAGACGGTCATAAATGCGGGCGTGGGCGGTGTCCTCCGGGTGCTGCAAGTCCTCCAGCGTGAGATTAGTCGTGACGATCAGCGGCCTGCCGCTGCGGTAACGGCTGTCAATCACGTTGTAGACCTGCTCTAAGCCGTATTCCGTTCCCCGTTCCATTCCAAAATCGTCAAGGATAAGCAGCGGGAAGCTGCAAAGTCGGGAGATATATTCATTCCTGCCCTCAAAGCTGGCGGCAAGGTCACCCAATATCAATGCAAAGTTTGTCATGCACACGGGGATTTCACGCTCCATAAGGGCATTTGCGATACAGCCCGCAAAATAGCTCTTGCCTGTGCCAACGCCGCCCCATAGCAGATAGCCAATGTTGCGCTCTTTCATGGTTTCCCAGTTCTCCACATAGAAATGGGCGTGTTCCATTTGCGGGCACTTGCCGTTGTCGTTCTCAAACGTCCAGCCCTGCATAGCCGGGTCTGTAAAGCCCCGCCGCTTCAACCGCTCGACAGTTTCAAGGTGACTGCGCTGTTTCTCTGCGGCTTCCCGTTCCTCACGCTCTGCCCGCTGGCAGTCACATTCTGCCGGGTGGCGGTCACGCCCCAGCCATGCGGCGGTTTCTTTGGGGAAATAGCCCTCTTTGGGCTTGTGGCACTTCCCGCAGTATAAAAGCCCGTCCTCGCCGGTGTAGTCCTCCGGCTCCGGCGTGGTGTCGGTCATATTCAAAATCATTTCATCAAATCCATTCGTCATAAGCTCTCGCCCTCCTTACAGGTATAATCGGGTATGCCCTTTTTCGGGGCTTTCTTGGCTGCGTCCTCCTGCGCCCACTTGAAAATCGTGGCTGCATGGCTCTTGTATTTCCTCCCGCTGGAAGCGATATGGCAGGATAGGCGGTCAATGTAATACTCCCACTTGCCGGGAAGCTCTGTTTTCAGCCCGTCAAGCTCCGTATCGGAAAGAATGACATTGTGGTATCTGCCATAGGCGGCGGGGGCGGGGTGTCCCGTTTCTAACTCTCTCTCTTTTTCTATTTCTATATCTATCTCTTTCTCTATCTCTATCTCTGGTGGACAAATGTCCGCTCGATATGGTGGACATTTGTCCGCCCCTGTCTGCGGCAGGGCTTTTTGTTCCTGCAAAGCCAGCCGCGCCCTGCGCTTGCGCTCCCCCTCGGTAGAGGACTGGCCGATTAAAAGCTCAATGTTGCTCATGTAGAGTGCGCCGCTTGGCAAAGGCTCCACAAGCCCCAGCTTCATAAAGATTTTCAAAGCTCTCTCTACGGTACCTACCTGCTGGCGGGTAATGGTCGCAATCATCTGGGCGGTGTAGGGGATATTCTCGTCAAGCTGCAATTTCCCGCCGTTTTTCAGCGATTTCAAGTACAGCTTCAAGAGAATGTTGGAATAGATAACGCCGTCCTGCATACTTTCCAGCAGAACGATTGCATCATCGTCAAAATAGCTCTCTTTCAGCTTGAGGTAGTAATATTTGCGGTTATCTGCCATAGGCTGCGTCCTCCTTTTTCCAGCGTTTGGAATAATAGCGAGGGCATAGTATGATAACCGCCCGGAAGCTCTGTTTGCAGTCACGGGTGCAGCCCCGGCATAGGTCGTTGTAAGTGATACGGTTGCGGTGGTTGAGGAAGAAAGACCATTCCAGCCGCCGCTTCTTGCTCATTCTCGGCAATGGTAAGCTCCTTTCTGCCGTTCCTATCGGTGTAGCGGGATAGGGGGCATTTTCTGTATGTTCTCGGTATCATTTTCGGGCTTTTTCTGCCCTGTAAGCCCCGTTTGGAAGTCGGGGAGTATTGCGGTAAGGGTTCATATCATACCTGTATTTTTGTAGGGTTTCGGTATCATTTCGGGGCGGTCTTTAACGCTCCTGTTCACGCTTTTTCTGCTGGCTCGGTGCGCCCCTTAAAATCTGGTCGATATTGCGTCTGACTGTCTGAAGCTCCTGCGCCCGCTGGCGTTTCTCCCGGTAGTCGTTATATCCGGCGTTCTTCTGGACGGTAAGCTGCTCAATCTCCCTTTGCAGGGCTTTGCTGGCTGGCAGCTTGGTTATTCCATGCTCCCGGAAATAACGGGCGGCTGTGTCCGCTATGATAAAATCGCTTTCGTGCTGTTCCCGGTAGGCTCTCCGGGCTTTCTCCGATTTCTGCGCTTTCAGACCGTCACGGGCGGGCTTCGTGCCGATATAGCCCAAAAGGTTGCGCTGCAATTCCTTTTTCTCCCGGATAGCGGCTTCCAGCCCTTTCAGTCCGGCAAGGCTCTCCTGCGTGGCGGTGTTGGCTGCGGAAATGGCAGCGTCCAGCTCGTCCGGGGAAGAAAAGCCATACTGCTGGTAGAGCATGAGGGTAGCCGACATCTGTTTGAGGTTGTGCATGGTCGCCCACTTCTCATAGCCCCGTCCTTTCCCCTCGGCTCGCTTGGCGGCTATGTCTACCATGCGCTGTACAGCGTCATTGTTCGGGGCGTTTTTCGCTTCTTTTTTCGTCCGTAAGCGGTCTTTGATACTGCCGGGGTATTCCGCTATGGCTGCGGGTTTTTCGGCGGCTCTGGCGGCGTTCTGCTCCAAAACGGAGAGGACAGCAGCCCGGTCAAAATCGTCCCCCAGCTTCCGGGCGGTAATTGGCTTCGTCCTGTCCGGCGTGAGGTAACTTAGCCGCCCCCGGCTCTCCTTGACGGTCACACCATGCCGGAGAAGCAGGGCGGCAAACTCATCAAAGCCGGAAGCAGCGGCAAGGGCTTCCCGGATAGTCCGGCGCAGCTTCGCCTTATCCGTTTCAAACTTGGTCTGCCGGGGCGCGATACCGTCCGCAGCAATAGGGGCGTTGGCTCTGTCAAGGGCAGCCTGTCCTTTCTTCTGCGCCCAATACTCACGCTCGGTAATGCGTTCTTTGCTGCCGTTCAAAAGGTCTATCTGGTAAAGCCCCTCGCTGTGGCACATCTCCATGACTTCGGCTTTCAGATAGTTCATAGCTGCGTCCGTACAGCGGTGCTTGCAGCCTGCTTTCCTGTCCGCTGGCCTGTCCATGTGGGGCAGCATGGGAACCTCCGCAATCCGCAGACTGTTAATGACGATATGCACATGGATATTTTCGGTGTGGCTGTGTCCGTCCGGGTGGGTGCAGACAAGGGCCTGGTGTCCGGGGAAATGCTCGGCGCAGAACTTCTCGCCCAGCTCCTGCGCCCGATCAACGGTCAAGCCGTTGTCCGGGCCGTCCCGTGGGTCAAAGCTGATGATGTAGTGGTGGCTCTTTACGTCCTCCCGTTTCTGGTTCTTGCCGTAGCGGAGATTGGAGCGCATACAGGCAACGGCAAAATCCTCCCCGCCACAATTCAGAGAGGATATGCGGTAGTCTACCCTCGGTATGAGCCGCCCGTCTGCGTCAAGGGTGGGCTTCATGGTAAACTCGTCATGCTCGAATGTGAGGTATTTTTCAGCGTCCCCGTAGTTGGCATTTTTAGAGCTGATATGTTTGAGTATCGCCAACGGCTTCACCTACTTTCTGCAAGACTTCAAACTTCAAGGCGGCAAGGTCGGCGGCGGCTCCCCGCACTTCCTTTTCCAGCCCCCGGTAGGGGCTTCCGTATTCGTTCAGGCTCCGGGCAATCTGGTTTAAGTTGCCGCCGATTTTCCCGTACTCTGCCGTGAGCTTGGAGAGGGCGGCAAGCAGCCCGTCATTGACCGGGGAAACGGTGACAATGGGGCGTATGGTCGCTTTCCGTATGGCTTGCCGGATAAACTCGGACTGGCTGATTTCATAAGCCGCCAGCCGCCCGGTGAAGTCGGCGTATTCTTCATCGGTCATGCGGGTCTTTACCACATGACGGCGGTGGGGCGTATTGTATTTCTTTCGCATGGTCTGTGACCTCCTTTCTCGCCCGACAGGGCGCATAGCAGGGTTTGGGGAAGGCACTCCCCAACAAGATTCCCGCAGGGGCAAAAATAAGCGGAGAGCGAATTTTGGCACCTCGGTAGAATCTTGCTCTGAAAAACTCCGGCGTTCCCCGGCTCCCGTCCTTTCCGCTAACAAAACGTTTCAAAAGGGCTTTGCTACCCGCTATTCCGGCTTATCTTGAAAATTTTCCTTTCACTACCTACAACACCACGCAAAGCAAAATGGACGGAGATTTTTAGAATTTCCCCTCTATTCCCTACAACACCACGCAAGCCGGAATAGGCGGACAATGGCAGTATTTTTTTCTTTGATACCCTCTACGGATAAGTAAGGGATTTTGCCAACTGCGGCGGCTATTTTCCCTTTTGTTTTTTCATACTGGGGATTTTCAAAAATGCCAAACAGGAACGAAAAAAAGCAGCAAATCTGTTGAATAGATTTACTGCTTTCTGGTTGCCGGCGAAGCGGCGGTTATTCAGTTGTAGGCGGTAGGGCTATCTCCCAAAGCGGAACTTGAAAATAGCTGTGAGAAGCGTCTGGGTGATGTAGTCCTCTGTATCTTGGTCTACCCGTCCATTCACACGGGCGGCACATTGTATGCGGCGGCGGTAATACTGCAATACAGTTCCCACCGCTTCCGGCTCCCCGCTGGCGGCTTGGACGATTGTTTCATAGGGGAGAAGCCTATTATTTCTCATATGCCATTCCCTCCATTTCCGCTTGGAGCTGCCGTAGGGCTTTTCGGATATGGTAGCCCGCTGTGCTGCGGCTGCGCCCGTACTGTCTGCCAATTTCGTGCTGTGGAATACGCTTGAAAAAGGACAGGTAAATCATTTCCCGCTCCCGTTCGTCCAGCCGTGACAGGGCTTCCGCAAGTAAACCGCTGCTGAAAATGACCGTATCGCCGCAAAGGGTAAGTATGTATTCCTCGTCCGGCTCCGGGGCTTGGAAATATTCATCTGTCGTGCCTAAAGGGTAGTGCTTTTCGTCTGTGAGGTATTCAAGGGATATTTCTCTTTTGTGCTTCCTGCTCCGTGTCCTCGCTGCGTTGATCGTTGCATTTCGGATAACGACTTTGCAAAAGGCATGGAAAGTGTACTCGATATGTTCCCGATATTCTTCTGTACAGGTCATGGAAAATCCCCCTTTCCTCCCAAAAGGGCTGTGGCTGGTTAGTAGTTGCTTTTTATGATAGTAAGGGGCGGCAGCACTTTAGGCTGTCGCTCCTTGACTGCCTAACTGCAAAACCGGGCGGGGCTGTCAACGGCGGGCGAAGCCCGTTCATCTTGACCGTTGACTGGCTCGGCCGGGTTTGCTATTTATCCGGC
>OGFC01000259.1_pt1 | contig 55402 bp, 45 predicted proteins | sample 1570841 | NCBI WGS metagenome assembly OGFC01 (sample SAMEA2582137, study PRJEB24529) | metagenome | biome: Human gut stool | place: China | collected 2011 | reverse complement strand
TAACTTTGTAAACAATGAAAGTTTCTCTTAAAGATATTGCTCAGGCATTGAATTTATCAAAAGCTACTATCTCATGGATCTTGTCCGGTCAGGGTGAGGCTAAAGGTTTTAGTGAAGCAACAATCAAACGCGTGAAAGAGTATGCAGACTCGGTTAATTATAGACCGAATCAAGTGGCTCGTAGCTTATCTTTAGGGACATCCAATACATTGGGGCTAATAATCCCGTTTATAGGTGATACGTTTTATGCTCAATTAGCTCAAGCTGTTGAGACAGAAGCTGCACGTAATAACTATGCCTTGTTTGTATGTAGCTCGGAGGGGGATGGTGATAAAGAATATAAACTGATACAGATGCTGAAGTCAAAGCAAGTCGATGGTATTATCGTCGCACCGACTAAGGTCTCCAGAAAAGGGATAGATATTTTGACTAAAGACTCTTTGCCATTTGTGTTGGTAGACCGTTATTATCCTAATGTTCCGACTAATTATGTCATTGTAAATAATAGTCAAAGTAGTTATGATCTTGTCTATCATATAGGTAAAAAAGGAGCAAAGAAAATAGTGCTATTAACCACCGATGTTCATCTATATGTAATGAAGCAACGTATAGAGGGCTATCGTAAAGCACTGAGAGATCTGAATTTGTCGAATGATCTGTCTTTGGAGATTTTTGTCGATAGACAAAACTATCGGGTAGATATAGTTGACAAATTGGATTATTTATTCAGTGAACTTCCGGATGTAGATGGCTTTTTCTTTTCCACTCACTACTTAGCTTTGGAAGCCATCCGTTATTTTATAGAACGGAATATCGATTATAAGAATAAATTCCAAATGGGTAGTTTTCATGAAATGACTTCTTTGGATATTCTGGCACCTCGAATGAGTATCTCCAGAATGCCTATTCATGGAATGGGCGTAGAGTCTGTTAAAATATTGTTGGAAAATATTCAGGATAAAGAAATGTCTTATAAGACAATAATCCTTGATAATGAATTGCTTCCTTCTGGATATTCAAAAGATCCATAATCTTTTTTTGCACGATCATTGAACCGGTTAAATTATATTGTTAACATATTTACTTATATATCATGAAAGAATTAATTATAATGAGTATGCTATGCGTAGCAGTTGGAACTATGGCGCAGACAACAACTGCTATTATAAATCCTATACAGCCAGTACAGTATAGAAATGAGAATGGTAAGTTCCAAATTCTATCTTATATCAAAGATGACTGTCTATCTCAAACCCCTCTGAAATGTTATGTAAACGACCAATCTGTTGATCTTGTTAAAACGGAACGAAATGATAGTGTATTGGTTTGGTTACCAATGATCGGAGGAGAAGAACAGTTGAAGGTTGTTGCTGGTAAAAAGACTATTTTGGATCAAACATTTCAAACATTTATTCCGGTAGATTGGGGATATTTTAAGAATGGCGTAATCCATATTATTCAATCATCCCATCAGGACATAGCTTGGATGGATACACCAGAGTACTGCCGGGAAGATCGTATTCGCAATATCATTGTGCCTGCACTTGATATGATGAAGCAGAACAAACATTTCACTTTTGAAATGGAGCAGACTATGTATTTGATGGAGTTTTTGGAAGAACATCCGGAGCGGAAAGATGAATTGATACAATTATACAAAGAGAAAAGATTTACTTGGGGAGCCACCTATAACCAGCCATACGAAGGTTTATCCTGTGGTGAACAATTGATACGTCAATCTTATTATGGTCGGAAGTGGGTTCATGAAAATATGCCGGGATGTGATGATTTGGTTGCGAATAATATGGATGTACCTGGTCGTACGCTACAGATGTCTCAAATATTGGCTAAAAGTGGTATTCCTAATTTATTTGTCAGTAGAATGGCTGAAGGTTTATACGATTGGTATAGTCCGGATGGTTCTAAAGTTTTAACTTTCACTCCTGGAAATTATGGTTGGCCTTCTCTTATCTGGAAGTTTTTCGATAAGGATGCTGCTACAGCATTCCATAAATTGCACCATCGTACGCAATTATGGAGCGGTTATTATGAAAAGCATCAGATACCACCACATTATGCTATTTTAATAAGTTGTGACGCGACTAAACCAGTAGATTTTCAGAATGTAATCGATGAATGGAATAAGATTGCAGAAGAGTCAGAGATACCTTTACCTCGTTTAAAGAGTTCTACCAGTGAGGAATATTTTGATGTAGTTCGTGGACAAGCAACTCAATTTGAAAAAATCTTTGGAGAACGTCCTGATTTATGGCTCTATATTCATGGTCCAGCTCATTATGAGGCTACGAAATACAAACGTGATGCTGCTGTATTATTACCTGCTGCAGAGTCTTTTACTACTTTCTCAAAACTACAAACAGGAGACTTACAAAAGTATCCGCGAAAGTCTTTTGACCGTGCCTGGATGGCTTCTATATATCCGGATCATGGCTTAGGTGGGAAAAATGGAGAAATTACAGATTCTATTTTTGAAGATAGTTTAAGAGTTGGCTATACATTGGGTAAGGAACTGTTGTCTGAGGCATTGAAACAACTCACAGAACAGATAAAGACAAAAGAAAATAATTATGTTGTATTTAACGATTTGACATGGGAAAGAAATGGGCTGGTAACTGTTGAAGTTCCCAACGAAAAGGTATCGGTCAAAGATGAATTTGGAAATTCTGTTAATACGCAAGTAAAGAAAGATAAAGATGGAAAACAGTATGTGACATTTGAGGCGCAGGATATACCTTCTATGGGATATCGCAGTTATTCGATTCAGCGTGGAAAAACTCCGAAAGTATCCATTTCTGTAAATCATTCTTCCAATCAAATAGAAAATGATTACTATAAAGCTGTATTAGGAAATGGAGGTCTCGTTTATTTGTATGATAAGCAACTAGGCAAAGAGATTATTCATACTTCTAAATTTGCATGCGGAGATGTAATCGAGTTAGGATATACAGGAAACGGAGCCGGTGAGTTTACTCGTATCACGGATGTAGTTCCTGGAGATGTCACTTCGTTAAGTTCTTTTGTATCAAAATGGGAAGTTGAAGAATCAGGGGCACTGTATACGCGTTACAAAAGTATACAACCGACAAAACATGCAACTATAGTACAAAATATAACATTCTATCATACTGGTAAGAAAATAGACTTTGATATTACATTGCAGGATTTTGACGGTGCGCATAACCGGCAATATCGTATCGCATTTCCTGCCAATATGATGGGAGAACGTACTATAAATTATGAGGTACCAATGGCTGTAGCTGAAGTCGGAAAAGATGAATTGAAGAAACAACCCGGTGGTTGGGCATGGGGAGGAACCTATGTACATCATCCGGAAGATTCTCACCCTCGTGAAATACAGAATTTTATATCAGCGAATGGGAATGGCTTCGGATTGACTATGTCATCCTGTGTTGCTGTAGCAGATTGGATCGATCCATCCCGTGAACAAGCTGTTTATCCGGTTTTGCAAGGAATTCTTCTCTCATCACACAAAAGTTGTCATGGTGAAGGTAACTGGTATCATCAAAAAGGAACCCACAATTTCCATTTCTCTATAACTTCTCATCCGGAAGGATGGAAAAACGGATATAATTGTGCTATTGCGAATAATCATCCTTTATTCGTACAACAGAAAAACAATAAAGAGGGAAAACTTGAAGAAAGCAATAGTTTTTTCAAACTTTCAGATCCATTTACAGCACTTTCTCTAATTAAAAAAGCAGATAATGAGAATAGCCTGATTATCCGTTTGACTGAAATGGAGGGGAAAGATAAAGAGGTTATGGTAACATTACCGGTATCCGTAAAAAAAGTGATTCGCACAAATTTAATTGAAGAGGAGCAGGATATACTTCCGGTATCTGGAAACCAGTTCATTTTACCTTTAGGTCATCATGCTATTGAAACATATAAATTAGTACTATAATAAAAAATGAATACAATCTTCTTTAAACTAATACCCATCTTATTTGCCTTTTTTATAATGGGCTTTGTAGATATTGTTGGTGTTTCTACAAGTTATGTAAAACAAGATTTCGAATTGAACGACACATTGGCAAACCTATTACCTATGCTGGTTTTCATTTGGTTTGCGATATGTTCTTTACCGACCAGTTTACTAATGGGGCGAATCGGAAGGAAAAAAACAGTATTGTATAGTTTGGGAATTACATGTATTTCTATGTTAATTCCATTGATTTACTATTCTTTTACTACGGTTCTTTTAGCCTTTACTTTATTAGGCATTGGAAATACGGTATTGCAAGTTTCTTTGAATCCTCTTCTGTTGAATGTCATAGCTAAAGACAAATTTACCAGTACATTGACACTGGGACAATTTATCAAAGCAATATCGTCTACTTTGGGGCCGGTTATTGCCAGTGCGATTGTTGGTATTTGGGGAAATTGGCATTTAATTTTTGTCGTATATGCTATTACTTCTTTTCTGTCTTGTTTGTGGCTAGCTATGACTCCAATAAAAGAAATACCCAATACTCAATCTAATCAGAATATTGGAAACATATTTTCTCTATTCCGTAATTCAAAGTTGATGATTGCTTTCTCTGTCATTCTGTTAATAGTCGGTTTTGAAATAGGGTTGATGACAGCAGTGCCAAAATATTTATCCGAACAATGTGATCTTCCCATAGAAAAAGGAAGTTTAGGTTGTAGTTTATATTTTGCGGCTCGTACGCTGGGCACATTTTTAGGAACAATCATACTGGCCCGGTATTCTTCTGGTAGATTCTTGACAATAAACATGATATTGGCAATTGTTGTGTTTTTGATTTTCATGTTAGTTTCTGATACTGCGATTTTATTGATTGCTTTATTCCTGATAGGCTTAAGTTGTGCAAATGTTTTTCCTATCATATTCTCACAGGCTATCCAATCGGAACCGGATAAAGCAAATGAGATATCTGCTTTGATGATTATGGGTGTGGCTGGAGGTGCAATCTTACCGGTTATTATGGGATTGGTTGCAGATAACAGTAGCCAATTAGTCAGTCTGCTGATTCCTTTTAGTGCCTTAATTTACATCCTGATCGTATCTATACAACAGAATAAAACACATAAAAATATTCAAATATGAAAAGTATGAATTCATTGGAACGCTGCATGGCTGTTCTAAACGGGGAAACCCCTGACAGATTACCGATTATCCCTCAATGTTTCATGCTAGCTGTCGAAACAGCTGGTCTGAAGATTAGCGATGTAAACAGAAACGGTCGTAAAATGGCTCAAGCACATATCATTTCGCAAGAAAAGTACGGATATGACGGATGTGTTATTGATTTTGATGATGCCACTATTGCAGAAGCTGTCGGTGCTAAGGTCATTTATCGTGAGGACGAACCGGCTATTGTTGACGAAGAACAGCCCGTATTGAAAGATTTGCGGGATGTCTATGATATGCCGATCCCTGATCCGGCGAGTTCCGGTCGCCTGAACGAGTGGCTGGAAGCAACACGTACGTTGTCTGAAGCTATCGGAGATCATGTATTCATCATGGGACGTGCCGACCAGGGCCCTTTCAGTATTGCTTGCCTGTTAAGAGGAACGACTCAATTCATGATGGATTTATTGACTGAAGACAAACAACTTATAGATGATGTGTTGGAGTATTGCCGGAAAATTAGTGCTGTATTTGCCAAAGCACAAAAAGACGCGGGAGCTCATGTTACATCTATCGGAGATGCTTTTGCCGGTCCTAATCTGATTTCCCCGGACATGTACCGCCAATTTGCTTTGATCCCGGAACAGAAACTGGCTAAAGAAGTGCAGGATTACGGCATTCCTTTCTCTATTCATATTTGTGGTAATACCAATGGTATTATTCAGGATATGGGAACGACAGGAGCCAAAATATTAGAGGTTGATTGGATGCTTGATATCAAAGAGGCCAGAAGATTAGTTCCGGAAGACACTGTCTTAATGGGAAATATCGATCCCAGTAGTCCGCTTGTTATCGGAACGCCATCCGACGTTGATGCTGCTGTAAAAAGATTGATAGAAGCAACAAAGGGCAAACGTCATATTATTAGTTCCGGATGTGCGATGGGACGTAATACGCCTCCTGAAAACTTCAAGGCTTTTATTGAAGCAGCACATCGTTATGGGTCTTATGAAGAAATTATGAAATTACAAAATCTATAAAATATCATGGCAGATTTAAATAAATTATTTGATTCAATTGTTGCCGGAAAATTGGAACCGGCCGTAGAGGTGACAGAACAAATCATCGAAGAAAAGTTAGACATACAATCTGTTATTAACGATTATATGATCAAGGCGATGGAAGAGATAGGTGACCGTTTCCAGAACCATAAGGCTTATGTTCCTGAATTATTGATGGCTGCCCGCGCCATGAAAGGTTCTCTGGATCTTTTGAAGCCACACATGAAGGATGAAAGCATACAAACTGTCGGAAAGATCGTGATTGGAACTGTATTTGGAGACTTACATGACATCGGAAAAAATCTGGTTGCTTCCATGTTTGAAGGTTGTGGCTTTGAAGTCATCAACTTGGGAGTTAATATCCCCAACAGTAAGTTTGTAGAAGTTGTCAAACAAGAGAAACCGGATATTTTATGCTTGTCTGCACTGTTGACAACAACAATGACCAATATGAAAGGGGTTGTTGAGGCTTTGGAAAATGCCGGACTTCGGGACCAGGTGAAAGTTATGGTCGGGGGAGCACCTGTCAATGAAACATTTGCCAAAGAAATTGGAGCAGACGGATATAGTAGTAATGCCAATGCCGCTGTAATCAAAGCGAAAGAATTATTAGCCATCGCATAAAAAATAATCATATGAAAATAGACATGAAAAACTGGATAGCATCCGTTATTGCATCCCGGCAACGGGTGGCTGTCCCTATAATGACACATTCTGGCATTGAATTAATTGGGCATACTGTAAATGATGCGGTTACAAATGGTGAAATACACTATCAGGCAATTAAAGTTTTATCTGAAAAATATCCATCGGCTGCATCTTCTGTTATAATGGATTTGACAGTTGAGGCTGAGGCATTTGGAGCTCAAATCTATTTTTCGGAGAATGAAGTTCCGAGTGTAACAGGACGGTTAGTATCAACTCCGGAAGAAATAGAGATGTTGGGAATTCCTTCATTAAATACAGCTCGCTTACCGGAATATATCAAGGCTAACCAGTTAGTGGCAGCGGAAGCCACCAAACCTGTTTTGGCGGGATGTATCGGGCCATATTCTTTAGCCGGAAGATTATATGATATGTCCGAGATTATGATGGCTATGTATATTGATCCGGATAGTATTAAGTTGCTGCTATCCAAATGTACGGAGTTTATTACACAATATTGTCTGGCATTAAAAGAAGCCGGAGCAAACGGGGTGTTAATTGCAGAACCGGCAGCAGGTTTATTGTCGAATGATGCATGTATGGAGTTCTCTTCTTTGTATGTAAAACAAATCGTAGATGAAGTCCAGGATGATTTTTTCTCTGTTATTTTACATAACTGTGGAAATACGGGACAATGTACTGACGCAATGGTTTATACGGGTGCTGCTGGCTATCATTTTGGAAATGGTATCGATATGGTATCAGCCTTGAATGATTGTCCGGAAGATGCATTGGTTATGGGAAATATTGATCCTGTTTCTGTCTTGAAAATGGCATCTTCTCAGCAGGTGTATGAGCGAACTATGCAATTGCTGACAGACACAGCTGCATACCCAAATTTTGTATTATCATCGGGATGTGATACTCCGCCTGAGATCCCTTTTGCGAATATAGAAATGTTTTACCAGGCATTAGACGATTATAACTCAACGTTAAAATGATAGAAACATATACTTTTAAAGATAAAGGCTACCATCCTTTCCTCGTCAGGGAAGGATGGCAGGTTGCCCAACTCAATTATGTAGAGAAGCATGGTTTGGATGATATTGACCAGATAGAAGTCCACAACCAGTCAGATGAAGCATTCATTTTGTTTAAAGGGAAAGCTGTATTGGTTGAAGCGCTGGTAGAACAAGAGAATATTCATTTCAATTGCCAATATATGAAACCGGGAGTGACTTATAATATTCCAGCTGGAACCTGGCATGAAATAGCCATGAACCGGGATGCGAAAATTATTATTGTGGAACGCGCAAATACCCATATACAAGATTGTTCATATTCCAAACTGACAGAATCTCAGAAACAAGTTTTATATTCGAAAATTAAGGATCAATTATCATAAGAGTATGAAAGTGTATGTATTGTGGGGATTTTTAGGAAGCGGAAAGACAACGCTGATCAACCATTTTTTACTTACCCATTTAAAAGATAAAAATGTTGTAATCATTGAAAATGAATCCGGAAAAGAATCCATAGATGGGATAGAGTTGCAGAATCAACATTATTCCGTTGTGGATTTAAAATCCGGATGTGTTTGTTGTACGCTTCGTTTAAAGCTGGCAGAGGTGTTGGAAGAAATTAAACATTCACTCAAGCCGGAGTGGGTTTTGATGGAACCTTCCGGTCTGGCTTCACTGGAGGATCTGTTGCAAGTTCCCGGGCTTTGCATAGATGGTACTATTACTTTGCTGGATGTAAAGATGTATGATTTTATGATGAAACTGAATCCGGATTTTTATCGTCGTCAGTTTTACTTATCTTCTGTTTTGTTTCTGACGAAAACGGAATCGATAAGTTCAGAAGAAGTCAAACAAATTGTTGATAAGCTATTATCCATTCAGCCTCAACTGCAAATTATTGAAGATTATCGTTTGCTGGATGAAGCTGAATGGAAAACCATATGGGAGAAAAGCAGTCTTCAGAAAAGAGTATTTTTGCCATTTACATCAAAGGCTGCACCTCCTCTATTTTCTACAGAAACTATCGTATTGGAGTCTCCGATAGACAGGCTTTTTTTCAAGACGGAATTTTCCAGGATTAATACCCTGTTTGGAAATCAGATTATTCGTGCAAAAGGTTTACTTCAACAACAGGATGGGACGTGGTCCAGATTTGATGTTACCGGAAGCGATTATTTGGAAAAAACAATCCCCGATTTAGAAAGAGAAGAGAAAAGTACTATTTCTGTCTGGTGGAAAGACAAAGAAGATATCAGTCCTTTAGGCTGGATTTCTCCTTTTTTAAATGCAGAAGAACAACGCTGTACCATTGAGGATCTGATAATCTCAGATGAGGAGTTGTTTCTATACATGGGATTCAAAGGAAGTACGCCTGATGCGTACACCTATGAGATAATACAAACTTTAAAAAAAGAGGCTTTGGGAATTTGTCGGCCTCGCTTAGGATATCGTTTTCTAACCGGAAGAAAACTTGATCGGCAACATTTGCTCATTGGTGATCGAGTTTTCAAGCCGGACTATACCATTACAAAATATCTTCAAGAGGCTGATATATATGCAATAATGGTAGCTTCCGTTGGAGCAGAGCTGGATGCTTGGATTCAAGAAAAACGTCTGGCAAATGATATAATGGAAGCTTTCATTGCCGATGCATTGGGTTCACTTATTGTTGAAGCAATCGTTTCCTATGGGTTGGCATCGTTGACCGAAAAAATGAAATTTAACCAATTAAAGACCAGCAACTCTTATAGTCCAGGCTATTGTGGCTGGAACGTGCGTGAACAACAACTTCTTTTTTCATTGTTACCTCAAGCTTTTTGTGGCATTTCACTGACAGATTCCAGTCTGATGCTTCCTATCAAATCAGTCAGTTCCCTAATAGGAATAGGCAGAAATATTGAAAGAAAACCTTATGGATGCTCAATCTGTCAGAGAAAAGATTGTTTTAAGAAGAAAGAAGTGTTCTAGTCTTTTGACGGATGTTTCTCCTTGGGGAAACTTTTGTTCCATTCGGAAGAAGTTTTAGTTTCCTTTGGGAGAAACAGTATTTACGTTGCAGCTTATTGGCACTAATTACATTTGTAGAATCTGTTTGCCCAGCAGGTACAGATCAGTCGATGTTTATCCCGGAATAATCTTATACCCTGCTGCCGTCAGCGTATATTGTATCTGGTCGATGTGATCCTGGTTGCGGGTTTCCATTTCCAGGCGGAGATAGCAACCGTTGATATCGGCTGTATGGCTGACCCGTTCATGGTGTACGGAGACTACATTGGCACCTGTACCGGCAATAATTTCAGAAACATGCTGTAACTGTCCGGGTTTATCAACTAGTTCGATCGTCATGGTATAAGAACGGCCGGATTTCTGCAGACCACGTCCGATCACACGCGAGAGGATCGTTACGTCGATGTTGCCACCCGATACCAGGCAGATCACTTTCTTCCCTTTGACCGGAACCTTGTTGAACATGGCGGCAGCAACTGCGACGGCACCGGCTCCTTCGGCTATCAGCTTTTGCTGTTCGATCAAAGCCAGGATGGCGGTGGATATTTCATCGTCGCTAACGGTTACAATCTCGTCAACATATTCGCGGCAATATTCAAACGTATGTTCACCCGGTTCTTTTACGGCAATACCATCGGCAATCGTGCGGACAAAACCCATTCGTTCGATCTTGTTGTGCTCAATGGAATTAAGCATACTCGGAGCGCCACTGGCCTGTACGCCATATACTTTTACATTCGGATTCAGGTGCTTGATCGCAAAGGCGACTCCTGAGATCAGGCCACCCCCGCCAATGGGAACGATAACGGCATCCAGGTCAGGCAACTGTTCCAGTAACTCCAGGCCGATTGTTCCCTGTCCGGCAATCACATCGTCGTCATCGAAGGGATGAACAAAGGTATACCCTTTCTCGTCTCTCAGCTTCAACGCTTTCTGGTAAGCATCGTCGTATACGCCTTCTACCAGACAAACGTCGGCACCGTACCATTTGGTCGCTTCTATTTTGGAGATCGGAGCATTGTCGGGAAGGCAGATCAACGATTTGATACCCTGTGTAGTAGCTGCCAGAGCAACTCCCTGCGCATGGTTTCCGGCGGAACACGCCACGACGCCTTTCGCTTTCTCTTCTTCCGTCAGTTGGGATATTTTAAAACAAGCCCCGCGGACTTTGAATGAACCTGTTATCTGCAAGTTTTCCGGTTTCAGATATATCTGTGAGTCCGGGTTGATATTGGGTGCACTAATCAAATCCGTGCGACGGATAACTGTTTTCAGGGCAAAAGATGCCTGATAAATCTTATCAAGTGTGAGCATTTCTTTATTTGTTAAACCTTCGGCATTTACATTGGGCAAAACCGTTCTTACTCTATTTTGAGGGGGCAAATATAGGGAGAAATAATATATCTCATCGAAACAATAACGCTTTTTTATTATCTCGCTAATATTTCGTATATTTACGCCCCGGAATTATTTCCATTCAGGGGCTGAATATAGAAGAAAGAGCACGATATAAGTATATGAAACCAGAGGATATTGAAGATTTCACAGGAGAAAACGAAAACGAGGAAATAGAGCAAACAAATGCAGACTCTCAACCAAATGAGCCGTCTGATGCTGCTACACATTCGGAATACAAAATACCCGGTAAAGGGGAAGGACGTGTATCCTATCATCTCTCAGGGATGTATCAGGATTGGTTTTTGGATTACGCTTCGTATGTAATCCTGGAGCGTGCCGTGCCGCATATCAACGACGGATTGAAGCCGGTGCAACGTCGTATCCTTCACTCTATGAAACGTCTGGATGACGGACGGTATAATAAAGTGGCCAATATTGTCGGACATACCATGCAGTTTCACCCGCATGGTGATGCTTCTATCGGCGATGCGCTGGTGCAATTGGGACAGAAAGACTTGTTGGTCGACTGTCAGGGAAACTGGGGTAATATTCTGACCGGTGACGGTGCCGCTGCTCCCCGTTATATCGAAGCGCGTCTTTCCAAGTTTGCTCTTGAAACGGTGTTCAACCCGAAAACAACCCTTTGGCAACTGTCTTATGACGGACGTAACAAAGAACCGGTCACTCTTCCGGTGAAATTCCCTCTGCTCCTGGCTCAGGGTGTGGAAGGTATTGCGGTTGGTCTTTCTTCCAAAATATTGCCGCATAACTTCAATGAGTTGCTGGACGCATCGATCGCCTATCTGAAAGAGGAGGAGTTTACTTTGTATCCAGATTTCCAGACGGGAGGATTTATCGATGTAACAAAATATAATGACGGCGAACGCGGTGGTTCCGTAAAAGTCCGTGCCAAAATAACAAAGCTGGATAACAAAACATTAGTTATCAGTGAAGTTCCTTACGGTAGAACGACTTCTTCCCTGATCGAATCGATCCTGAAAGCAAATGATAAGGGAAAGATCAAGATTAAGAAGGTAGACGATAATACGGCAAGCGGCGTAGAGATTCTGGTGCATCTGGCTCCGGGCGTATCATCGGATAAAACGATCGATGCCCTGTACGCATTTACCGATTGTGAGATCAGTATTTCTCCGAACTGTTGTGTGATCATGGACAACAAACCCCACTTCCTCACGGTAAGTGACGTGTTGCGCCATTCAACAGACGATACCTTGCATCTGCTGCGTACCGAGCTGGAAATCCATAAGGCGGAGCAGGAAGAAACGCTGTTCTTTGCTTCCCTCGAAAAGATATTTATCGAAGAACGTATTTATAAGGATAAAGAGTTTGAAAATGCGAAAGATATGGATGAAGCGATTGCCCATATCGACTTGCGCCTGACTCCGTTCAAACCTGATTTTATCCGTGAAGTGACCCGCGAGGATATTCTTAAACTGATGGAGATCAAGATGGGTCGTATCCTTAAATTCAATTCGGATAAGAGTAATGCCCTGATTGCCCAGATACGCGAAGAGATCGAACGTATCAACCATCATCTGGAAAATATCGTAGATTATACGATCGATTGGTTCGTTATGCTGAAGGAGAAATATGGCAAGGATCATCCGCGTATGACCGAAGTACGCAACTTCGATACGATTGAAGCGACCAAAGTAGTGGAAGCAAACGAAAAACTGTATATCAACCGTGCCGAAGGTTTCATCGGTATGAGCCTGAAAAAGGACGAGTATGTTTGCAATTGCTCTGATATCGACGATGTTATTATTTTCTATCGCAACGGTACGTATAAGATCGTGAAGGTTTGTGATAAGATGTTTGTCGGAAAAGACGTATTATATCTGAATGTGTTCAAGCGCAACGATAACCGTACGATCTATAATGTTATCTATCGCGACGGTAAGGTCGGTTATAACTATATCAAGCGTTTTGCAGTTACAGGGGTAACGCGTGACAAGGAGTATGATGTAACGAAAGGATCAGAGGGATCACGTGTCCTGTATTTCAGTGCCAACCCGAATGGAGAAGCTGAAACGGTGAAAGTGATACTGAAGCCTAAACCACGTCAGAAGTTGCTTGTCTTTGAGAAAGATTTCAGTGAGATTGCTATCAAGGGACGTGGTTCGATGGGTAATATCCTGACAAAAGCCGATGTGCATAAGATCAGCCTGAAACAAAAGGGTAGCTCGACTCTCGGAGGACGTCAGGTATGGTTCGACTGGGATGTGTTACGCCTGAACTATGACGGACGTGGCGATGAATTGGGCGAGTTCCAGAGCGACGATGTGATCCTGGTTGTTTTGCGCAACGGTGACTTCTACACAACGAACTTCGATCTTAGTAACCATTACGAAGATAATATACAGATAATCGAGAAATTCGATGCGAATAAGGTATGGACGGCTGCCCTGTATGATGCAGATCAGAAATATCCTTATATGAAGCGCTTCCAGCTTGAAGCCGGCAGCCGTAAACAGAACTTCCTGGGGGACAACCCGAAGAGCCGCTTGCTGTTGCTTACCGACGAAACGTATCCGCGTATCGAGGTGGTATTCGGTGGTCACGACGCTTTCCGCGAACCTCTTGTGCTGGATGCCGAAGAGTTTATCGCTGTGAAAGGCTTCAAAGCGAAAGGCAAACGTATCACTACCTTTGAGGTAGAAACAGTCAACGAACTCGAACCGACCCGGTTTGCGTCACCTGATCAACCGACAGGAGAGGGGAACACTGGTAATTCGGAGGATGACGATGAAGAGCTGGATCAGAGTAATTCGGATATTATCGATGAGATAACAGGACAGATGAAACTTTTTGATGAATAGTCTTTGAGGCAGATAAAAAGTAAAATCTCCGCTGAAAAACTTGCAGATTAATAAAAAAGGATTACCTTTGCACCGCAATCCAAATGCGGCTGTGGTGTAATTGGTAGCCACGCCAGACTTAGGATCTGGTGCTTCACGGCGTGGGGGTTCGAGTCCCTTCAGCCGCACAAAATGCAAAATCCTTCTAAGATGTTCTTAGAGGGATTTTTGTTTTATGCTGGTTGTTAGATGGTTACGACGTTTTCTTTCCTCTCTCAGAAATAGATAAATCATATCGAAATAAGGTTGTTTAGGTGCCAAATCGGGGATTAAAATGTGTGGTTCATGGCTGGCCACTCTTTAACATTTTACTGGGTGCTTAACTGGTTGAAATATAATTAAATATCTTGTGAAACTCTCCCACTGTTTAACATTTAAAAGACGTGTTTTTATGAAGAAAACAACATTCAAGGTGACTTACTTTATAAGGAAAGATAAGTCTTATACTAATGGTGAAGTTCCTATAACTATTAGAATTACTTTAAATGGGGAGCGAGTTGAATTTATAGGTAAACATAATGTTGACCCTACTTTATGGAATCAAGCGACAAATCGAGCAATGGGTAAATCTGCTGCGGCTAAGAGTTTGAATACTTATTTGGATCATGTATATATCAAACTTTGTGATTCGATGCGTGATTTGGAAGAAAGAGGAATTGAAGTAACGGCAGCGAATATTAAAGATAACTATCTGGGGATAATAAGTTATAAACAGGTTACTTTATTTTCTGCTTATGATGAACACAATGATAAGATGAAGGCTTTGATAGGAAAAGGCTATACCTATGCTACATTAGAGCGTCATTATACAACAAGAAATCATCTTGTGGATTTTATCAGAACGAAATATAATAAAGATGATATTCCATTAGAGCGAGTTGATAATGCGTTTGTGACTGACTTTGAATTTTTTCTTAGGTCTGAAAAGAACATAGGGAATAATACGACAGTTAAGTATTTACGTAATTTGGGGAAGGTGTTGCGAATAGCCTTTGACGCTGGTTTAATTAAAAAGAACCCGTTAAGTACAGTTCGTTTACATGTTGAGGATATTGATCGTCCATTTTTAGATGAAACAGAATTGCAGACATTATTTAATAAGACGTTTACAGTTCAGAGACTGGAGCAGATTAAAGATGCTTTTCTATTCTGTTGTTTCACTGGTTTGGCTTTCATTGATGCAAAGAACCTAACACAAGAACATCTTTATATGACCTCATCAGGTAAAGTATGGATTAAAATGCAGAGACAGAAAACGAAGAAATGGTCACATATACCATTATTGCCACAAGCAAAAGCGATTTTAGATAAGTATGAAAAACATCCAATAAGAAAGCAAGGCTTTCTTTTACCTTTTCCTACGAATCAGAAAATGAATGCTTATTTAAAGGAAATTGCGGAGTTGTGTGACATTTCTAAGAATCTGACAACGCATTGTGCCAGACATACTTTCGCAACTACTGTAACGCTTGCAAATCATGTCTCAATGGAATCTGTATCTAAGATGCTAGGACATAGTTCTATCCTTATGACTAAGATCTATGCAAGGATTTTAGATAGTTCGGTGGAAAGAGAAATGGATGAACTCGAAAATATATTAAAGTTCAATATTGATGATTAATGTATGTATTAAAACAAAGAATCCTGTTTCCTGTAATGGAGACAGGATTTTTTATCCTTAATTTTGTCACATCAAACAAATAAAAGGATATGGCACAAATTAATTTCCCCATAAATAGACTAAAACAGATAGAACCATTATTAATAGAATACTATTATTTCGACCGTCCGATGCTTCATAACTCATTTGAGACGATACATGATATCTATATACAGAACGGCTATTTCTCTAAAGAGTCAGAAGAAATTTATCTTTCCGTACCGTCTTTCAAGCAAGACTATATGGAAACCACTTCAAATGCTAATAAAATGTATGAACGTGTTATGAATGTTGGTAAGGCTATCGTTATAGATTTAGGAGAATACGACCATGATGTTATTCGCCAAATGTATTTCGATTATGTGGATGAAGAAACCCTTACGGACAATGACTGGAATATAAGTTATGCGCTTGTTATAATAACTGCCATATATTATAAATACGTAAAAACAGATGGTTTCTTTGACCTTTGGGAGTTTATATTTAATTCTACACAAGCTACTTACTCAACTGTTGTTAGACCTGACCTTCTAAAACTCTATGAGTTATTCCATCTAAAGAAGAAAATTAAAAGTGATACAATCCGTATAGAATACAACAATGAAGTAATAACTTTAGACAACTTCGATAATTGGTTTACTAACATGATTACTCCTTATCTGGATAAGTATTTAGGGGTTTCAAGTTTAGAAGAAGCGCAAACAGAACTGGATACAGACTATCCAAATAAAAGGAAAAAGGGAAGAAAGCGTACTAATCAGGCCGCTGATATGATGTTGATGGGAACTTGTAATCTTTTACAACATTCTTCATTCGCAGAACCTAATGTTACCATAAACAAAAGCCAGGCTGAATTTCTTCTTCGTTTCCTGAAATATCTGGGATTAATTGAGGAAGATAGCAGCAAAGACGATATTTTAAACCTTCGTGCAACTCTTAGCAACCTAAGGAAAAATCCCCCAACGTTCGACTGGTGGTCTATACCTATGCAAAAACAATCACCTAATAATCCGTTTGACGAGAAACTAACAAATGCTTGGTGATAAATTTTTTACTTATTCATTTTGTCATAAACATCTAAAAGACAGCATTATAAAAAATACGCCTAAACTTCGCTTTATTTCTTTATAGGAATAGGGGGGCTCATACCCCCATCTTTGCAGTGTAATCAACAACGAGAGGTGCACATCTCAATAGTTGATTTCCTGAACTCCTGAACAGAAAAGAGGGAAAACATTTAAATAAAAAGTATTATGACTACATTAAACATTACATTCGAAAGCAAAGCAGTAAAGAACTATGACAACAATGGTGCACATGAAGCAGCGAAACTGATTATGAAGAAACATGAGAACCTGAGTGTTAAATTCAAAACAGATAAAGACAATTACCCTTACGCTTGGTTGGAGTCTAAAAGTGTGGCAGGTTTTAAACTTCGTTTGAATCAGGAAGAATTGATCTGGATTATGAAATACCTGAAAGAAGGAGAAACAGATGATTTAAATGCTAAACCAGAAAATGTTGAAGCTTATAAGGAAGGAGAAGATAGTGATATTCAACTTCAGATATTCAAGCAATTGATAGAAATTGGTAAAGTTCTCCAATTCATTCCTACATTCCGTGAAACAAATGGTTATATCAGTGCAACAGCTTCTTACATGAAAGGTAAGATCTTTTTCAGACTGGAAAGAACGGAAAGCTTAGTTGAATACTTACAGGAAAAAACCCTTATTTAATTACTAACCCCAAAAGAGGAAGTTCAAAAGCTTCCTCTTTTAAAACTTCAATCATTTAAAACTAAGCTTAATATGAATACACAGACTATATATATCAATAAAAAAGAGAACGGTAAAATCCAGTATCTTACAGAAGTTCTTTCAACTATACCAACTAACACAATCTTATACAAGACACTTACAGGTTTAGGAGCAACTTACGGAGAGTTGAAAGCGGATAGAAATTCTATCATTATCGAACCCAATGTTCCCGTTATCGTTGGTAAGTGCAAAGACGTGAAGCATAAAGAAGATAATTTGTTTGGTGTATATGAAGGAGTTTATACAGATGATGTTATAAAATATCTGGAAACTTCAACAGATAAGAGGATAAAGATACTTACCACTCCTGAAAGCTTTAGCAAAGTCAAAGATGCTTTTGAAGCTATGGATATACATATATATTCCACATGCTTTCTGTTATTTGATGAATGCCATAAAATTGTAAAAGATGTTGATTACAGGTCAGATATAGTACTTCCGATTGATGATTTCTTTTTGTTTGATAAAAAGGCACTTGTCTCGGCTACTCCAATCTTATTCAGTGATAAACGTTTTGAGGAAAAGGGATTTCAGGTAATTAAAATAGAACCAACTTTTGAGTATAAACTCCCGATCACTCTAATTCACACTAATAATGTACTGGAACGTTTAAAGAGAACTTTTTCGGAATTAGATACAACAATCTGTTTCTTTATCAATTCAACGGATATGATTTATTCTTTCATTAAGCAATTACAGCTAGAAGATAGTTCAACTGTGTTCTGTGCAAAGAAAAGCGTTGATAAATTGAAAATTAACAAGTTTAGGAATGCTTTTGAGTATTGGAATAAGGATAAAATGAAGAAATTCAATTTCTTTACAAGTCGTTTCTACAATGCGTTAGATATAGAACTGGAAATAAAACCGACAGTCATAATGATAACGGAAGTTTATTTCTCTGAATACTCAATGATCGACCCCAATACTGATGCGATACAAGCAATTGGCAGATTTAGGAACGGAGTTGAAAATGTTTATCATATCTTTAATACGAATACAAATTTCCCTCTTCGAACATTAGAAGAGATCAACGGATATTTACAGGGTTGCGAAGATGTTTACAAAAAGTTAAAAACACTGTATGAGTGCGCAACTACTGAAGGAGCAAGAGACTCTTTTAAATCAGCTTTGAATATTATTCCGTATAACAAAATGTTGGATAGAGAAGGTAAGAAAAACTTTTTTGCAATCGACAATTACAGAGATGAAGCTTTATTAAAGTCCAGTTTTAATAATGAACAAGGAGTAATTGATAATTATAATAGCAATAAACTTTTTGATGTTTTACATTTTTCCAGTTATTATCCGTTGGGCGACTATGAGAGATTGAAAAGAGATAATAAGTCTGTATCACTTAAGGAAAAACGTAAAGAGATTGTCCGTCAGTTAGAATTGCTGGAAGGAGATTACGAAACAGATATGATAAGAGAGTATAAAAAGGAATTACGTTTTGCTGATCCATTTATCGTTGAAGCTTATGAAACAGTTGGTAAGGAAGTGATTGAATCCCTTAAATACTCTATGAAGCAAATTAAAGAAGCTATGATATTAAAGAAAGTGAGAGAGAAAACAGAAGGTACAGAGTTTATCCAGTTGGTTAAAAATTCGTTTCAAGTTGGACAAAAATATAAGCTCAAATATATAAAGGAAGAATTAACCCGAATTTATCAGCTTATAGAGCTTCGACCTCAAAAAGCAGTCACAGGGCAGTCTATTCGAGATTTTTTTGATGTAAGGGAATGTAAGATTGGAAATGTGAAGGCGTTGTTGTTAGTTGAAGTATTGATATAGGTGATAGTACTTTTTTTCTAAGATAATGGTTTTATAGTCCCTGTTCAAAAAAAGTACTCTCATTGAACCTATATTCATAAGATATACTTGAGTTCATATTTTAGCATATCCAGATAGCTTGCTTTGGATATGCTTTTTTGTGTATATCTGGAAAAGTAAAAACGGGTACTCCCATTACTGGAAATACCCGCAAAAAATAATTGTGTATCAATAGAGAATTGGATTAAGAATATTTCTTTCTTTTCTTAATCCGATTTTTAACAATGGGGACTTCTGTATAACTTTCGGTTGGCATGATACGCCTTCTTTTGATTGTTTCTACAATCTCTTTATAAACTTCTATTCTATTAAACGGTTGTGGATTATATTCTACCATAATATATTTTATTTGTGCTGTTTATTGATTAATCTGAAAAAGAGGCAGTTTTTGATCTTGAAGAATACACGAAGTTACTGATAAATAGAGAGTCTACAAAGTGAATAGGCACTAATCTAAAAATACGACCTCAAACATATATACATTAATATATATAGCCTTTATTTAATCCCCCTCTCCTATAAAAGAGCAAGGTCTTTTTCTTTTTACTTGTTGTTGCCTGTAAATAAGTCTATCCAAACTAAAAATAGATACTATGCGTTCATGAGTCCACTACTCTTTAAGACCCCCCTCAGATAGTGAGAGAGAAAGAAAATACTTACAAGTTTTCCTACTGGATTGGTCTAGCGGGGCTATTAGTCTATTTGGCTACTGTCTGGAAAAGTCCAGAATAGGGTATATTTAGCAGACTGAATTTATTGTCATTCAGTAAATATATCAATCTAATCCTTTACTTGGTGATATTCCTTTCAATCTCATAAATCTGTAATTAACAATCAACTAACTTATTAAGCAACAACATTATGGAAGGAGTTTTGAAAGTATGTGATATGCGTTTACTGGATCACATAATAGTGACAGACAGCGGATATTTATCTTATGCAGATGAAGGGAGGATATTATGAAGCCGTTTCTTGCTTTATGCTTCGCGATATTATTTATGTCTAAACATCCTCAACAATTTATCATTCTCTGTCTTGCTTATATGGCTTTATTCTTGATAGCTTTTTTTATTCTGGATAAGAGGGATAAAATGAAAAAATGATCTGGGAAAATATTCACTTCTTATAGATGTGAATGTTTTCCTAATTATCAGACAGTTACGTTTTGGCTGTTATTTCAGACAGCTAATAACAATCACTTTTATAGATAATCAATTAAAACTGAATATTATGAGTTTAAAGTATAGTACTACTACTGCGGATTATATGCAATGGGAAGAAATGACCAATTTAGTTAGACGATTGAGTAAAGACGGAAATTATAAAATGTCTTTACTTATTGCTGTTGGTTGCTTCTGGGGATTGAGGATTAGTGATATTCTAGCTTTACGTTGGGAGACTATTCTTTATGTGGATGAGTTTACCATACAGGAAAGAAAGACAGGTAAGGCAAGAACGATACGTATTAATTCTCAATTAAAGAGACATATCTCTGATTGCTACGATCGAATAAAGCCTGTTAGTGTTAAGTCTCCAATTCTGGTAAGCCAAAAAGGTACGATATTTTCTATACAGCGAATAAATGTGCTGTTAAAGGAAATAAAAGTCAGATACAGGATAAAAGTAAAGAACTTTAGCTGTCATTCTCTAAGGAAGACGTTTGGCAGACAGGTTTATAATCAGAATGCTGAAAATGCGGAATTGGCTCTAGTTAAGTTGATGGAGTTGTTTAATCATTCCAGTGTGGCGATCACCAAGAGATATTTAGGATTAAGGCAGGAAGAAATATTGCAGACTTACGATTCTCTATCCTTTTAAATGGAGATACTCTATTGACAATCTAAACGCTTTTCGTAACTTTGTGGCAATTCCTTACACCTAAAGAGATAGGAGAGTTAAGGAAGGACATAAAAACGAAAGGTGTTATTGATATTATCTTCTAAAGTCGAACTTCGCAACTTTGATATTGGAATGAAGATGATAGCAATAGCACCCGCATCTTTTGTTATAGACTTACCTGAAAGGGTAAACTATATCTCAATGGGTGTGGGTTGCTGTTGTTTTATCTATTCCAAGGGCAATGCGAAGGCCTGACTTTAGGATAAAATAAATACAGTTCCCACACCTTTTTTATGCTTAATTGTCTATCGTAGGGAACAGGTAGACGGAATAAGTAAAGATATGAATTTAGTTTCAGCGAAAAATGTGTTAGTAAGAGAAGTGCAAAATGAACAAACTTCTCATACGAGAAAAGATCTTTGGGGAAATGCAGGAAGTGTAATAAAAATACAAGAGTATGCAATTGCTTCTGCAGAGCAAGGTCAAACTGTAGAAGAATGTAAAAATTGGTTTAAGCAATTTTTAGAGGAAAACTCTATAGAGGATAAAAGTGAATGTGGAAAATACTCTGAGATTGTTGGTTTTATGCAAAGTGTTGTTAGTCGTTACATATCTAAATCAAAAAAATCATGAAAATACATTTTACACAAAAGGCTTTAATAGTTATCTTTTCTCTGCTATTTAGTTTGTGTCTATATGCACAAGATTCTACCCCTGTTACTATTCATGTGGAAAAAGCAGGAACTTTATCCTCTTATATTGCAGATAGTAAAAAGTACCAAATAACTAATCTAAAATTAACAGGAAATTTAAATGGAACAGATATTAGATTAATCAGGACTATGGCGGGTAGTAATGAGTGGGGAAATAAAACGGACGGGTTATTGTCTATTCTTGACTTATCTGGAGTAAATATTATTGGTGGAGGATATCCTTATTACTATTCTTATGCTGATAGTTATAAGATAGAGAATAACAATACTATTGGAAGTTATGCTTTTTATAAGTGTACTAGTTTAACAAGTATAACTATACCTAATAGCGTTACTTCTATTGAGGAGAGTGCTTTCTATGAATGCACTAATTTAACAAGTATAACTATACCTAATAGTGTTACTTCTATTGAAAAGGATGTTTTTGGATGGTGCACTAATTTGACAAATGTAATTATACCTAATAGTATTACTTCTATTGGGAGTAATGCCTTTTGGAGGTGTAGTCGCTTAGCAAGTATAACTATACCTAATAGTGTTACTTCTATTGGAGGAGGAGCCTTAAGTTGGTGTACCAGTTTAAAAGAGATCCTTGTTATGGAAGGAAATATAAATTATTCTGATGTTGATGGCGTTTTATATAATAAAGATAAAACTCTATTAATTAGCTATCCTAATGCAAAATCTGTATCGTATAAAATACCTAATAGTGTTACCTCTATCGAGCGGGGAGCTTTTGATGGGTGTGTTAATTTAACAAGTATAACTATACCAAATAGTGTTACTTCTATTGGAAAGTATGCTTTTAATGGGTGTGAAGAATTAGTTAATATTTATAATTACAATTCTACTCCTTTAATTGTTTCAAATGTTTTTACTTCAGACACTAAAAATAATTGTACATTAAATGTTCCGAAAGGTTCCTATAACGCTTATTGGTCTGCAAAAGAATGGGGGGATTTCAAAACTATTATTGAGATAGATTCTGATCCTACTGTTCCTACTGTAAACGAGACGATACAAACTACGTCAGAATTTAATGTTGTTTCAAATAAAGATGGAATTACAATTGATGTAAAAGAACCTATGAATATTCAGTTATACAGTATCAATGGAAAACTTATTTGGCGTAAGTTGATCAAAGGAAATGAAAATATACAATTATCCCAAGGTATATATATTGTTTCAACAGGAAAGCAAACTCAAAAAGTAATAATCAATTAAAAATATATCAAAATGAAAACTTACAGATTTTTTACAGTTATCTTGATGGTTGCATTGTGTTTTAACTTCGCGTCGTGTGGTAATGATGACGATAATGGTGGTGAACCTAATCCAAACATTCCAGAAATGAGAGTGGCAAAAATTGAACTTACATCTAATAATCAGAATGCCCATGCAATAATGGATTATACTTATTCTGATAGTAAAGTATCTAAAGTTGTTATATCTGTTTCTGGAAATGATATTCCTTGGTCTGGCTCTGGAAGTAAAAAACCTTGGACATTTGAATATAAATATCAAGGTGATAAAGTTTCAATAGTGCAAACGAACGATCATTTCTATGATGAAGGCTCGTTTACTGATGTATGGACGTTGAATAAAGAAGGGTTTGTTGAAAGTACAGAAAATGCGACATGTTCGTATTCTGATGGTTATTTACAATCTATTAAAAATGATTCAAACGTTGGAGCTAATTTTACTTATGATCAACAGGGTAATTTAATTAAAAGTATAGACATTGATGGATATGAGAAAATAACTTATACTGATATTCAAAATATAGGTGGACTTTATGTTGCATATAGAGACAATGATAATGTTTATCCTTTTTCTTGTGGATATGGAGATAGTTATTTCTTTTCTGGCTTAATGGGTAAAGCAACAAAATACTTACCTAAAGAAGCAACTAACGATGACGGTTATTTACGTTTTAGTTATGAGTTGGATGATTATGGATATGTAAAAACCATAAAAATAGAAGAATGCTATGAAGATTCTGGAAAGAAAATAACTAATAACTGGACTGAAACGTACATCTACGAAGAAGTGAAATAATATCTTTCTATTGAGACAGTATTTTAATAAGGTTACTTTTATAGTCCTTTCTAAAATGCTGTATCTCTTTATCTGTGATAACTAGTTTAATTATACGGGAGCGTGTAATAAGATTTAATTTATTGGTGCTAAATCGGGGATTTTTCGATTTTGAGAGTATAAGAAAATGACGTAAGTGGCTGATAGATAGCTATGCCGGCCGTGGGGGTTCGAGTCCCTTCAGCCGCACAAAATGCAAAATCCTTCTAAGATGTTCTTAGAAGGATTTTTTGTTTAATGCTGTTTACTAGGTTTGTCTTAGCCAGTCTTGAATAACCCTAAAATCAATAGAATCATACTCGTAATCGGTAAATAAATCTATATCATCAGAGATACGGTGTCCTAACTGTAAACTCAATGATGTTCCACCTACAAGCTGAAAAGGTTGAAAAAGTTCATTAGACATTAATTGTGTCAATACCTTTTTTAGTAATGGTGTTACTGTTTGATATTTGAGTTTTGTTGGCATAATTCAGATATTTTTGAATATTAGATTTTAGATTGACTGCATACTTATTATTTAAGTCCAGCAACGACAGGATTGTGTCTCTACCATAGAAACGAATTGTTTCAAGTATTTCTTTTTCATTTCCCCGTTCAAAAATACGATTAATGATATACCGTTTATTGGTGTTCCAATCTAATTTATCAAAGTCTGTATCCCAAAACAAGATCTTACGATATATAGAAAGGTCAGGATGATATGATTGAGCTTCTTTCTTCTTTTCCAATTCGATATCATAATAAACCTGTAAGGTCATTAGTAGTCCTTCGTCTAAATGAAGTGATCTTTCGATCTTTAGAGACAAAGGTATGTTCATATTTCTTCGTCCCTTAATGATGGCACTTAACGTTTGAGGATGAACTCCTATGGATTCTGCAAATGCACCACTTCTTAATTGACGATTTTGTAACTCCCTGCTTAAAAATAAGCCAGGGTGAACACCTTTCAATATTTCTAATTGATCTTTCATATCACTACAAAAATAAACGAATTTGTTTAGAAATGCAATATGTGGATATTTATTTAGCTTCCCCTACTCGATTACTCCAATCCTTATCGAGCATAGCGTAAATTATATCATCTACCCATTCACCACGAAGGAAATAACTTTCTTTGAAATGAGCTTCTTTCCTGAATCCCAATCGTTCGATAAGTTGGATAGAGGCGGTGTTTCTTGGATCGATAGATGCTACAATACGATGTTTCTTTAGGGTCATGAAAAAATAGTTTACCATTGCCGTCAATGCTTCGGTGGCATATCCTTTGCCCTGAAAAGCTTTATTCAACGTACAACCGACCTCTACCTGCATTCTTTCATGTCCTGTGAAGATTATTCCCATATCTCCGATCAGGCGGTTTTCATTCTTGGTTAGAATGGCAAATTGAAAGCATACGTCGGCTATATCTATAGTCATCGGCATATTGGTTATATAATTACGAACTTCCTTTGCGGATTCGGGGAACCAGCCCTGATATTGGTTTTCAATAGTATCAGAGCGGTAAGCGTATATTTCTTCCGCATCATCCGGGTTTGCTAACCGTATAATCAACCTGTCGGTCAGAATATTGCCGAAAGTAGTACCTGCTTTATCGACGTTTTTGGATTCAATCATATATCTTTTCTTTTTATTCTTTTGTTGCTATTTAATATGAACTGATTCGATAGGGTTCCTAAATATAGTAATTATTTGGAAAACAGATATTTTATCCTTTGAAGCAATGTGTTAAAGTGGAATATTACGTGAAATGATAAGATGGCAACACGAACTTTTGAAGTGAAATTATGGGGTTTGACAAAATGAAATAATAATACTTTGCTTTTGAATAAAAAAGATTTTATTACAGCCCTTTTTGTAACTTGTGTATTGCGCCAAATTGGTGTTGTAGAAGATTGTTGAATACAATATTTAACAATAATTTCTTCATATATGGCTTTTATAATTCGTCTGAAAGGGAATTTAATCTCGTTTTAAACGAAAATATAATTCGTTTAAAACGAGATTGAGGTTTATTTGAAGTGAGATTTATGTTAATAAATGTTGAATTTGGCATTTTCGGGTACTGTTTTGTAGTACAAAAGTGTGTTGAATAACATTTTTTATCCTCTGCGGCAGAGTGAATGAGTGTTGTATGTTGGTTGACATATATGTAGTGTATGTGATAAATATTTGATTGATTGTCCTGTTTAATTTGATATTTGCATTATAATATTGTTTTATTTGGCTTTGATTGGATAATGTGTTATTCATGAAGTCTCTGACAGGAGCGTGAAAAGCAGCAAGTGTTGATTCTCTCCCGTGCAGCCTTTCTGGAGGTGGGATGAATTGACAGTTTGATATTCGTGAGTTCTTCATGATAATATATTTCAAGTACGGATTACACAAATTTCATTGTTCAGATTAATAAACAATTTGTCAAATCCGTATAATCCGTGCCTGTAAAAAGTATAAAGAGGCTTTTGGGTATAGTCTTTTATGGTTTAGGGACTATACTATTAATTATAAAACATCAGACAAATGTCACTGGATAGACGGGTTATTGTTTTTGCTTTTATGTAACAGCCTGATGTCGTCCATCTATTCTTCAAATAGTCGTAGCTCTGGGTTATCTCCAGATAAGAGATGAATCCTTTTACATACTCATTTTTATCCGGGAATAAATAAATAAACTCACATTTACCTTCATTGCTGAAAAGACAAGTCAATGTAAACTCTTCCTGGTCAAATCGTATCTCGATCGAGTTTTTTTCCACCTCTTTTTCGAAATAGTTTATTAAGCAATATGGATAGTTTATATATTTCTGTCTGATTTCTGGTAATGACAGATTTAATAAAGACGTAATTTGTTGTAGCAGATAGTAATAGCTTTTTATCCCAACTATATTATTATTGTCCATATGAATACGTTCCTTTTTTAGCCTGATTCGGGGGAATCAAGCCTATATTAATACTATGATATTTTAATTACCTGTATTATATAGACTTATTCATTCTGTAATAACAAACAAAACAAATAAAAACAGGAACGTTGTGCAAATATATGATTTAGAATCAAAAAGCTAAAGGCAATTCTGCTTTTTTTGTACTTTTGTATTTTAACGTTGTACATAATCAAGCATAATGAAAGACTCGATCGCTTATCTGCCTAAAGACAAACAGGAAGAACTGAATTTTCTTGTAACGGAGATACTTTGTCGCTTACCTCAGACGGAGTTTATTATTCTGTATGGAAGTTATGCGAGGGGCAATTATGTTCGCCGTAGCATACGAATTGAAGACGGCGGTATTCCTACCGTTAAAATATCAGATTATGATATTTACGTGATAACGAGCGGAATAAACAGCAAAAAGGCGGAAACCATACTGGATAACGTAGAAGATATCTTCTTTGCCGGAAAAGATTTTGATCGCGATACTCCGGTCGAGTTTATCAACGATGATATTAAGCAGCTTAATAAGTTCATTGAAGAGGGACGGTATTTCTATACACAAATAAAGCAGGAAGGAGTAATACTTTATAATAGTGGAAAATACAAATTGTCTCGTAGGAGAAAACTCAACTTTGATGAGATAAAGAAGCAGGCACAGGAATATTTTAATGAGAAGTTTGAAAAAGGAAATTTCTTTTTTGATGATGCCATAACAAATAAAGAAAGAGAAAGGTATCAAATGGCATCTTTTTATCTTCACCAAGCCTGTGAAAATTATTATTATGCTATCCGTTTGACATTTGCGTTGAGAAATAACAAACAACATAATCTATCCAAATTATCTTCTACAACCAGGCGTTATTCCGATGATCTGAATACTGTGTTCCCTCAGAACACTCCTGAAGAGAAACGACTTTTTAAACTATTAAAAGCCGCTTATGTAGATGCCCGGTACAATCCCCACTTCGTCGTGACTAAAGAGGATATCGATGCGCTTATCCCAAAGGTAGAATTGCTTAGGGATATAACGAAGCGGATTTGTGAGGAGAAGATTAAGGAGTATGGGGAGCAGAGTGGTATATAGATACATCGACACTTTCGATAGTTGTCCTTTCTTTGTATTTACTAGAAATAAATATTATCTTTGTAACTAATACAATAATATTGATTAAGCCGTTTATTGCTACTATAGTATGACTTTATTATATACATTCGACGAAGATAAGACAGAAGCCATAATGAAGGTTCTGGCACGAAACTGTCAGAAGAGACGTTTGGAAAAAGGCCTCTCACGGGATGCTTTGGCAGATTTAAGTAAGGTTCCTGCTGCTACAATCGCGAAATTTGAAACGAAACATGTCATCTCTTTGGCTTCTTTTGTTGCGCTGGCAAAGGCATTGGGATATACCAATGATTTGAAACAATTATTGTCAGAGCCATTATATAACACAATGGCTGAACTGGATGAGATAAACAGGAATTTAAACAGGAAAAGAGGAAGCCGTAATGTCAGGAAAGAAAAAGAGTGAAACCAGGAAGATAAGGTCTTTGGAGAAAATCAGACAGATAAATAAAGTGTCTGTATTTTATGGAGACAAAAAGGTGGGTGAACTTGCTATGACTCCTGCCCAAAGGTGTGCTTTTGAATATGATAAAGAATGGCTAAAGTTCGGTTTTTCTATTGCTCCAAGGCAATTAGACTTGAAAGAAGGTTTGTTTATTGCCCCCGTAGAACCTTTCTATGGTAATTTTGGAATTTTTGAAGACAGCCTGCCTGACGGGTACGGGCGTTATCTTTTAAACAGGATATTGCAAAAAGAGGGGATAGATGATACCAGCTTGACTCCTGTGCAACGTTTAAGTATTGTTGGCGCTTCCGGAATGGGGGCCTTATCGTATGTGCCTGAATTATATATCGGTGAGCCAAAAGGTTTACCGGAATTAGATTATATGCAAAATTTAGCTCTCGAGGTGCTTGCCGAGAAAACGGATAAGGATGTCGATGTTCTTTATTTTAATAGTGGTAATTCAGGTGGCTGTCGCCCAAAATCACTTTATAAAGATGAGGAAGGAGATTGGATATTGAAATTCCGTCATATCAATGATCCGAAAGATATGGGTAAAATGGAATATCAATATAATAAAGCTGCTCGTGCATCAGGTATCAATGTGCCTGACTTTAAACTTATTGAAAATAAATATTTTGCTACAAAACGATTTGATATAGAAGATGGGCAACGTTTACACACCGCAACAGCCGGAGCTTTACTTAACCAATCTATCCATTATCCGGCATTGACTTATGAGAATTTATTGGCTTTAACCGGGGTCATCACGCAAGACCCTGTTCAGGTGGAAGAAATGTTCCGAAGAATGGTCTTTAATATACTGGCTGAAAACAAAGACGATCATGCTAAAAACTTCAGTTTTTATTATAGGAACGCCCAATGGGAATTGGCACCGGCGTACGATCTAACAAAATGTAGTAGTGGATATAATGGTGAACATGCCACAACGGCCAATGGAAACGGAAATCCGACTATTGAAGACATGCTTGTTGTTGGTGAAGGTATTCGTATTTCCTGTAAAAGAGGACAAGAGATCATAGATCAGGTGAGAGAAGCTACAAAAGAGATTCTTGCAGACAAATTATACTAACGGAGAAAATAGATATGTACGAAGATGAAAGAATGAAGAATACATTGGCAATGCAGATATTGAAGGCCTTGTTGGCTTAATGACGGATGACCATGTTTTTATTGACATGGTAAATGCCCGTATCGAGGGGAAATTGAATAATCGGAAAATGGCCTGGGAACCTTTCTTTCGTTTGTTTCCCAGTTATCATAATATCTTTGAGAAAATACTCGTAAAAGGATCGACCGTTATATTGCAGGGATACGCTGTCTGCTCCGATGAAGTGTTAAATAACGTTCGTGCCATCTGGATAGCGGAAATAATCAAAGACAAAGTCAGCCTATGGCATATTTATCCGGATACGGAGCAGAACAGGGAGAGATGGGGACTTTGAGGATTATATAAAAGAGTCTCGAAAAGCAGATGATTCCTTTTATATTCTAAAATAAATAAACGATATTCTAAATTTCATTTATGAGCCTAAATGGGGTTTTGATTTTGCGTAATTGGTTTTAAACCTGTAACTTGCGCGCTTTATTAATGTAAAATAGAGAAGAAAAGCGTGTTATGAAAAAGAGTTTATTTAGTTATTTGTTACTGTTATTTTGTGCTTCCGGGGTATTAACTTCTTGTGATGATGATGATGAAAAACCAACCACCGGTTATTCCGGTAAAGATATAAGCGGACAGGTTGAACTTGTGCGTGATCTGACATCCAAAGAAGCGACATTGAATGTCTCTGGTGATAATGCCTGGGATTTATACGCAGGTTCTTCGGCAGACGATATCGATATGAGTACACCATGCAAGAGTGGGGATGGGAAAGGTTCTTTCGAGTTGAGTGTCGATACACAAAAAAGATCCATTTTCTTGTTTAAGACTTCTGAAGGTCAGGTGTTATTGGCAGAAAGACGTTTGCCTATCGAAAAAGGGTACAATTTCAGAGATCTGGGCGGTATAAAGAACAAAGAAGGCCGTTTTGTTTGTTGGGGAAAATTATTCCGTACCGATGAAATGAACAAATTGAACGCAGCCGATCTTGCTTATTTGGTAAGTACCGGTTTGAAAACTGTTGTCGATTTCCGTACTGATACTGAAAAAGAAGGAGGTCTGGGTGGTATGTTGCCTGCTGCTCCGGATATTCTGCCATCTACCGTAAAGAATACTTATGATTTAAAGATCAATGCCGGTAATATCTTTTCAGATGAAATCATCGGAGCAATATCAAAGGGTATGAGCGAAGAAGAAACAGCACAGATCATGATTGATTCTTATGTGGAAATGGTAAACTTTGATGATTATGTCGCTCAATATAAGGAATTCTTTAAATATGTTCAGGACGCAAATACTTTGCCGCTGAGCTTCCATTGTTCAGCAGGTAAAGACCGTACGGGAGTTGCTACTATGCTTATACTCTCGGCTCTTGATGTGGATAAGGAAACGATCATGAAGGATTATCTGCTTAGTAAAGATTATATTGCAAGCAAATATAGCAGTTTCTTGAAAATTTATCCTCAGATTGCCCCGCTGGTTACTGTCGATGAAAAATACCTGAATGCGGCTTATGATGCAATTGATAAGAAATATGGTTCTATGACTAAGTTCCTTACGGAGACATTAGGTATAGATATCCAGAAGATGAAGGAGCTGTACTTATATTAATGTAAGACTGTATTCGGACTATATATTATTAACCCGGTTGGAGTTTCCAATCGGGTGTTTTTATTCTTGGATAATATCTTTCAGGTCTGTAATTACTTCGGCTTTTTCTATTAAGAGGTTATGACTATTATGTCCGCCAGCATACAACACACAGTTTACTCCTAAAGCATTTGCAACTTCGGCATCATGTAATGTGTCTCCTATGATCAGGGCCTTATCCGGGTTCAGGAAATTGTCTTTCAATAACTTCTGGCCGATCCCTACTTTTCCTGTTGCGCATATATCTCCCGAGCCGTATATACCTTTAAACTTTCCGGTCAGCCGGAAATGATCGAGCATACGCAGCAGGTCATTCTTTCCGGCAGCAGATAAGATATATTGGTTGATCCCCAGGCTATTGACTGTGTCTAAAATGAAAGGAACATCCATATGCAACTTTATCTCTTTCTCATAACTCTTGTAACGTTCCATATATTCGGCTGATACTTCCTCGATCGACTCTTTCTCAAAGTCGATACCTATTTGTCTGTGAAACTGTTTGACCGGGAAGCAGAATAATTCCTTATAAGTATTTAAATCCAGTTGAGGTAAATCTCTTTTTAAAAGCATTTCATTGATAACCCTGACGTTTACGTCTACATCATCTAATAGTGTTCCGTTCCAATCCCAGATTAAAGTGTCTATTCCTGATAAATTCATTTTGTAAAGTTTAAATATGGATACAAAGATAATCGTATGTGATAACTAATTAAAAAGGGGATGTACCAGTTATTTAATTTTTGGCACATCCCCTTTATTTGTTTAGAACCATAACAGGCTCGCATTGAAATCTTCTTTACCTTCCTAGTTCCTTATTGTAAACCGTTTCATCATTGATGATGCGCAGCGCTTCCTGATAACTTTGGTTATCGTCATTGATTACCTGGAAATATTCAGCCATATCGTACAGGTCGCGGGCTATTAAGGCCTTTACCTGAAGTGTGATAAGCGGTTTTGAACGGTTATATTGCTCTTCGTTGAACTCGATCTTTTCCTCTTTACCCAGATCGATCAGTTCCTGCAGCGTCTCTTCGGGAACGACGAATCCTTTTTTATATTGGCTGAACTTCGGATATTTTTTGTTCATTTCACTGCGGTTACGATCCAGATAATTCATGGCAACACGGTTCACCAGTCCGGTGGCAACCAGGCTACGGTGATAATCCGTATAGCGGGTGGTATCTACCGGGATGAATACGTCAGGCATGATACCGCCGCCACCGTAAACGATACGTTTTGTTTCCAGTGTATTGTACTTCATCGAGTCCGGGAAATGGATGCTGTCGGCACTCATCAGTTCGCCACGGTTATAGCGGTCGATCAGGTCGTGTTGGTAATCTTCCAGTTTACCGTTTTCGTAATGTTTCTGTATGCTTCGTCCGGTAGGCGTATAATAACGTGCTACTGTCAGGCGGATCATAGAACCGTCGGGCATAGGGATTGGTTTCTGCACCAGACCTTTACCGAATGTACGCCGTCCCACTACTACACCACGATCCCAGTCCTGTACGGCACCGGCCAGGATTTCGCTGGCGGAAGCAGATGATTCGTCAACCAATACTACCAGGCGTCCTTCTTCAAATCCACCGCGTGCAGTCGATTTGGCTTCGTCGCGCGGCTGCTTGTTCCCTTCGGTATAGACAATCAGTTTGTCTTTGTTGAGGAATTCATCAGCCAGTTCGATGGCAATGTTGAGATAACCGCCACCGTTCCCTTGCAGGTCGAGGATCAGGTTCTTCATGCCTTGTTTCTGGAGCTTGGCAAGCGCTTCACGGAATTCGTCGGCAGATGAGGCCGCGAAACGGTTCAGCTTGATGTATCCGGTCTGTTTGTCGGCCATATAGGCGGCATCCATACTTGTTACAGGTATCTTTCCACGGATGATTTTGAATTCGATCAGTTCCGGATTTTTATTACGCAATACCTTTACGCTGACTTCGGTACCTTTCGGCCCGCGCAGACGCTTCATAATATCGGTTGTTTTCATTTTAACACCGGCAATCAGGGTGTCGTCAACCAGGATGATACGGTCACCGGCTACCAGGCCTACCTTTTCAGACGGGCCACCGGGAATAACCTGGATAACGTATAGCGTATCGGTCAGCATGTTGAACTGGATACCGATACCGTCGAAATTCCCTTGCAAGGGTTCGGTCATTTCTTTTGTCTCTTCCGGATCCATATAGTTTGAATGTGGATCCAGCTTTTCCAGCATACCGATAATCGCATCTTCTACCAGCTTGGAATCATCCACCGGATCTACATACAGATTCGATATGGCATACAGGGCCATGGATAATTTGCGGGCATCCTGATTCGGTTTCTGGGCCACTGCCGAAGTGATGACGAGCATTGCTGCGAGCAGGGTGAATAGGATTTGTCTCATTTTTGATCTTTATTTCGTAAGTTGTCAATATAAGTTCGTACCCTTCGGCACGAACTGGGATATATCTTTTCCATAATTCAGCAGTTCGCGTACGATGCTGGAACTGATATGCGTATGCTCGGGTTCTGTAAACAGGATGAACGTTTCGATGCCGCTGAGTTTACGGTTTACGTCAGCAATGCTTTTCTCGTATTCGAAGTCGTTTACCGTACGGATACCACGCAGGATAAATGCAGCACCCACCTCGTCGGCAAAATCTACCGTGAGCGAGTTGTATGACATCACCTTAACCCGAGGTTCATCTTTATACAGGTTACTGATCGCTTCTATCCGTTTTTCAATCGAGAAATAGGTTTGCTTCTTCTCGTTAATACCGATAGAGATAATGATTTCGTCTACCAGAGCCAGTCCACGGCTTACCAGCGACTGATGTCCGATGGTAAACGGGTCGAATGTTCCGGGGAAAAGGGCGATACGCTTTTTCATTCTTAGTGTTTAATTAACCACATCTTCTTCAACAACCAGGTTATCGATGATAAAGTTCTGTCTTTCCATGGTATTTTTACCCATATAGAATTCGAGCATATCTTTTACCAGGTCTTCTTTTTTCATTGTAACCGGATCCAGGCGTATATCTTTGCCGATAAAATGCTTGAACTCGTCCGGTGAGATCTCTCCCAATCCTTTGAATCGGGTGATTTCAGGATTTTTTCCTACGGCCTGTATAGCAGCCAGGCGCTCTTCTTCGCTGTAGCAGTAATACGTTTTCTGCTTGTTGCGGACACGGAAAAGCGGGGTTTGCAGGATATAGACATGATTACGTTTGATCAGGTCGGGGAAGAACTGCAAAAAGAAAGTGATCAGCAACAGGCGGATGTGCATACCATCGACATCGGCATCGGTTGCGATAATAACCTTATTGTATCTCAAGCCGTCCAGGCCGTCTTCGATATTGAGGGCAGCTTGCAGAAGGTTGAACTCTTCGTTTTCGTATACGATCTTCTTGGTCAGGCCGAAGCTGTTGAGCGGCTTACCACGCAGACTGAATACAGCCTGATAGTTCGGGTCGCGGCTCTTGGTGATAGATCCGCTGGCCGAGTCGCCCTCGGTGATGAAGATACAGCTTTCTTCCGTACGGTCGCCTTTGGTATCGTTCAGGTGGATACGGCAGTCGCGCAGCTTTTTGTTGTGCAGGTTGGCTTTCTTGGCTCGTTCGCGGGCCAGTTTGGTCACACCGGCAATGGCTTTGCGCTCTTTTTCCGATTCCAGTATCTTGCGAAGCAGGGCTTCCGAGGTGTCTACGTTCTTATGCAGGTAGTTGTCGAGCTCCTTCTTGATGAAGTCGCCAACAAACTTGGCAACCGTAGGGCCTTCGGGGCCTATATCCTTCGATCCCAGCTTTGTTTTTGTCTGGCTTTCGAATACCGGTTCTTCCACCTTGATACTGATGGCGGCAACGATACCGGCACGGATATCGGAGTATTCGAAGTTCTTATTGTAATATTCTTTGATAACACGTCCCAGTGTTTCACGAAAAGCGGAAAGATGCGTTCCCCCCTGTGTCGTGTACTGGCCGTTGACAAATGAGTAATATTCTTCACCGTACTGGTTACTGTGGGTGATAACCACTTCAATATCTTCGCCATTCAGGTGAATGATCGGATATAACGGTTCGGTGGTCATGTTCTCGTTCAGCAGGTCGACCAGCCCGTTGCGGGAGTGGAACTTCTTGCCGTTGAATATAATCGTCAGGCCGGAATTCAGAAAGACGTAATTCTTCAGGAGACTTTCGATGAACTCGTCTTTGTACTGGTATTCCTTGAATATTTCGCGGTCGGGGATGAAATAGATCGATGTACCGTTTGATTCCGTAGTAGGCTGTATCTTTGACTCTTCTGTAATGATCGCCTTGCTGTATTCCACCCGTTTGCATTCTCCGTCGCGGAAACTGGTGATAAGGAAATAACTGCTCAGGGCGTTTACGGCCTTGATACCGACACCGTTCAGTCCGACTGACTTCTTAAAAGCCTTGCTGTCGTATTTGGCACCTGTATTCATCTTGCTGGAAACGTCGACAACTTTTCCCAGAGGAACGCCGCGTCCGTAGTCCCTGACAGAAACGGTTCCTTCTTCTACGGTGACCTCTATGGTTTTGCCATACCCCATCATGTATTCGTCGATGGAGTTGTCGAGTACTTCTTTCAGCAATACATAGATACCATCATCCGCATAGCTACCATCTCCCAATTTACCAATATACATACCTGGGCGCCGGCGGATATGTTCCATCCAATCCAGCGTCTTGATATCGTCGTCATTATACGCTGTCGGTTGTTGCATTGTTGAATTCAGTTCTTCCATAGAAAATCCTTATTTTAATTTTTTGATAAAAGCTCTTCTTGTTTTATGATGTTCACGCTTGAAGTAATCCCATTGAGCCTGTACGGCATTATTGCTGGCCAGTTCCGGGTTGCTTTCGGCATATTCGACACCTAAGCCGATATATACGGGGATAAGATCGTTAAACAGTAACGCATTTACTCCCTTATTCTGGTATTCCGGTAATACGCCGGTCAGATACAGGTCGATTACCTTCGGTTTTGTCTTCAACGCTTTCAGCAAATGTATCCAGCCGAAAGGAAACAAATGTCCTTTTGCTTTTTGCATAGCGTGCGAAAGGCTGGGCAGTGAAATACCGAAACCGACTACTGTATCGTCCTCTTCCCTGATAATAAGGGTGACCAGATCCAGGCGGATCATCGGAATATACATTTTTACATAATAGTCGATCTGCTTTTGTGTCAGCGGAGCGAAGCCATATAGAGGTGCATAGGATTCGTTCAGCGTCTCGAATATCTTTTGCGCATACGGCCATATCTCCTTCGTCTTTTTGAACTTCATGGTTTTCAGGCCGTATTTCTTTTTTACGATCTCTCCGATGCGCTGATGCTTCTCCGGAATACCTTCGGGTATATATATCTTGAACTCGTGCCAGTCCTGATCCTTCTCGTAACCGATACGTTCAATATGTTTCGGATAATAGGGATAGTTGTAAATGGCAGCCATTGTACCCAACTGGTCGAAACCTTCAACCAACATCCCTTCATGATCCATGTCGGTGAATCCCATCGGCCCGTGAATTTCAGTCATACCTTGTTCAGTCGCCCATTTTTCAACAGCATTGAACAGACCGTCTACTACTTCAGCGTCATCGATAAAGTCGAGGAATCCGAATCGGGCACGTTGCTGGTTCCACACCTCATTACTGCGGCGGTTGATCATTCCGGCAATGCGGCCGACTATCTTATCGTCTTTGTAAGCCAGATAATAGACAGCATCACAGACTTCAAAAGCCGGATTCTTTTCTTTATCTAACGTAACCATCTCCTCTTCAATCAATCCCGGTATGTGGTATGGATTGCCTTTATATAAATCGATATTGAACTTAACGAACTTCTTAAGCTCTTTTTTGCTGGTAACTTCTTTAATTACTACGCTCATCGGTTATTTTTAGTTTGAACGGCAAATTTACATAATTAATTCGTTAGATTGTTTCTTTGAAGCTAAGATTAGGACTTTTAACACGAATAAGGTCGTTTAATTGATATCGATTACCTGCTGATGAGTAAAATACGCTATATTTGCACTTAATAACAGGCAGTGAAATTGATTATTTACCATGAAAAACTTAATAGGAATACTTATGTTGACAATACCTTTTATAACAGGCGGATGTTCGTCCGAGCCGAAAGTTCTCAATGCAAATTTAGCCTTTAAAGCAGAAGCGACAACCGGAGAAGGTTCTATCTGGCATCCGGATAGAAATACGTTATTCTGGGTGGATATCGAGGGCAAAACGTTATATGAGTATTATCCTGAAAAGCAGGATTGTAAAACCTGGGAGTTCGACCGCATGGTGTCTACCGTAGTGCCGGAAACGGATAGTACGGTTGTTGTCTCCCTTCAGGATGAGATCGTACGGGTAAACCTGAACGACGGCGGTCTGTCATCCATCGCTCCGATACCCGATCACGAAGGAAAGGTTCGCTGTAACGACGGGAAATGCGATCCGGCCGGCCGTCTGTGGATCGGTACGATGGGATTCGGTGCTCCTAAAGGAGCCGGAACACTTTACACCGTACTTCCTGACGGAACCGTAACGACCAAGTTGGATGAAGTGACGATCTCCAACGGTATCGTATGGTCGGCCAACAAGAAATACATGTATTATAACGATACGGCAACAGGAAGGATTGCCCGTTACCGTTATGATGAAAAGACGGCCGAGATCCTGTTCGACGGGGTGGCTGTTATGATGCGTCCGGGTACCGGTTCCCCCGACGGTATGACGATCGATAGCAACGATAACCTTTGGGTAGCCCAATGGGGAGGTTTCGGTGTTTATTGTTATAATCCCTATACGGGAGAATTGCTGGCAAAAGTAGAGGTGCCGGCTCCTCATGTCGCTTCCTGTGCATTCGGCGGCGAGGATATGAATACGCTCTACATAACAACGGCACGCGCCGGACTTTCTGACGAACAACTGGAAGAATACCCCCTTAGCGGCAGTCTTTTTGTTTGTGAGCCGGGAGTAAACGGCCCGGAGCCTTACCGCTTCAAATAATAACAGGGTAAGCGATATAATTTAGTCTGTTTGTAAACAGTATCTCGATTATAATTGTTTATTTTGTAGGGAGATGATACATCTCTCATTTAATTACGAAAGAAATATATGACGAAAAACAAATCCGGGAAAAAGGACAATAGAGAAAACAAACCGAAAAAGGGAAAAGGAAAGCGCATGAAGAAAGAAGCCATGCTGCATTCCGTAATGTCCGTTTTTCAGTCCTCTCCCAAGGAACCATTTAACTATAAACAGATAAGCAAGCTGATTGGCGTGGAAAGTCAGGTTCAGAAGCTCCAGGTAGTGGATCTTCTGTATGATCTGTCCGCCGAAAACTTTATTACGGAAATAGACCGCGGCCGTTATCGGTATAACGGCTTGGGAACTACAGCTATCGGTACATTCGGACGCCGCAGCAACGGAAAGAACTCGTTCATTCCCGAAGATGGCGGAACCCCTGTATTTGTGGCTGAACGCAATTCCGGACATGCTATGGACGGTGATAAGGTAAAAGTACAGCTATTTGCCAAACGCAAAGGTGCAGAGCCGGAAGCCGAAGTGATCGAGGTGCTGGAAAGTAAGAACAAGAGCTTTGTCGGTAAACTGCAGGTAACGAAAGGTTTTGCCTTCCTGATCACAGAGAACAAGACATTGGCAAACGATATATTCATCCCGAAAGACAAACTGAAAGGTGGTAAGAACGGCGATAAAGCGATCGTCCGTATCGTGGAATGGCCGGAAGATGCCAAGAACCCGCTGGGTGAAGTGGTCGACATATTAGGTGTGGCCGGTCAGAATACCGCAGAAATGCATGCGATCCTGGCTGAGTTCGGTTTGCCGTATGTCTATCCCGAAAATGTGGAGAAAGCAGCGAATAAAATACCCGATACGATTACGGAAGAAGAGATCGCTAAACGTGAGGACTTCCGTAATGTGTTGACTTTCACTATCGACCCGAAAGATGCGAAAGACTTCGACGATGCTCTTTCCATCCGCCAACTGGATAATGCCAACTGGGAAGTGGGCGTACATATCGCCGACGTGACCCATTATGTAAAACCGGAAAGCCTGATCGACCGTGAAGCCGAAAGCCGTGCGACATCCGTCTACCTGGTGGATCGTACGATCCCGATGCTACCGGAACGGTTGTGCAACCAGATCTGTTCGCTGCGTCCGGATGAAGAAAAGTTAAGTTTCTCCGCCATCTTTGAACTGGACGAAGATGCCAATGTGAAGAAATCGCGTATCGTGCGTACGGTGATTAAGAGCGACCGCCGTTTCACTTACGAAGAAGCACAGCTGGTGATTGAAACAGGGGAAGGCGATTATAAAGACGAGATACTGAAACTGGATGCGCTGGCAAAGAAGCTGCGCGAGAAACGTTTCAAGAATGGGGCCGTCAACTTCGACCGCTTTGAAGTAAGGTTTGAGATCGATGAAACCGGAAAGCCTATCAGCACCTATATCAAGGAGTCGAAAGATGCCAATAAGCTGATTGAAGAGTTCATGCTGCTGGCAAACCGTACGGTCGCAGAATTTGTCGGCAAAGTGCCAAAAGGGAAAACGAAGAAGACGTTTGTCTATCGTATCCACGACTTGCCCGATCCAGACAAGTTGGAGAACTTCGCCGCCTTTATCCGTCGTTTCGGATATAAGATGAAGACGGAAGGTAGCAGTAAGATCGATATCTCACGCAACCTGAACCGTCTGCTGGATGAAGTACACGATAAGCCGGAAGAGAACCTGATCGAGACACTGGCTATCCGTTCGATGCAGAAAGCCCGTTATACGACAGAAAATATCGGCCACTATGGTCTGGCCTTTGAATATTATACACATTTCACCTCTCCCATCCGTCGTTATCCGGATATGATGGTGCACCGCCTGTTGGAGCGTTATCTGGATGGCGGCCGCAGCGTGGTAAAAGCGAAATATGAAGAAAAATGCGACCATTGTTCTACTATGGAGCAGGTGGCAGCCAATGCCGAACGTGCTTCTATCAAATACAAGCAGGTAGAATTTATGCAGGATAAACTGGGTATGGTGTTCGACGGTGTTATCTCCGGTGTTACCGAATGGGGATTATACGTCGAGTTGAACGAGAATAAGTGCGAAGGCCTTGTTCCTATCCGTGATCTGGGTGACGACTTCTACGATATGGACGAAGAAACCTACAGCCTGATCGGTCGTCGTAAGAAACGCCGTTTCCGTCTGGGTGATCCGGTTACCGTTAAGATAGCCAATGCCAACCTGGAGCGTAAGCAGCTCGACTTTATGTTGATGGAATAAGAAGGAGCTTTCCTGAATAGAATAAAACAGGCTACTGATCATTATTGATTCAGTAGCCTGTTTATTTTTATATTGCAGAGTGATAAAGTCGTTTTATATTTCGCATCCCAGATCATATTCAGCGATGATATGTCCTAATTCATTATCACGTTTTTTATCCTGGAAAAGATATGCATTTCCACTTTCAGATTCTATGTAATAAAGGTTTGTATAGACGAAATCCGGATCACTCTCTTTTAATCTTTTAACCACATCATCCGGGATAGGAGTGTCTATGCTTAATTCGTATACTGTTCTTCTCCAGAAACCTTTGCCTGCTGCTATATCTCCTCCAAAAAAGACATATTTAACCGTATCGTTATGAAGGATGAAATATTCAGGCTCTCCATCATTCATATATCCTCTTATTTCTGCTCCTTTATATCTATCGGTTATGAAGTCGAAGTGATCTTCGGGGAGATTTGCAGACCATCGCGGATCGTTAGGGTGGGATTTAAGCGTTGTCAGATACAGTCCGTCATCATTGATATAAACATTATGCTCCATATTGTCAAATCCCTTCCAGAGATATGTAAAGTGGAGGGTATAAAGACTTTTACTCATCCCCTTTCGTTCTGTTTTGGAGATCTCTACGTTTTGAGCATCGCTATATCCCAGAGTATAAAACGTATTTTGTACTTCTGTCGGGAGCTGTTGTAAGTCGCGGATCTCCGTGTAAGTCATTTTCCAGGTATCATCGAGATACCATGTTGTTGCTTCATTTTGCTCCTGATCGGCGAACTCTATCACATAAAGAGCACCCGCATACGTTTGGGCTGTTCTGATGTGCGCCGAAGGGTTTCTTTCAGAGAAATCGTTTTTGATAGCTGTGGGGATCTCTTCTTCAATTTTCGAATTATCTCTATCGCATGCTGTAATGCATATAAGTAGCATACATGCCAAGACGTGGTAAAAACAGGCTGTTCGTTTCATAAGTCTTTAATTTAGATAGATAAACTAGTGTGAGAAACAAAGATATATTCTATTTACCAATAGATCAACCCCAGCGTACCGCACCCGATCAGTGCCAATCCCAGCAAGGCATAGAAGAGGCGTGCCCCTGTACGGCCCAGCTTGTTGACGAAGGTCGCTGCTCCGCTGGTTTCAAAATACCAGTCGAAGTTGAAGATTGCAGCAACCAGGGAGAAGGTACCCAAAGCGATGAAAATAGCCAATATGAAATAATCGGTCGGTTCCATCGGTTATTTTACTTCAACGGTTCGTGATCCGTCAGAGTTTTCGCTGATCGTTACGTTTACCACATCACCCGGCAGCATCTCTTCAACCTTTTCCGGCCATTCGATGAAGCAAAGGGCACCGCTGTAGAAGTAATCTTCCGTGCCTATCTGTTCCGCTTCGCTGATCTTATTGATACGGTAGAAGTCGAAATGATAGATCAGCTCGCCGGTAGTTTCGCTACGGTATTCGTTGATAATGGCGAATGTCGGGCTGTTGATAACATCTTCTACACCCAGTTCTTCGCAGATAGCCTTTATGAAAGTAGTCTTTCCGGCTCCCATGCTACCGTAGAATGCAAAGACCGTACGATCATCCATACCGGCAATAAACTCTTTCGCTGCCTGACGGATGGTATCTAAATTCTCAATCTTGATAGTACTCATGATGTCTGTCGATAATGTTCTTTTATTATGCCGCAAAGGTATATTAAATTGTCGATTGTCAGCCGTCAACCGCCAACTATTTTGGGATCATGGTGATAAACGGCACCATCATTTCTTCCATTGAAATACCCCCGTGCTGGAATGTGTTCTTGTAGTAGGACACATAATAATTGTAGTTGTTCGGATAGGCAAAGAAATCGTCGTTCATGGCGAAGATATACTTGCTGCTCAGGTTGGGCGAGGGGAGACCTATCTTTTCCGGATCGCGTATCTCGAATACCTCTTTCGGGTTATAGTTGAGGTTCTTGCCTACCTTGTAACGCAGGTTCGTGTTGGTATTCCGGTCGCCTATCACCTTTATCGGATTATCTACACGGATGGTTCCGTGGTCGGTAGTCACGATCACTTTATAACCTTTGTCGGAGATGCGGCGGAACAGTTCCAGGGTCGTGGAATGCTGGAACCAGGAACGGGTCAGGCTGCGGTAAGCCGCTTCGCTCTGTGCCAGCTCGCGGATCATCTTCATTTCCGTACGGGCATGCGACAGCATATCCACAAAGTTCAGTACAACGACATTCAGCTGGTTATGCGTCAGGGATGAGATCATATTCAGCAACTTTTCGCCATATTGCGAGTCGTGCACCTTGTTGTAGGAGAACGTATATTTCTTGCGGAAACGGTCTATCTGTGTCTGGATCAATGGAGCCTCGTTGAGGTTCTTACCCTCTTCGCTTTCCTCGTCTACCCAAAGGTCGGGAAACATCTTTTCTATCTGCGAGGGCATCAAGCCTGAGAAGATGGAGTTGCGGGCGTACTGTGTAGCGGTAGGCAGGATGCTGTAATACAACCCTTCGTCGAAGGTGAAGTATTCGGCCAACAGGTCTTTTACAACGCGCCACTGATCCAGGCGGAAGTTATCGATCAGGATAAAGAAAACTTTTTCATCGTTGTCCAGCAACGGGAATACCTTTTTCTTGAAAAGATCCGGACTCATCAAAGGGCGTTCGGCCGGGTTCTGTATCCAGTTTACGTAATTCTTCTTTACAAACTTACCGAAAACATTGTTAGCCTCTTCCTTCTGCATCCGGAGCATGTCGGACATCTGCGTCTGGCTGCTTTCCAGCTCCAGCTCCCAATAAACCAGCTTCTTATATAGCTCCATCCAGTCGTCGGTAGTCAATGAGTCGTTGATCTGCATACCGATACGGCCAAACTCCTGCTGGTAACCGACCGTAGTCGTTTCCGAGATAATCACATTCTTATGTACATTCTTCTTGATAGACAGAAGAAGCTGGTTCGGGTTGACCGGCTTGATCAGGTAATCGGCGATCTTGTTGCCGATAGCCTGGTTCATGATGCTTTCTTCTTCGCTTTTGGTCACCATCACGACCGGAACATTGGGGTTGATCTCTTTGATATGGGCCAGCGTTTCCAGACCAGTCAGACCGGGCATGTTCTCGTCAAGGAAAATAATATCGAACGATTGCTCCCTGCAACAGTCGATAGCATCCTGCCCACTGATCACCGGAACTACTTCATATCCTTTGTCCTGCAAAAACAAAATGTGAGGTTTCAGCAAATCGATCTCATCATCTGCCCAAAGTACTCTGTCTTTCTTTACTGCCATATTATTACCTTATTAGTTCTTACAAATTTAATCGGAATAGTTTACATAATAACGATGCGTTTTACTGTTTTGTATATTCTTCGCTGTTTTTTACGGTCTTCTTTTGAAAAGGGATGTAGATGATGTCAGTTCTTTTTCATCGTGTAGTCTGTGATGCCCAGCGCTTCATAAGCCTGGAGCAATGCTTCGTCGTTGTCGGAGATCATCAGCAGCTTGTCGCCTTCCATCAGAACCGTATTGCCTTTGGGGATGAAATAACGTTCGTCGCGCATCACCATAACGGCCAGTGTATGGTCGGGCAAGGTAAGTTCCATCAGCTTGTTACCGTGCGTAAGGACTTCCGGAGTGATATCGATCTCGCTCATGGCGCTTTTGATGCCTTCCGGGAGTTCGATGCCGAATACGTCTTTCCGTTCCGGTTCGTCGATCAGTCCGAGCCATTTGGCTGCCTGCGTCACGGTAGTTCCCTGGATAAGCAGGGAGAGGATGGTGATAAAGAATACCACATTGAATATCAGTCCGGCATGTTCAATCCCGGCAATCAGCGGATAAGTGGCGAAGATGATCGGGACGGCTCCGCGAAGGCCCACCCAGGAGATATATAACTTCCCTTTCGTCGTAAAATTCTTATAAGGGAGCAGGCAAAGGAATACGCTGATCGGACGTGCAAAGAGGATCATGAAGATACCGACAGTGAGCCCGATCGGGGCAACCGGCAGCAATTCGTGGGGGTTGACAAGCAATCCCAGCGTAAGGAACATCACAATCTGCCATAACCAGGCAAAACCGTCGAAGAAAGTACCGATACTTTTCTTATGTACGATCTTGGCATTTCCAACCACCAGCCCGGCAATATAAACAGCCAGATATCCATTCCCTTTGCACAGCGTAGTGGCGGCGAAGGTGAAGAAAGCGGTAGCCAGCAATAAGATCGGGTACAACGACTCATTATCTATATCGATCTTGTTGATGATCAGCACGGCCAGTTTACCCAGCAGGAAGCCGGCAATAGCACCCACCGATAACTGGATCACCAGCGAAAGAGCAGCATCGGCCAGGTTCATCCCGGCTGTCTGTATATAAGCGATCAGCAGCAAGGTAAGCATGTAGGCCATCGGGTCGTTACTACCACTTTCCAACTCCAGCGTGGGACGCAGCCGTTGCTTCAGATATACCCCTTTACTACGGAGGATGGAAAAGACAGACGCAGAATCGGTAGACGACATAACAGCCGCCATCAACAGCGATTCGGGAAAGGTGAGGGTTTCGTAGCCCGTAACCAGTTTGGAGATATAATAAATGAAGCCACCCGTGATAAACGTAGTGGCCAGCACCCCGACCGTTGCCAGGATAACCCCTTGCGACGCAATCGGCTTAACCTCGGATATCTTCGTATCCATACCGCCCGAAAACAGAATGATACTCAACGCCAGCATACCGATGAACTGTGCGGCGTTCGGATTACTGAACTGAATACCCAGTCCGTCGCTACCAAATAACATACCGACTCCCAGAAAAAGCAATAACGCGGGGAGTCCGAAACGATAACCTGCCTTACCGGCGAAAATACTGAAAAAAAGAATGACGGAAGCAATCAACAAGATTCCTTCCGCATTATGTAGAATCTCTAAGTCGTGGAACATAAGCGGAAACGGTTTTACTCTGTGATGTATAATATGATACAAAGTTCGCAAACTTATACCAAATAACGTGCATGATAAATAAAAATAATTGCTAACGTTAAAATAAAAAACAAGAATGGCAATATGTTGCTAAAATACTGGTTTTATGATTGATTGTCCTTGGTCTGGCTGTCATGGTGTAAGGAAATGAAGCAATGTTGTAAAATATCGATAACCAATATTAACAAAAATAGATATTAATAATACATCTACAGATATATATTTGGTGCGGGAGAGATAAGTTATTCCAAATAAGGAAAAAGTAAATTCAAATATGGAAAAACAAAGTGACTTGATGTTGATTTCGCACTAGTATTAAACACACTACTATTACTATTACAAACTTCAAATTATGAACCAACAAATGTTTTGTTCAAAAAAGCAGAGTTATAACTCTGCTTTTAATGGCTGGCCATTAAAAGCGTCATCCTTATGCTTATGTTTGGCTTTGACGGCAGGATTAGCATTTCCGCAGACGGTATTCGCCAAGGCCGGCACGGAAATGGCAGTAACCCAACAGCAGACTATTAAGGTTACCGGTCAGATTATCGATGCAACCGGTTTCGGGTTGCCGGGTGTTAATATTGCCGTGAAAGGTACTACCACCGGTACGATTTCTGATGTGGATGGAAATTACTCTATCGATGTACCGGCAAATGCCGAATTGGTCTTCTCTTTTATGGGGTATCAATCCCAAACCGTACAGGTAAAGGGACAGACCGTGATCAATCTTGAAATGAAAGAAGACTCGGAGCTTCTGGACGAAGTCGTTGTAACCGCTTTAGGTATGAGCCGCGAAAAGAAGGCGCTGGGTTATGCAATGACAGAGATCAAAGGGGATGAAATCGCCAAGGTGAACGTGGTGAACCCGATCAATGGTATACAGGGTAAAGTGGCCGGTGTACAGATCAATATGGGTAACTCCGGGCCGCAATCTTCTCAACGTATCCTGATCCGTGGTAACTCTTCTTTGGGCGGTAACAACCAGCCGATCTTTGTGGTCGACGGCGTTATCATCGACAACGAAGTAATGGATCCGGATAAGGTGAACAGCCAGACACAAGACTTCGGTAACGACCTGAAGAACCTGAATGCCGACGACTTCGAGTCGATGTCTGTCCTGAAAGGTGCCGCTGCAACCGCCTTGTACGGTTCGCGTGCCGCTAACGGTGTGGTTCTGATCACAACCAAGAAAGGTAAAAAAGGATCAGGTATAGGTGTCAGCCTGTCGCACTCTGAAACCTGGGATGTGGTGTATGCCACTCCGGACGTTCAGAACGAATTCGGTATGGGTACGCAGCCGGTATGGAGCCTGAATTCGGACGGAAGCGACAACCGTCATATCTCGACCGGTCGTAACTTCGGCCCGCGTTTTGATGGCCAGCCCTATTACGTGGATAATTATGAAGGAATCTTCCAGGCTTCCAAGAACAACATTAAAGACATGTACCAGACAGGGCGTTATATGAATACCAACGTCGCTGTATCGGGTGGTGATGAAAAAGGAGCTTTCCGTTTCTCTTACTCCAACCTTAAATCAAATGGTGTAACCTTCAACAACGACTTCTCAAGAAATAGCTTTAGCTTGAACGCTTCCCGCGACCTGAGCAAGTTCCTGAAAGCAGAAGGAGGATTTGCCTATATCCGCTCCAAAGCAATCAACCCGACTTACCAGGGTGGAGATAAATCACCGGTGTACGACTTTATGTTCAATGCTCCGCGTGAATATGACGTGAAATACTGGCTGAATAATTACAAGAGCGCTAAAGGCGACGGTTACAACGGGGAAGATCCGTTCGGCTACTCCAGCACGTTGTTCGATTATCTGGAGAACCGCTATTCGCAGGTGGAAGACAACTTCCGTGCCAACCTCGGACTGGATGTGAAGATCCTGGACTGGTTGACATTGAAGGTGAAAGGGGATATCTACAAGATATTCAAGACATACGAAGCAAAAGTCTTTGCAACAGGCCAAAGCAATTACGACGGATCGAAATATGAAATCAACGACGAACGTAAAGATCAGTATAAGGTGACCGGTATGTTGAGTGCCCATCATAGTTTCGAAGACTTCAACATCAGCGGATCAGTGGCTGCCGAGCAATGGGATACCCGTTCAGGTTACCACAAGACCAAATCTACAAACGGTCTGCGTATTCCCGGACAGTATGATATGACTAACTCGGTGGCCCCGGCTACGACAGAAGTACGTTATAAGACAAAACGTAAACGTATCAACTCGGTCTATGCATTTGCCAATATGGACTATAAGAGCCAGATCTTCCTGGATATCACCGGCCGTAACGACTGGTCGTCTGCTTTGATCTATGCCGACGGAACGGGTACGACCTCTTATTTCTATCCTTCTGTCAGTGCTTCATGGATCATGACGGAAACGTTCCGCGACCAGCTGCCCGACTTCCTGTCATTCGCAAAGATCAGAGGTTCTTATGCCGTGGTAGGTAACGACTGTGATCCGTATCTGACAACAGCTACCGGTTATTATACATTCGACAATACGTATGTAAACCCGTTCGACAGCAAGGATTATCCTTACTACAAATACGACTCCGAGTATCTGCGGAATAATGCGTTGAAACCTGAAAAGCAGTATGCTCTCGAGTTTGGTCTGGAAGCCAAGTTCTTTAATAACCGTTTAGGCTTTGACCTTGCTTATTATAAGACGAATACAAAGAACCAGATCCTGGCACTCAGTATGCCTAAAGAAACAGGGGTAACCGCCCGCTGGATCAATGCCGGTAATATTCAGAACTCCGGTGTGGAACTGTTGATCAATGCCACTCCTATCGAGACAAAAGACTGGTTATGGGATCTGTCTCTTAACCTGACACACAACAGCAACAAAATCATCGAACTGGCTCCGGGCGTTGAACGCTACAAGCTGAAAGGCGGTGGTGGTGATACGGAAGCATGGGCTACGGTAGGTGGTGCTTATGGCGATATCTACACCAGCTATGCTTATACACGCAATGAGGCAGGTGAAAAGATCCTGAACCAGGACGGTTCATGGCGCCGCTCGGGTACCAGCGAAAAGATCGGTAGTATCCAGCCTAAGTTGCTGGGTGGTTTAAGCTCTTCCCTGACCTGGAAGAACCTTTCTTTCAACGTGGTGCTGGATGCCCGCTTTGGTGGTGATATCTTCTCCGGTTCTTACAACTATGGTATGTCTAACGGTATTCTGAAATCCTCTCTGTTCGGTCGTACGGAAGAATACGGCGGATTGCCCCGTACACTCGACGACGGACGTGTTATCAACGACGGTATGATCCCGGAAGGAGTGTTTGCCGAAGGAATCAACATCAACGGTACGGATGTTTCCGGTATGAGCTATCAGGAAGCCTACGAAAAGGGGTTGGTTAAGCCGCTGTCGGCCTACAAATATTATGCTAACCTGGCCGACTGGGGATCGGGTATCCGTGAGACAGGTATCCAGAAATGTTCCTGGATCGCTTTGCGTGAGCTGTCGCTGCGTTATTCATTACCGTCAAAATGGATCAGCAAGTTATACGTGCAGAACGTAAACGTAGGTCTTGTTTGCCGTAACGTCGGCTTCCTGTATAACAGCCTGCCGGATAACATCAACCCGGAAGGTCTGAGAAGTAACTACACTTCAGAATACTACGAAGCCGGTGGTTCTGCCCTGACCCGTAACTATGGTTTCAGCATCAATGTATCTTTCTAATGCCTTATTTAAACGAAGAAAATCATGAATAAATTAAAAATATGGGCCTATGCCCTTCCGGTTTTTTTAGGATCGCTTTGTTCCTGCAACAATGATTTCGTAAAAATCAATACCGATACCGGTACCGTATTGGAGGTAGACCCGGTAACAATGCTTTACCAGGCGGAGTCTAAATATAATACCTACCAGTCTATGTGGGACGACTCGTATGCCTGCAAACTGAGATGGATGCAATACTGTACAGGTATCTGGGGATACGGTACGACTAACTTTACATTCTTCAACTCCCGTATCGGCGAGACGTTATATACGGAATATAATGATGTAGGTTCCTATACCAAGCATATCGAATATCTTGTTTCGCAATTACCGGCTGAGGAAGCGGCTAGATATCAGGACTTGATCGAAGTAGGCCGTATTATCCTGATCACAAAAGGCATCGCTACGACCGATATGCACGGATCACTGGTTTATTCCGAAGGATGGGGAATGCGTTCAGGACATGAAGACCTGATCGAACCGCATTTCCAGACACAGGAAGAGCTTTTCGATGTATGGAACAAGGAGCTGAAAGAAGCTGCTGCTACCATCAAAGCGAACCTGGGCGGTGACCAGATCTCTCTGCAAGGCTACGATGTTTGCTTTGATGGTGAAATGGAGAAATGGGTAAAGACTGCCAATGCAGTCCGTATGCGTATCGCTCTTCGTATATATAAACGGAATCCGGAAGAAGCGAAAGCCATCGTCAAAGAGGTATTGGCTTCAGCTGATATCCCGGCAAGTATCGACGATAGCTTCATCATGTATTTCGATAAGTTGTTCACCAGCGGTGGCGACTGGCATTCGGTAATCGACATGGATCGCGCTTCTGCCCCGTTCATGACTTATCTGAAGAAATATAACGACCCCAGAAAACGCTTGTTCTTCCAGATCAACAACCTGACTCCGGAAAATGTGGCCAAATATAATGCGGAACAGACAGACCCGGATAAATATATCCCGGAAGATTTCACCCGTTGGGAAGGGGGTACGGTCAGCAACGATTTCAAGTCAACCGACAAACGTTACCTGGCCCGCTCTTTGAAATCGGACGGTACGGATATGCGTGCGGCCAACAAACCTCAGACCCGCCTTTGGAAAGGTATGCAGGATAACGGTAGCGGTGGCTCGTGGTTCCCGATCCTTACTTATGCCGACTTCTGTTTCATGGCATCCGAGTTCGTACTGGATGGTGTGAACAGCTCCAAGACGGCACAGGAATGGTATGAAGAAGGCGTACGTGCTTCTATCACGCAGTGGAGCAAGATCGGTGACTATTGCAAGATCAATGACTACGAAGCGGTAACCGATGCAGAACTGGAAGCCTTTATGGCTCAGGACGGCATCAAGTGGAATCCTTCCATCGCAAAGGAACAGATCTATTGCCAGTCATTCGTCGAACACTTCAAGAACAACAATGAGACATGGGCTATGTGGCGCCGTACAGGTTATCCCAACCAGCAGTCTACCGTTATTACTTTCGACCCGGTTATCATCGGCGGTATCCAGCAGGATGTACCGCGCAGAACGCGCTTCTCATACCCGGCTGTGGGTAGCCCTAACCATGACAACCTGGTTGAAAGAATCGAAACAATGGCTAAAGATCCTGAATTCGGTTTGATTACCGATGAGTTCGGCCGTCTGTGGTGGGATAAGAAATAAGTCTTGCCGGGAAACGTTTGAACAGTAATTACATAATTAAGGAAGAGGGTGTGGATATATTCCGTAAAAACATCCTCTTCCTTTTGTATAGACTTGTATCTTATCGTTTTATTCACTACTTTTGGCACACATACATAATCACTCTATGAACAAAAAACATCTATTCACATTGCTGTGCACCCTTCTTTTATGTGCAGCATGCAGCAAGCAGCAACACTTCATCTCTGACAATGCATTCAGAGCGGAAGTAGAGAAAGATTTCCAGGCCAAACAGGTTGCCCTGCCTGACGGAGATCTGTTCGCAGTTTTCAATCAGGAAATGACGCCGCAGGAGAAAGAGGCATTGACCTTCCTTTACGCCTACATGCCGATCGGCGACATTACTGATTATGACGGGAAACTCTATCTGGATAACATCCGCAGTTCTTTCAAGGCGAAACAGGAAATGCCCTGGGGCGACAGTATCCCTGAAGACATCTTCCGTCACTTCGTCCTGCCGATCCGCGTGAACAACGAGAACCTGGACGAAAGCCGTATGGTCTTCTTCGACGAACTGAAAGACCGTGTAAAAGGCCTGTCCTTGTACGATGCCGTGCTGGAAGTAAACCACTGGTGTCATGAGAAAGTAATCTATACCCCTTCCGATGCCCGTACCAGCTCACCGCTGGCCTCTGTAAAGACAGCTTACGGACGTTGCGGTGAAGAGTCTACCTTTACGGTGGCCGCACTCCGCTCGGTAGGTATCCCCGCTCGCCAGGTATATACCCCGCGTTGGGCACACACCGACGACAACCATGCCTGGGTGGAAGCCTGGGTAAACGGCAAATGGATGTTCCTGGGCGCTTGCGAACCGGAACCAATCCTGAACCTGGGATGGTTTAACGGCCCCGCTTACCGTGGCATGCTGATGCACACCAAGGTATTCGGCAAATACAACGGCCCCGAAGAAGTCATGCTTGAAACAGATGGCTACACCGAGATCAATGTGATCGACAACTACGCACCGACAGGCAAAGCCATCGTAACGATAGTGGATGCCGACGGCAAGCCCGTTCCCGATGCCAGCGTTGAATTCAAGATATACAACTATGCCGAGTTCTATACCGTAGCCAATAAAAAGACCGACGCCGAAGGAAAGACCTTCCTGACAGCCGGTAAAGGCGATATGTTCGTCTGGGCTACCAAAGACGGCAAGTTCGGTTTCGACAAAGTATCTTTCGGAAAAGGCGATGTAACGATCAAGTTGGATAAGAAGCCGGGTGACGCCATCGAAGCAGTCGCTCTGGATGTTATCCCGCCGGTAGACGGTTCCATCCCTGCTGAAGTAACTCCCGAACAGAAGGAAGCCAATGCGAAACGCCTGTTGGAAGAAGACGCTATCCGTAATAAATACGTAGCTACTTTCTATACCGAAGAGAAAGCGGAAGCCCTGGCTAAAGAGCTGGGTATCGACCCGTTGAAAACGTCCGACTTCCTGATCGGCAGCCGTGGCAACTGGATGGAGATCGAGAAGTTCCTGCGCGAAACTCCGTCCGACAAACGTCCGGTAGCAATGGCCTTACTGGATGTGATCTCTGCGAAAGACCTTCGCGATACACCTGCTTCTGTACTGGCCGACCATCTGAACAATACGGAAGTGGTTAACTCGGATCAGTTCAACAGATATATCCTGAACCCGCGTGTAGCCAACGAATTCCTGTCTCCTTACCGCAGCTATTTCATTGCCAACATAGATCCGGAACTGGCCAAACAGGCTCAGGCAGATCCGATGGCACTGGTTGACTGGGTGAAGAAGAATATCACGATCAAGAACGAACTCAACTCGCAGCGTATCCCTGTTATGCCGATGGGCGTATTCAAATCGCGTGTGGCTGATACCGGATCGCGCGACATCTTCTTTATCGCTGTGGCACGTAGCCTGGGTATCCCTGCCCGTATCGAGCCGGTAGCACGCAAGGTACAGTTTATGAAAGACGGCCGGTGGATGGATGTAGACTTCGAAGCAGCCGTTCAGACTACAGCCAAGCAAGGTAAGGTTACAGCTACTTACGCTCCGATCAAGGCATTGCAGGATCCGAAATATTACAGCCATTTCACGATCGCCAAGATCCTTCCGGATGCTAAATTGCAGACGCTGAACTTCCGCAGTGCAAGTACAGATATGGGTGTAGGAACCACCTGGAGCAGCTTGTTGAAACAACCGCAGGCTATCGACGAAGGTAACTATATGATGGTGACCGGAACCCGTATGGCAAACGGCAGCGTACTGGCCGAAGTATCGTTCTTCAACATAGAGCCGGATAAGACAACCAATATCAAGCTGGAGATGCGTGAGAACCTCGAAGAAGTGCAGGTGATCGGTAACTTCAACTCCGAGAATAAGTTCAAACGTGCCGATAACGGCGAAGAAACCAGCGTACTGGCAACAACCGGCCGTGGTTACTTCGTAGTGGCTATCCTCGGTGCCCGTCAGGAACCGACCAACCACGCTATGCGCGACATCGCCGCCGTGAAGAAAGACCTCGAAGCATGGGGACGCAGCATGGTGCTTCTTTTCCCGGATGAAAAGGGTTACAACAGCTTCGATCCGAAAGAGTTCGGCGAACTGCCCGGCACCATCACTTACGGTATCGATGCAGACAACCATATCCAGAAGGAGATCGCATCGGCCATGAAGCTGCAGAATGCAAGCCAGCTGCCGATCTTCATCATCGCCGACACTTTCAACCGCGTCGTATTCGTATCCCAGGGATACACGATCGGCCTGGGTGAACAGTTGATGAAGGTGATACATAAGCTGTAAGATCTGGCAAGAACAGAAACAAAATCAGCCGGGGTGTTATGTCAAGATACCCCGGCTGATTTAATATATTATGCAGTCATAAATTACAATTCGTCAATCTCTTTCACCGACAATCCGGTACACTGAGCGATCGTTTCAATATTAATTCCCTGTTTTTTAAAGTTCGCAGCAATGAGACGTTGTTCTTCTGCCTTGCCTTTCTCCAAGCCTTCCATTTTGCCTTTCTCTAATCCTTTCTTCAACCCCTTCTCTTCAGCTTCTTCTACAGCATATTCCAGCGTAGCACGCCAGTCGCGGTAAATCTTTAGATTCTCCTCATAGACGGCACGTTCGTGATCGGTCATTGCTTCTAATTTCGATACATCGAGCAGACGCTTGAAGGCATCATTTTTCTCCTTGAACGGAGACATATCAAATAAATTCATATTCTTCAATATAAAAATCGTGTTTTCAAGAGGCGTCTTACACTCCTCTTCACTTAAATTGAACAGGTCGAACGACAGATAGATCTGCTTCAACTTGACCTCGCCAAATGTTTTACCCGTTGCCTCGTTCGCCAAAACCACATCCGTGCGCCAACTTTGAAACTCAGGCATGCTGAAGTTCAACAGGTAGATACCATACACCGGAAGCAGGCTGTACTTCCAGTCATCACCGGTCCTTCCCTGACGGGAGACCATTTTACAAAGATAATAGAATCCGCGGTTAAAGAAATAACGTTGCGGGCAATTCTGCATCTCCAAAATAAATTTACTTCCGTCCACATCTTCGCAAAGGAGATCGAAGATCACCGTGCGCTGTTCTACTACTTCCGGTTGGATTTCTTTATCGAGATAAGTCAGGTCTTTCACCCGGTGCTCGCCTTCGAGGGCGGCATTGATAAAGTCGATGGCTACTTGCTTTACTCCGAATACGGTTTTAAAAGCGCTATCCAGCATGATATTAACGTACTTTTCCATATGTCAATGGTTTTAATGGTCTGTTACCCACTAGCGGGTAACGGGACAAAGATAGTTGTTTTTTATTTATATCAAAAGATGAAGCTGCTTTTTTCATGGCTTCAAAGAGAATGAGCATGTGAAGTTTAGAGGCTCTTTCCCCACCAATAAGAAATATTGGGGAAAATCACTCCAAATACCCCCTTTTAACAATATCCGGCAAAAACCCGAAATAATGCCCATTGAAACACAGGCTATTATGAAACGCGCGCGGGTACATATTTATATAAATAGTAGTAATCGAATACTGGGTATGATCTGTTGAATAATAAAGGATAGATGCCGAAATAGAACTGACTAGATAAATCGTTCCTTTTTTTTAGTCATACAAAGGTATGGCTTAATTTTGAATCTGCAATACCTTTCCAATTTATTTTTCCCAATCTATGTGCTTTCTTATCAACCGGATAGCAAAGTTAGTATAAAATTCCCCCCTTTTCTACACGAAGACAAACTGTAGCCGAAAAAATGACTAGAAAAAAGGAACGTTTTGGCTAGTCATTTAACAATTGGCAACACTAAGACACTCTCTACAAACAGGCTTTTTAGAAA
>OGFC01000247.1_pt1 | contig 56270 bp, 47 predicted proteins | sample 1570841 | NCBI WGS metagenome assembly OGFC01 (sample SAMEA2582137, study PRJEB24529) | metagenome | biome: Human gut stool | place: China | collected 2011 | reverse complement strand
ATAGTTTTCAAAAAAATATATTCTGCTTTTATTTTTTACATACGAAAGCTTCCTGTAAAGGATAGCAATGTGCTATGAAAACCAGTTTGAAGCGCGTTGAGCTAAGAATGGCATGCATCAATGCTTTTTATATGATGCATATACAGGAATCATTGCGTCTATAAACAGGCATCCGGATACATAAAGCAGCTGTCACAGACCGGCTTCCTACACAAGCGACGATAACAACCCATGACAATAAAAAAAGCCATATCTATAACAGCACATGGCTTTCGTATATACTGACGAAAAGTGTCTCTTTGCGTTTCTGATTTTATTTGAACCGCAGACATAGAGTCCTGGAAAAAGAGCCTGTTTAAAATGACGCTTACAGTTTGGACAGCAAGATGAAATAGGCTCTTACCTGCTATTTCACCATTTTTTCAAAGGCATCCTTGGCCGCCATCTGTTCCGCACGCTTCTTTGAGAAGCCCTTACCACGTCCCAGATTGATATCGTCCAGCATGACGATAACCTCAAATTCCGGCTTGTTGCTCGGACCGGAAACATTTACGGTTTCATAATGCACTGTCTTGCGGGAATCCGACTGTATGTATTCCTGCAGCTTCGTCTTATAATCAATCACCTTTTCACTCTTCGGGCGACTGATGGCAGGCGTAACGACCGCAGATAAAATGATGTCGATTGCCTCCATCCCCTGATCCAGGAACACTGCACCAAGCAGTGCCTCAAACATATCTGCCAGAATGGAATCCCGCTGTCTTCCGCCTGTCTTTTCCTCACCAACGCCAAGCATCAGATATTTCCCAAGACCCAGCTGCCGGTTGTATTCCGCCAGTGCCTCCTCGCAGACAAGCTGTGCACGAAGTGTCGTCATCTGCCCTTCGCTCAGCTCCGGCTCCAGCAGAAACAGCTTCTTCGTTGTCCACAGCTGCAATACAGCATCCCCCATAAACTCCAGACGCTCATTATCATGTGCATAGGACTTATGCTCATTCACATAGGAAGAATGCACAAGTGCCTGTGTAATCAGCTTCTTATCGGAATACGCGATATTGCGCTCCTTTAACCATTCAAATATTGTATCCATTACGTAGTATCTCCTCTTATTTTCCTGTATATTATACCACTAATCGAGGTATGTCGCACTCCCAACTGTATGCTCGATATACATTTTTATCTCTTCATAGCCGATTGTATCCAGATGAGCAAGAATTTCCGCAGCATCTGCACGCGCAACCTCCAGAATATTGGCATCCTGAATCACATCGCCCAGAATAAAGCCCGGAACACCACTTTGTCTGGTTCCCAGAATATCGCCGGGGCCTCTGAGCTGCAGGTCCGCACGGGCTATCGCAAAGCCGTCTCTTGTCTGTTCACAGATTTTTAAGCGCTGCAGGGAATCCGGATCCTTTGTACTGCTTAACAAATAACAATACCCGGGACGCGTTCCTCTTCCGACTCTGCCGCGCAGCTGATGTATCTGTGAGAGCCCGAAGCGGTGTGCATCGTAAATCACCATGATATTGGCATCCTTTACATCCACACCAACCTCAATCACCGTTGTGGAAACCAGAATATCGACTTCCTTGCGCAGGAAGCGCTCCATGACATCATCCTTCTCCTGTGTATTCATTTTCCCATGCAGCAGGGCAATGCGATACCGCCGTCCCAAAGATGCGCACATCCCCTCATAGATATCCGTCACATTGCGCATATCCATATCCTCATTTTTCTCAATCGCTGGGCAGACCACATAGCACTGATCTCCCTCGTCTATTTTTTCCAGCACGGTTTCCAGAATCGGGCTCATCGAGCGGCTGGAAATCAGCTTTGTCGTTACCGCAGAGCGTCCCTTGGGCAGCTCCTGAATCGTAGACACATCCATATCACCATATAGAGAAATCGCCAGTGTACGGGGAATCGGCGTCGCACTCATCAACAGAAAATCAACCTTCTCTCCCTTTTCCAGCATTCTCTTTCGCTGGGCAACACCGAAACGGTGCTGCTCATCCGCTACCACCATGCCCAAATCGTAGTATTCCACATCATCCTGAAACAGTGCGTGCGTACCAACCAGAATATCGATTTCATTATGTTTTAATCGCTCCAGCACCGCCCGCTTCTGTACCGGCTTCAGACTGGAATACAGTACGTCAACGGTGATATCAAAGTCCGCAAACAATCGCTGCAGATTTGCGAGATGCTGCTTGGCAAGAATTTCCGTGGGTGCCATGAAGACCGCCTGCTTATGTGCTAAAACACAGGCATATAATCCAAAGGCCGCCACCATCGTCTTTCCACAGCCGACATCCCCCTGTACCATGCGATACATCACCTTGTCACTGGATAGATCCTGTAAGATTTCCTCAATGACCTTGTTCTGGTCATCGGTCAGGGAAAAGCTCAGGGCATGCTTTAAATCCATGACGTCCTCCATCGAAAACTGCTTGGCACTCCCTTGGACCATTTCTGTATCCCTTGCCTTTAGTGCCTGCATACTTAGCTGGAATTTCAGAAATTCCTCATACTTCAAATGACGTAAACTCTGCTTCACCGCCTCCATACTGGCTGGGTGATGAATGAAATACAAAGCCTGCCTTCTGGGGATCAGACGATACTTCTCCAGATACGGCTTTGGAATCACATCTGGAATCTGATCCTGCAAAGCCTGCCATGCCTTATCGATATAGCGAACAAGCTCCTTCTGGGTAATGCCCTCGCGAACATTATATACCGGATGAATCCCCAGCTGTTCCCGCATCGGCTTAAAATTATACTGCAGCGCAGTGATCCGGCTACCGCCATCATATTTTCCGATGATGGTAATCATTTTCCCTATAGTAAAGGCCGATACCCAGGGACGGTTAAACAGAGAAACATCAAATTCCTCATCCTCCAGCATTATCTTAAAGCGGGTAACACTCTGTTTTCCCTTGAAGCGGATCACCCTTGCCCGATTTACAATAACAGCTTCAAGGATAATCCTGTCTTCCTTTTCCCATGTATCCCGGGGCTTTGCCTCCAGATTTTCATACCGAAACGGATAACAGGTTAAAAGATCCTCTGCCTGCATAATCTGCATACTATGAAGAACCTCTGCCTTTTTTTCTGATATACGCAATGCTTTTAATTCCATGTCCACGCATCCTTTTTCGAGTGTTATTATATCATGAATCTGGTATTCTTTATAACCGGAAAGCAAAAAGGATGAACAATTTCCTTTTTCTGATGTGATAAACAGCCTTCCCTTGGGAAAACAGGTGTTAGGATGTCTCTTTGAGATGGAATGCCCAAGATGCACATCATATGCCTGCAGATAACGCTGTACAGATCGTACCTTGTTTCTGTTGGGTGTTCCTACAAGTATATTCATACACCCTATGCCTCGGTTTTATCCGTTTTTTTTACAGCACGCCTTGAATTTCTTCCCGCTACCGCAGGGACACGGTTGATTGGGCTTTGCGTCCGTATAGGCGCTGATATCCAGTGGCAGCTGTATTTTATTTTCCTGGGCACCTATCTAATTTTGTTTATATATATTCTTCTTCCCATATTGCTTATCCATTGCACATAGGCACTGTCATCACCGGTTTGTTCTGCGATATCCCGTGCAATATCCAAAAACATCCTGAAAAAAAGCTATCCAGCAGCTGTAGTCCACGTTTGATCATATCATAACAGGCATCATAGTCCTTGCGCATCCACGTTTGAGAAAGCCATCCATATAATGATGTTGGCATCTTCAGAATAGTGTTTTATTAAACGATTATAACAGGCATTACAGGCTTCCTGTTCCTCACGCATTTCCTAAATATCCGCATAGGCGCGTTTATAATTTCCTTTCGTTATTGAATCCAGATCCACATTTCTCAAAATATCCACAAGCAGGGCCTGTGACCATGGATAGGAACTTGCATTCATCAAATGCAGATCCAATTCACTCAGCAGATTTTCAATCTCATAATCGTTTCTATCTGTAGTTGTAAGCTTGCGGATATCCCGTGTTCTCTTTTTCTTTACAAGCCTTCTAAGATTCATAACAAATTCTGTGATCAACGGAAGCGCTTCTTCTTCGGTGTATGTAGACGCCAGCTCCTCTATGGTTTCCATTACTCGGGAAAGGGGAATATCCTTTTCCTCATGTGCTGCATCTTTAACAATGTTCATCATAATGAATTCTACAACCGAAGAATTGGTCAAAAGCTCTCATTCCGGAAGCTGTTTATCCGCTTCCAGCAGCTCCTTCATTATGCAAGCTTCTGCAGTCTTCATCGAAATACCCTGCTCGCTCAATTCCGTGACATACTGTTGAAAAAATGAGAATTCTCTAATACTTTCTTCTTTCATACACTTTTTTCTACTCTCTTTTTTTCTGTGAAGCGCAGCCGGTAGCTGCAATGCTTACACAGCTCCTCCACGACTTTATGCTGTGCAAAGCCCGCTTTCATCTGTATAACGCGCTCACTGCAAAGTATAGAGGAAAACGACTGTGTAAATATATTTCCCAGTGCTGTATCTCCTTTGGAATCCAGACAGCAGGGTACAACAGTTCCATCACTCAGAATCGCACACATCTGCATCATCCCAAGACAGCGCCCGTAATCGGATACATACGGATGCTGCAAGGACGGCCATTGAAACACCGATTCCATATTTAGATGCAGATGGTCCCCCACATCCAGACGCATACGCTTTTCAAATTCCTGCGGATGCGGTATGTGATAATGCTGTGCCAGCTGCTGAAGAAGCCTTGTGCTTTCATCGGACAGCCTGCCATTTTGTACACTCCACAAGCGATAGCTGATATGTACACCACGCTGGGCAAGCTCCTCACACACAGAGAAGACATGCTTCAGATATTGCGGCTGTTCATGCTCGGGAAAGCTATGCAAAGATACATTGACCTGCCGCAGTCTGCTGTTCATGAGAACATCCCGGCATGTTTTCAGCAGGGTGCCGTTCGTTGTCAGATTTACCTGCATTCCCTGCTCATCACATATCTGCAAAAACGTCCCCAGATCCGGATGGGAAAGTGGTTCTCCCAGCACATGAAGATACACGTGCTTGGTATATGGCTTGATTTCTCTGATGACATGTGAAAATTCCGCAACTGACATCCTGCGGGGCTTTCTTTGATTTTGTATGCAGAAGCTGCAGGACAGATTGCATGTATTCGTTATTTCCACATAAATTCGTTTAAACTGCATTCTCTTCTCCTTTAAAAAAATTCTTCCCTGATAATCGCAGATTCCTCCAGTGTATCGATCTGCCCCGTCTCTATGAAACGCAAACAGACATCCGCTTTATATGCCTGGTATTCCCTCTCCTGCAATAACCGTTGCTTTCGCTCTTTCTTTTGCATTCTCTTCCTTTTGTTGCTTGCCTGAATTTCCTTCTTCTTTTTCCTTGCGTACGCAATCTGTTGCCGGGTTATTTCAATATGGTACTCATTCAGTGTCTTCAGCGCCATGCTTTCATTCATGGAATATGCTTTCATGAAGCGAAACAGCAGCTCCTCGTTTGCCGTGTCTTTGCAAAATTTTCGTATTTCCCGTTCCTTTCGCAGCTGCCGTTTTCTTCTCATCTTCTCTTTTTTTGCTTCCTTTGGTGTCAAAGCCTTTTTTATTTCCTCGTCCATAGCATAATTATAGCGTAATTCATGTTATATCTGTATCCTAAATAAGAATTTTTATTAGGTTTATGCATTGTATGAAAAAAAGATAAATCCCGTATGTTCAGGAATTCATCTTCTTTCATATACTGCTTGGTTGTTCTCAAGAATTAAGACGCTTTTGGCAGAATCAGATTCAAGATGATGCCGACAAGCGCAGATAATGCGGTTCCCGAAAGGGTCATGAAGCTTCCCACAGGAAGTATGGCACCGCCAAGACCGATGACGAGCATGGCAGAGGCGATAACCAGATTGCGCTGCTTTCCAAAATCAATTTTATTATCGACAAGGACACGCAGGCCGTTGCTGGCAATGACCCCGTATAAAAGAATACTCATGCCACCCAATACGCAGGCAGGGATCGTTGAGATAAAGGCGGAAATCTTACCTACGCAGGACAGCAGAATCGCGATGCAGGCAGCCCCGCCTGTCACATAAACACTGCTTATTTTTGTCATACCGATCACACCGGTATTCTCTCCGTAGGTCGTATTCGCCGGACCTCCAAGGAAGGCAGAAACCGCGGTTGCAATTCCATCCCCCATCAGTGTACGCTCCAAGCCCGGGTCCTTTAGGAAATTGCGTCCACAGATTTTCCCAAGTACCGTATGATCTCCGATATGCTCAGAAATCGTAACCAGTGCAACCGGCAGAATCGCAAGCGTTTCCGGACCAAAATACAAGTTATAGGTGCGGAAATTTCCAACTTTAAAGGGCAGGATAAAATCAGGAAAGGACAGCCATTTGGCATCCACGACCGCCTGAAAATCAACCAGTCCCAGACATAGGGATAACACGTAGCCACCGAGAATGGCAATCAGAAACGGGATTATTTTGAAAAACCCCTTCGCCTTTGTGGAAATCAAGGCCGCAATTAAAAAGGTGACGATTGCGACGATCATGGCACGGGGATCCCCATCCTTTATGAATTGGGCATTACCGACAGCATTCGCCGCAAGCCCCAATCCGATTACCGCGATCATTGGGCCGATAACGATTGGCGGCAGCAGCTTATCAATCCATTCCTTTCCGATAACGCGTACGATCAATGCAACGACTACATAGATCACACCAACCAGCATCAGCCCGGTCTGTGCAGCATCCACGCTGCCACCCATCGCCTTGATTGCGATTACCACTGCGCTGATATAGGCGAAGGAGCTTCCCAGATATACCGGAACCTTGCGCTTGGTCACAAACGTATAAATCAGCGTTCCCACACCGCTTGCAAAAAGTGCTACCGAAACAGGCAAGCCTGTCAGCGTCGGTACCAGGATTGTTGCCCCAAACATTGCAAATACGTGCTGAAAGCTCAGAAACAGCCATTGCAGCAGCGGTGGACGATCCCCGACATCCAGAATCATATCTGTTTGCTTTGTATCCGAGCATTCCTCTTCGTTCAGAATGAGAGAAATGTCCTCGACATGTTCTTCAAAATGCTTCATACATCTACTCCTTTTCAAAAAGACCATAGAAAAAGCAGGCACACAGGACCAGAGTCATATGTACCTGCCAATGGTCAACAGGAGTAGTATACCATATTTCGGGGCAAACATGCTACCTCTCTTTGGCTATCCACTTGCTGATTTCATTGATAAGGATAATACTGAAGGACATGCCGAGAACCATTGTCCAGGAGGTCAAATCCAGTGGAACGGTTTTCAGCAGCATATTGAAGATTGGCAGCTGGCATACCGCAATCTGCAATGTGATGCCAAACACCATCGTCAGAATCAGCCATTTGTTCTGCATGATTCCAACCTCCCGTATGGAATGCGTACGGGAGCGCAGATTCAATGCATGAAACAGCTGAGAAATCGATAATACCATGAAAGCCATGGTCTGTGCCTTGGCAGGACTGACATCCAGTCCGTTACGGAACGCAACCAGGGTAATCGTACCGATGAACATACCATTCATAATCGTGAATATCATACCGCCGTGCGCAAACAGACTCTCTTGGCGATCCCGCGGCTTTTCTTCCATGATGAATTTATCCATCGGATCCACACCTAGTGCCAGAGCCGGAAAGGCATCCGTCACCAGATTGACCCATAGAATCTGTATGGCAGATAAGGTGGAGACCACATGCGGCATAAAGACGATAGCAAGAAACAGCGACATGATTTCACCAAGATTGCAGCTTAGAAGATAAAGCACTGCCTTCTGAATATTCAGATAAATATTTCTTCCCTGCTCCACTGCCTCGACAATCGTTGCGAAATTATCATCCGCAAGAATCATATCAGAGGCCTGCTTGCATACATCGGTTCCTGTTTTTCCCATAGCGATACCGATATCTGCATTTTTCAAACTCGGTGCATCATTCACGCCGTCTCCTGACATGGCAACGACAAGCTGATGCTTTTTGAATGCATTGACGATACGAACCTTATGCTCCGGTGTTACCCGGGCATATACGCAATAGCTCTGTACATGCTGTGCCAATGCTTCCTCATTCATTTCATCCAGCTCTTTTCCGGTAATCACCTGCTGTTCATGTTTGGCGATTCCCAGATTGCGGGCAATGGCAAAGGCAGTGAGCGGATGATCACCCGTAATCATAACAACCTGAATGCCTGCCTTGTGGCACAGCCTGATGGAATCCCGCACCTCCTCGCGAGGTGGATCGATTAAGCCGGCAAAGCCGATGAAGGTCATTTTGCTTTCCACAGCACTTTCATGCGGACTTTTCAGCGTACGTACAGCCAGAGCAAGAACACGCTGTGCATCGCTGCTGACCTTTTTACTTGCTTCCAGTATGCGGTTTTTCTCATAGCTGCTCATACGCACGGTTGTGCCATCCATGCGCACCTGTGTACATAGGTCCAGCACCTTTTCCAAGGCACCCTTGGTGAATGCCACGTACTCTTTGCCGTGCTGATGAATCGTTGTCATGAGCTTACGCGTGGAATCAAAGCTGATTTCATTCACTCTCACATAGGATAGGTCCTCTGCATCCTTATGCATACCGTTATCTTCGCAAAACGCCAGCAAAGCAGCTTCGGTAGGTTCTCCAAGAATTTCCTCCTTCTGCACGGTTGCATTGTTGCATAAACAGAAGCCGCGCAGCAGCTCCTCACTGCGGGTTTGCAGGGCACCATTTGCATAGGAGGATACCACATGCATCTTATTTTGTGTCAGCGTTCCTGTCTTATCCGAACAGATGACACTGACAGAGCCCAGTGTTTCCACTGCATGCAGCTTTCGGATAATGGCATTGTTGCGGCTCATCACCTGAACACCAAGTGCAAGTACGATGGTAACGACAGCAGGAAGTCCCTCTGGTATGGCAGCGACAGCAAGTGAAATCGAAAGCAGCAGCATATCAAAGAGGTCTCTTCCTTGCAATACAGCAACCACAAACATGGCAATACAGATGCCCACAGAGCCGATTCCCAATATTTTAGACAAATGGGCAAGACGCACCTGCAGCGGTGTCATATCCTCTTTGGTTTCATCCAGCATTCGTGCAATCTTTCCAACCTCACTGCTCATACCGGTGCGTACGACAATGCCTCTGGCCTTTCCATATGTAACATAGGTGGACATAAAGACCATGTTTCTCTGATCGGAGATATTGATTTCCTCATCATATACCAGGGCCGCATCCTTTTCCACCGCTTCACTTTCTCCTGTCAGTGTACTTTCCTCCACCTTCAGATTAACGGATGACACCAGACGCATATCGGCCGGTATGTATCCTCCCACTTCCAGCTCCACCAGATCGCCAACGACCAGCTCCTTGGAATCAATTTCCTTGAGAAAGCCCTCTCTGACAACAAAGGCCTTTGGTGTGGACAACTTTTCCAGTGCATCGATTGCTTTTTCTGCCTTGAATTCCTGTACAACGCCGATGATGGCATTCAGAATAATTACGGTCAGAATGATGGATGCGTCAATGTACTCCTTTAAAAATACCGATACGATTGCTCCGATAATCAATATAATTACCATCGGATCCTGAAACTGTTCCAGAAACATCTGGAAGACAGTTTCCTTTTTCTTCTTCAGCAGCTCATTTTTCCCCTGATCCCGGAGTCTGGCGGCAGCTTCCTGTTCACTCAGCCCCTTATCCAGGTCACTGTAGGTTTCCTGAACTACCTCCTGTATGTTCATTCGATAAGGCATATACACCCTCCTTCACTACCACAATGTATGTGCGCAGACAGGATATATGTGTGCTTCGACAAAACCTCTGTGAAACAGACAGGAATAAGAAAGCTCATGGGGGCAGCCCCTCCTGTACATGAAGCGGATGGAAACCCATAAGAGGAAAAAGGATACGAGCAATGCTTAAACCGCCTGCCTTTATCCTTTGTTCTGAAAGGAAAGGCCATGTGGGCTTGTCAGCCTTCAACTGTCCGGCACTCATCCCTTAGCTATCTCTATTTCCTGAAAGCTTCCGCATAAAAAAAGGACAGTCACAATAACATGTCCTCGTATTCAGCTCAGGATAGATTTCTTTTTCTGGAGCATCTGCAGCTTTTCACTCAGCATCTCTTCCAGTTCCTCCACAAAGCTATCCATATCGGATGTATCATGCTCCATAAACAGCTCCAGATAGATACGTTCGCAAACAGCACGCTTCGTATCATAGGCTACAAAGGAGCCACTGAAGCTCTGCATCTCGGAAAAGCCCTCAACACAGAGAAAGCCATTGCGAAGATCTCCGCGAATTCCCTGAAATTCAAATTGTGCAGGACTGGCAAGTACGGTCGTGTGCTTCATGGCATCAATAAAATGCTCCAGCTGCGGATTATCCTTTTGTGCTGTGCTTACCAGCACAAGGTCTGCCGGATGATGCTCCATCCAGCATTCAAAACGATGCAGAACAGCTGTGGCAAATTCATTTCTTGCCAGCATGCTGTCATCAATATAATAAAATATCATGATCGCTAGCGACGGGAGAAAAAGGATGGAATGCCTTCACGGTCATCTTCTTCCAATTCCTGATACCGTGGCTTTTCCTCAGTCTGCACTCTTGCACTTGGCCGGGAAACCGGCTGTGTAAATGCAGATGCTGCTGGAATTTCTTCCTCTTCTTCCTCTTCCTTATCGAATCCGGTCGCAATAACGGTTACAATGATGGAATCACCAAGCTTTTCGTTGATCGCAACACCGAAAATCGCATCGATGTCATTGCCTGCAGCTTCCCGTACAAGCGCCATGGCATCCTCTGCGTCAAACAGTGTAATGGATTCACCACCGGTGATATTGACGATGGCATTGCTCGCTCCGGTAATCTGTGCCTCCAGCAAGGGAGACTGGATTGCTTTTTCAGCTGCAGCACGGGCTTTGTCTTCCCCCTCTGCCATACCGATTCCAATCAGTGCAGACCCCTGATTTTCCATAATGGTGCGCACATCTGCAAAGTCCAGGTTGATCAGTGCAGGAACAGCAATCAAATCGGTAATCGTCTGCACACCCTGCCGCAGCACATTATCTGCCGCCTGGAAAGCCTCGGTCAGCGGACGACGTCCAATGACTTCAATTAGATTGTTGTTGGATACGATAATCAAAGAATCAACATACTGCTTCAGCTCAGCAAGGCCATCCTCAGCAGAATTCATTCTCTTCTTTCCTTCAAAGGTGAACGGCTTTGTAACGATACCTACCGTCAATGCCCCTTCTTCCTTTGCAATTTTCGCAAACATCGGAGCAGCACCGGTTCCGGTTCCTCCTCCAAGCCCTGTGGTGATAAACACCATATCGCTTCCCTTGATGGCTTCACGAATTTCATTTTCATTTTCCTGGGCAGCACGTCTTCCCATTTCCGGATTCGCACCGGCACCCAGCCCCTTGGTCACTTCCCGTCCAAGGACAATTTTATTTTCAACAGGAGAAATATTCAGTGCCTGAAGATCTGTGTTTGCCACATAAAATTCCACACCCTTGACACCTTCGGAAACCATGCGGTTCACGGCATTGCAGCCACCGCCGCCAATTCCAAATACTTTAATATTTGCTACCTGTTCAAACTGTAAATCGCTCATCGTTATTCCTCGCTCTCTCTTTTTATTTATCGCTTAACAGAATGCTTTTCAGTTTTCTTGTAAATCCGCCCTCTTCATCGACGGAGCTTTTCTTCGTAACCGTATCCATGGTTTCTTCCACTTCCTGCGGATTGCAGCAGACACGCTCATCTCTGCGGATTGCCATCTGTTCCCTCCAGCTGTAAAACAAGCCCAGACAGGTTACATAGGAACATTCACGGACACCGATGGTCTGTGGAACATAAATCTGTGCAGGTGCATTCAGATAGCGCAGCAGCTGCTGAAGGGAAGGAATTTCACAGCCCTCACCGCTTAGCAGATAGCGCACATCGCCGCTCTCTATAATTGGAGCACAGGTTTCGTTTATCATATTCAACCAGTCCTTCACATAGGGAACAATGGCTTCACACGCCTGCTTTTCGCTGATCTGCCTCTGTTCACCGGATTGTGACCAGATATAGATGATCTGATCCTTTGCATTTTCCGCATCAAAGGTACAGGTATTCTGAGCCAGTCGATAGCTTACATTGCTGCTCAGGTGATACTGTTCGATAAGATCGCGCAGCCATACACCGTATCCATCCTCTAATACCTCACAATTCACCAGCTTGCCATGTGTAAACAGGGAAAGCGTCGTATGATCTCTTGCAAGGTCAATCTGTATGACATATTTATCAACCGTCTGTTCAAATACCGCTGCTTCATTGGCCATGGCATAGGAATCCAGACATACATCCAGAATTTCCAGTCCTGCTTTTTCAATGCAGCGCGCATAGGCATATACAACCTCTTTATCCGCATACAGCAGATCGACATTCATGATCAGAACCTCTGCTGTTTCATCGATCGGCATTTTTCTGGAAGTGATACCGTTTGTTATGTATTTGACACAGCCGATATTGACCAGCTCCAGCTGTGGATCCGGTTTAAAGCTGACTGCTTCATTCAACCCCTTTTGAATGTCACTCAGACGAATGCGTTTGCTGCTGGCCTCCGGCACAACGCTTACCTTTTTGTTATGACGCTGTACATTGACAGAAGGGATTGCCGCAAGAACCCGCTCGATGTGATATCCGAGTGCATCCTCAGCCTGCTTCTTGGCCTTGATAATGCCGTTTACAACATTCTGTTCATCCATGATTTTCTGTTTTTCAATTCCCTGTATGGGAGCTTTTTCCACTCTTAGAATATTAAACCGCGTTTCATAAAATTCACCGACAACCAGGCGTACTTCATGATCCGCTACTTCTATCGAGGCATATATTTCCTTTTTGTTCATAAGGTTACCTCCTTACCCACACTGGCTAAGCCAGCCTTCGGCGTACATTTATACTCATATATGATATCATAATTTAAGCGGTTTAAAAACCATTTCCAAGGATTTCTCATAAATTTTTTCTTTTTTTTCAAAGAGGTGCACAAAGGTTAAAATAAAGAGAGGTTTTCCCTCTCTTAATTGTCCTCAGATATGTTTCTCAAAGCGTCTGCCTCCGCATCTCTTCTTGATCCGGAGATTGCTCGTTTCTGATATTTCACCGTTTTTTTCTTACGAAAGAAGAAAAATGCACTCAATCCTGCAAGCACCACACAGCCGCCGGCCAACCCATAAATAACGAGCTTATGCTTTTTCAGTGACGCATCAACATCCTTGCGATACTGATCATAGGCAGTTTGCGGTATCGTCGCGGCACCGGAATACAGCTGCAGTGTTTTTTCCGTAGCTTCATACTGGTAATATACCATGTTGCCTTTTTCATCCATGACATAAAGCAATGCGTAATTTTCAAAGGCTGCATCCTTGAAGGTCCAGCCGTTCAGCTCATATTTATCGATTTTCACCGTTGTGAAGGTCATCCCTTCGCGCGTCTGAAGATTCTTTGGTACATCTACGATAAATACATTGTTTCCCAGCAGAGCCATCGGGCGCAGCATAGTCTCTACTGTATTTGTATCTGTATTGTATATATAATAATTCTTTTCCTTTGTTTTATCATCCTGCAGATAGACGACCGTTTTCTTTAACAGGTTGCTCTTCCATGCCTTGACTTCCTTGCCGTCCACCTTGATTTTCACGGTTTCAAAGGATTTTGCAGGCTTATCAACGCCATCCAGACTGCGGACAAAGCCAAGCTTTGCTCCATTGTAGGTTACGTATACAAGCGGTGTTTCATCGACATTAACTGTAATCGTATATTCCTTCGTGCTTCCATCCTCTGCCGCTACACTGATGGATATTGTGTTTTTTCCGGGCTTTAAGGTTTTGGTTCCCGTTCCATATACGATAGCCTTGCTGTCTGCCGCAGTCGCATTTACCTTGATACTGGAAACATCCCCGTTCAGATTTACCGTGTACTCTGTCTTGGATGCTGAGAATTTCGGACTCAGAGTTCCCTGAGAGATACTCAGGCTTGCCAGATTGGCATTGCTTGACAGCTTCTTTTCTTCCGGTTTCTTTTCCTCAGGCTTTTGTGTTTCACTTTTCTGAGGAGTCTCATTTTTCGGTGCTTCTGTCGGTCTTGCGACAACCTGTACGGATGCAGAACCGGATACCGGTACATCCTTTTCCGTATTGAAATCGCCCAGCGTACCCGATGCAGATACCGTCAGTGTTCCTTCTGCAGAAGCAGTAACCGTGAAGGATTGCGAGCTGTTTTCCAGCCAGTAGGTTCCATTAGCCGCCCCGCTGACACTTACATTTCCCGCACCACCGGATGCGCTCACCGTAAAGGTAACACTGTCACCGACATATATCGTACTGGCACTGGCTGTAACACTCAGACTGGCTGCATGTATAAAGCCGGACAGGTTTAAGATTCCGGCTGCCACAATGACCACAGCTGCCAATTTTAAAAATTTCAGTTTGAATTTCTTCATCAAATTACTCCTTTATCGTACTCTTCCCCATAATATGGTTCTTGATTTTCACATAATCCGCAGGGGTGATTTTTCCATCCTTGTTCACATCAGCAGCCGTTAATGCCTTGCCGCTCAACGTAGATTTCTTCATGATATGATTTTTTACCTTGACATAATCGGCAGGGGTGATCTTCCCATCGTTATTGACATCCCCCAGCTTATAGGCAGTGCTGCTGTTACCGGAGTCATTTCCGCCGGAGGAATCGCTTGTATAGCCGTTTTCAGACAGCAGAGAGCTGTGTACATAGCCATAGCTGCTGCTGAAATTGTAGCTGTTTCCGGAATAATCAATCGCCGTTCTCGCACTGTTCAGCGGTGTATCCAGCTGTATTTTATACCAGTCTGAATTTCCACTCACGGCTTCTCCCTTTACCTTTTCGAGAATATTAAAGGCCATATTTCCATTTTTCGGTGTGGTATACAGATTGGCTGATGAGGTTGTCGCTTCCTTGCGGATATTGATTGCCCCCTGATCCTTAAATACCAGCTTCTTATTTCCTGCATCGCTTTTTCCACTGACGTATTCATCCAGCTGCCACATCCAGTGTGCTGCACTTTCTCCCCAGTATGGATCCGATGCATACGATACATTCATACCGCTGGCTTTATCGCCGAGGAAAGCGCCGTGATAGGTTGAATATTTCGGTGTCGAGTACCAGAGATTTACATAATATTTATCATGATCCAGAATGCTGTTTTGCGGTGAGGAATAGCCGTTCGCCAATCCCGGATCAGAGTCCACGGCGTTGTGTCCGAACAGATTGTTCTTGCTTAATGCGATGGAGCTGGTACCGAATGCACTTTCGTTGACTGCAACGCCAAAGGATGACAGCGCATACGCACCATATGTATTTTGATAATCAATAAAGTATTTTCCCATATTGTACATCTTGGTATCCCTGGTATTATACAAATCATCCAGATAGTCTTTTACATAGCCGTTTATATCACTGGCAGTAAAGCTCGTTTTTGTACGTGATGATACATATTGATAATAATTATAATACGGCTGTGACGCATTGATGGAATTTTTTCTTGTGTTCGCCTTATAATCATCAATCATCTTCTGATAGGTCGTATAGAAATAATGCCCGTCATAGCTGTAGTATACCGTATTGCTCTTCATATAGCTCTGCTGCTTGCCGACCATTGCTGTACTCGTATAGTAAGGCTGACGGATATTCAGTGTAATGGAATGATAGATATTACCATTCTTGCATATGTAGTAGTTTACAGATTGTACCTTGTCCTCATCCTCATAGTCCAGAATTTCCACCTCATCGGCGTCCACCAGACCCACGACACCGGCCAGCATAAACTTCACCTTGGTACCATTGTTTGCATAGCCAAGAAACGCCCCATCTGCAGCATAATATCCGTTGGTATAGCCAGTATAGCCGGTGCCCACCTCTGTATAGCTGGTGTTTTTCCCGGAATCTGACTTCGTTTTGAAGTTAACAACCCCATATTTGATATCTCTGGCGCTACCAATCCCTTTTACCTTTGCCATATTTTCACGAGCCGCCTGCTCCTTTTTGGTTTCAGCCTCCAGCTTGGCAGTATCCTCAATGATGATTTTACCGTTTTCATCGATTCTCTTAAACACATGATTCTCCGGAAGTCTGGAGGAAACAGCTTCTGGTTCTTTTTCTGTCGTATTCTGTGCACCGACAAAGCCCTGCTGCAGCAGAACACTGCCGCAGAGAAGAAGTGCAATACCCGCAATCATTTTTCTCTTCATATCATCACATTCCCTTTTCATACAAAGTTTATCAGCTTAATTATATAAGAAAGTAAGAGAACATGCAATTTTATTTCCGCATGAAATTCTTAAGTTTTTGTGGGAGATAAAAAAAGAGCTGTTAATTTGGAAGGAATTACCTCCGGTGTGCTTATATCACATCATCGTCACAGTATTCCCGATCCGCCTGTATAAGCCCTTATCATTCCTGAAACCGCTTCGTTATGTGAAAATTCCATTCATCTATCAAATATCCTTTTGTAACAGCAGAATGCGATTTCTATGTACAGCGCATTCCCTGTACAAATTTTGAAAATTATTGTTGCATTTTACATTATAAGATGGTATGATATCTAAGCAAATTGTGTTTTAAAGTATTGTACGGAAGGAGGTAAACGGTATGTCAAAAGTTTGTGCAATTACAGGTAAAGGACCTTTATCAGGTAATAAACGCTCTCACTCTATGCGTGCTAGTCGTCGTAACTGGAATGTAAACTTACAGAAAGTTAAAGTCGTTGTTGATGGAAAACCTCAAACGATCCGTATTAGTGCTCGTGCATTAAAAACGCTGAAAAACAAAAAAGCTATCTAAGAGTGGATATGAAACAGGGCAACCTGTTTTTTTCTTTCTTCGGAAATCTTGGAGTAACCCATAGAGAAAGCAGATCATCCTTACCTATACAGATGATCTGCTTTTTTACAATATCCTCAATGATTGCTTGCTATATAGAAATACTGTCGATATCCTGTTTATACCAGACATAATGACGTATTTGATTGGATCAATATCGTTCCCAAATACCTTGGGATATCGATGACCGTTTACAGTGCGTTTTCATATACAGCTTATGAAACACACTTCGTGAAGGGAGATAGGAATTCAGACATCAAATACACTGTTTCCGATAAACTCCGCAAGAATACTGCTTCTTGGCACTGCCTCCTCACTGCCGTCCACAAAATACGCAAGAAGTTTTTTCAGGCGATTGGCTTCCAGATATTGTGCTTCATGAGGATGCACCTGTTCCAGCAATGGAATCACGATTTTCTTAAGGATAGACATTTCATATACCATGGAGGAATTGAAAATAGCATCGGCCTCCTCCTGATATGGATAGATGTTTTGATCCTCTCCCTGCTTTACATTCTTCCAGAAGTGAATGGTATTTTGTGCACTCCAGCTGCGAAACTGATAGTCTCTGGCAATACGGCGAATCAGGCGGTAATCACTTGTCGGTATACGATTATGCTCATCCAGATTCAAATGCGTCAATGCATTGATATAAATGCGAAACTTCGCCTCTTCCGGCAAATCAGCAGAGGTCTTAGGATTCAATCCATGGATTCCTTCTATAATCAGAATATGATCATCGTCCAGCACCGTCTCCCTTTCCTTCCACTCGCGCAGTCCGGTTTTAAAATTGAACAGCGGCATATGCACGGCTTCCTTATGCAGCAGCTTCAGCATGGTGTCATTGAACAGCTCCAGATCCAGTGCCTCCAGCCCTTCAAAATCATAGCTTCCATCCGGCAGCCTTGGGCAGTCCTCACGGTTTTTATAGAAATCATCCATCGAGATCGGCAGCGGTTTTTTCCCAAGAATCTTCAGGTGAATTGCCAGACGTCTGGAAAAGGTTGTCTTCCCTGCAGAGCTCGGTCCTGCAATCAGAATGAATTTCGTATGCGGATGCCCCTGTACAATGGATGCCGCAAGCTCTGCCAGCTTCTTTTCAACCATCGTTTCACTCATCAGCACCAGATCGTCCATATAGCCCTGCTGAATCTGTGCATTCAGCTCTGCGATATTGGATACACCGATCAGCCTGCCCCAGGTTTCAAACTCCTGAAACACATGAAACAGCTTTGCCTGGTTCTGAAATCCGTTTCCCGCAGACAGCCAGATACCGGGGGCATAAAAACGGATGGAAAAATGCGTGAGATAGGAGGTATCCGGCAGCATGATGCCATAAAAATAATCATCGTATCCGCACAGTGTATAAATACTGCTGGTCGCACTTTTCCTGCATGCCAAAAGATTCGCCTTGTTTTTCATTCCCAGACGGTCAAAATACGCCTGTGCCTCAGCAGTGGGCACAACACGTCGGTGAATCACCTCGTTTGCGGCAATAAGCTCCTTCATCCGCCTTTCAATTTTTCGTACATCCTGCGGCTTGCAATAGCCTGCTTTATCGATTTCACAATACTGACCGCCGCTGAGGGCATGCTCCATACGGACACGGGCATCCGGAAACAGACTGCGCACCGCTACAATGAACAGAAAGTTCAAGCTGCGCTCATAGATTAGCTTTCCGGTTTCACTATCCGCATAAATATAATCCAGCGTACCATTTTTCTTGATACGATAATTCAGATCATGCAGCTTTCCGTCCAGTGTTATTGCATAAACCGGCTCCTTTACCTTCCATGCCTCCAGCAGCTCATGAACATAGGTACCCGCTTCACAATGCTTCACCTCACCGCTTTTCAATTTTAATTCCAGCATCATCACATCCTCCTTTTCCCTCAGTATATGTCAAAGTGACATCCCGCATACAGCAGTCTGTAAGTATTCCCCTTCATTATACCCGCTTCCGGTAGAAAACAAAAGAAAAAGGAGCACGCCGCAATGACATGCTCCCAGACAACTGTATTCTTCATATCCCTGTACATCATAATACATCCGGATTATTGTGCATCACTGCACTGCATCATCAGGACACGCCCATAATGTATGGTGATCCTCGCGATAGTTCCATTGATTTCATTGGAAAGCGGATAGATATCCGTGACCCTTAGGACACGTTTGGTTAAGGGATAGGCAACCCCCTCCTCACTGATGCAGGAATCCTCCAGCGGCAGAAAGGACAAGTAGGTATGCTGCTTTTCCACCTCATAGGTTCCCGGATGCAGCACCCTGATGATATTGGTATCATTCATCAGAGTCAGCGGTAGCTCGCGATAGATCATCAAATGCAGATTAGCCATTTCATGATCCAGACGGCCGCCCAGTCCGCCATATAGGATAATATCGTCATATCCCATACGCAGTGCTGCTTCGATTGCAACCTCTGTATCGGTTTCATTTTTATGGGAGGGAAGCTTTTCCACCTCACAATACTGCTTGAGCTGTGCAAGCTCCTCCTTTGTTATGCTGTCAAAGTCCCCTACGGCCTTACGCATGGCGATGCCCTGTCGCATACAGCACACCGCTCCATGGTCCACACCGATATAATCGGCATGTGCAATGACAGGCGCAGTCTCACACATGCCGGCGACGAGAACTACCTTTGACATGCCAGCAGCTTATCCACAGATTCTGCAATACCGTTTTTGAACACATAGCTTCCGGCTACCAGCGTATCCACTCCGGCAGCAACTGCCAGCTTTGCCGTTTCCCCATTGATACCGCCATCAATTTCAATCCGTGTTTCCAGACCTTCCTTTTCAATTCGCTCACGCAGGACGCGCACCTTTTCCAGCGTATCCTTCATAAAGGACTGTCCGCCAAAGCCCGGCTCTACCGACATGATCAAAACCAGATCCATTTCCTTCAGATGCGCAAGCAGTGCCTCCACACCGGTTTTCGGCTTCACAGACACGCCTGCCTGTACCCCCATTTCACGAATTTTTTTGCACAGCTGAATGCAGGCATCCATATCCTTCACAGCTTCCAGATGGAAGGTGATGACCTCCGCACCTGCCTTGGCAAAGATTTCCGCAACCATATCCGGATTATCTACCATAATATGAACATCCATTACCATATCCACTGCCTTTTTGAAGCCCTTGAGAAGGTCGGGTCCAAAGGTCAGATTCGGTACAAAATGGCCATCCATAACATCAAAATGCATCCATTTCGCATTGCTTTCATCCAGCTCCTTCAGCTGTTCACTCGTTCTGGAATAGTCCAGTGACAGAATGGACGGAGCGATTACTAATTCTTTCATAACGTGTGTCCTCCTTCATAATTGTATTGTATTTTATTATGCCGTTTCAATATCGCGGCTTTGCTTTTTGTATCATATCCACAATTTCCAGATAATGCGCATAGCGCTCCTTCCGTATCGTTCCATCCTCTACGGCAGCACGTATGGCACAATCGGGCTCATTGACATGGATACAGTCACGGAATCTGCAGGCCTGCTGTACATTTTGAAAATCCGGTATACATTCCGCCAGCTGTGTGATATTCATCGCAGTGAAATCCATCGAGGAAAATCCGGGTGTATCCGCCACCCAGCCGCCGGCAATCTCATGCAGCTCACAATGCCGTGTTGTATGCTTTCCTCGCCCCAAAGCCTTACTGATTTCCTGTGTCTGCAGATGAAAGGTGGGATCTATGCGATTTAACAGAGAGCTTTTCCCCGCACCGCTCTGTCCTGTCAGCACACTGATATTTCCCTTCAAGGCCTGTATCAGATCCTCACTGGCATAGCCTTTTCCACTCTGGTACACCTCATAGCCGCTGTCGATATAATGCTGAATCTCTTCATGAATAACATCATCTTCAGCAATGAGATCCAGCTTGGTAATGCATAAAACAGGCCGTATTCCCGCATAGCATACACTGAAAATCAAGCGGTCGATCAGGGTTGTTGAAAAATCCGGGTCCTTGCAGGACATGACGATGATCGCCTGATCCACGTTGGCGATGGATGGGCGTACAAGGGCGTTTTTACGGGGCAGAATTTTCTGAATACCGTTTTGATCCGCAAAGCGTTCAAATTCCACCAAATCACCGACAACTGGAGAGTGCGCCTTACGCAGCTTTCCCATGGCTACACACAGCATGCGCTCCTGATCAGCAGTCAGCACCTCATAGCGGCTGGATACAATTTTTATAATTCTTCCTGTTTCTGTCATTTGTAAAACCTTATCGTTATAACATTCGGATTCTCCATCTGCTGGACATATTCCGTTCCCTCTGCGGGATCCACGTCTGTAACGACTCCTTTTTTAATGGTCTTTTGTTCCTCTTCACTCAGGTCATCATAGGAACGCTCATCCGATACCGGAGGTATTCCGGTCTTTTCCTTAATTAAAGCAATCGCCTCTTCTGCCGTTTTTCCTATAACACCCTCTATTTTCCAGCTCACCAGCTGGCTGACGGTTAATTTTAATGTATATTCTTTATCCGGATCCAGCTTTTCTCCGATTTCCGGACCGCTTTGTTCCGCTATATATCCGGGCCATGTATTTGCCCTTTGCTCATAGCTGATTTCCACCTTGATATTCGGATTCTGTTCATTCAGTTCCTTTTCCACTTCCTCCGGTAATCGATGGCGGTAATCCTTTACCACAAACCAGGTTCCCCTGGAAACAGTTAGCGTCAGCTTGGAATTTTCACCGATTTCCTCCCCGGTATCCGGTGACACACGGATGACATGACCTTTTTCCACATCGTCACTCAGCTCCTGCTTGATGGTGATGTTATCTTTTTTAAATCCGCTGGAGGTCAGCGTCTGCATTGCCTCCTGCTGTGTCTGTGATGTGGACAGCTCCGGAACCTTGATTATTTTTTCTTTATCAAACACGCCGCTCATCAGTACGAAGGCCGCAACGCCGATCACACACAGCCCGACAATCATAGCAATGATGATTTTTGTGATTTTCCGATTACCGGAATCATCTTCTTCATCCTCTTCAATCGGCTCTACATGCTTTTTGCGCACCTCAGTTTTCTTGGTCTGCTTCTGCTTGCGCTGCTCCATGACCATCGTCGGCTGCGGATGCTCTTCCTCAAACACCAGCTTTTCAACATGGGCATATTCCGGAAGCAGGCAGCGGTGCAGATCATACAGCATATCCTTTGCACTCTGATAGCGCAGCTTGCGGTTTTTCACGGTTGCCTTGATAATGATATTCTCCACAGACTGCGGCAGTGTCGGATTGAAATCACGGACACTGGGAATTTCCTCACGCAGATGCTTCATTGCTATCTGTACGGGATTGTCTCCATGGAAGGGAACATTCCCGGTCAAAAGCTCATAAAACACGATACCAAGCGCATAGATATCCACCTGATTGCTCGGTGTTTCCCCGCGTGTTGTTTCCGGTGCCAGATAATGCGCACTGCCCAGTACGGCATCGCTTTGCGTCAGCTGTACCGTGTCGTGCGCCAGCGCAATGCCAAAATCGGTAATCTTTACCGTTCCATCATCCTTAACCAGAACATTCTGCGGCTTGATATCCCGGTGAATAATATCATTTTCATGTGCATGCTGTACCGCGCTTGTCAGCTGAAGCATGATGTTTACAGCCTCTTCCTGATGCAGTGCTCCGCGCTGGGAAATCAGCTGCTTCAGGGTACGCCCGCGTACATATTCCATGACGATATAGTGACGTCCTTCAAACTCTCCGACATCGTATACATCCACAACATTGGGATGGTTCAGCTTACTGACCGCGTTGGCCTCCCGCTGAAAGCGCAGCAGTGTTACCGGATCCTTACTGAGCTCCCCGCGCAGAACCTTGATTGCCACCTCACGGTTTAATATGGTATCGATTGCCAGATAAACATCCGCCATACCGCCTTCCCCCAAGGAGGAAACGATCATATAGCGCTCGGCAATCATTTTGTTGTTGTTATTCATGGAGATCACCTGCCTGTTCCACGATGATAACGCTCACATTATCATAGCCGCCCGCAAGAAGAGCCTTGTCAATCAGCAGGCGGACCTTATCCTCCACACTGCGTGTACTCTCCAGTATCTCACGAATGATCGCTTCACTGACATAGCCGTGTAATCCATCACTGCAAATCAGCAGTGCCCTGTAATCATTTTTGATTTTATTGATATCGATGCGAACGGAATCCCATATGCCGAGTGCATTGGTCAGCATATTGCGATTTGGATGCACCGCTGCCTCCTCTTCGCTTAATTCTCCGCGCTTCAGCATATCCGCAATATAGGAATGATCCTCTGTCAGTGCCAGAAAATCATCCGCATATAACCCATAGGTACGGGAATCTCCTACATTGAAAATATAGGTTGTCGTTTCACATTTCAAAATACCGACCAGTGTGGTGCCCATCCCCTTTTGTTCTGTATTGCGAGTGGATTGTGTAAAAATCAAATCATTTGCTTCCTGTATGGTATCCTGCAGCCAGTGCTTCACCTGAACATCCGAGCTGCATTTTTCCATTTTCAAAAAGCTTTCCTTCATATGCTCGATGGCCATGCGGCTCGCAACATCTCCTGCCAGACCGCCGCCGATGCCGTCACAGACTACAGCTAACAGGGCATGCTCTCCGTTTTCCAGAAAACAGATGCTGTCCTGATTATCCCTTCTCCAAAGTCCGACATGACTCGCTCCATAATATCGAATACTCATGACTGACTCCCTTCCTGTTCCTTTTTCAGATGCTTCACACGCAGCTGTCCGCATGCTGCGTCAATATCCGCACCATGCTCCTTACGAATCGTACAGCGAACCCCCTGCTTCATGAGGGCATCATAAAATACCATGGCATGGGCATGATCCACACCCTGAAAGCCGTTTTCATCCACAGCGTTGTAGGGAATCAGATTCACATAGGCATTCAGCCCCTTTAACAGCTTTGCCAGCTGAGCCACATGCTCCTTCTGGTCATTGACCCCGCGCAGCAGGATGTATTCAAACGTCAGTCGACGGTTATTCTCCCGTGCATAATACTGGATTGCCTCCATCAGCTCCTCCAGCGGATAGGCACGGTTAATGGGCATCAGGCGATCGCGCAGCTCATTGTTTGGCGCATGCAGGGAGATTGCCAGATTGTATTGGGTATGCTCTTTGGCAAACTCATAGATTTTCGGTACAACACCACAGGTGGATATTGTGATATGGCGGGCACCGATTCCCAGTCCGCGGTCATGATTGACGGTAGATAGGAAATTCATCACATGTTCATAATTGTCAAACGGCTCTCCCGTTCCCATTACCACGATATGACTCAGCCGATCCTCCTGCTTATCCAGATCACGCTGCACATACAGCACCTGAGCCACCATTTCTCCACTTGTCAGGTTGCGTTTCTTTTTAGTCAGACCACTGGCACAAAAGGCACAGGCCATATTACAGCCTACCTGTGAGGTAACACAGATACTCTTCCCATAATCAAACTGCATCAGCACACTCTCAATCAAAGAGCCGTCCTCCAAAGCAAACAGATATTTCGTCGTCCCATCACTCGCCACCTGCTTATCACGCAGCTTTAGCGGTGTGAGAGAAAACTGCTGCTTCAGTGTTTCTCTGGTATCCTTGGAGAGATCACTCATGTCATCTATGCTGACTGCACGTTTGCGATACAGCCATTGAAAGATCTGATGTGCGCGGAATTTTTTCCAGCCCTGCTCCAGAGCCATATCGCCCATCTGATCGTATGTAAAATCATATAAACTTTTCATTTTATCACCGTATCCTATTTTACCATAGATTCCACGCAGGGACCAAGGAGTTTCCATTTCTTAATAAAGTTTTCAGAATCTTATGCTATGCTCCGAAATGATATTCACAGGAAAAGCAGAAAAAGAGATAGCATGTATAGGGGGTACTCAATTGTGGTTAAATTCAAAATCTGAAGAATGCAACATGATTGTATTTATCAATAGCATTTGAATCAGCCTTTTCGCATACACGCAAAACAAGAAAGGACCATATAGAAGACACTTTTTACTAATGAGATACAGTTTATCAAATATTATAAAAAAATTTATTTCTTTTAGGAATTTTACATATGCCATCCGTATGTATATATGTAGGAGGTTCATCGTATGCATATACAATACCTTAGGAATGCGCCAGGTGAAGGGAGGAAGGATGCATACCATATTCTGGATTCTCATTGCACTGATTGGTATTACACCAAAAGTGCTGCGGGAGCTTGGAATCATCCTGTACATCGTCCTGAAATACAAACGGCGGCATTGGTAAGCGAATAATCTCAGTGTTGGATTAACTGGGATGTGTCTGCTTTCGGAAAGGAGGTGAACTTGCCGTTTTCATTACTCCTGAATTTGGTGCCTCTTACTGCGTCAAAAGGGACAGAGTAACCACCACGTAACTCTGTCCCTTTCTTTTGACTTTTCGGTCTTTGGATTTGGCATTTATATTATAGAATATTTTATGTCAAATTCAATGTAAAATTCATGCTTTCACACAACTGTTACACCAATCATACACTGCCTGTATTATATTATAAACCGCTGACAGAAAGCGATGTAAACAGAATACTCGGTGAACCAATAGAGCCTGCGTTCAGCTTACCATCATTCCCCAGCATTTCCACCTGCTTCATAGCATCCAGAAAATTACCTGCGATGGTAATCAGATTGACTGGCTTGATCTTTTTTCCTTCCTTCACATACCAGCCCTGAGACTGTAGTGAAAATTCACCTGTCATGGCGTTCAAGCCGGCATGCAGTCCTGTGATTTCCGTGACAATGATGCCTTCCTTCATCGACGCAATCATTTCATCCATCGATACACTTCCGTTTTCAATGAATAAATTGCTCGGTGCTATACCGACATTGGACGCGTACCCCGCTTTAAATCCGTTACCGGTTGTCTCACATTTCATAAGCTTTGCGGATTTCAGGTTATGCAGATAGGTCTTTAAAACCCCTTGTTCAACCAGTGTCTTTTTCTTGCAGGCTACGCCCTCATCATCAAAGCTTCTTGAATTATAGCCGTCCTTGCGCAAGGGGTCATCAACGATCGTGATTTTCTCACTGAAAATCTGTTTGTCCATACTGTCGTTTAATAGAGAAATACCTTTGTATGCATTTTCTCCATCAAACATCCCGCTAAATGCCGCCAGTAAATCTGCCATAGCCTCGGCTTCAATCAGAACCGGATACGGAGCACTCTGCACACTTTCGGCATACAGCTTATCCAGTACCTTACGGCTCACTCCCTCCGCAAACTTCTTTGCATCAAAATGCGCATCGTCGTACAGATACTGCCAGTCCCCTGCAATCTTTGTATCCTCTTGATCCTTTGCCATAGCCGCTGTACTGATATATGCCGCATGCTGTTCATCATGCAGATGAACGCCCATTGTATTGTCGATGGCGATTTCCACATCGACTTCCCCATAGCTGGTATTCATGACCTGTGCAATTCTGGAATCCGATTCCTTGATATATTGCTCTACCGTCTTCAGCAGCTCAATCTTTTCAGCATCCGGATGTGCATTCCATGTACAGCTGCGCAGCTGCAGCTGAGGATATGCTGTATCACCCGCATAAATTTCGACCTCATCCCGAGATGTGATTGCCGCAGCATTTTCCTTTATCTGGCGAAGTGTATCCTCCAGCAAAGCGTCATCATCCTGTTCCAGAAAGCAGATGCCCATACTTCCTTTATAAATACCGCGTATGGCAAAGCCATTACACTCACTGATGGTGTAGCCGTCCACACTTCCTTCATATAACCGTATGGATGTGGATCTGCTTTTCTGTTCGTAAATTTCCAGCTGTTCAATACCCGCAGCCTTCGCCGCGTCAAGCCATTGCTGCTTATGCATGCTCCTTGCCTCCCTTACTGCCGCCGACCGTCATTTCGCTGACCCGTATTGCCGGCTGTCCGACATCGGTAGGTATACTGCCGCTGCTAGACCCGCACATTCCCTGTGCACGTGCCAGATTTCCTGCGACACGATCAATTTTCAGCAGCGTATCCGATCCGTTTCCAATCAGTGTTGCGCCCTTGACAGGTGTTGTTATTTTTCCATCCTCGATCAAATATGCTTCTCTGACAGCAAAATTAAAATCTCCGGTTGCCTGCACACTTCCTCCTGCCATCGTTTTCGCATACAATCCATAAGAGGTTTCCTTGATCATGTCCTCCAGCTGATCCGTACCGTTCAACAGGAAGGTGTTGGTCATACGGGATGTTGTTTCAAATTTATAAGACTGCCGTCTGCTGGATGCAGTAGAGGGCATATGCAACCGACGCCCGTTCAGCGTATCCACCAGATAGCTCTTCAGTATTCCCTTTTCAATCAGTACCGTGCGGCGTGTGAAGTTTCCCTCATCATCGATATTCGCACTTCCCCAGGCATTGGGAATCGTACCGTCATCTACCGCCGTTACACACTCACTTGCGATTCTCTGTCCCAGCTGTCCTGCAAAATTGGATTGATTTTTTGCCACCCCGCGTGCCTCCAGAGAGTGTCCGCAGGCCTCATGGAAGATGACGCCGCCAAAGCCGTTGTCGATAATAACCGGCATAACACCACTTGGACATGGCTGTGCATACAGCATCGTCATCGCAATACGCGCCGCCTCTTTTCCAATATCCTCCGGCTGGTGGGTGTCATAAAATTCCATACCCTCGCTGCCGCCGGGGGAACAGCTTCCGGTTTCTCGCAATGCGCCATCCTGTGCAACTGCGGATACTGCCATCCTTGTACGAATACGGACATCCTGAATATATTTTCCTTCCGAATTGGATATTGCGACATGCTGCTCATCATCCTGATAATTCACAATCGCCTTCGTGATATGTGCATCATAGTCCCGTGCAGCATCACTTGCACGCTTCATCAGCGTCACTTTGTCTTTCAGGGCAGTATCACGCGGTATGCGTCGTATGATATGTGCATTTTCATACGTTGTCTCCTGAAGCTGGACGCTGATGTGCTTCGTCTGTTCTCCCAGACTGTCTGCCAGCTTTTTTGCAAATTCCTTCAGGTTTTTCTCCTCGGTATCATTGGTATAGCCGTATACGGATTCCAAGCCATGATAAATCCGCAGTCCCAGCCCGCAGCGAATACCGCTATTGGTGCTTTCCACCTCATCATTCAGCATGGATATTCTGGTACTGTAATTGATCTCTTCAAAAATCTCCGCAAAATCGCCTGTGGTACTACAGGCGATTTCCAGTACGTCTTCCAATATGTTTTTCTCTAACATAACGTCACCTCTCATCTGTTCACCATTATACGCCATCTGAAAGAGAGATTGCAATCAAAAGAGCTTACGTATATGCCTTTCCCTACATTTACGGTCCTCCTAGGATGAAAATAAAGAATACTTGCACATAATTTTTATATAGCGTACAGTTTACAAAAGAGCGCAGGAAAAGCGAGGATTAAAAAAACGTATAGGAATATCATATACGCAAGGGAGGAAAAGAAATGGAATGGTTAAAAAAACTTAGCGATGCGATTGCATACATCGAGAAGCATCTGGATGCAGAGATATCCTATGAGGAGGCAGCCCGTATTGCTTGCTGCTCCCCCTATTATTTTCAAAGGATGTTTTCCTATGTCGCCGGAATATCGCTGTCGGATTATATCCGAAGACGAAGAATGTCGCAGGCTGCCTTTGATTTGCAGCGCCGTGATGCCAGAGTGCTGGATGTCGCTCTCAAGTATGGCTATACCTCACCAACCGCATTTAACAGAGCATTTCAAAAGGTTCACGGCATCCCCCCGACAGCCGCAAAAAGCATTGGCATGACCCTACATGCATATCCGCCGATACAGTTTTCTGTCAATATTACAGGAGGAAGCGCCATGGCCTATCATATAGCAGAAAAAAAGGAGCTGCGCTTTGCCGGTATCCGGATTCGTCTATGTGAGGATATGGAGGAGAATCATAAAAAAGTCCCCCATTTTTGGAAGGAAACAATGCAAAGTCCGCAATACGCAGAGCTCTGTCAGCTAGCCGATGCCGGTACGAATGCAATCTTCGGCATTAGCGTGTATGAGGATCCCAATCACATTTTCTACTATATAGCAGCTGCCACAAGCAAAAAGATTCCTTACGGTCTTCATGAGCTGCGCATTCCCGCTGCGACCTGGGTGGTGTTTGAAAGCAAGGGAAACTTCAAGGAAAATGTACAGGGTATTTTCCGCCGATTTTATACCGAATGGCTGCTGTTTTCCGGTTATGAGTATGCACGGCTTCCCGATATTGAAGCATATCCTGTGCAGACGCAGGCACCATACGACAGCCAATGTGATGTATGGATTGCCATTCAGAAAGAAGAGGAGAAGGAACATGGAATATAAAATTGAAATACGAGAGCTGGAGCCGCTTCGTGTGGCCTACATGAGATATGAAGGAGATGTCACAAAAGCAAACCGGGTTTTTCCAAAGGTGTTTCAAGCGATTCGCGGGAAAACAAACGGAGCACCTTTTTTCAGCTATCTGTCTATGCAGCCGGATACAAAGCAGGGGGTGCTGGAGCTTTGTGTTCCTACAGAGGAGCTGCCATGCAATCCGGGCATCGAGATACAAGTGATGCCCCGTTTCAAAGCGGTATGTGTTACCCACATCGGCTCCTATGCAACGCTGTCGCTTGCCTATGCCGCGATTGATCAGTATGCAGCCAGACACAGCCTGAAGATCACTGCACCCTTCCGGGAGGTTTTCATCAAGGGACCGGGAATGCTGTTCAAGGGAAATCCGGAAACCTATATCACGGAAATACAATTCCCGATACTGGAGGAAGCATGAACGCCATACAGGTTGAGCAGGTAGTCAAGCAGTATAAAAACGGCGTACAGGCACTGCATGGCTTATCCCTTTGCGTTGAACAGGGAGAAATTTTCTCTTTGCTGGGACAAAACGGTGCCGGAAAATCCACTCTGCTCAAAATACTGACAAGCTATTTGCAGCCAACATCCGGTAGAATAACGATGCTGGGGAAGGATTTGTGCAAGGATGCAGCCTCTCTTCGCTCGCAAATTGCCTGTGTTGCCCAGCAGACCTCCATTGACACGTATTTATCACTGGAGGAAAATATGATGTTTCAAAGTCGTTTGTATAAAATTCCCAAGGCGGACGCCGAAAAGCGGATGGAAAAGCTCATCGCTGATTTTGGGTTAACGCCGTATCGACGCTATCCGTTTTCCTCCTATTCCGGTGGTGTGAAACGGCGTCTGGATATCGCCCTGAATATGATGACGAATCCGAAGATTCTGTTTCTGGATGAGCCTACGGTAGGAATAGATGTACAGTCTCGTATTGCGATGTGGGGGATGATGAGAAAAATCAGAGATGATTTTGGTGTCACGATTTTTCTTACAACGCATTATCTGGAGGAAGCTGATCAGCTCAGCAATACCATCTGCATCATGAAAAACGGAAAGGAAGTAACGCAGGGCTCCCCCACACAGCTGCGCTCTTTACTGCGGCAGAATTCGATAGAAATCACCTTTGCTTCTGAAATAGAGGCAAGAAAAGGCCGCGAAATCCTACAGGAGCAGATGTCAAAGGAAATCCTTCTACGTGCGGAAAAGCTTCTGATGTATACACAGGCTCCACAAAGCGATTTAGAAGCAGCAGCGACAATATTATGGAAAAGGGCTGTGGCATTTCAGGGAATTGAAATCGTGCAGTCGACACTGGAGGATGTCTATCTAAGATTGACACAGAATGAGAGGAGGGAAAACAAATGCGTATAGTTACCCTTTTATACAGGAATGTAAAATGGAGATTCCACAATAAATTAACCATTGTTATGACGGCTTTGCAGCCGATCCTGTGGCTGGTGCTCTATAGTGCAATCGCTTCTTCGACGATGCAGCATACTGGTATTGAAAACTATACCGCATTCATGCTTCCGGGGCTGATTGTCCTAATCAGCTTCTCGACCTGCAGCAGCAGTGGGATTATGAATTATCTGATGAAATCAGATGGCAGCTTCTATCGCATACTGATTGCTCCGCTCACACGCAGCTCCATCGTTCTTGCACAGCTTCTTGAAGCTGTATTATGCACCTTTCTGGAGGTGAGTATCCTGATAGTCCTCAGCATGCTGTTCTCTGTCAGCTTTTCTCTGTCGCCCTTTGAATTTCTAATCTTTGTTTTACTGATATTTCTGACAGCCTTTTTTATGGCAGGGCTATCCTATGGAATCAGCATGCTCCTGCCGAATGAGGTGATATACGAAACTGTTATGAATGCTATCGTACTTCCGTTATTTTTTCTAAGCAATGCATTGTTTCCGACAACCGGATGTACAGGCTTCTTACGTGCTGCAATCAATCTCAATCCGCTTACCCATATGATCGATGCGTTACGTTCTCTGATGCTATATGGCAGAATCGATATGGGAAATCTGACAGCTGTTTTGCTGCTGTTTATCCTTATGGGAGGCCTCAGCTTTTTATGGGCATGCCGGCAGCTGAAAAGAAAGACAAATCTGTAGCTGAGGAGTGTATGATTACTGCTATATGCAGGTTCCGTATTTCTATGTATTCAGGAATGATATCATGCTGGAAGCAAAGTGATGTTATTTTTTTAAACCAAGAATAATCTTTAAAATTGTAAAAAGACGAGCGGTATGTACTCGTCTTTTCTTATTTATAGGCGATTTTGTCTGATAGCCTCAAGAGAAGCTAGACTTTAACGGAGCCTTGCATATCTCTCCGATGCCGCCATTTAGATCCACTAGCCTCAGGAGAGACTAGACCCACAGACTTATATAGCGATAAACTCAAGAAAGTATTTAGATCCACTAGTCTCAGGAGAGACTAGACCGAAGGCCAAAACCAGCATTCATTCATAATAAATTTAGAACCATAGGATTAGAATAGCACTTGACTTACGAACAATCACCATAGCAGCTGACGCTCACCTTTTAAACTTTTGCTGCCTCGTTTATGCTTCCATTTGCTCAACACGCTTTCCTGCTCCAAATTCACCGGGATTCACATCAATAACCACCCGACTTGGAGAAATCAATGCATCCTCGTGCTGACAACGCCATCGCTCCTGTGCAGTTCTACCATCCATCGTATCTCCGTCTTTGATAATATCTTCTCCCTGTGCATAGAGATAAGATGTAAAATTAAACATATAGCGAATGATAAAATCTATATCCAAATCATGGAAGTGACACTGCAAATCACACAATCCTATCGCTGTCAAACCGGTCGTATCCACTATCTTTTCAGAGCTTTCCGCAACATTGAACAATCGCACATTGACACCGCCATCAAGAAAATGCAGAGCAGGATCGCTCCAGCTGCTGTTTAACCAGTCAGCTCTTGGCACAAGCTTTCCTGCATGCGGCCAATACATCGCCACTGCCTCCGGATAAACCTCCATCATGATATCCGCAAATGCTGCAAGTATTTCACAACGTTCTCGCACAGGAAGCCCACTTGCCATAAAATCGGAAAACATGATTTCATATTGGCAGTCTTCGAGTAGCTCCTCCACATTTTGACAGCTCCAGCATTGTTGCAAAACCAGTTCCGGTATCGTCGTTTGATCGAATGCAATCATCTGCGTTATAAACAGCTGCGATGGTACCTGCACATCATCCTTATAGGTTACTTTATGATTACAGAGTGCATAGGAATACATACCCTCCTGCTCTATAACATCATCAACCTCGTTAAACCTCTCCAGCAGTCGCTCCCTAATTGCCAGTGCACGACTTTCAACCGGCTCCTTCAACAGCAGCTTTATGTAATATACACCTGCATACTTCCCCATGAACGCATCCATGGATACACTTTTTCTTTTTTCCATTACGTCTCCTTTTCCAGCTCGCTTAGGGATGTTAAAGTATGGATATACAATTCTGCTGTACGATGCAGAAAACCAGTGGAAGCATACAGTTGATGAATGCGTTCCTGAAAGCCGAAATCATACAGGGCACTGTATGTATCCTCCTGAAATCGTTGAATCCATGCAGAATCTTGCTGTTCTCTATCAATGATATCCAATACAAACCCTGTTTCCGTAAACAGAAATGCCAGATTTCTTACCTCTTCCTTTACCATAAAATCCCTCTATTTGTTATGTACAGTATATCGTATTTTTATCACCACATATATACCTTTTCAATAAACTTGATGATTTTTTCGTTGTCAATCCTTCCTAGCTGCGTTTCAGAAAATAAAAGCTGTTCTCACACAATAAATCATTCTCCTTTTATCATTACGATAGAACATACAAAAACTGGAGGCAGTATCAATACCAACCTCCATATCTTTGTCCGCTCACTCTGCATTAAGTTGTTCTCCATTACTTTGAATAACCCTTCGATACCACGCAAAGGATTTCTTTTTACAGCGTCTTAATGACCCCTTTCCCTCATTATCCTTATCTACATATATCATTCCATATCGCTTTTCCATCTCACCGGTTGAAGCAGATACCAGGTCGATACAACTCCAAGGAGTGTATCCGAAGATATCAACACCATCTGCAAGCGCCAGCTTTATTTGTTCAATGTGTGCCTTCAAATAAGCAATCCGATAATCATCCGTAATCGTCCCATTACTCTCTATATGATCCTCTGCACCAAGGCCGTTTTCTACAAGCATGACTGGCTTTCGATACCGGGAATAAAGCTTGTTTAACGTATACCGCAGTCCTACAGGATCTATCTGCCATCCCCAGTCACTCACCTTCAAATATGGATTTTTAATACCTCCAAGGATATTTCCACTTGTTGTCTCTAAAGATGAATCTGCTGAAACACAATTGCTTACATAATAGCTGAATGTATAAAAGTCAACACATCCATCTTTTAATACTTCTGCATCTTCCACCTCCATATGGATCTGTATCCCATTTCTGCGGAAATAGGCTTCTGCATAATAAGGGTATTCACCAAAAACCTGAACATCCCCACAAAATAGATTTTGCATCTGATCCTGCTGCTGTGTAAGCAACACATCTTGAGGATTACATGTATATGGATACACTGTCATATAAACAATCATACAGCCTACCTGATTGTTTGTATCAATTTCATGAGCCAGCTTAACAGCCTTGGCGCTTGCCAGAAGCTGATGATGCAACGCCTGATAGCGAAGCTGTGGCATATCCTCAGGCTCTGTTAAATACTCGGTATTCTCATGCAAAATGCCTAACGCCAGATAACCTCCATACGGTGTTGTGCCGGTATTGATTTCATTAAAGGTCAGCCACCGCTTAACCTTGCCTTTATAGCGATGAAAAATCGTTGAACAATACCGTATATAAAAGTCGATAACTCGACGATCTGCCCATCCGTTATATACTTCACACAAGTGAAAGGGCATTTCATAATGGGAAATCGTAACAAGCGGTTCAATGTGATATTTCGCCAGTTCATCAAAGACATCATCATAAAACTTCAGGCCCGCCTCATTCGGTTCCTGATCATCACCGTTGGGAAAAATGCGACTCCATGCAATGGACATACGAAATACCTGAAAGCCCATTTCAGCAAGCAAAGCGATATCTTCTTTATAGTTGTGATAAAAATCGATAGCCTCATGGCTTGGGTATATGGTATTTTCTTCAATTTTTCTTGTTATTCTTCTAGCTGTAATACGCGAGCCTCTGCTAAGCATGTCTGCAGTACTCGCTTTTTTTCCGTCTATATTCCATGCACCTTCTATCTGATTGGCAGCAGTTGCGCCACCCCATAAAAAATCCTCTCTCATTGTGTCCTCCTATTTCTCATAATATAAAAAGCAGCAAGACTGCCACTTTTTAAAATGATTACGCCTCTATCACTTTGGTATGCAAGAGTATATCGTGCGGCAGATATTCCAGATGCTTGTTGTATCGTACCAGATAATATGCTTCATAAAGCAGCTCTGCGGGTATTAAAACCATGGCAAGCATCAGCTTCATGACACCGTCGCGTATACAGAGCTTCCACGCTTGTACCGTCCTTCCCGTATCGGAAATCACGCGGATATGCATAACTCTTTTCCCTATCGTTTGTCCTTTATATCGATAAGGTATATAAAGAAATAAAAGAAGATATGTAATCAGGAAGCACAGCATCTGAAAGCTTCCCTGCAGATTCTGGGGATCCTGTACATAATATACTTGGGCACTCAGAAGAAACCCTCCCAATACCGTAATTTCCAACATCAAATCCACCAGATAGGCCAGTATACGCTTTTTTAGCCTTGCCGGAAGCTGCTTGCTCTGTTTGGTTTTTCTTCCTGTTTTCATCGTCTTTCTCCTATCTCTTAGAAAAGAGAATTTCTGTGTTCTCATTTTCAATTGCAAGAAATTTGTTCCTCATAGGAATCATGGAAGGCTCGAAGATAGATATTTCTTACTTCCTCTGCAGTTACCGTACGTGCATTATTCTGATTGCAGCTGTTTCCCGCACCTTCCTGATAAAATTCCTCGATTTCGTTTTGATTGCTCATAAAATCAGAAAGCTTTACAAACTGTATATCCTTTAACAATCTGCGAACAGCAGAGATCGCCTTTTGCGCAGCCTGTTGATCATTGCAGCCTTCCAGTGGCTCATGAAAGGCTTCTGCAATTGCACGGAAACGCTTCGGATAGCTCAACGCATTATACTCCATTACACTTGGCAGAATTAAACCGACGGACTGTCCATGTGTCATACAGTGATAACGCTTCTGCAAAACTCCTGTTAGACCATGTGCACATCCAGCATCCAAATCCAGTGCGAATCCTGCAAGCATGGCAGCCCATTGCATATGGGCCTTTGCATTCAGATCCGTATCTCCGGCAAATACCGCAGGACGCAGATAATCCGCAACCAGCTCAATCGCCTTTAACGCAGCTGCCTCATGAAGCGGTGCAAACTGGTAGATAGCCTTCTTGCTTGTATATACCTCTATTGCATGACATAATGCATCAATTCCCGTATCTTTTACAATTTCTTTCGGTAGTGTCATCAAAAATACTGGATTTAGAAATACTGCATCCGGATAGAAAATCATTTCCTGCAGATCTGATTTTTTATCTTTTTTTGTATTCGTAATAACTGCATGCGGACTGACTTCACTACCGGTTCCCATGGTTGTGGGAATCAAAATCAGTGGTTCCCGTCCGGTTGTGAAATATTTCCGATGCGGATTGCTGCGACCGTAATCCATAATAAATCCTTCATGGCGTACCATGGCACTGATTGCCTTTGCACAATCCATTGCGCTTCCCCCACCAATTCCGATAACCATATCGCAGGCATTATCTTTATAAAACTCCACTCCCTGCATGACCTCATAGTCCTTTGGATTCGGCGTAACCCGATCATACACAACCCTGCTGCTGATCGGAGCAATCAGTTTACCAAACCATTCACAGCTACTGGTTTTTTCATCCGTCACAAACATCGGATGCTGAATACTGCGCTTCTGCAGCTCGGATGCGAGCTGATCTGTGGAGTTTATACCGGAAAATATTGTCGTCTGACACAGATGACATGTTAAAATCTGTTCCATATCTTACCCTCTTTTCTAAAATTTCCCATATGTTACTGAATATTGATATCCATTTCCTGGCCGACTGCAACATTTCCATATTCGGATAGTTCCAATTTCCTGCCCATTGCATTCGCAATAACAATTGGTGTTACAGCAGATTTCCCATGTTTTTCCAATATGTCCAAATCGACTCGGGCAATTGGTGTTCCAGCTTCCACGATTTCCTTTTCCTTTACCAGAATCGTAAAGCCTTCCCCTTTCAGTTCTACTGTATCCAGTCCCATATGAACAATAACTTCCTTGCCCAAATCACTGGTGATGCCAATGGCATGCTTGGTAGGGAAAATTGACGTAATCACGCCATTGACCGGTGATACTACCTTTGAAGATGTCGGAATGATAGCAAAGCCAACTCCCATCATATTTTGTGAAAATACAGGATCATTCACCTCTTCCAGAGGTATCAGTGTACCATCCATAACAGCGACAAACTGTTCTTTTTCCAGAATACTGCGTTCATTTTGCGCAGGATTCCGAAGTCTGATCGTCTCATCCTTCAGCTGTTCACCACACATCACACGCTTCATATCACTAACAATTTTTTCACTTGCAGGACCAAAAATCACCTGTATTCCATGTTCTCCGGGCTCCACATATCCCTGTGCTCCCAGCGCCTTAAATTTATTCTTCTGAACAACAGCACGATCCTTCACAGTTGCACGCACCCGGGTAAAGCAATTTTCAAGTGTTACAATATTATCCTTTCCACCCAGATACTCCACCATGTGTACAGCTGTCTGGGATGCGGATACAACTTGTTCCTCAAGCTGTTCAATCTCTTCATCATCCTCGCGTCCCGGTGTCTTGATATTCAGTTTGCGAATAAAGAAGCGGAACAGGAAATACTGTGCAAAGAAGAAAGCGATACCCACCGGAATCAGCAACAGGAAATTATTAGCCTGCGGCACAATTCCATATAATACATAATCGATGATGTTTCCTGCAAGACCGGTTCCCAAGCGTATTTGCAGCAGGTCGGTAACTGCATATCCAAATCCTACCATAATGGAATTTACGAGCCAGAGGAACGGTGAAATCAACAGATATGCAAATTCAATAGGCTCACTGACGCCGGTAAATGCAACCGTGATGGCAGCCCCCAGCATGATACCCTTAACATATTTTTTTCTTGCTGGCTTCGCTTCCTTATAGATAGCAAGGGCAACAGCACAGCACATAATGGAGTTGATATAGGAGCCCGTCATAAAGCCGCCAACGGTAATAGGCACACCATCTGCCATCTGTGCAAAGAAGATACTGCTTTCTCCAGTAACAACAGTACCGGATAATGAAGTATAGCTTCCCATCTGGAAATAAAAGAAGGGATATATCAAATGCTGCAGACCGAATGCCTGTACCAGACGCATAATGAAGCCATACAGGAAGACTGCCAGAAAGCGATACGGTGTATGAATAAGCCAGGTTGTAAAGGAATCGAATACTCCCTGAATGGGAGGCCATATCAGAATCATTAAAAAGCCAAGAGCAATTGCTGCAATCGTAGATATAATGGGAACAAACCGTTCTCCCTGAAAAAAGGAGAATGCCTGTGGAAATTGTACTTCATGAAATTTCTTATAGAGCTGATATACTACAATGCCAACAATCAGACCGCCGAAAACACCGGTCTGCAGTGTATTGATACCCAATACGGTAGCATACGCATTGGAGGATGCAAGCTTCTCTGCATCCACCTGCAGGATAATCTCAATAGTTTTATTCATCGTTAGAAAAGCAAGAACAGCAGAGAAGGCTGCCATTCCTTTTTTACCGGAAAGATTCATTGCAATCCCAACAGCAAAGAACAAGCCGAGATTACCAAGAATCAGATTACCGATGGCGTTAATTAGAACGGCAAAGCTTTGCACAGCAGCATTACTTAGAAAAGGCAATGCGGATATCAATGCCGTCTGCTGCATGGCAGAGCCGATGCCCAGCAAAAATCCGGCAATTGGAAGAACAGCAATGACCGGCATAATAGCTGGTCCGACCTTTTGAAAGGCCTTGCTGATAGAGCTTGTTATGTTTTTCATATGTTCTCTCCTCACATTTAATTTTTTTTGATGTTTCCTTACTGTTTATTTTTCACAACCGATTTCAAAAAATCCTCATTCCTGATTCCAAGCGCGGTGATACAGCAGATCTGCAGCATTCCTTGTAACAATTCTTGCATTCAGCTGACAGCATTTATCCAACGCTGCATCCTTTGCCAGCATATCGATATCTGCTTCCTTTTCCACAAAGTCCCTCAACTTGGGAAATTCCACATCCTCCAACAGCTCACGCACAGCCAGAACCGCTTCCCTTGCAGCCTCTTTCATCGTTTTCCCTGCAACGTTACGCCCCATAGCAACAGCAATGTCTCGATAGCGCTTTGGACATGCACCAAGACTGTATTCCATAACATAAGGTAGCATCATTCCTACACTGATACCATGTGCCATATGGAAATGTGCACCCAGTGGAGTTCCCATACCATGTGCTGCACCACTCCCAGCCTGCGTGATCAATCCAGCTAGTGTACTTCCCAGCATGACGTACTTCCTTGCCTCTGCATCACTTCCGCAGGCAAAAGCCTGCCTCAGATTTTGTGATACATAACGGATTGCCTGCAATGCCAATGTATCAGAAATTACACTTGATCCAGCAGCAGTAATAACACGATTGGATGTATACGCCTCAATTCCATGTGCCAACGCATCGATTCCGGTTGCTGCTGTGATTGCCGCCGGAAGTCCCAGAGTCATCAAAGGACTTAGAAATACAACTTTGCTTGTCAGACGCTCATCTCCGATTGTCGCCTTTCGCTTTTCCTTTTCAGATGTAATCACTGCATATTGCGTGACCTCACTCCCCGTTCCTGATGTTGTAGGTATGGAAAACAACGGCTTACCATCATGCAAAAACTTCTTCCCTCCGCCAGGAGAATTATCATAATCGAGAATAGAGCCTGGATTCTCCGCCATCATACTGATAGCCTTGGCCGCATCCATGACACTGCCTCCTCCGATTGCCACCACACAGTCACAGCCCTTTTGCTTTACCAGCTGACTACCCTTTTCAACAATTGTTGAAGGCGGATCGCTCGGCACCTCATCAAAGAGAACATATTCAACCCCCTTCTCCCTCATGGATACTGCGGCCTCATCAATCAAACCGCATTTCACAATACCCGGATCACTTACCAGCAACGCTTTGCAACATTGCTTTGCCAAAATTTCCGTTCCCACCTCGCGGCAGGCATGATTACCAATAATGATTTTCATCCCACCAATACTGATTGCATTTGTTTCTTTCACATCAAGACCTTCTTTCTCTCAGTTTCAATCATTACAATCACATAATAACGGACATGCAATCATTTGTCAATAAAATTCAATCATATTTATCGATATTTTTGATTGAATAGCACAAATACAATCTATTATAATCATAATACAATCTTTTTCAACCACAAAAAAAGGTAGATTTTATAATCCACCCACTTCCTTTTTCACGAATCATTTTCTATCAATAAAATCGTACCCTTTTGCATATAATCATGATCACATTGATCTGTAATAATCGTTGCCGTCTCCAGCTTACCAAACGTAAAAAATGCGCTGACTCCAAATTTTTTATAATCTGCCATCACGTAGACCTGCTTGCTCTGTGTCATTAGATTACGCTTTAATTCCCCCTCCTCAGTTCCATAGGTCGTAAAGCCGCGATCTAAATCAATTCCATAGGTCCCAATAAAGGCTTTATCAAAATTCATGGATTTTGTTTTCGCAATCGTTTCTTCGCCAACAATTGAGCCGCTCTCAAATTCCATTGTGCCGCCCAGTACATATGTATGAATTTTCTTTTTCAAAAGCTTTGGAAGAAGCAGTACAGAATTCGTAATGACTACGATATTCTGCGCAGTGATATAATCCGCAATATAATAAGTGGTACTGGAAGCATCGATATAGATGTAGTCACCGTCTTCAATCAAACCAGCAGCCTTCTTACAAATCGCCATTTTCACATCCTGTCGCTCACTTAACCGTTTATCCATAGAAAATGCGCTGACATAAGATTTCTGGATAGACTTCGCTCCACCACGGAATCGTTCTATCAATCCCTCTTCCTCCATGGCATTCAAATCTCTACGTATGGTAGCCGGAGAAGACACCAATAATTCTACCAGTTCATCAACCGTTACATAATCACGTTCCGCAACCAATGCACAAATCCTGTTCCACCGATCAACGATATTCATATCGTACCCCTTCTTTCTCTGTTGTTATGAAACTGCCTGATTCCTTTTAATCATATCATGATTATAGCTTTTGTCAATCAGATGCAATCATAAACGATGATTGGAATAACACTTCATAATAAATCATCTGAAGAAAAATAGATTTTCAATCAGTAACTGTACACAAATTTGATTGTAATTGATTATTATACTTTACAATGTGATTGAAATGACGTACAATGTGATTGAACATGAGAGGAGAAATGATATGAAGTATAAAAATTTGTTAAAACCAATCAAAATTGGTAATAAAGTAATCAAGAACCGCTTTGTGATGCCTGCGATGGATAGTGGAACCACAACAGAAGCTCATATATTTTCTGAACAATCCATGGCTTATTTTGCAGCACGAGCAAAAGGTGGATTTGGTCTTATGATTTCGGAATACATGAGCATTGCTAAAGAGGGTATTGGAAATTCTAAGGAAGTTGGTCTGTGGGATGATTCCAATCTGGAAAATCTGAAACAGCTTAGCAGTATTGTGCATGAAAGTAATGGTACGATTTTTGCTCAGTTGCATCATTCCGGAATGATGTGCATAGAGAAAAATACGCATGTACAGCCGGCCGGTCCAAGTGCGATTTCATCGCCGAATTATCTTGAACCGGTCAGAGAGTACACGAATCAGGAGGTCTATACACTGATCGAACAATTTGCCCAGGCTGCTCAACGTGCTAAAAAAGCAGGCTTTGACGGTGTTGAGGTACATGGTGCTCACGGTTATTTAATTGCCCAGTTTCTTTCAAAAGCAATGAACAAACGTGTGGATGAGTTTGGAGGCAGTTATGAAAATCGCTTCCGCTTTGCAGAACAGATCATTCGCCGCATCAAGGTTGTCTGCGGTCTGGATTATCCTATCCTGTTTCGCCTATCGGCAGAAGAATTTATGGATGCTGGCTGTACCATACAGGATGCTGCGATCTATGCAGCGCTTGCAGAAGAAGCGGGTGCAGATGCCATCCATGTTTCGACAGGAACCGGTATTGGTGGAAATATTGTAACTCCATTATATGTTTCCTCCGGTTTCAATGTGGAAAATGCCGCAAAAATTAAAGAAGTCGTAAAGATTCCTGTGATTGCTGTCGGGCGTATCAATGACCCAATACTGGCAGAACAGATCATCGCGACACAAAAAGCTGATTTGATTTCTTTAGGGCGTCAGTCTGTCTGTGATCCTGAATTCCCGAACAAAGTGTATGAAGAGCGCACTGATGAGATATTCACCTGTACCGGATGCATGCAGCGTTGCTATTATTCCAAAGGATATGATGAAACAGATACTGGTATATCCTGCATGATAAATCCATTTAGCGGAAAAGAAAACAGATGGAAAATCACACCTGCCCATGTAAAAAGAAATATTACTATTGTAGGTGCCGGTCCCGCCGGACTGGAAACGGCATGGATACTCGCAAAACGCGGACATTGTGTGACTGTTTTTGAAAAAGAAGCAGTTCCAGGAGGCTGCTATCGTTTGGCTGCTGTTCCACCCAAAAAGCAGGATCTTGCAAAAACCATTCATACGTATACCGTGTTATGTAGGAAATATGGTGTTGATTTGCGTTTTCAACAGGAAGCAAATGCAGAGCTCATCAAACAAAAGCAGCCGGATGCCGTCATATTAGCTACAGGCTCCAGACCCTTACTTCCAGGTATTCCCGGGTTAAACAAGGACGCATGTATAAAAGCTATTGATATTCTAGGCGGTGCACAAATTATCGCCAATCAAAAGGTATTGATTATCGGAGGTGGACTTGTGGGCTGTGAAACAGCGGAATTTCTGCATATGTATCATAACGACATCACCATTGTGGATATGGAAGCCACCTTTGCCAAAGAAGCCGTGAAGCGTTCAAGAGCTGTTCTAATAGAGCGTCTTAAAGAAAATCAAACGATGCTGCACGCCAACACTAGGGTTCTGGAAATCTATTCAGACGGTATCCGTGCATTGCAGCAAGGTAAGGAAATCACATTCCAAGGCTATGACAGTGTTATTATTGCTTTAGGCTCACAAAGCTATAATCCGTTGGAAAAGGTAGTCAGAGAATTCTGCAATGAAGTCTATGTGATTGGAGATGCCAGGCATGCCCGTGATGCAAAGACAGCAATTTATGAAGCTGCCGTTTTAGGAATGAAAATATAGGAGGACATTATGAAAAGAGAAGATTATCTGGAAATCAAAGCAACATTTCAAACATTTATCAACGCATGGAGTAAAGCTGAAGTTAGCAGGCTGGAGGACTGCTTCACTGCGGAATGCTCCTGTCATGTTAGCACTGTGAAAAAATACCCCTGCGGCAGTCAGCATGGTCTGACTGGAATCCAGGACTTTATAAAAAAGCAACCGCAATCAGATTTCTTTTATATCACACCCTGCAATTATGTAGCCCGTTTAAAAGCAGAGGAAGCACAGCAGAGTGCAATTCTCGTATGCCGTGCTGGTGTTTTGGAGGCGGACAGTGTGCGTGTCATAGAATTTAGTGCACTCTGCTGCAATCATTGGATAAAAACAGAGGATGGTTGGAGAATCGATGAATTTAAAATGGACATCACCGAATGCAGCGGAGCATTTACGGAATTTATTGAGAACTGGTATTTTGAAAAACAGGATTTGAAATACTACCACGGTATTCATCTTCCCGTCATTAGTGGAGAGCTTGATTCTCCATGGTATCGTATCAAATGTGAAGAGAATGTAAAAAATGAAGAAGAAAAAATTCTGGAAACCTTTTCCCGATATGCGTACGGCATTGATACATTGAATTTCATCCAGCTGAATGAGGCTTTATCTGATGATATCGTTGTGAATATGGCACCATGGGGTGCTATGGATAAACGTGAATTTATGCAGACTTTAAAGTTCAAGCGTCAAGCCAGCTTCTATTGGAATCATCCAGCTTTACTGGATTGCGTACACATTGATGATAATCATGCAACACTGAAGCTTCATCGTATGGCCGGTCATCGTCAAAGTGCTATGCCGATCGTCTTTACAAAAGATAATTACGATACACAATATGCCGATGCCCGCTATGAAATAAAGATGATAAAAGAGCAGGACAGCTGGAAGATACTACGCATGGATTATTATCTTGGCACAATTGATTTAGGTAAAATCAACATATAAACAAAAAAGCTGAAGGCTGACAATTCACGCCTCAGCTTTTTATGTGTATTTCTCCAATAAAATGACCGCATCACAGCGCTTCGCAAGCACAGGATCATGCGTAACCATAACCACCGTCTTTCCTTTCCGATTCAAATCCCGCAGGATCGAAAACACCATATCACGATTTTCCTCATCCAAATTTCCTGTCGGCTCATCCGCTAGAATCAATTCACAGGGCTTTACCATCAGCTTTGCCAGTGCTATACGCTGCTGTTCTCCACCGGATAACTGACAGATTTTCTGTTGCTCGACACCATGCAAGCCCACTTCTTCCAGCGCCTGTGCAATGCGTTTCTTTTTCTCTTCCTTACCGGCCTTCACGTATTCCATGGCACTCAGCATATTCCACAGCACCGTATCATTATCCGACAATCCGTAATTTTGAAACAGAAAGCCGATCGTGTAGCGGAGCTTTTTCACCGCTCTGCTGCTGTTTGCGCGTACCTCCATTTCATCATACTGCACACTTCCCCTGCTCGGCCGCTCCAGTAAGCCGATGATATTGAGAAGTGTCGTCTTTCCACAGCCGCTGGGACCGCATATCGCAATCATGTTTCCTATGGGTAATGATAGGGTGACATCATGTAGAACTGTATGTTTTCCGTATGTGTGTGTAATATTCTTTAACGTAATCGACTTCATCCGATATGCACCTCCCTGCTTTGATTTCGTACACCCTTATCTTTTCCATAGACAAACAGCATCGACGCTATCAAGCTGATGACCAGAAACACCCCGGTGATTTTCCATTCCTCCTGTTGATGAAACAATGCAATCGCAAACACAAAGGGTGCTGACAGCTCCGTAAACAACCGCAGATATACCCTGAAAAAGGAGGCTCCCTGTACCCGTCTGACAAAAATGCGCTGTCGAAAGGAAAGCAGATATAAATATGTATACTCTGCCATAACCAGCAGGATCAGCAATGCGGAGGGAACAAATACCATTCCCTGAAGAAGCAGCTCCCGTGCCAGTGTCTGCATGCGCTGCTGCAAACGCTCGCGACTGTTGACAAGCTCCAGATGCTCTCCATTATGAACAGAGGTCAAAGTGCTGAGCTTATCAGCATCCAGATATACAAAATTTGTCACCTTCTTCCCAAGACGAAAGGCATCATCGCTATATACAACATAAAACATAGGGGAAGCTGTATCCAGCATACTGTCTAGCAAAGAAAAATCCACAGCATCCGTTTGGTCTTCCTGAATATACAGCTTCTCCACCCGATTGCCATAGGTTTCGAGATAGCTGACATCCACATGCTTTAAGGATTCAGGAAGCAGAATATACACCGTATCCTTTGTGTTCGTTAATTCTACAGGGCTGCCATCCTGTTTTCTAAGAGGAAAGCGCTTTGTATAATTCAGATTCACTTCCGCATACGGCTGCAGCTCCTCTCCTTTTGGGATAACGTCCTTTCGATAATAGATACCTCCCGCCTTGTTTATCTTTTCGTATTCCTTACGGTGTACCTGATACATTTCATTATGAATTGGCTTTTTATTTCTGTAATCCTCTTCTATGGACTCCTCATCATAGCCGTCAAAGCGATATCCGTCCTGATAATCAAACGCATACACATACGAATCCAGCATATCCTGCTGGCGCAATAGTGCTTGAAAGGTGGGCAGATGCAATTGCATCTGCTTCCATGCGGTCGAACAAAGCGGCATCAGAATAAGAAGGGCAAGAATGCCGTATAGATAATTCAGATTCATAAACCGTCTGGTAAAGCTTTTATTTTTTATAAACGCATAGACAGGACAACGCAGAATCAACAAAACCGTACCTGCGAATACAAAAAACATACCGATTAAAAATCCAATCCAGAAGAAAGAAAGCAAAAGGATCGCCTCATAGGTCTGTCTGGCGACAAAGCCTATCATCCAGATATAAGCAAGAACCATACTGATCAACGAAACAGTCAGAATTTGAAAAAACAGCTTCTGATACAGTAATCTGCCAATGCGCAGCCCTGACATTCCCATACTTTTCAGTATGCCGATAGTTTTTAATTTCTGATTCACCAGCATGATGAGAAGCAGCCCCAGCAATAGGAATGTGATGATTCCCATCGGGATTATGTTCTCTTTCAGATAGGATGAAAGCGTAAATGCATCTCGTTCAAAAGCTCCCATATCCTGTATTGCACCCGGATACTGCTGCGAGATATCGGCAAGAAAGGCATCTTTATCTGTATCCTGATCAAAATACAGGATATAATCTCCTGCGAGATTTTGAAATCTTTGATTCAAATCTTTCAATGGCTGAATAACCAGACGAATGTCCTGATTGAATAAGCGCAGGCTGTTTTGTTTTGTATCATAGCGCAGCTGATTATCATATACAGGATTATTCTCACTCATCTTAGAAATATCCATGTATTGAAAGATATCATAGGGACTATAGAGATACCAGACATAATCAGAATCATGCTGTTCCGTTCTTATGACTACACAATTATATTTTTCAGATACGGCTTCCATGGTGTTTATCATTTGTTTATGATCAAATGCATTGATTTGTGGGGTTATTTCAAAAAAAGTCGCTTCCTTTTCTTTTTCCAACCCAAAGAAGCCCTGGATATCGGAAATATCACGTTCATAAAATGCAAACTTCACACAATAAACAACAAGAATTTGAGAAATACAGACCAATATGCATATTATTTTTTTCATAACCTGTCCTCATTTCAATGCACAGGATTCTTGCCTTCGTATATGATTATCAGCTGATCCATTATCCCTTATATACGTTCCAACAGCAAGCTTCCATACAGCTTTCTTCCTACCTTCATCTATAAACTAAATATAACATACAACAAAGAGAAAGAAAAGACAGAGAATCCCTGTCTTTCATACTTTGTATTTATTAAAAACCTTCCTCTTATCGGTAAGTAGATGATGCTGTCTTTTATTTTTTCATGCTTTATCATTCCACTATTATTTTCAGATATGTATCCTATTTAGATTCTACCCATATACTGTATTCAACGTATCCTCCGGATAAGGTATGAAATCTTTTCAATATGCAATCACTCATGAAACCCTCTGCAGTTTTGCCATATAGAACCCGTCCGTGTGTGCAGTAAACGGAAATATCGTGCGTTCCTCTAAAAGGGTAAAGTTCTTATGTGTCTTTAAAAATGCCTGCACCTGCTTTTCATTTTCCTTTTTATTCAGCGTACAGGTGGAATATACAAGAATCCCATGTTCCTTTACATGCTCGGCACTCTTTGCAAGAATTGCTTTTTGAATCGGAATCAGCGTATCCATATCACCGCTTTGCATATGAACCTTGATATCACTTTTTCTGGCTAAGACCCCATATCCGCTGCATGGCACATCGCACAATACACGATCAAACAGAATACCTTCGATTTCCTTCAGCTCTGTCGCATCCATAACCTGCGGCTTCAAAATCGTAATACCAAGGCGCGCAGCCCCCTCCTTAATCAGCTCTACGCGATGCGCATGGATATCACCACACACAATGCAGCCCTCATTCTGCATCAGCTCCGCCATATGGTTCGCCTTTGTTCCCGGTGCACTGCATACATCAAGAATCTGTTCTCCTTTTTGCGGATCCATGATACGCGCAATCAGCTGACTCGCTTCATCCTGTATGGAAAGCAACCCCTGCGCATACCATGGTGTTGCGGCCAGTGATGCATCATACAGCAAAGCGTCCTCACTCAGATAGCCCTTTTGAAAGGCTGCATCCTCCTGCATCAGCGCATCTCTGGTTATCTTCCATGTATTCACACGTGCAGCATTCGGCTTTGTTTCCATATCCGCTTCACAAATTCTTTGGGCAGTATCCCAGCCGTATTGTGCCTTCCACATCTGTACAAGCCAGGTCGGATGTGATGTTTTAACAGCCAGAATCTCTTCCTCTTTGCCTGTGATTTCGCGCTCTCCCCGACGCTGTACCGCATGCAGTACAGCATTGACCAGCTTCGCCATTTTTACATGAATCTGCTTTTTCGTGATTTCCACAGCATCATTGATAATTGCATAGGCAGGCAGCTTATCCATATAAAACAGCTGATATACACTCAGATCCAGCAATACGCATACCTCATCACTTGGCAGCTTCTTCACACAGTCTTCCCATTGATAGCGGCACAGCCGGTAATTTTGTAGCGTCCCGTATACGATTTGCGTGATCAGCCCCTTATCCTGTGGTTTTGCCTGATCGAGTCCTTTGCGCAGCAATAGATTGCTGTAGGTCTTGTTCAAATAGATATCCTTCAGCATATCAAAGGCGATTCCTCTTGCATTCATAAATATCCTCTCTTCCTAAAAAATTGTCGATAATACAGATAACAGCCATAGGTGATCAGAAAGCCCATCGCTGTATCGCTTAAAAAATGCGCTCCCATGATCATACGCGTGAGCGGCATGCTGATGATTGCCGCACCAAGCAGGAAATAACGCAGAACAGATGGCTTTTCATATGGATTCTTTTTCCATTGCAGCCAGCACAGCAGTGTTGTAAACGCTGTCGTATGACCACTGGGAAAGGAATTGTTCCCATACAGTCCGCATGGCTGATACCAGACACAGAACTGTGTGGCTGCCTGCATGTCGCGATAACGGATACGTCCCCAGGACATTTTGATAATCGTAGTAATCAGGACAGCACTCAGCAAAACAAGGGTGTAAAATACAAAAAACGAAAGATGCTTCTGGATCCAGCCATAGGGAATACGGTGAATCACCACCTGCACAGCCGCGACCAGCAGCGCACCTCCACCAAGCAGAATCAGCTGTATACCACTGTTGGATAAGGAAACCCAATAGTGAAGCGCATCCTGCAGCATATACAAAGCTGCCACATATCCAATCAAAAGATAAAAGGCATTTCCCTTCACACGAAACAGCATCGCCATGGCAATCACTGTCATCATTTGCACAGGAATGAGTAAAAAACGCTCAAAGATCATCCCTGTTACCGGCAGCAGCTGATACAGAGTATCCGTAATCTGATAATCATATAATGCACCGATGACCAGCAATAGCAGTGCCAGTCCCACCGGTATCCATTCTTTTTTCTGCATGACAACCTCCTATCAGTCCAGCATGACCGGCGATACATCGATATCCAGTCTAGCCTTTTCCTTCGCAGCCAGATGAGCATCGTAAACCTCACGGACACACTGTCCCAGCAGCTCCTGCTGTTTTCCCTTCAGCAGAATGCGCATACGAAATTCATCCTTGCGCTTTATCAGCTGTGCCGGTCCCAGAATGCGGTATCCCGCATGTGCTTCCAGTAGTTTTTTTGCTCTGGCAGCCGCCTTTACGACCTCATCCTGAGATATATGGGAAAAAATCATAGAGGCCAGATAGGTATATGGCGGATAGCCGGCAATATGGCGGTATTTCATTTCGTTCTGGAAAAAGGTACGATAATCATGATGTGCGGCACACTGAATGGCATAGTGGGTGGTATCGTATGCCTGAATGATCACTTCGCCATCCTTGCTGCCGCGGCCGCTTCTTCCCACGGCCTGCTCCAGCAGATCATAGGTCAGCTCCGCACTGCGATAATCACTGCGGTTCAGCATAGCATCACCATTGATAATGCCGACCAGTGTCACATTTTCAAAATCCAAGCCCTTTGCGATCATCTGTGTTCCCATGAGAATATCCGCCTTATGCTCCCCAAAGGCGCTCAGCAATTCTTCATGTGCGTTCTTTTTCCCTGTTGTATCTGCATCCATACGGATGATCTTCGCATCAGGGAATTTAATTTGTACAAGCTCCTCCAGCTTCTGCGTACCAAGTCCAAGATAACGCCACGTATCACTTCCGCATTCCGGACAGTAATTCGGCACTGGCATCGTATGTCCGCAGGTATGACATTTCAACTGCTTATCATCCTTGTGATAGGACATCGCCACCTCACAATGCGGGCACATAACAACATGCCCGCAACCGATACAGCGCAAAATCGGTGTATATCCTCTGCGATTCAATAGCAATATAATCTGTTCTTTTTTCTGCAGCCGCTCATAGATTGCAGCCATCAGCTCATTACTGAGCAGATAGCTTTCTCCCCTGCCTACCGCCTTGCGCATTTCCACCAGCTTCACAGCCGGAAAGCTGCCATTGATGCGGCTTGGCATATCAATCAGACGATAGACGCCCTTAACTGCGCGGGCATAGGTTTCCAAGGAAGGCGTTGCACTTGCCAATACGACAAGCGCGTGATGGTATTGCCCTCGATGCAGAGCAATATCACGGCAGTGATAGCGAGGAGAGGAATCCTGCTTATAGCTGGTATCATGCTCCTCATCCATTATGATAACGCCAAGATTATCAAATGGCATGAACACTGCACTTCGTGTACCGACTACGATCTGTACCTGATGGCGGCGGACGAGCTGATATTGTTCATATTTCTCCTGCGCATTCAGTCCGGAATGATAGATTGCCACATGACTTCCAAAGCGTGCCGTTACCCGCTTTACCATCTGCGGTGTTAAGGAGATTTCCGGCACCAGAATTAAAACCTGCTTTCCCTGCTGCATCACAGATCGTGCCAGCTGTAAAAACACCTCTGTTTTCCCACTGCCGGTTGCACCATGCAAAAGGACGACCTCATGCTGATGCAGCTGCTGCAGGGTATGCAGGGCCTGTTCCTGCTCCCTGCTTAAGGGCAGATCGCCCTCTGTGACGTTTTGCGGCAAAAGCCTTGCCTGCGCTTCTTTTTCATACACCTGTGCAAGTCCCAGCTCAACTAGCTTTTTCCCTGGAGTCTTATAGATTTGATAAAACTGCGAACGAAGCATTTCCTTCTCTTTCTGCAGAGCCTGCAATGCCGCACGCTGTTTTGGCGTTAAAGCATCCCCATCCTTCACATAGCGTACCCAGGTTTCCAGCTTTGCATGTCCGGATGTTGATTTTGGTTTTAGTTTCGCTGGAAGCATGCATTGAAAGCAGCTGATCATCGGTACCACGCAGGTTTTCGCCATCCATTCCCCTAAGGCAATCAGCTCCTCATTCAGCAGCGGCTCCTCATCAATCACCTTGTCAATCGAACGTATGGTGAATCCGTATGCAGCCGCCTGCTGTTCTGTTATGGTTTCCACCTTCATGACAAAGCCGATGATAGAGGTTTTCCCGAATGGTACCTGTACACGTACACCGCGCTGTAAAGAAAAGCCATCGCATGCATAGGTAAAGGTATGATCCAGATGCATGATGGGATGTTCCACGAATACCTGTGCTATTTTCATATGCCGCCTCCTGTTTGAATGGTATTATTTTATCACAAACAACAGCAGAATCCTATGCTGCATACCAATTTATATACAGACAATATCACAGGGCAAAAAAAAACCAGAATTACATATCCTGGTTCAATGCCAGCTCCACCGCTGCAAGTGCATGCAGGCAGGTCGTATCCAGTACAGGAATTGCCACGGCCTCCTGCTGTATCAGCAATGGAATCTCTGTACAGCCTAGAATCACTGCCTCCACGTCCTCTGCTTTTTGATACTTCTGTATGATAGAAAGAAACAGCTGACGGCTTTTGCTGTGAATTTCCCCACGGCACAGCTCTTTGAAAATCACATGATTGATTGCTTCTCTGTCATTCTCATCTGGGATGATTGGCTGAATTCCTTCCGCTCTCATAAACGATGTGTAGAAATCCTGTTCCATCGTATAGCGCGTTCCCAGCAGCAGCGCCTTTTGAATACCGTCCTGCTTCATTTTCTGTACGCATACCTCTGCAATATGAAGAATCGGAATACGCAGCTGGCTCTGTATCTGCCCTGCAACCTTATGCATCGTATTGGTACAAATGATAATAAAATCTGCCCCGGCAGCCTCCAGTTTCATAGCAGCAGCCCCAAGCACAGCCGCAGCCTGTTTCCAGTTTCCACTGCTTTGCAGCTTTTCTATTTCATCAAATTCCATACTGTACAGGATACAACGGGCACTGTGCAATCCCCCCAGTCTTTCCTTCACTGCTTCATTGATCAGCTGGTAGTAGGTCACAGTGCTCTCCCAGCTCATTCCACCAATCATTCCGATTGTTTTCATCGCTTCCACATCCTCTTTGCTCTTTGTTCATTATACCATATATAACACATCAGAAAAATACAACGGTCTGTGAAATTGACAGACCGCTGCATTTATTTTCTATTAAAACGACGGATTCCGATACAAAGCAATGCCAATACAGATACAAGTCCTGCCAGTATCCAGCGTTCATTTCTTGCGGAGTCAAAGGTATCCGCAGCTGTCTGCGATTTTTCATGCGGGCTTGTCTGTTCTGTGGAAACCGTTGTCTGCTCATGCTTTATATTCTCTGCTTTTGCTGCGTCCTTCTCAAAAGTGACCTGAATCGTATGATTTTTATCTACTGCAGGAAATGTATAGCTGCTCAGCCGTCCCTGAGATATGCCATCCACAAGAACGTCCTGTACATGATAGCCCTGTGCAGGCACAAAGGTAAATACAGCTTGTGCTCCTGCTTTTATCTGTATAGCTCCCTGCGGGGTGATTGTCCCCTGTCCATTCTTTTCAGCCGTTATCACGTATGTTTCCTTTTGTGCTTCCAATGCATTGTCCGGGTCCTCATTTGTTTGTATCAGTGAATCTCGATAGGCGATGGCATAGGCTGAAAAACGGTCACTGTAAACACTGATTTCATCCTCTGCCCTTTGCACGGGCTCCAGCAGATCAATACGCTGTGTCCCGTCAGCATTTTCATGGATGCGTAAAATATAAAATTCACGGTTTACACCATCGGGGGCAGCGAGCTTTTGCGGAAGGGCAAAGGTCAGAAGGATTGGCTTCGACAGCTGTCTTACTTCTGCTGTACGCTCCTCTGCATCCGCTGTCAGCGTCTTTAACAGCTTTACATCATAGCAGGATGCTAACGTGAGTCCATCTCTTTTCACCTGCTTCTCCAGAAAGCTGCGATCATCTGAATTCGCAGTCTCACGCACATCCATATGAATGCGAAGCTTGGCCTCTGCCTCTTCCTGTAAGCAGAAAATATCGTCATGCTTCACTTCATCCAGCAGTGATGTCAAAGAGGATGCATGTATCTGCTGCTGATCCATTTCAAATATAATTTGCGGATGTCTTTGCATCGCCTCCAGCAGCTCTTCCTTTACCTTATCATCGAGCTGTGCGGATTCATCGTCCATTTGGGTATATTCGGATAATATTTCCAACACCGTCTGCTGTTGTTCTTTATTCAATGGTTCTGTCTTCTGCGGCAGCTTGGCGACATCCTCCTGAATATCCACTGCCTTTATTTTTTCAAATACTGCCTGTATGTCCAAGTCCTCCTGAACAAGAAGTGACAGCCTGTTGTTTTTCACCTCTTCCACGTACTCTGCCTTGTTGATTTGTACGCTTGTCAGATGGTAGCCTTTCTCCGGCACGAAGGTCAGCACTACATTTCGTCCCTGTACCGGCTTTTTTGTATCCGCCTGAATCTGCCCGTGTGCAGTCTTTTGAATATGCATTGCCTGATAGCGATTAAAAGTGATATCCGCTGTCCCCTTCGCCTCCTTGTAATTATATTGTCCCTCGGCATTCTTTTCCGGTGTGAATGTCCATGTATAGGAATGTGTTCCAAGCAGCGGTTTCTGCCCTTCATCCCAACGCAGAGTACCCGGTGTATCGCCATCCTGTAAGTGAATATCCGGCAATCCGGTATCCAAATCACAGTCTTTATCAAATTGTGGATGCACACTCGATTGTGACGGTCTCACATCTACTTTAAAACTATGGCGTGTTGTATAAAAAAGGGTGGTTTTGTTGTTTTTTATTCGATATGCCTGTACAGTCACTTGACAGGAAATGGCAAATGGGGCCCTGATATCATGAAATTTATACGTATCCTCCCCCCATCCCTTGAGGATATATTCAACCTGTGATATCGTTTCCCAATTCCACCAGTAATAAAAAACAACGTCTCCCTCTTTTGCCTTATCCAGTGTCGATGCATAGGGATGCTCCGCCTTTACAGAAAGCGCGATATCGTTTCCATCATATACCTTATCAATATCATCACTATAGGTTACCTTCGGATCTTCATAGATCAAAGCAGCATACAATGTATCCGTTCCCACCTTATCTGTAACCTTTATTTCCGCAACACCATCAGCCGCTGCCGCCCATTTCATTCGCTAATCATATTGGACACTTGGAAAAGTATAAGCAGCATTTGTTTCCCAGCATCCATTACCCTGTTTCATCACATTGTACGGTTGATTATATAAACGTTTAATCGTGTCGTACACACCGCTCTTTCCATCCTCAAACCTCACCATTGTTTCATATGTTATTTTAAATTTTGTATGCACTGATGTTAGCCGTTCGTATTCAGCCTTATCCTTACATATTACATAGGGCGATTGGGATGTATCAAATGACCCATCGACAATCGTTATTCCCGCAGGCAGATATACCGATTGCAGCGCTGTACCGCTGAACGTGTTTTTTCCGATACTTCTGATATTTTCGGGAATGGTAAGCACGCCGCATAATCCTGTATTACGAAATACGGAATCCGGTAATGCCGTCAGGGCTTTTGGTAGGACCACTCCAGTGATTGCCTTTTGTCCGGAAAATGCAGTTGCTCCCAAGGTTGTCAGCTTTTCCGGTAATACGATATCTCCCTGCAATCCCTGATATAGTTCTCCTTGCCGAAAAGCATTAGCTCCGATCGTGGTAAGTGTATTTGGCATAACAAGCGTCCCGTTAAAACCAGCATTGTGAAACGCATAGCTGGAAATCGTCTCAACACGCTGTGGTAAAATCAAATCTCCAACCATCGATGAACAGCCGTTAAAGGCATAAGAGCCAATCTCTTTCAGCTCTGTTGCCTGCGATAAATCCAGGCTGATAAATCGGCATTCTCGAAATATATTGTTTGAAAACCCCAACTGGAATGTATCAAACGCATGCGCATCAATACAGTTTATCCCGGAAGGAATTACAACATGGATATTCTGTTTCTGCTCTGCGGTCAGGTTTTCTATATAGGAAACCTTCAAATGCTGTAACGTTGTCCCACTGATTTCGTAATCTTCCCTTGCAGGAGTAACTGCGTTATCCTCAGCAGCCGCAGCTACTGCTTCCCTTTGAAGCGGCTTCTGCTCTTCCCTTTCTGTAACCGGCTCCTGCTGATTCTTAACCGCATCCACCTGCTCTACAGCCCTGCTATTCTCCTGCTCCTGATCATCTGTCAAAGCGTCCTCCTGCTGTGTAGTCTTCTGTGAATCATGAAACGTCTCTGAGAATGTCCCCTGTGAGAAAATTGTTCCCGATCCGATGCTCACTGTCAGTGCAACAATCAGCATAAGAGAAAGCTTCACCTTCGTTCCTTTGGAAATCATAAATTCACCACCATTTCATCGTTACGTTCAGTATAGCACAACAGCTTCTACATAAGTTGACATACAAATAATCCCCAATATACTTGTTTTTGCATAACAGCTTATACCTTCCATGTATACTATACAGGAAGCAGGCAAAAGGAATCCGCAAAGCTTTCATTTCTGCTATAATAATAAGGAAAGGATGAATATATGCACACTTACTTGGAAACCCTTCCCTTCTGGAAGGAGCTTACAGAGGAGCAAAGACATCTGCTGACGACCCATACGATAGAGCGAAGCTTTCAAAAGGGCGATATCCTCGATCACGGAAATCAGGAATGTACCGGTCTGGAAATGATCGTAAAGGGGCAGGCGCGCATTTTCATGATGTCGCCGCAGGGCAGTGAAATCACACTGTATCGCCTATTGGAACAGGATATCTGTGTATTATCGGCAGCCTGTATGATTCACTCTTTGACCTTCACGGTCAGCATGGAATTTGAAACAGATGCCGTGATTCTGCTCATTCCAAAGCAAATCCTGCAGAAGGTTTCATCCCAAAACTGTAAGGTAAAGGACTTTACGATGGAGCTGGTTGCGGACCGCTTTTCCTCTGTTATGAACACCATGCACGATGTCATGTTTTCCAGCAATGAGCATCGGCTTGCTCAGGCGCTTCTAACACAGATGCAGCTTCAGGAATCTGACACGCTTCGGCTGACACATGATATGCTGGCCCATGAGCTGGGAACTGCACGGGAGGTTGTTTCCCGACTTCTGAAGCAGTTTCAAAGGGACGGTCTGCTTCAGCAAGCCAGAGGCTGTATCACCATACTCGATGAACAGCGTCTTTCCAAACTTTGATACAGGCATATAAAAAACGGCAGAAATATTCTGGCGCTTTAAATTTGTGTGTGGTTGTGGCATACCTTTAAACTT